>Ga0265325_10001801_pt1 | contig 14836 bp, 15 predicted proteins | sample 41420metaG_FD_202090 | JGI IMG/M metagenome (GOLD analysis project Ga0265325, IMG submission 202090) | Rhizosphere microbial communities from Carex aquatilis grown in University of Washington, Seatle, WA, United States - 4-14-20 metaG | ecosystem: Host-associated > Plants > Roots > Rhizosphere...
CTCTGCGGTTTGGTGGAAATCGCAATCTTTTCTTTTGTTTCGGCCATGAAACAAGGCCCTCAATGTTAACAGAGATGATCCTACTATCAACTAGTTGTGGGGAACTGTGCTAGGACATGCGTCACAACTTTCCGCCACGACGGAAGCCGTTGAAAACGGAGCACCTTCATGCGGCCCTTAGCTCTTGCGCCGCGATCTCCAGAAGGAACTGACGCCGAAGTAGGCGAACACCAGGGCGAAGGCGGAGGCCAGGACGGTCCTGCCAAGTCCTGCCGTTCCAGCAACATAGCGATGATACTGACGCACCGCCGCTCCTCCCCCCACCAGCGCCAGCACCAGGAACAACAGTCCAGTCACTTCCAGCCAGAGCACATGCAGCACCCGACCGACGCTGCCGATGGTGACTTTGCCGGCTTTGTAAAACGCCCGTACCCAGCGATTCTCACCGCTCTTGCGTCCGGCGACGCGGAGAAAAGCGCGGCCTTGGGTTCCTAAATCGCGGGAAGGCACATCCACCTCATGGGCACCGCTGGCGGTGAAGCTCCATTCTAGCAGCGGCCGATCGACTCGAACTTGCGAGCAGTCACCCGACGCAACAAATCATTTGCAAAACTTTGACCGCGTTACCCGCATCCAAGGTAGTAAGCTGGCTTGAAAAGGCTCAAGAAGCTGATGAAGGAACTGGGCGAGGCGATCAACGACTCGCTTTCCGATTCCGACGAGGCCGGCGGAGGCGCCAAGTGCGATGATGGATCAGCAGGTTTCCAGATGACGTCGCAGGATTTGAAGTTCCTGAAATCGATGCGCATCGCCGTCGAACACGACAAGTAGTCGGCGCACGGTGGACCGTCTCTCTGCCCGACAGAGTGTGCTAACATTCGGCTTCGCCTGTGGGCCGGCGTGCGCCACCGGGGCACAGTCGCGCTCCTGTTATCAAATAGTCAAGAAACCCCTCGCGGGGAACTTCGTGTTTGGGAACTCATCGCGATGAGAGACACCCTCGGAGTCTTGCTGGCTGGAGGAGCGGGCGAACGTCTGTATCCGCTGACGCGCGATCGCGCAAAACCGGCCGTCACGTTTGGCGGCATCTATCGCATCATCGACATCACCCTGTCCAATTGCATTAACTCCGATCTGCGCAAGATCTATATCCTGACCCAGTACAAGGCGCTGTCGCTGAACCGCCACATCCGTGAAGGCTGGGGCAATATCGTGGGCCGCGAGCTGGGCGAGTTCATCGAGATCCTGCCGCCCATGAAGCGGGTCAGCGAGAACTGGTACATGGGCACCGCTGACGCGGTGTATCAGAACATTTACTCCATCGGGTCGGAACAGCCGAAGTTCGTGCTCATCCTCTCTGGCGACCACATCTACAAGATGAACTACGACCTGATGCTGCGGCAGCACCGGGACTCGGGCGCCGACGTTACCCTGGCCACCATCCTGATCGAACCGGCGGAGACCCGGCAGTTCGGCGTGGTGGAGATCGACACCACCGGGCGGGTGATTGGCTTTCAGGAAAAGCCCGAGCAGACGGACTTGCGCTCCCCCTACAACTCGCACATGGTTTCGGCCTCGATGGGCGTTTACCTGTTCAACACCGATGTGCTCATCCCGGCGCTTCTGAAAGACGCCGAGGACCCGGGCTCACGCCACGACTTTGGACACAACATCCTGCCCCGGATGGTGGACGACTACAAGGTCTACTCGTTCAACTTTGTCGACGAGAACCGCAAGGAGGCGCTCTATTGGCGGGATGTGGGAACGCTAGAGGCCTACTACGAAGCCAACATGGACCTGGTCTCGGTGGCGCCGGTATTCAATTTGTATGATTCGGCCTGGCCCATCCGTACCCACATGCGGCAGTATCCGCCCGCCAAGTTCGTTTTCAGCGATCCCGGCCGTACCGGCCAGGCGCATGATTCCATCGTTTCCATGGGCTGCATCATCTCCGGCGGCACGGTGCGCGATTGCGTCATTTCGCAGGATGTGCGGGTGAATTCCTATTCGGAGATCGATTCCAGCATTCTTTTCTCGCATGTGACAGTGGGCCGCCATTGCCGCATCCGCAAAGCCATCATCGATCGCGATGTGAGCATCCCGGAAGGCACGGTGATCGGCTACGACACCGAAGCCGACCGCCAGAAGTACCACGTCACCGACAGCGGCATCACCGTGGTCACCCGCGACTACTCGTTGTTCGAGAACCCGGTCACAGTGGATTACTTCACGTCGGAGTAGCGAAACATCCGCGTCTGTGCGGTGCCGGTTTCAAGCGTGGCTGCTCGCCTGCAAGACAGTGTGCATTGCAGGATGCGACAATAGCGTCGTCTGATGCAGCCTTCCCAACGGATAGCCGAATCATTGCAAGATCAATCGACCACCTGGCGGACAGTGGCATGGTGGTTGGCGGTCTGTGCGGTGACAGTTGCATTGCTGGTGTTACGCCGTCCGGATGCCGTACTCAACCCACAGTTTTTTGCCGAGGATGGCGCAGTCTGGTACCAGCAGGCTTGTAACGATGGCGCGATTAACTCGTTGCTTCGCACGAATAACGGGTACTTTCAGACATTTTCCCGGTTCGTCGCGATCATTGCTCTGGGTGTGCCATTAGCACGGGCCCCACTCGTGCTGAACCTAACCGCCATCCTTGTTGAAGCATTACCGGCGCTTTTCCTGGTTTCGTCGAGGATGCGAAATCTTGGCGGCCTCCCCCTCCGCGGTGCCTTGGCGCTGCTTTACCTCATGGTTCCCAATGCTGGTGAGCTACATGCGAACATCACGAACGCACCTTGGAACTTGGCCGTATTAGCGTTTCTCGTCCTCATAGCGGAAACTCCGCGATCTTGGGCGGGCCGTGTTTTCGATCTGACGGTCATGGTATTGACGGCCGTGACCGGCCCTTTCTGCATTCTCTTGCTTCCAGTAGCGATCCTTTACGTGGGATTCAGACAAAAGACATGGAAGACTGTCTTGCTGGCCGTCCTCGCTGGAGGAGTGATGCTTCAGGCATTGGCGCTTCTTCTAGCCGGTCATCAACGAACCCATCAGCAGCTGGGAGCGAGTTTAGTAGGCTTCTGCCGAATCGTCGCTGGGCAGGTGATTCTGCCGGTGCTGCAGGGCCGCAATCGCCTCGACCACCTCGCACATTCTGCGCGAGGAGTGTCGATACTGGCCTGCCTCGTCACCGTGCTGGCTGCACTTGTCTTTGGATACGCTTTAAGGCGGGGCAGTCTCGAACTGCGCAGCTTTGTCTTGTTCGCCATGCTGTTGCTGGCTGCATCATTGGCATTTCCCACTCCGAATGCAACCGGCGATCAGTGGGGTCCGTTGCAACAACCGGGTGGCGTGGCACGATATTGGTATATCCCAGAGATGGCAGCGATGGCGGTCGTTTTGTGGCTGCTGGGGAAGGGGCGTCCAGCTGCGCTCCGTGTTGCTGCTGCCGTGTTGATCTGTTTCATGGTCTTTGGAGCCGTGAAACATTGGCGTTATACCAGCTTCCCCGACCTTCATTTCGCGGAGTACGCACGGAGATTCGCTCAGCTTCCACCGGGAGCCAGTCTGAAAATTCCGATCAATCCGCAACGATGGGAGATGACGCTGGTAAGAAAATGAGTAGGCTGCTTACTCCGCAACCATCCGCGCCTTTGCGGTCACGGCGCCGATGCACCACAGCAGCGCGTCTTCCACGTGCTCGCGCAGAGAATTGCTGGAGAATATCTTCCGCAACGGCTCGCCTTCGGTGAGCCGCGCCGCCAGCTCGGTCAGGATCCCCTGGTAGCGGTCGGGCATGTGCAGCTTGGTGGCGCGCACCAGGTCGTCGAAAACCAGCAGACAATCGAGGATGACGCCTTCGGGATCGGCGTTCTGCGAGTTAACCCGATACAGCGCTTCGGCCACGTCGCAGAACGTTTCCAGCTCCTCGGGCACCGGTCCCAGCCGCGACAGGTCTGTATCGAGCGCAAGTGCTTTCGCCGTCAAGTCAGGACGAGTGAAGAACACAACCCGGCCATCGCTGGTGAGTGGGCGCTCGTTGTTGCCGCCGACCGCCAGCACGGTATAGAACTCCGGACCGTCGTGGCGAGGGTCCACGCGAAAGCCCACGAGGATGAGCTCCTCGCGCGGCTGCCTCTGGTGCAGGATGCGCAGGTCGGGCATGGAGGAATAGTATATTCTCCGGCCAGCCCAGGGAACCCGGTCTGCGCGCCACCCGCGCGACTTGTGGCCGTGTTCCGCGTTCATACAAGTACTCGATCGGAGGGACACAGGGATGAAGAAGGTCATGTTGGCGAGTGCATTCGGATTACTGCTGGCGTTGGGCACAGCGCAAGCCCAGGTGGTGGTTCGCGTTGGTCCGCCTCCGCCTCGCCGGGAAGTCGTTGTAGTTACTCCTGGCCCGCGCTACGTATGGGTTCCAGGCTACTATCGCTATCACGGGAATGGCTACGTTTGGGTCTCGGGACGTTATGCAGTACCGCCCCATCACTACACCGTTTGGGTGCCTGGCCGTTGGGTCCCGCGCCAGGGCGGCTACGTTTGGATAAAGGGCTACTGGAGGTGAGGCCGCGTCTGTAAGACGTCTTGCCTCGGTGTCCGCATCGGCGCCGCGGATCTGCTGAAAAATCAATGTGATGGCTGTTGTTGACGGGCGGCCGCCCACCGCCTCGCCACGAATGCTGCCGATTTCCGCAACCGAATGTCTTATTTATCATCTACTTAGCAGATATGGGAAACACCTTTAAGACTGCGTTACTTCTCACTGCGCTGACTTTATTCCTGCTCTTCATGGGACAGATCTTCGGCGGCCAGCGTGGCATGGTGCTGGCCCTCGGGCTGGCCGTGGTGATGAATTTCGTCTCATACTTCTTCAGCGACAAGATCGCGCTGGCCATGTATCGCGCCCAGCCGGTCACGCGCGAGCAACTGCCGCGCGCCTATGAAGTGGTCGAGCGGCTGACTCAGAAGATTGGCATCCCCATGCCGAAGATCTACGTCATCCCCAACGAGTCGCCCAACGCCTTTGCCACCGGACGTAATCCGCAGCACGCTTCCGTTGCCGTGACCGAGGGCATTCTGAACCTGCTCACCGATGAGGAGCTGGAAGGCGTGCTGGCGCACGAGCTGGGACACGTGCGCAACCGCGACATCCTGATCAGCTCGATTGCTGCAACGCTGGCGGGCGCTATTACCATGCTGGCGCGCATGGGCTACTGGGCTTCGCTCTTTGGAGGAATGGGCGGCCGCGACGATCGTGACCGCGGCGGAGGTGGCCTGGTTGGTCTGCTGATGCTGATTCTGGCGCCGATTGCGGCCACGCTGATTCAGCTGGCGGTCTCGCGTTCGCGTGAGTATCAGGCCGATGCCACCGGCGCGCAGCTCACCGGCAACCCTTATGCTCTGGCCAATGCTCTGCGGAAACTGGATGCCTATTCCAAGCGCATTCCGATGCAGGCTTCGCCATCGAACGCCCATCTGTTCATAGTGGCACCGATGCTGGGTGGGATGAGCTTTGCCAACCTGTTTTCGACCCATCCGCCGATTGCCAAGCGCATCGAGCGGCTGACCGGCCGGCCAGCTGAGCTGGATTACTGAAGCGTCGCTCGTTGTCAAAATCGGCTTGTGTGGTCTCGGCTCTGGGCCTATCCTAGTCGTATGGCTGACCTGAAACTCAACATACCGGCTACCGAAGAAGTTGAGGTCGCCCCCGAGACGCTGGCTGCGATTGACCGCGGCATTCAAGATGCCGATCAAGGCCGTACCCTGTCCGTTGACGAAGTCCGCGAGGCCATTCCCCGGTGGATTTCCAAATTCGAATCACAGAAGCAGCGCTAGCTGATTTTGAGGAGATACTGGCTTATTCCTGGGCTAATTTCCCGGATTCGACGGAGCGCTTTGGAAACGCTCTCCTCAACCACCTCGACATATTGAAAAGCTTTCCCTACATCGGCAGTCCAGTAACAAATTCTCCGAATGTTCGCCAACTTGCTCATACCCCAATCCTGATTTACTACCGGGTTCGCGAGGACGCGCGATGTGTCGAGGTCCTGCATTTCTGGCATGGCTCCCGCCAAAAGCCGCCTTCGAGCGCAGAGCATTAGACTCGAAAGACTTTGACATCGACATTCCTTTTGCGGTCAGATAACCCAACGGTGTAACCTCCTACAAACCCATGAAGCTGCTTACCAAGTTCAATCTTGTGCTCATTGTGTTTTTTGGCGCCGGCGGATGGATCATCGCGGAGCTGGCCCACAGCTTTCTCACGCGGAACGCCCGCGAGCAGGTGGTGCAGCAGGCCGAGCTGATGATGGCCAGCGCGCGCTCCACCCGCGATTACACTTCCGAGCAGATCAAGCCGCTGCTGTTGAAGAACCCGGAGCATGAAACCAATTTTCTGCCGCAGACGGTGCCCGCATTCGCCGCGACCACGGTCTTCAGCAAGATTCGCAAGAGTTACCCCAACTACTCGTATCGCGAGGCCACGCTGAATCCGACCAACCTGGTGGATCGCGCCGACGATTGGGAGACCGACATCATCCGCTACTTCAGCGACCACCCCAACGACAAGCTCCTGGTGGGAGAGCGCGAAACCCCGACCGGTCGCCAGCTTTATCTGGCGAAGCCCATGGTGGTAGCACCCAGTTGCCTGGAGTGCCATAGCACGCCGGACATGGCCCCGGCGGCCATGGTGAAGAAGTATGGTCCAAGCAACGGCTTCGGCTGGAACCTCGACCAGATCATTGCCGCACAAATCGTGTCGGTACCCATGTCGGTGCCCATCAGCGTAGCCGACCAGGCTTTCCACCGGCTGATCTTTTTCCTGATCGCGACCTTCGTCGTGACGATCGTCGCGCTTGATGCGGGCCTGTACCTGCTGGTGATCCGGCCGCTGCATGAGGTGTCCACGGCAGCCGACAAGATCAGCAAAGGTGAGACCGATCTGCCCGAATTGAAAGTCCGCGGCAAGGACGAGATCGCCGACGTGACCGCCTCCTTCAACCGCATGCGCGTGAGTCTGGCCAAGGCGCTGAAGATGCTGGAGCAGTAGGAGGGTTGCCGGTAGCCAGTTGTCAGGACAGTCGTCGCCAGCGCGCGAGAAGGACTGAGAGCGGCGGCAACACGAACGCTGGAGCGGTTACTGGTAAGCCTCGCGCCGGTGTGCAATTCGCGTCACATTGACCGTTCTGGCCTTGTCGTCAATTTCATACACGACGCGATAATCGCCGACGCGAATACGCCATTCGTTATCGCCGCCCTTAAGTTTCTTACAGCCTGGAGGACGGGGAGCCGATGCAAGGCCTTCGAGGCGGGTGACAATGCGGACAATTGCTTGCGCGGGCAGCCCATGCAGCTCTTTTTCCGCGCTGGCGGCTAAGGCAACACGGTAGCTACTCACGCGCGAGTTTGCCGCTCTTGATGAGTCCCGCTTTCACTTTTTCCAGCGGGATCCGCTTTTCGTGCCGCCGCGACCTCGAAGCAAGTACATCCTCGATGTCTTCCCATAGTTCGCGATGTTTTGTAATGTCGATCTGAACGGCCACCTTCCGGCCCTTCTCATCCGTCACGTACTGTATTCCTGTCATGGCTCCATTGTCTCCCAAAGAGGGCGTCGTCCGCGCATTCTATCGCCCAATCTCCGCTCTTGCAATCAAGCGCGATGCTTCCCAATCCCAACACCCGATGCTGTGATAGAGGCTCGTCATTCCACCGTCGATGAGTGAGCGACCCACTCGCGGGTGATGTCAGCGCCGCTGTTTTCGCGCCATGAAGCTGGAGCGGTCCTTCTCCGAGTCGATTTCCACCGCTACGGCGCTATAGAGATCATCCACTGAAGAACAGCGCTCCGCGGCCCGCTTCACCACCACTTTCGCAATCGGGCCAATGAACGTAGCCAGTTCCCGGCTGACCGAGTCGAGGACCGAGGGATCGAGCGTGCTCCGGCTCGGCCTGGGCGTGTTCGAGCCGGCTTTGCCGCCGGGCGCTCCGGACGGAGGTCTTGCGCTGTCCGAGGGCGAGTTCCACGAGCCCGGCTGAATCGCGAGCGTGTGCAACGTCGCCGCTTCGTCCAGAGAAATATGGGTCAAGGCATCCAGGAAGTCCGCAGCATTCTGAAACCGTCGCGCGGGCTCCTTGGCCATGGCTTTCATCAGGGTTGCCGAGAGCCCGTAAGGAATGTTGGGGTTGATGTCCCCCGGCCATTTTGGCTGCTCACGAAGATGGCCGGTCATCACCTCGTACTCGGTCTTGCCATCGAAGGGCTTCACTCCAGTCAAAATTTCGTAGAGCGTGACTCCGGTCGAGTAGAGGTCGGAGCGCGCGTCCACGCGCTCGCCGCGCACTTGTTCCGGCGACATGTAATGCAGCGAGCCCAGAATAAAGCCGGGCCGGGTGACGCTAAGGTCGGCCGCTTTGAAGGCCATACCAAAATCCAGCAGCTTGGCCTGGCCCTCGGGCGTGATCATGATGTTGGAGGGTTTAATGTCGCGATGAATCACGTCGCGCGCGTGGGCATAGTCCAGCGCCGAGAGCACCTGGCGAATGTACTCGATGCCTTCGACCGCGCGTCCCGGCCATGCGCTGCGCAGCTTCCAGTGCAGGTCCTGGCCCTCGATAAACTCCATGACCATGGCGATCTGATCATCCACCTTGAAGGCGGTATGCAAGCGCGCGATGGAAGGGTGTGACAAGCTGGCCAGCACCCGGATCTCGCGCAGGAACCGCTCCGGCAGCTCGCCTCCGGTACGGTCGGAGCGCAGGAACTTCATCGCCTCCGTGCGCTGCGAGATGACGTGCCGCACCTTGTACACCTCGCCGATGCCGCCAGCTCCCAACGGGCTGAGCACCTCGTAGTCACCTATGGTCTGGCCCGGTTCAAGTGGCATGGCAGTAAGAAGAACGGCTGCGGCCGGCCGTTGGATTGGAAATTGTTAGAAGACCCCGCTCCATTCTGCGGGGCCATGACAAGGATTGCAAGCGCCACGCGAATTGGGAATCCTACTGCAACTTTGCCCGCTCAGCCTTGGCAGCTTTGAGAACTGGGCTACCCGGATCGGCATCCTTCCACAGGCTCAGGAAGTCCGCATACGACTTGCGTGCACCTGCTGTGTCGCCGGCCATCGTCTGGGCCCGCGCCAACTGTAGTCGCGCCAGCGCAGCCGTAGGAAAGTTCTGCACGATCCCGCTGTGATTCAGGATCTTCTGGAACTCAGCCGCGGCTTGCGCGCCTTGGCCCGCTTGCAGGTACGCCAAGCCTCGTAAGTAAACCGGATAGAGCGCAATGGGCGGCGGAGGCGAGCCCAGTTCGTAAGGCGCGGCCGGTTGCAGGGCCTTGATGGCGCCGTCGGCGTCCTTCTGGCTGAGCGCAATCGCTGCCCGTATGGTGGGCAGCCAGTAGCCGTTGATGAGCGTGTCATACGGGTACTGCTTGCCCAGCTCATCGGCCAGTGCCTGCGCGCGCTTGCCTTCGCCGCTTCGTGCCAGGCCAAGCGTCGCCAGAATCTGCACGTTCTTGCTGTGCGCGGCGGCGACCGCGTCGTCAGCCTCCTGGCGCGCACGCTGCGGGTCACCCAGTTCGGCCTCGTGCAGCGCGCCATAGAGCTGCCAGAGGGCGGCCGCCTCTTTGAGTCCGGCGCGGGTTGCGGAGAACTGTGCCGCCTGAGTCAACTCGCGGGCTTTTGCCAGGCGCCCGAAATAGGCTTCGGTGTCCGACTGCATGGCGAGCAACTGGTCTTCCGTGCCCGGCTGTCCGGCGGCTGCGGCGGCCTGCCGCGTCATGTCCGCGAAATCGCCAAGCAGGAAAGCCACCACATAGGACTCGGGCAGCAGGGCCACGGAATCGAGCTTGTGCGCCCTGGCCTGTTCCAGCACTCCCTTGGCCTGGTTCACCTGGTTTAGGTCAGCGTAGGTGACGGCGAGGTTGATGTAGTTGCCCACATTGGAGGGATCCAACTGCAGCGCGCCTTGAGCCTCCACCAGCGCCTGATCGTACTTGCCAATGGAGTTGTACAGAGAATTCAGGTTGATGTACGACCATTGTTCCCGCGGATACGCCTGCCGGAACAGCAAATACGCGGCGATCGCCTGGTCCACGTCGCCGGTGACCAGGTCGTGATAATGGCAGGTGATGTACAGCCTTTCCCGCTCGCTGGTCTGATTGCGAAGCTGAAAAGCTTTGCTGGCATTCTCTGCCGCACGTCCCGGCTCGTTGAGATTGGAATACTCGACGCCCAGCCGGGCATAGGCCATGGCGAATTTCGGATCGAGATCGATGGCTTGCTGGAAGTAGGGAATAGCCGCCGCATATCCCTTGATGTTCGCTGTCTTTATACCCAAGCTGTAGGCCTTCAGGGCTTCCAGCGACGGAGTGGTCGCCTGCTCGACTGGCGTGTCGTACTTCTGCACCGAGGCCAGCGATTCGCCCAGCTTCTGCCGCAGGTTCGCGGTGACTTTGCTCAGGGCCTTCAGCACCTGCTCGCGGCTGGCGGCCTCGGTCTGCTCGTTGCCCAGCGAGTCGCCGGTCTCGCAATTGATGGCCTGCACGCCTACCACGTAGTTGCTGCCCAACTGCGAAATTGAGCCCAGCAACATCGCCTTGCTGCTCGCCCGCTGACAGACTTTTCTAGCTACCTCCTCAGTCAGACGCGTTTCGGTGGAAAGTCCCATGAAGCGCAGCTGCTCATCGACCTTCTGATCGGACAGCACATTCAGGAACGGTGACTGCTCCAGATCCACTGTCAGCGCCTGTTTCAGGGTGGCATCGAAGACCGGTTCACCGGTGGCGTTGTTGAAGTCGGCGAGAACGATGGTGTCTTTCTCGGTGAGCTGTTTCGGCTGTTGTCGCAATCGCCAGTAGAGGCCGGCTGCCACCAGGACGATCACGATGGCGGCGATCGATACCATTCTGCTGCTCAGGCCGCGATGGCGCGAGTCAGGTCTGGGAGCAACGTCGGTCGGTTCAGCGGCAGGGATAGCGGTTGGTGCCGTCCGCCCGGAGCTTGGAGGAAGAACGGCCGGCTCCTTCTTCGTCGCAGCAGCTACCGGATCGTGCGGCGGCAGGGAAACCGCCTGCGGAGAGAACACCTTTTCCGGCGTGAGCGCCGGGACCGAAATGCTGCTTTGGATGCCCGACTTCGACTCAACCACTTTGGGGGCCGGTGCCGCTATCGTCTTGGAGACAACAGGCGCCAGAAAGCGATACCCCCGGCGCGGAAGCGTCTCCACGTACAAGGGATTGTCGACGTTGTCGCTCAGCGCGTTTCTGATCTGCTTGATGCAGTGGTTCATCCCTTGCTCGAAGTCGACGTAAGTTTCTTCCCCCCAGAGTTGTTGCTGGATTTCCTCGCGGGTCACGATCTGCCCGGCACGGCTGGCCAGCAGGGCGAGCAGACCAAGGGGCTGGGGCGGCAGCTTGATTAGAGTGCCGGACTTGCGCAGTTCTTCGGTGGTGATGTTCAGCTCGAAAACCCCGAAGCGAAGCAGTTTCTGCGTGGCGCTCAAAATCTACCGCCCCCAAAGTGGCGCTTTATTTGCGCGGATTATACACCCCCGAAGCTCAGGCCCACCTGACTGTTCAATCATGATGATCGTTAACATCCTATTTTCTTAATGACATAGACGATCATCTCAAACGCATCTCCAAATCAGGCACTAACCATTGAAGCTGAGGCGTGACGGAGTGCATTGTGGCACCACGAAGAGCGGGAAAGTGAGCACAGCTCAAGCTGCTCTTTAGGGGGTCGCTGCCGGAGGCGGGCTTTCGAAAGGTTACCACCTCCGGGCAGCACTTTAAGGATTGGCGGGAATCAGCACCCCCCTAACCGGCGGCCGCCATAGATTAAGAGCAAGAGGAGGTCGGGATGGACGAACCAACGGTATGGACGACCGCACCGGCAATGGGCCCCTTCTTGACGTTACTTGTGCTGATCGCAACCCGGCAACGAACGAGAACCGAGAACCAAACTAGGTGTGGTGCGACCCACCAGATCCAGGTTCTTGGCGACGAGACGATGAGCATCAAGGCAGGTCCGGCTCATTCTGGCCCGATGGCCCTCGGACCGTTCTTGACGCTGATCTTGACCTTGCGTCGCCGCCGGCCGGGGAGCGACGGCTTTTGCCGGCAAAGAACGACCTTTACTGCGCGGAGCGTTGACCACACCCCGCGCAACATCTTGCGCTGAACGTTGCGACTTAGGAGGCCCGTTCGCATCGACTGGCCGCGGAACGGCTTCCGGCAAGGGCAACTCGCAGGGAGTTGCCCTTCTGCTTTTGGATCCAATAGCCAATCGCGAAATCCCTCAGAAGTTCGGTCTGTCCAGCGGCGGCTGCGACGCGAAGAAGTCCTGGCGGAAGCGCGGCAGGTAATTTCGGATCAGTTCCTCGATGCGCCCCGGATCCGGCGACTTCACGATCAGGCCAACGTGGTGCTCTTTATCGTCCATCCGCCAGACCACTTCCGGATCGTTGTACGCCGAGGTGTCGGGCCTCTCCTGGCGCGCCAGCGAAATCATCAGTCCAGCACTGTCGTTGCGTGGAGCAGGTGGCTCATAAGGTATCTGCCCGCCGGCAATTTCAATCTTCGCCCATTCGCCCCACAGGTTGAGTCCGGTGGCCGCTTCGATGAGGTCTGCGATGTGTGCGCCGCCGACACGCGCTGAAGTCTCCAGAAAGTACAGCTTGCCGTCACTCCCGCGAATGAATTCGCTGTGCGACACCCCGCGCACCATACCGAACGCCCTCAGTACCTGCTCATTGAGTTCGACCAACGGCCGCGCTTCTTCCGACTTGCGCGGCAGCGTCCGCGTAGTGAAAATGTCGCCCTCATGCGAGACGTCCATGGGTGGACGTCCGTAGCGGCTGGCGATGGCAAACAGCGGCTGGCGCTCGTAGAAGATCGAGTCTACGTGGTAAATGTCGCCGGGCACGTACTGCTCCAGCAGGTAAAACGACTGCTGGTCTCCCAGCCGCTCCACCGCCACCCAAAACTCGTCCGCGGAATGGATTTTCTTGATCCCGATGGAGCCGGCGAAGGACCGCGGCTTCAGTACCCACGGCGGCGGCACGCGATCGAGAAACTCGTGCAGCCGGGAGTAGTTCAGAACATGAATAAACTCGGGTACAGCCAGCCCTTCGTCGCGGGCCTTGGTGCGCATGGCCAGCTTGTCGCGAAAGTATCGCGCCGTGCTGTCGCCCATGCCGGGCACGCGCAGGTGCTCGCGCAGAGTGGCGGCCGTCTCCACGTCGAAGTCGTCGAGCGGAACGATGCGGTCGATCTGCTCGGTGCGCGCCATGTAGCTGACGCCGAGCAGGACGTCTTCCATCTTCCACTTCTTCTCCACATCCGGGATGTAGAAGGTCTCGTCAATGCTGTCCTTTGGCCAAGGCTCGTTGGCGATGCTGTGCGAGGTCAGCAGCAGCACCCGGGCACCCTGCCGGCGGCACTCGCGAATGAAGTCGAGACCTTTGAAGTAGCTGGCGAGGCAGAGCACGGTCAGCGGCCGGTTTGCCGGATGCTGAACGGATGAAGATGACATGCGGGCCCCCAACACACGTCGTTGAATCCCCAACAATGTATCACTCAGGCGCAACGAAAACGGCGTCCCGCTACTCTGGGACGCCGTCCTCTCCGTCAACGCCGGGCCGAGTGCTGCGTGTCTAGAATTGCGTTGCCGGCAGGACTGCCGTGCCCTCCATCTGCACCGACTGGAGCTGGTTGGGATCCAGGCCGAGCGCCTTCAGGATGGTAGGAGCAACCTGCATGGTTTCAACCGGCGCGTTGATCGTGCTGGCGTGGAACGCCGGGTGCGAGAGCAGCATGATCACGTTGGTGTCATCGTGCGAGAAGCCGCCATGCTCTTCCTGCTTTTTGGTGCTGCCGGTGTAGACCACCCCGTAGTTGGGCGCGAGGATGATGTCCGGCGTTCGCGGGTCCTGGCCAGGACCGATGCCAGGCGCGGTGAACATCGTGGTCAGCGACGCACCATAAAACATCTGGCCGAATCCAGCCGCAGTCGCGTTGGCTTCCAGAGTGGCTACTGCGTTCGCGGTCTGTCCGGACTGCGCCAGCCAGAGCAGCGAAATGTCATCTTCGGTGGGGCCGATGCCATCTGGATTATTCGGCGATTCCGACCACGGCAGCAGCGACGCGATCAGGTTGGCAGGCGATGTGCCGTTTTGGCCGCTGTGTCCAGGTATCGGGAAGAAGCGGTTGGGGTCGATTGGCGACTGGCCATGCTTCGCAGTAATAACAATGAGTGTGGACTCTAAGAGCCCCTGCTTCTTCAGTTCGCTGACCCACTCGCCCACCGCGGCGTCCACCAGTTGAATCTCGCCCAGCAACAGGGCGCTCGGCGTTCCGGCGGCGTCGAGGTACCCGCCTGAGCCTACGTTCTTCTCGATCAGCTTCTGTCCCACGCTGACCGACTGGAAGTTCATACCGAACACCGCCGGTACCGGGGCGCTGGATTTTCCGTTATGCGTCTTGCCATCGATCTCGTTGAGGATGGCGTTGACCTTGAGCGTGTCATAGCACTGCACGTTCTGGAAGCTGTCCGTGTATGCGCCCGTCTGGGAAGGATCCGGAATGGGATCGCACGCCATTCCCAGCGGCGTCACCACCCCCGGCAAGGCGACCACGGTGGAATTGATCTCCGGCGAATAGTAATCGTCGACATTGCTGCCGTCGCCCGGTCCGGAGACGGAAGAATACGCCGGATGCTTGTCAGACCACGCGGTGTAGCCTCCGGCGTTGTGGACCACACCGAAGATGGTGTTGGTGCGGACGAAGTTCCATGGCCACACCGGCGCACACCCTTTTCTGGGATCGCGCGGCAGACGGTCG
>Ga0265325_10001802_pt1 | contig 14834 bp, 11 predicted proteins | sample 41420metaG_FD_202090 | JGI IMG/M metagenome (GOLD analysis project Ga0265325, IMG submission 202090) | Rhizosphere microbial communities from Carex aquatilis grown in University of Washington, Seatle, WA, United States - 4-14-20 metaG | ecosystem: Host-associated > Plants > Roots > Rhizosphere...
GGGATGCTGGCGCAAATAGCGCACCAGCCAGAGTTCGAGTGGATGCACGCGGGCGAGGTAGCCCTGGTCAGACAGGTTGTACTGGCGCGTTGCGTGACCGTCGTAGAGGCGGCGCAAGCCAGCCTCGGTACCGGACCGATCGCCCAGGCGCTCGCGCATGAAAGCGACGAAGGAGTCGAAGTCGCTGTCCGGCCGCACCGTCAGGAACGCGGCCGCCAACGGCCCTTGCCGGGCTGGCACTGATTCGGCAAGCACGTCGAGGCGCTCATCCGGCGGCACGTCATGATACTTGTGCCAGAACGTGCGCAGGAAACCCAAACCCTCCCGCTCAGCGAAGCGATTGAGGAAGTTTTCCCGCGCCGCGGCCTCGTCGTCGCGCAGGGCACGCGCTGGCGCATCTTCAGCCTCGTAGGCGTGGTAGTGGGCAACATCGCGCATGATGCGAACGAAGGCGAGGTTCACCGACTGCTCGATCGCGCCGGCGACGGTCGGATTGCTGCCATCGTCCTCGTGCTTGAAGTTGGCAAAGCGGTGGATGCCGCCGCCGGTAAAGAAAGTCTCGTGCGGATCAGCCGAGTAGTGCCGGTTCACCGCGGCATCGAGCATCGGCGTCAGGCTGCGATCCTCCGTCTTGCTCAGGTAATCGACGGCCCAGCGGCTCAAGTGGTCTGCCGGCAAGGTGGTGACACCAGCAAGCGCCTCGGCATCAAGACCGCCATAGCGGCGATGCAGGTCGACAATGACATTGAGATAGGACACCAATGTCCTGAACTTGGCGCTCGAGCCGAGATCGAGCTTGGTGCCGGCATTGATGTCGAGCGGCTGGTTGAGGTTATCGGCCTGTATGCGCAGGACGTTGCCGACTGGCGTTACTTCGTAGAGGGTGAATGAGTAATTTACCCCGGCCGGATCGCCGCGGTCGAGCAAGCGATGTTCCGTGAAACCAGCGCAGGAAAGATATGCCGGATCGGCGAGGCGACTGAAATAGGCAGTGACCTTGCTCTGGGCCGCCGCGTCGAGCGTCGTCCTCGCCGAGAGATCGAGGCGATCGAGGGCGTAAAGGTCGTCGACGCCCAGCAGATCGCCGAGTGTCCCACGCGCCTCATTGACCGCCTTGCGTTGGACGAAGGATACGGCTGCCGCGGCGCCGACGTTGCGCGCCGGCAGCAGGTGAATGCGCAGGGCTTCATCGCGCAAGGTATCCGGAATGCCGCCGCTACTGGTCAGCAGGCGCAGGTAGCTGTTGGTCAGTTCGTCAAGTCGCTCGGTGGAGTCGAGGAGCAGATCCGAGGGACGCCGCTGGGCGACGATCAGCGACAAGGCCTCCTTGAACACCCGCGCCCGCAGCACCGGATCGGCGTTCGGGTCGGCCAGCAGCCGGTTGGCGACGGCGAAATTGCGACCATACCACGCCCACAGACCATCCCCCAAGCCGTTGACCTCGCCGTAGCCAGCGACTGCCGCCAAGGGCACGGAGTTGAAATAGTCGAGGACGATTCGTTGCCGCGCCGCCATGGTGTCCGTGCCGTCCTGGTAGGCGCGCAGCGAAGCGGAGACCATTTGGGTCAGCTTATCGTCGGCATCACGCGTGCGACCGCCCGGCGAGTGGCGGAACTTCTCGATCTGGGTCGCCAGCGTGCTGCCGCCGGCGCGACCTTCATCGACATCGATTGCCCGCATCGCCTGCCCAAGAGCCGCGCGCGCGAACCGTCCCCAGTCCACCGCCGGGTTGCGCGTCGGGTAGTCGGCGTCGAGGAGATTCCGGTTCTCGACATAAAGCAGGGCGGCGACCAGAACGGTCGGCACGGCCACGAAGGAGCCGTACTGCCGCTGCGGCAGGCGGCTGGCGTAGAGCGGCTTGCCATCGCGATCGAGCACCGTCAGGCCGGCCTGCGATTTCTCGCGGTAGATCGGGTAATAGCCACGGCTGGTGATGTCGAGGAATCCGTCGGACTGGCGGGCCTGGCCGGCAACGTCGTAGCCGGCCGCGTCCAGGCGCGGCAGCCACTCCTTGATGCGGCTGTAGCCCAGCCGCACGTCGTAGGGACCCGTCTGCGGCAGCCAGAGAGCAGCGTTGGGGCCCGGCTGAGTTTCCCACCGACTGCCCTGCGCGAGGTCCGAAAAGTACTGCGCCTGCAGGTACGAATCGCTGGCCTCGAGCCATCCCACTGCCAGAACGATCGCAATCACACCACCAGCCGCAAGCAGGACGCTACGCCGCCAGCTACGCCTTGTCGCCGGCTTGGCGTCTATCGGGAGTCCTTCGCTTTCCATTCTCTCTGAGATCCTTGGGGAAAATATTCTTCTGTTTGGCTCACAACCCCATTAGTGGCCCGCCGTCGCAATCGCGCTTGCTCCTGGAATGATCTGCAATCAGCCGGCCCGCAGCCTGCCCAGGGCGAGATTGGTCGCCGCCGTGCGTGTCTCGACGCCCAACTTCTCGAAGACGTGCTCCAGGTGCTTGTCGACCGTGCGCGGACTCATGCCCAGAATATCGGCAATATCGCGGTTGGTCTTGCCCTGGATCACCCAGTGCAGCACCTCGGCCTCGCGCTGGGTCAGGCGAAAGGCCGCCATCAGGGCATCGAGCGACTGCGCTTCGTTTTCCTCGCGCAGGACGACAATACGCTCCTCGTCACCACTTTGCTCGTGAAACGAAGCCAGCAAGCGGCCACCGTCTCGACTGCCGAGCAGAGTCGGCTGCTCGCGACCCTCGAGTCGCGCTCGCTCGGCCTCGGCCAGCCATTCCAGCAACCGTGGTGGCATGGCGTCGCCGACATCGCCGAAATAGTCGGTCAGAAGCTTGCGCGCCAGGTCCGTCTGCCAGGCCAGGCGGCCATCGTGCTGCCGCAAGGCCAGGGTCGCCTGGCCGAAAGCATCGAGCGCGCTGCGTGCCTGCTGCATCTGCCGGGCACTTTGCATGTGCGCGGCGATGCGTGCCAGCACTTCGGCCGGCTTGATCGGCTTGGTGACGTAATCGGCACTGCCGGCGGCGAAAGCCGCGACGATGTGTTCCGTCTCGGTCAGCCCGGTCATGAAGACGATGGGAATATGCTGCGTCGAATAGTCGGCCTTCAGCCGGCGCGCCACTTCGAATCCGTCCATGCCCGGCATTACGGCGTCGAGCAAGATGACGTCGGGCAGGCTTTGCCGCGCCCGCGCCAGCGCGCTGTCACCATTGCTGGCGACCAGAACTGTGTAGCCTGCTTCGTCGAGGGCATCGTGCAGTACGGACAGGTTCTCTGGCACGTCATCGACAATCAGGACAATCTCCGTGGTCAGCCGGTCAAGACGGTTCATGGCGCCCCGCCCCGACGATAGCGCGAATAGTCTCGAATTCGAAGCGCCGCGCCAGCCGTCGCAAACGGGCGACAAACTCCGCATAGCGCGCATCGAGCGCGTCGAGCTCGTTCAACTTGTCCAGCAGGCCCCGCAAGTAACCCATGCCGGCCAACTCGCCGAGGGCCTCGAGATGCTCCGCCGCTGGCAGATTCATGGCCGCGGGATCGCGCGCACTCTTGGCTTCGGCTACCACCCATTGCAGCCCGAGGGTACCACCGATCCAGTCGAGCAGATCGGCGACGCGAACGGGCTTGGTGATGAAGTCCCGTGGCGTGATGCCGACATCGTTGTCGAGGTTCTTGTCGAAGGCGTTGGCCGAGATGATGGCGATGTGGGCTCGGCACACGCCATCCCGACGCAGGCGGCGGATGGTTTCCCAACCATCGATGCCGGGCATGGCCAGATCCATGAAGATGAGGTCGGGGTTGAAACGCGGCGCAACCTCCAGGCACTCGGTGCCCGACGCAGCCTGATCGATGGCGAAACCCAGGGGGACGAGGAGATTGACCAGCAGCTCACGGTCGACGCGCTCGTTGTCCACCACCAGGATGCGCCGACGCGCTCCCAGGTAGCCTGTTCGCTCGCCGAGCGCCTGTGCCGGCGCCGCCTGCGCCGCGTGCAGATGCGGCAGGAACAGGCGGATGGTGAACCGGCTGCCCTCGCCCGGACGGCTGTCGAGCTTCATCTCGCCCCCCATGACGTCGACGAGCATGCGGCTGATGGTCAGCCCCAGTCCGGTTCCCGCGCTGCTCTGGGCAGTGCTGCCGCGCGCGAATGGTTCGAAGATGCGCTCGATGTCGGAAGGCTCGATCCCCGGCCCGGTGTCCTCGATTTCGAACACCGCCATCTCACGCTGATAGCGTACCCGCCAGGCGACGCCACCGCGTTGGGTAAACTTCACGGCGTTGCCCAGCACGTTGATGAGAATCTGGCGCAGGCGACGCTCGTCGGCGCGCACCACACCCGGCAATTCGCCCTCCGGCTGGTAGTTGAATTCAAGCCCCTTGTTGCGGGCCTGCAGTTCGAACATGCCGACGAGCTGCGCCAGAAAGCCCTTGAAATCCAGCGGCCGCGGTTCCAGCGTCAGCTTGCCGCCCTCGATGCGGGCAATGTCGAGCGTGCCCTCGATCAGCGACAGCAGATGGTCGCCGCTCCTGCGGATCACGTCGACGGCCTGGCGGCGATGCGGCGGGATGCTCTTGTCGCCATCCATGATCTGGGCATAGCCGAGGATGCTGTTGAGCGGCGTGCGCAATTCATGGCTGATCGCGGTGATGTAGCGGCTCTTGGCCTGATTGGCCAGATCGGCCGCCTGCTTGGCCTTCTGCAACTGTTCGTCGGTGCGTTGGTGCGACTCGATCTCCTGCATCAGCAGATGCGTCTGCCGGTTCGATTCTTCCTGCGCCACCTGGCGGCTCTTGTGCGTCAGCACCAGCCACCAGGCGGCAATGCCCGAAACCAGCAGCAATGCCGCGAAGGCCTTGAGGAAAGCCAGGCGCAGGGCCGGCGCCAGCCTTGCTACTTCGGCGCCAAGGACCTGCAGTTCATGGTAGTAAAGCAGTCCGAACAAGAGGCCCAGGAAAGGCACGATGGCCGCCATGACGAGAAGATAATGACCGAGCCCAGTGTCGAGATACGGCCAGATCAGCCGCGGCAGCAAGCGACGCAGCGCCGCCGCCCATTGCGCCGACAGCCGCGCCTGTGGCTTGCACAGATCGTCGCAGCGGGCGTCGAGCGCACAGCAAAGCGAACAGATGGAATCGCCGTAGGCCGGGCAGTGCGCCATGTCGTCGGCCTCGTAGTCCTTGTCGCAAATGCAGCAGCGTTGCCTGCCGGCTGCCGGAACCGGTTGGCGGGCGATGTAGTAGCGGCCGCCAGTCGCCCAGGCGATCAGCGGCGCGGTGACGAAAGCGGTGACCATGGCGATGATCGCCGAAAAGGCCTGCGCCATCGGGCCATACAGGCCCATGAAGGCGGTGACCGAAAGCAGTGAGGCGACGCTCATGGCGCCGACGCCGACCGGATTGATGTCGTAGAGATGGGCGCGCTTGAACTCGATGCCCGGTGGCGATAGCCCAAGCGGCTTATTGACCACCAAGTCGGCGACCACGGCCATCATCCAGGCGATGGCGACGTTCGAATACAACCCCAGCACCTGCCCCAGGGCCTGGAAGACGTCGAGTTCCATCAGCATCAGGCCGATCAGCGTGTTGAACACCACCCAGACGACGCGGCCCGGATGGCTGTGGGTCAAGCGGGCGAAGAAGTTGGACCAGGCCAGCGACCCGGCGTAAGCATTGGTGACGTTGATCTTGAGCTGCGAGATGATGACGAACAGCGCCGTCGCCGCCACCGCCCAGCCCGGATGCGGAAACACGTACTCGTAGCCGGCGAGGTAGATGCGATTCGGGTCCACCGCCCGCTCGACCGGCACGCCATGGCTGATGGCGAGATAGGCGAGCAATGCGCCACCGAGCATCTTGACCACACCCAGGATCACCCAACCCGGCCCACCCACCAGCAGGGCTGCCCACCAGCGGCGGCGGTTGGCGGCCGTCAACTCGGGCATGAAGCGCAGGTAGTCGGCCTGCTCGCCCATTTGCGTGAACAAGGCGATGCCGACGGTCAGTGCGCCACCGAAGAGCAATAGGTCGAACTCGCTGCCGGCGCCCCCGGCCCCACCGTAATGCAGAATGCCTCGCAGCACTTGCGGGTCGGTACTGAAGACGTAGGCATAGGGCAGCACCAGCAGCAGTAGCCAGAGCGGCTGGGTGAGCGTCTGCAGCCGGCTGATGGCGGTCACGCCGTGGGTCACCAGCGGAATCACCACCAACGCGCAGACAAGGTAGCCCCAGGCCGGCGGAATGTCGAAAGCCAGTTCCAGGGCGTAGGCCATGATCGCCGCCTCGAGGGCGAAGAAGATGAACGTGAAGGAGGCGTAGATCAGCGAGGTCAGCGTCGAGCCGATGTAGCCGAAGCCGGCACCGCGCGTCAACAGATCCATGTCGAGGCCGTAGCGCGCGGCGTAGTAGCTGATCGGCAGCCCCGCGACGAAGATGATCAGGCCGGTGACAAGGATGGCCCAGAAGGCGTTGATAAAACCGTAGTTGACCAGCAGCGTCGCACCGACGGCTTCGAGCACCAGGAAGGATGCGGCGCCGAAGGCGGTGTTGGCGACACGCAGTTCCGACCACTTGCGGAAACCCCGCGGCGTGAAGCGCAGGGCATAGTCCTCGACGGTCTCGTTGGCGACCCAGGTGTTGTAGTCGCGCCGGACCTTGACGACGCGCTGGACGGCGTGCGCGGCGTCCGCCGCAAGCGGAGAGTCAGCGCTGGCCATGACGCCGTCCGCTTGCGAATCAGCGCACCAGGGTCTGCGGCCCGCCCGGTGCGCAGGTTTCGATGCGGCCGATGGCAAAGACCTGTTCGCCGGCCGCGGCGAGCAAATCCATGGCCTGGCGTTCGTTGTCGCGAGCCACCACCACGACCATGCCGATGCCGCAGTTGAAGACGCGATGCATTTCGTTGTCGGCAACGTTGCCGACCGACTGCAGCCATTGGAACAACGGCGGCAGGGCCCAGGAGTTGCCGTCAAGCGCCGCGGCAAGCCCGGGGCGCAGAATGCGCGGAATGTTGTCGAGCAGACCGCCGCCGGTGATATGGGCAAGCCCCTTCACCGGCAGTGCCCGCATCAAGGCCAGGAGCGGCTTGACGTAGATGCGCGTCGGCGCCAGCACGGCGTCGGCTAGGCTGCGGCCGTGAAAATCCGCCGAGAAATCGGGCTGGGCACGTTCGATGATGCGCCGGATCAGCGAATAGCCGTTCGAGTGCGCACCGGAAGAAGCCAGGCCGAGCACCGTATCGCCGGGCCTGATGGTGCTGCCGTCGATGATCTTCGCCTTCTCGACCACGCCGACGGCGAAGCCCGCCAGGTCGTATTCGCCCGCTGGATACATGCCCGGCATCTCCGCGGTCTCGCCGCCGATCAGGGCGCAGCCGGCCAATTCGCAACCACGGGCGACGCCCTCGATCACTTGCGCCGCGACGTCGACTTCAAGCTTGCCGCAGGCAAAGTAGTCAAGGAAGAACAGCGGCTCGGCGCCCTGGACCAGGATATCGTTGACGCTCATGGCGACGAGATCCTGGCCGACGGTGTCATGTTTGTTCAGCTGGAAGGCCAGTTTCAGCTTGGTACCGACGCCGTCGGTGCCGGATACGAGGACCGGTTCCTGATACTTTTTCGAAATTTCGAACAGGGCACCGAAGCCGCCGATGCCGGCGAGCACCTCGGGGCGCATGGTGCGGCGGGCGGCCGGTTTGATACGTTCGACAAGGGCATCGCCGGCGTCGATATCGACGCCGGCATCGCGATAGGTGAGAGCGTCGCTCAAGTTGAAGTCCTTTGATGGGCCGGATACGGTTATCATTTGCCGGGCTGTGGCCGCCTGCTGGCTGGCAACGGACCGGCACGGCAAACTCTAATTTTACCGGAAATGCTCCCCCTTCCCGATAATCTCGCGCAACGCCTGCAGACAACGCTCTGGCTCGGCATTGGGCTGGCCCTGGTCTGGCTGTTGTACCTGCTGGCGCCGGTGTTGACGCCGTTTCTGCTCGCCGGCATCTTCGCCTACATCGGTAACCCCCTGGTCGACCGCCTGCAACGGCTCGGCCTGCCACGCATTCTCGGCGCCGTGATCGCACTGCTTCTCCTGCTGGCCATCATGGCTGGCTTGGTGCTGATCCTGGCGCCCCTGCTGGTCGAAGAGGCCTCGGTGCTGGTTGCCCGCCTGCCCGACGGCGTGGCAATGGCCAACGACCAACTGAGCCCATGGCTTGCCGAACACTTCGATATACATCTCGCCTTCGACCGTGAGGCCATGAAGAAGATGCTCAACGACAACTGGGGCAGCGTCCAGGCGTTGGGCAGCAACGTGCTGGCTTCGTTGAAGATCGGTGGTGTCGCCCTGGTCGGACTGCTGATCAACCTGTTCCTGGTGCCGGTGGTCATGTTTTACCTGCTGCTCGACTGGCACACCATGTTGGCACGGCTCGATCATGGCGTCCCGCGCGCCTGGCATGCCAAGGTACGGACGATGGCGGGCGACGTGGATTCCGTGCTGTCGCAATTCCTCCGCGGCCAGGTGCTGGTCATGCTGCTGCTCGCCGCCTACTACAGCCTGGCGTTGACCATCGCCGGACTGCCTTCGGCGCTGGCCATCGGCCTGCTCACCGGCCTGTTGATTTTCGTGCCCTATCTTGGCTATGCCACGGGCTTCGCGCTTGCCCTGCTGGTCGCGGCCTTGCAGTTCCAGGGCCTGACTCCGATCGTCGGCGTCCTGATCGTCTTCGGTATCGGCCAGGTGCTCGAAGGCTTTGTCCTGACGCCCTTCCTGGTCGGCAACCGGATCGGTTTGCATCCGCTGGCCGTGATCTTCGCCCTCATGGCTTTCGGCCAACTGTTCGGCTTTTTCGGCATCCTGATGGCGCTGCCCACCTCGGCCGCGCTGCTGGTCGGCCTACGCGAGGTACGCCGCCTGTATCTGGCCAGCGCCCTTTATCTCGGCCGCCACGAACCGCCGCAACCATGACCCAACTGTTGCTTGACATGCGGCCGGAGCAGGCCCCGACGCTCGACAACTTCGTCGTCGGCGCCAACAGTGAACTGCTTGGGCGGCTGCGCGCCCTCACCGATCACCGTACCTTCGAAGCGATCTACCTATGGGGTCCGCAAGGCTGCGGCAAGAGCCATCTGCTGGCGGCAACCGCCAGCAAGGCCGCTGCCGGGCGCCCCGTGCATTTCCTGCCAGCTGCCGCCGTCGAAACCGAGTTGGCCGCCAGGCCGGGCGCCTTGATTGCGATCGACGACATCGATACGTTGCCTGAGGCCGCCCAGATCGCCCTCTTCCGCATCTTCAACGCCGCCCGGCTCGCCGGCCTGGCGCTACTCCTCTCTGGCCAGGAGCCGCCGTCGCGCCTGGCGCTGCGCGAGGACCTGCGCACCCGCGTCGGTCAGGCGCTGGTATTCGAACTCAAGCCGCTCTCCGACGACGACAAGTCGGCCGCGCTGGGCCGGCACGCGCTGATGCGCGGCATGCGCATGGATCAAGCGCTGGTCCGCTACCTGTTGCGCCACGGCCGCCGCGATCTGCCTTCGCTGATGGCCGTACTCGATCAGCTTGATCAGGCAAGTCTCGAGCAGCACCGGCCAACCACGCTACCCCTCCTCAAGGAAGTCATGGAGCTTCGATTCGATGAAGAAACTGGTTCTATTTGATCTGGACAACACGCTCCTTGCCGGCGACTCGGATTTCGAATGGGCGCAATTCCTGATCGGCAAGGGCGTTCTCGACCGCGAAGTGCATGAGGCGCGCAATCTCGAGTTCTACGAACACTACAAGGCAGGAACGCTGGACATCCAGGCCTTCCTCGACTTTCAGCTGGCGCCGCTGGCGCGTCATCCGCGCGCGGAACTCGATGCCTGGCACAGCGAGTTCATGAGCGCGCACATCCGTCCGTTGATCGGTGCCGCGGCCCGTGCCCTGGTTCAGCGTCAGCTCGATGATGGCGCACTGACGGCCATTGTCACGGCCACCAACAGCTTTGTCACTGGTCCGATCGCCGAGGAATTCGGCATTGCGCACTTGATCGCCACCATCCCGGCCCAGCAGGAAGGTCGCTTCACCGGCAAGGCGCGCGGTACGCCGGCCTTCAAGGAGGGCAAGATCGAGCGCGTCGCCGGCTGGCTAGAGTCGATCGGCAAGTGGTGGGGAAGCTTCGAGCAGAGCTGGTTCTACAGCGATTCTCTCAACGATCTGCCGCTACTGGCGCGGGTCAGCCATCCCATCGCCGTCGATCCCGACGACACGCTACGCGCCCACGCCGCCAGCCGAAGTTGGCCGATTATCAGCCTGCGCTGACCATGCGGTATGATGGCCGCCCTTTTTGTCCTGTCCTGCATCTGAATGATCCGTAAGCTGCTCAGGCGCGTTTTCCGTCGCGGCCGGCTCGCCGAACACCCGGTTGAGACGATCGCCGCCAACCGCCATGGCATCCGCCGAGAGCAAGTCTCGCCGGGGGCTCGGCGCGTCTGCGAGACCCTGCAAAAGGAGGGCTTCCGTGCCTATGTCGTCGGCGGCGCCGTGCGCGACCTCATCGCCGGCATCGAGCCAAAGGATTTCGACGTCGCCACCGACGCCACACCCGACCAGGTGCGCAGCCTGTTCCGCCGCTCGCGCATCATCGGCCGCCGTTTCCAGATCGTGCACGTCATGCAGGGGGCGGAAACGCTCGAGGTTTCGACCTTCCGTGCTGCCCATGACGAGGATACGCTGAAGGACGAACACGGGCGGGTGCTGCGCGACAATGTCTGGGGCAGCATGGGCGCAGACGCGGCCCGCCGCGACTTCACCATCAATGCCCTCTACTACGACCCCGTTCGCGAAGAGGTCCTCGACTATCACCGCGGCGTCGAAGATTTGCAGAAGAAGACGCTGCGCATGATCGGCGACCCGCGGCTGCGCTACCGCGAAGATCCGGTACGCATGCTGCGCGCCGTCCGCCTGGCGGCCAAGCTTGGCCTGCGACTTGATCCGAAGGTCGAGGCGCCGATCGCCGAGATGGCGACGCTGATCGACAACGTACCGGTTGCGCGCCTGTTCGACGAGATGCTGAAGTTGCTGTTTTCCGGCTACGCCGTCGAATGCGTCAAGCGCCTGCGCCAGGAGGGCCTGCACCACGGCCTGCTGCCGCTCTTGGACGTAATCCTTGAGCAGCCGCTAGGTGAAAAATTCGTCATGCTCTCGCTCACCAGCACCGATGAGCGGGTGCGTGCCGGCAAGGCAGTCTCGCCGGGATTTCTGTTCGCAACGCTGCTCTGGCATGAGGCCCTGGCGAACTGGGAAAGTCGCAAGAAGGCTGGCGAATTGTCGATGCCGGCACTGCATGTCGCCATGGACACCGTGCTCGACCAACAGGCCGAAAAGCTCGCCATCACCCGCCGAATCATCGGCGATATCAAGGAAATCTGGGCACTACAACCACGCTTCGAAAAGCGATCCGGACGGGCGCCGCTGCGCTTGCTCGAGCAACCGCGCTTCCGTGCCGCGTGGGATTTCCTGGTTCTGCGCGCAGCAAGCGGCGAAATCGATGCCGAGCTGTCCGAGTGGTGGCGAGAGTTTCAGGATGCCGGCGATGATCGGCGCAATGAGATGCTGCTACCCGATGCCGGCAAGAAGCGCCGGCGCTCGCGCAGCCGCGGCCGCAACACCCCCGGCACCCCGGCAGCGGAGTCGGCGTGATCCGCTGTTACGTTGCCCTGGGTTCCAATCTCGGCAACCCGGCAGTCACGGTCGACGAAGCCATTGATGCCCTGGCCGCCCTGCGTGGCTCAATTCTGCGGGCGATGTCGTCGCTTTATCGCACGGCGCCGGTCGGCATAAGCGAAAAACTGCGCCACCAACCCGATTTTGTCAATGCCGTGGTCGTGCTCGACACCCGGCTGGCGCCGCACCAGCTTCTTGACGAACTGTTTGCCGTCGAAGCTCGTTTTGGTCGTCAGCGCAGCGTGCGCAACGCGCCGCGCACCCTCGACCTCGACTTGCTGCTCTATGGCGACCTCGTTGTCGATGACGAGCGCTTGACGCTGCCGCATCCGCGCATGCACCAGCGGGCATTCGTGCTCGCGCCGCTGGCGGAAATCGCTCCCGGCCTGGTGATCCCCGATCACGGCCCCGTCGAGACCTTGCTGGCGGATTGTCGCGACCAGCGCATCCAAGCCCTGAACCGCCATGGCTAACTTGCCGCCCCCCCTGCAATCCGCGCTGCCGCCACGGCAAAACTTGACCACCGGTGGGCCTGCTTGTGTATTCTGGGCGCCGTTTACTTCATTTTTCGCAGCTGATCGGGAACGTCGATGACTTACCTAGCCAGCAACAAGCCCATCACCCTGCCAGAATTTGCGCGCCTGAAGCGCGAAGGCGAGAAGATCGTCATGCTCACCGGCTATGACGCCAGCTTTGCCGCGCTTGAAGACCGTTGCGGCGTCGATGTCATCCTGGTCGGCGATTCCCTGGGCAACGTCATCCAGGGCAAGACATCGACCCTGCCGGTGACCATGGAGCACATGGTTTATCACACCGAGTGCGTGGCGCACCAGGCGTTGCGCGCGATGGTGGTCGCCGACTTGCCCTTCGGCGCCTATCACGAATCGCGGGAGCAGGCTATCCGCAACGCCGGCAAGCTGCTGGCCGCCGGTGCCGAAATGGTCAAGCTGGAAGGCGGTGCAGTCATGGCCGAGACCGTGCATTTCATGACCGAGCGTGGCGTTCCGGTCTGCGCCCACATTGGCCTGACGCCGCAGTCGGTACATGCCCTCGGCGGCTATCGGGTACAGGGCCGCGATGAAGCAGGTGCGGCGCGCATGAAGGATGATGCCCGCGTACTCGAAGAGGCGGGAGCGACGCTGGTCGTACTGGAGATGGTTCCCTCAGCGTTGGCCGCCGAGATCACGGCCATGCTCAAGGTTTGCGCCACCATCGGCATCGGTGCCGGGCCAGACTGTGACGGCCAGGTGCTCGTTCTCTACGACATGCTCGGCCTCTATCCGGGCAGGAAGGGCCGTTTCGTCAAGGATTTCATGGCCGCAGCGCAGAGTATCGAAGGTGCCGTCACGGCCTACGTTCAGGCTGTCAAGGACAAGACTTTCCCCGCGCCCGAACACTGCTATTGAACTGAAATGCAGATCCACGAGTCCGTTGCCGGCGTGCGTGCCGCGCTGAAGAACGCCAACCGCGTGGCTTTGGTGCCGACCATGGGCAACCTGCACGAAGGCCACATCGCCCTGATGCAGCAGGCGCGCAGTCATGGCGACACGGTGGTCGCCTCGATCTTCGTCAATCGTCTGCAGTTCAGGCCCGGCGAGGATTTTGAAAAGTATCCGCGCACTTTCGCGGCCGACTGCGACAAGCTTGCCAGTGCCGGCGTCGATCATCTGTTCGCGCCCGCCGAAGCCGAGATGTACCCGCGGCCGCAGGGTTACCATGTCGTGCCGCCAGGCGACCAGGACGCCATTCTCGAGGGCGAGTTCCGCCCGGGGCATTTCCGCGGTGTTGCAACCGTGGTGATGAAGTTGTTCCAGATCGTTCGACCCGCGGTTGCCTTGTTCGGCAAGAAGGACTACCAACAGTTGATGGTGATTCGCAACATGGCGGCCGATCTCAATCTGCCGATCGAGATCGTTGGCGGCGAGACCGTCCGCGCAGACGACGGCTTGGCCCTGTCATCGCGCAATGGCTACCTTTCCGCTCAGGAGCGGGCGGAAGCGCCGCACCTAAACCGTGTTATCACTAAGGTCGTAGAAGCGATTCTGGCCGGAAACATCGATTACAAGGGGCTTGAGCGCCAGGCCATGGCGGAATTGAAGGCGGCAGGCTGGTTTCCGGACTATATTGCGGTGCGCAATGCACTTGATCTACAATTGCCGCCCGCTCACGAATCCGGGTTGGTGGTGTTGGCGGCGGCGCGTCTAGGTAGCACGCGCCTCATCGACAACCTGGAAGTCTAGGACGCCGCGATGCGCTCAGGCCGGTGGCAGTCCAGCAGCGGACAGGGGGCCGTACCATGGCCCAGCAGTTGACGCCTTTTGCCTGAGGAAGGATCGACTATGCAACGCACGATGCTGAAGTCCAAGCTGCACCGCGTCACCGTCACGCAAGCCGAACTGCATTACGAGGGTTCCTGCGCCATCGACGAAGATCTGCTCGACGCCGCCGACATCAAGGAATACCAGCAGATCGAGATCTGGAACGTCAATAACGGCGAGCGGTTCACAACCTACGCGATTACTGCCGAGAGAGGCTCCGGAACCATTTCCGTCAATGGCGCCGCTGCCCGAAAGGCTGCACCGGGTGATCTACTGATCATCGCTACCTTCGCCCTCTACAACGAGATCGAACTCGCCAAGTTCGAGCCCGACCTTGTTTATGTGGACGCGCGAAACCGAATGACCCATCACAGCCGGAAAATACCGGAACAGGCAGCGGCTTAGGCTAAGGCAGGTCTGCTGGCACACCTACTTGAACGACCCCGGGTCGAGGCCGTGGCGCGCCAGCAGCTTGTAGAACTCGGTCCGGTTGCGCTGGGCGACTCGTGCCGCACGGGCGACGTTGCCACTGGTGGTTTGCAGCAGCTGCGACAGGTAGTCGCGCTCGAAGGCACGTCGCGCATCGTCGAAACCGATGGTGTTCCGTTCATGCTCCTCCCATAGCAGCCGTCGCACCAGGGTGGCCGGTACCAGTGGCGTCACGGACAGATGCAGCGCCTGATCGACAATGCTCGCCAGTTGCCCGATGTTGCCTGGCCAGTGCGCTTCCTGAAGAAGATTCAGGGCTTCCGGCGAGAGCCTTCTTTCGCCCTCGTGTTGAGCGCAAAAGTGGGCAACCAATGCCGGAATGTCTTCGGGACGCTCCGCCAGGGGCGGCACACGGAGGGTGGTG
>Ga0265325_10001803_pt1 | contig 14829 bp, 13 predicted proteins | sample 41420metaG_FD_202090 | JGI IMG/M metagenome (GOLD analysis project Ga0265325, IMG submission 202090) | Rhizosphere microbial communities from Carex aquatilis grown in University of Washington, Seatle, WA, United States - 4-14-20 metaG | ecosystem: Host-associated > Plants > Roots > Rhizosphere...
CGGCCACCGCGGCCGTGCCGGCAAGCGCTGCACCCTTCAGGAAGTTGCGGCGACCGATGGCAGGCGATTGATCTCGTCGTTTGGACATGACGTCCTCCCCAGGAGTCTGTGAGCGACCAACGCAAAACAGCGGTACGATTTTTATGATTGCTCAAAGTGTTGCGCCGGCCCCCACCCCAGTCAAGGCGGGAACCGGCACGGCAGCGCAGGCATTCCGGCAAGGCCGGCTATGGCGCTTTCGGCCCAACCTTGAGATACCAATCGAGAATCTGCTCGCCGGTCATGAACGCGACGTCGGATTTCTTGCGGATGTTCTCGAAGATTTTGCGGAAGTATTTCAGCCGGTGCGGCGCTCCCATGATGTAGGGATGCACCACCAGGGCCATGACCCGCGCGCTATCCGCGGCATCGGCATAAATCTGCTCGAACTGGTCCATCGCGCGATCATAGTATTCCGATGCCTTGTGATGCTGGATCAGCATCATCGCGACGTCGTTGCATTCCTGGGTGTACGGGATGTTGACGATCGGCTTGCCGCGGGTTTTGAGCCACACCGGTTGATCGTCCAGCACCCAGTCGGCGACATAATCGTAGCCGTCTTCCTTAAGCAGGTCCGGCGTCTCCCAGGTCTCGGTCAGCCCCGGACCGAGCCAGCCGCGCGGCGGCTTGCCGGTGGCCTTCTTGATCGCCTCAGTGGTCATGTGGATGTCGGCCTTCTCGTCCGGCACCTTTTGCATGTTGCGCTGGGTGAAGCCGTGGCCGATGAATTCCCATTTGCGGTCCAGCGCAGCCTTCACGATCGGCGGAAAGGCCTCGATGGCGCAGCCGTTGATGGCGAGCACGCCTGGAATCTGGAATTCGTCGAACACCTTGATGAAGCGCCAGAACCCGACGCGGTTACCGTACTCGTGCCAACACCAGTTCGGGATGTCGGGGGTGGGCGCGCCGCCCGCCGGCGGCGTCAGCACGGTGCGCGGCATGGTGTCCTTCGGGTCCCATTCCTCGACGTTGACGATCACCCAGATTGCCACCCGCGCGCCGCCTGGAAGTTTCAACGGCGGCCGCTCCGTGATCGCCGAATAGGCGATGCGGTCGGTCGGCAGCATGCGCGTTCCTGCGGCGGTGCGATCATTCATGGAACAGTCTCCTGCAAAGCCGGCGGATGCTGACACACCGCGGCGATGCGGCCAACCGTCGCCAACACGGCCAGCGGATGCAGACGATCCATGCATTTTGGCCGCGCCCGCCACTTATTATTTCGCGTAGGCTGTCGCGCGGTGGTGAAGGACCCGTGCCGGGTCTTGAGGCGTCCTGATCGATGAATCCAGCCCCGCCGGACACGCGTCCGGCCCAGCCGAATTTTTGGCTCGCGCTTGCGCTGTTCTGGCTTGCCGGCGCCGCAATGCGGATTCCGTTACTGACCGTTCCGCCGGTGCTGCCGCTCATCCACGACGACTTGCACATGACCGAAACTCAGGTCGGCGCCCTGATCGGCATGCCGCTGACCATGTTCGCACTTGCGGCCGTGCCAGGATCATTGCTGATCGCGCGCTTCGGGGTCCTGCGCATTGCAGTCGCAGGCCTCGTCGTCACCGCACTGGCCGCGGCTTCCCGCGCTGCCGCTGCTGGTGTCTGGACGCTCTATGCCGCAACCATATTGATGGGCTTCGGCATCTCAATCCTGCAGCCGTCCATGCCGACATTGGTTCGCGCCTGGACGCCCGGCCGAATGTGGTTGGCCAATTCGGTCTACACCAACGGCATGATGATCGGCGTCACGCTCGGCCCAGCCCTGACCATCCCGTTGGTGTTGCCGATGGTTAGCGGCAGTTGGCGTCGCGACTTGCTGCTCTGGTCGGTGCCCGGCCTGTTCGCTGCTCTTGCCTACATTGCAGTCGCGCTGTCGGCGCGAACGGCGACCGCTCGCCCGGATACACCACGACGGTGGTGGCCTGACTGGAGCAGCCCGATGATCTGGCTTCTCGGCATCACGCTGGGCGCCAACAACGCACTGTTCTATGCCGCCAATGCCTTCATCCCCGACTATCTGACGCACAGCGGACGCGGCGATTGGATCGGGCTGACGCTCGGCTGGATGAATGGCGCCCAGCTTCTGGCGTCGTTCCTGCTGCTGGTCATGGCGGAGGGTTTGCAGCGGCAGAGCTGGCCCTTCACGATCTTTGGCCCATTCACGGTGCTAGGAGTGATCGGCCTGCTGCTCGGTGACGGGGTCTGGATGGTGCTATCCGCAGCCGTTCTCGGCTTTGCCGCCTCGATCACCTTTGTCGTCACCTTTGGCCTTCCAGCGATCTTAAGTCCGCCCGACGACGTGCATCGCATGGCGGGCGGCATGTTCACCATCAGCTACGCAATCGCAGTGCTCACTCCGGTCCTGTGTGGTGCGCTGTGGGACCTCACGGGCATACCGTGGACGGCGTTTGTGCCGATCGCCCTATGCGGCGTGATCTTGACGATCTTTGGAACCCTGCTGACGGTCCGGCGCGCATGACTTCCAAGCCTTCACTGTCGGATGCCACAATTGCCAAGCTGCTGCTGATCGCGCTCAGCTTTTGCTGGGGGCTAAGCTGGACCGCCATGCGCATCGCACTCAATGAGGTGTCGCCGTGGTCGATGCGGCTGATCGGCTACAGCATCGGTGCAGCGACGATGCTGGTGCTGATCAAGGCGCAAGGCCGCCGCCTGGCGATCCCGTTCGGACGCGACTGGCTGCATATTCTCATCGCCGCGCTGTTCCTGTCGGTGTCTTTCGGCATTGCAGGGACCTTCGCCCAGCTCATGGCCAACACGTCGCGGGTGATCATCGTCAACTATTCAATGCCGGTCTGGGGCAGCCTGATGGCATATTTCGTGCTGCACGAGCGCATCAACCGGCCCGCCGCCATTGGGCTCGCACTCTGCGTGGCCGGCTTGGGCGTGCTGGTTTACCCGGTGGCCGAAAAATCGCTCCGCGAGCCGATCGGGCTGCTGCTGGCGCTGGTCTGCGCGCTCGGCTGGGGGGCGGGCACGGTCTACATGAAATGGGCGCGCATCAAGGGCGACCTGTTGGCCATCACGTTCTGGCAGATCATGGTCGGCGTGTTGGCCTTCGCCATCGGCTACGCCGTGTTCGAGGGCACGCCGACACTCGAGCCGTTGCGCTGGGAGACCTGGGCCGGTCTCCTCTTCAACGGCATCCTCGGGACGGGCATCGCCTATTTTATCTGGTTCAACATCATCGGCCGGCTGACCACGGCAATGGCCTCGCTCGGCTCGTTGATCAATCCGGTGGTTGGCGTGATCGGTGCCGTGATCATCCTCGACGACCGCCCGACGGTTCCAGACTGGATCGGCTTTGCGCTGATCTTCTCAGCCGCCGCCTGTGTGATGATTCCTCAACGTGACAAGCCGCCGCCTGACGCGGCGGCCTGAGTACCCGTAATCCAAGATCGAACGGATAACTGGAGCCAGACCGTGCCGCTCCGCCGGTAAATTGCAAGCTATCTACACAAGGCCCGGGTTCCGGCCCAATCGAGACGATGCAGTCGGGCCAAAACCGTCCGCGGGTTTACCGCCGTTTAACCATGGTCCCGCATCATCGCCAGGGTCATCCCCTGTCGAGTAGCGCGTACTATGGCGTATGCGATTGCGACGTCGCCCGACGTCATCGCCTTCCAGACTTTTTTGCCCGTTCTCGACAATTTTAATCGAATTGTCTTGCGCGGCCTCGTCGCCGGGGTCAGCGCAATCGCGGTCGCGTCGGCGTTGGGAACGATTGTAACCGTGGCCACGGGCTTCGTGACGGCGAGCATGGGGCCGCGGCCCAGCCTGTACGTTCTACGGCCTGTGGTTCCGGAGGAGGCGGTGGCGCTGTCCGGCCGGCGCGAGCCATCGATCTCTTCGGCTGACACCTTCAGCGCACGTTGGACGGCCGCAAGTTCCATCCACGCGCCAAACCTGAGCTTTGCGGCGCTTTCCGCCTCCCGCTCCTCCGTGGCGGCGCGCACCACCTCTCGGCATACGGCACTCCGAAAAGCCGCCGCAGAAAGGCCGCCTCTGCCCCGTGCCCGTCCGGCGCTTGCCGAACGCGTCGAGGTCAAACCCGCTGTCGCGTCAGCACCGCCGCCACAGCAAGTTGCCGAGGCGACGCCTGCCGCACGGACCGAGCCAAAGCCGGCGTCCACTGCTCCGCTCGTGCGAATCCAGCCCAAGTCCGCGATGGAATCTGCGCCGCGGCCTCAGATCGAGGCCAAGCCCGTCATCGCGGCGACTCCGATCCCTCGCGCCGCGGCCGATCCGCTGCCCGCCCGCACGGCGGTTTATGACATCGCGGCGCACGTCGTTTACATGCCGAACGGCGACAAGCTCGAAGCGCATTCCGGACTTGGCGACTGGATGGACGATCCCGGCTCGCTCCGGCAGAAGAATCGCGGGGTCACACCACCCAACACCTATGAGCTGAAGCTGCGCGAAAGCATGTTCCACGGCGTCCAGGCCATCCGGCTCAATCCCGTCGATGACGACAAGATGTTCGGCCGCGATGGCATCCTCGCCCACTCCTACATGCTGGGATCCAACGGACAGTCGAACGGCTGCGTATCGTTCAAGGACTATCCTCAGTTCCTGCGTGCGTTCCTGCGCGGCGAGGTCGATCGCATGGTGGTCGTGACGAGTCTTGGCAATGCGCCCGTGCGCGTCGCCCAGCCTGCCGCACGCCGCACCGAACGTTACGCCTTGAACAGCCGACGGAGCTACGCGCTTCCCACCCAATATGCCGTGGCGCACACGATCCCAGGACCGCTATAGGCTTGGCGCAGCAGCGCGCCCTTTGGCTTACTTCAAGTTGGGGCTGATCTCCTTCGCCTTCGCAATCGTTTCCGGCGATGTCTCGTAGAGATTCGCCACCACCTGTTCGAGATGCTCGGGCGGCCGATAGACCATATCAAGCTTCATCCTTTCGGCTTCCTCGATGAGTGCGGGGTTCTTCGCCGCCCGTTCGATCGCCTTGCGCATGAACTCGACACGGTCCTTGGGCACATCCGGCGGGAACAGATACGGCCGGCCGAATTCCGTGCTCGAGAAGATGAACCGCATCAATTGTCGCTGCTCGGTGGTCTTGGCGAAGTCATAGACCGAGGGCGCGTCCACGCTCGGCAGCGGACTTTCCTCCGCGCGCAACAGGTACCGCAACTTTCCTTCCTTGAACTTCTGCTGCGAGGTGCGGAACTGACCAAGCGACATGCATACGCCTTGCACTTCGCCTCGATCGATCGCGATCAGAATGTCGCCTGCGCCGCGGTAGCCCTCGACCATGTGAAACTTGGTGCCGAGAATGCGGTTGAGCACTGTCGGCACGATGCTGGTGGAGGAACCGGCGCCAACCCCTCCGGTCAACAGCTCCGTCTTGAAAACGTCCGCCGCCGTCTTCACCGGCGCATTGCTCGACGCCACGCAGACCCGCCCTGGGAAGGAAGTCGCGCCTAGCCAATTGAACTTGCGCGGATCGGCTTCGATATTGGGCAAGTGCATCATCGCCTGGCTCGGCAGATTGCGCGAGATGCCCCCGATCACCGTGCCGTCGCGCGGCGCCCGCACATACATGTAGTTTGCGGAGACCACGCCGGACGCCTGCGGCATGTTCTGCACGACGATGGTCGGATTGCCCGGCAACTCCTTGGAGAGATACCGCGCCAACAGTCGCGCCCCGATGTCGTAGTCGTTACCGACCTCGTAGCCGACCACCACCTGGATCTGCCGGCCCTTGTAGAACTCCTCCGCAGTCTGAGCGTGGACGGAGGGGGACATGGCGAAGGTGAAAGCCAGGACGGCAGCCGACCGGTACCCATACGCTTTCATACTCGCCTCCCGGCTCGGCTCTTACTCGGCGGCGCGCTTCTGCACGAGGCTCGCAGCAAGCTTGTCGTAGCTCTCTTCGCGCGCCAGCATCTCCTTGAGGCCGACCATTCCATAATAGTCTTCGAGAGGAAGAAGGTGCTCCTGGCAAGGTGCGAGCGAATTGTCGCGCTTGAGCAGACGCAGCACGTTGCGCACGGCATTAGCGGCAGCAAACAGCGCTACCGACGGGAAGGTCGCCGCAACCACACCGGCCGCCTCCAATTCCGGGAGGCTCCGCGCCTTGGGACCCGCAGCCTGTGACAGGGTCGCCATGTGCGGGCCTGGGATCTCACGCATCGCACGTTTGATTTCAGGGATGGTGTCGAAACCCATCGGCTTTGCCATGTCGGCGCCAGCCTCCATGAACAGTTGGCAGCGGTCGATGGCCGATTCCTGTCCCTCGACGCCGGCCGCATCGGTCCGTGCCGCGATCAGCAGATCGGGATCGGTGCGCGCGTCGAGCGCAGCCTTCACCTTCGCCAGCATCTGCTCGACCGGAATGATCTGCTTGCCGGGCAAATAACCACAACGGTTCGGAAACACCTGGTCGCTGATGAACAACCCGGCCACGCCCACGGCCTCGAAGGCGCGCACCATCTGCCGCACATTGTTGACGCCGCCAAATCCGGTGTCGGCGTCGACATAGACGGGGATTTGCACAGCGTCGCAGATTCGACCGTAGTGGCCAGCATAGTCGCGCATGTTGGATTGGCCCATATCGGCCTGTGCCAGCATGCTGCCAATGCCGGCGTAGCCCCCGGCGACAATGGCTTCAAAACCCTCAGCTTCGATGATCCGAGCCGATAGCGCGTCATACGCGCCGGGCATCAGCACAAGCTTGTTGCCGGTCATGATGGCGCGGAATTTCTTGCGGGCGTTCATCGGCTCCTCCGTGCGCGATTTCGTCATGGCCGGGCTGTCTCAATTCACCGCCGGCTGTCTCTCGCCTGCTGAAGCCACGGCTGGCTCGCAGCCATCCGCTTCTCCCAAGCCACGATCTGGTCGGTGTGCTTCAGCGTCAGTCCGATATCGTCGAGGCCTTCGAGCAGTCGCATGCGATCCGCTGCCGGGATGTCGAACGAAATGTCCGCCCCGCCCGGACCGCTGATCGTCTGCGTCTCGAGATCGACCGCAAACGGCGCACTGCCATTCGCCGCCACCACACGCGCGATGAAGGCGTCCGCATCGTCCGATCCAAGCACCACCGGCAGCAGGCCGTTCTGCAGACAATTCTCGCGATAGATGTCGGCGAAACTTTTGGCCACGATCACACGGATGTTGTTGGCCAGCATCCCCCAGACCGCGGCTTCGCGTGAGGAGCCGGCGCCAAAGTTATGCCCGGTGACCAGGATGCCAGGATTTTGGAACTGCAGCTTGTTCAGCACGAACTCCGGATCTTCCATCCTTGCCCGCATGAACAGCATCTTCTTGTAGTCCGGCTTCATCTCGCGCATCGCCTGAACCGGCGCGACCTGATCGGTGTTGATGTCGTCCTTGAGTAGAGGCACGGCGATGCCGGCATGCCGCTTGAAGGCCTGCATCACGCCCTCCCTGGCAGTTGCCGCACATCGGCAATACGGCCGACGATCGCCGTCGCTGCCGCCGTCGCTGGGCTAACCAGATGCGTGCGCGTTTTCGGACCCTGACGGTTCTCGAAGTTGCGGTTGGTCGTCGAGACGATCCGTTCGCCCGGCTCGCCGCGATCGCCGTTCCCGCCGGCGCACATCGAGCAGCCCGATTCGCCCCAGAAGAAACCAGCATCGCGGAACACACGGTCCAGGCCGATCGCTTCCGCCTCGCGCTTAACAGCCGACGAGCCCGGGACCACCATCGCAACAACGCCTTCGGCGACCTTCCGCCCGCGAACCACATCGGCCGCGGTCTGCAGGTCCGGCAGGCGCGCATTGGTGCAAGAACCGATGAACACGCGATTGACCGGCAAGTCCGTGAGCGTCATGCCCGGTTGCAGTCCCATGTAGGCCAGCGCGCTCTGCATGGCGTCGCGTCGACCGTCGCCTGCGGCCGATGGATCGGGCACACGGCCGGAAATGTCGAGCACCTGGCTTGGGTCGGTGCCCCAGGTGATCTGCGGCTCAAGCTCGCTGCAGTCAAGCGCGAGCTGTTTGTCGAATGGGGCACCGTCATCTGTCTTCAACGTGCGCCAATGCGCCAGCGCGCGATCCCACATCTCGCCATGCGGGGCGAACGGTCGCTTGGCGATCCATTGGAACGTCGAATCGTCCGGCGCGACGAAACCCGAGCGGCCGCCCATTTCGATGTTCAGGTTGCAGAGCGTCATGCGCTGTTCCATCGGCATGGCGCGCGCCGCGGAGCCTGCATACTCGACCACATGGCCGCGTGCGCCCGACACGCCGATCTCGGCGATGATGCGAAGCGCCACATCTTTGGCGGTAACATGCGGGCCGAGTCTGCCGTCAAGTTGGACCAGCATGCTCTTCGGCCGCTTCATCGCGATCACCTGCGTCGCGAGAATGTGACCGAGCTCCGTGGTGCCGCAGCCGAACGCGAGCGCGCCCAATCCGCCAACCGTGGAAGCATGACTGTCGGGCACCGCATGCGTCGCGCCCGGCAACACCATGCCAAGCTCTGGCGCGACCACGTGGGAGATGCCCTGGTCCGGGTCGCCGAGGTCGAACACGTGGATACCGTTCTTGCGGCTGCCCTCGCGCATGGCGCGGATGAAGGCCGCCCCCGAAGGATTGCTTTCGTCATCGCGGCCGGGCTGCGTCGAAACCGTATGATCCTGCGCCGAGAAGGTCAGATCGGGCCGCCGCACCGGGCGGCCCTGCTTCTCCAGCGTCTCGAAGGCGTGCGGCGCGTGCAGCTCATGCAGCACGTGACGATCGATGTAGATCAATTCGCGGCCATCGGCGCGTCGCGCCACCAGATGGGCATCCCAGATTTTCTCGAACAGGGTTTCCGGCATAGCTCATTGTGCGAGCCTCATGGATTGAAGGCAAGGTCTGCTGTTCCCGAGGTAAACCAGCGGCTAGGCTTGTCAGGCAGGGAGGGACGACGATGATCCAGAAAAATCCGATATCGCGCCGCACGCTGCTGCGCGGCACAATCGCAGCTGCAGCCTTCGGCATTACGCCCGTACGAGCGCAAACCGACTGGCCCAATCGCGCGGTCCGGCTCGTTGTTCCCTACCCGGCCGGCGGCTCGACTGATGTGCTGTTCCGGATCATCGGCGAGGCGCTCAAGAACAAGCTCGGCCAGCCATTCGTGGTCGAGAATCGGCCAGGCGCGTCCGGCAACGTTGGTGTCGATGGCATCGTCAAGGCCGCACCGGATGGCTACACGCTGGGCGGCGCCACCGTCGGCCACTTCTCGATCAACCAGTTCCTGATCGCGAACATGCCCTTCAATGCGGAGCGCGATCTGGTGTCACCGTCGATGGTCTACGAACTGCCGAATGTCGCTGTGGTTGCGGCCAAGCATGTGCCGGCGACCACGCTGCAGGAGTTCATTGCCTGGGCCAAGGCGCGGCCGAACGGCATCTCGATCGGCAGTCCCGGTCCGGGCACCACGCCACACCTGTCCGGCGTGCTATTTGCGGCGCGCACCGGCGTCAACGCCGTGCATGTGCCATTCCGCGGCGCGGCGCAGACCATCCCGGCAATGCTTTCGGGTGACGTTAACTTCGCCGTCGACAATCTCGCCTCCTATGTATCTCAGATCGAGTCTGGACAGATGCGCGCGCTGGCTGTCACCTCCGCCCAGCGCTGGCCGACGATGCCGAACGTGCCGACCATGGAAGAAGCCGGCGTGAAGGACTTCATCGTGACGTCGTGGGGCGCTTACGCCATGGCGGCTGCCACACCGGCAGCGATCGTCGACAAGCTCTCAGCCACGCACGCCCAGCTTGCCGCGGATGAGGCCCTACAGAAGCGCTTTCTCGCCGCGGGCGGGCGGCTCCTGCACTCATCGCCGGCGGAAGCAAAGGCCTTCGCTGCCAAGGAAACCAAGATGTGGCGGGAGGTGGTGCGGCTCTCCGGGCTCACCCCGCAATAGGCAGCGCGATCGTCAGAAGAAGCTCTGCGGATCGACGTCGACCTCGAGCTTGAGGGTGCCCTTGGCCTTCGGTGCAACGGCGAGCCAATCGCGCAAATAGCCCGACAAATCGAAATTGCGCGGCGATTTCACCAGCAGTCGGAACCGATAGCGGCCGCGCATCACCGCGAGCGGCGCTTCGGCCGGACCGAGCACGCGCACATTATCGTGCAACGGCGCCGCAGCGGCGATCTTGCGAGCATGGGCTTCGGTTCCGTGCTTGTCGCCGCCCGAGACCAGCAGGCTCGCCAGCCTTCCGAACGGCGGGTAGCCGGTCTTCTCTCGCACCTCGATCTCGGCATTGTAGAAGGCATCGCGGTCCTGCGCGATCAGTGCACGGATCACCGGGTGTTCGGGCTGGTGCGTCTGCAGATAGCCGTAGCCGCGGCCCTCCTCGCGGCCAGCACGACCAACCACCTGATGCAAAAGCTGGAACGTGCGTTCGGCGGCGCGCGGATCGCCGTTGGCGAGGCCGAGGTCGCCGTCGACAACACCGACCAGATTGAGTTTCGGAAAATGATGGCCTTTGGCCACCAGTTGCGTGCCGATGACGATGTCGAAGCGGCCTTGCGCCACGTCATCAAGCTCTTGTCGCAGACGCTCGACGGTGTCGACCAGATCGCTCGACAGCACCAGGATGCGCGCCCCGGGGAATAATTCAGCCGCTTCCTGTTCCAGCCGTTCGACGCCCGGGCCAACCGCGACGAAACTGCCCTTGGCATGGCACTTCGGGCATTCCTCGGGCGGCGGCATCGAATAACCGCAGTGGTGGCAAACCAGCCGCCGCTTGAAGCGATGATCGACCAGCCAAGCGTCGCAGTTCGGGCACGCCATGCGATGTCCGCATGAATTGCACAACGTCAGCGGCGCAAAGCCGCGACGATTGAGAAACAGCAGCGCCTGCTCCTTGCGGTCGAGCGCGATCCTTACAGCCTCCGCGAGCCGAGGCGACACGAACCGGCCGCGCGGCGGACCCTCGCGCCGCAAATCGATGGCCTCGACCAACGGCAGATGCTGTCCGCCGAAGCGCTCCGGCAGATGCAAATGCGCGTAGCGGCCGCGCCGCGCATTCACCACGGTCTCGACCGACGGCGTTGCGGAGGCGAGCAGGATCGGAATCTGGTTTTCTCGCGAACGCACCACCGCCATGTCACGGGCGTGATAACGCACACCGTCTTCCTGCTTGTAGGCTGGGTCATGTTCCTCATCGACCACGATCAGACCGAGATTTGCGTATGGCAGGAACAGCGCCGAGCGAGCACCAACCACCACCGAGACTTCTCCCGCCGCCACCGCCGACCAGGTCCGTGCCCGTTTGCGCGGCGCGATCTCGGAATGCCATTCGGCCGGTCGGACGCCGAAGCGGCCGGCAAACCTGTCCATGAACTGCGCCGTCAGCGCAATCTCCGGCATCAGGATCAACACCTGCTTGCTGCACCGGATCGCTTCGGCCACCGCCTCGAAGTAGACTTCGGTCTTGCCTGACCCGGTGACGCCGTCGATCAGCGTCACCGAGAAGTTGCCCGCCGCTACCGTGCTGCGCAGCGCGCCGGCCGCCTTGGCCTGCGCAGCGGTGAATTCCGGCACCTGGTGTCCTGGATCGGGTTGGCGCGCCACCGGCTCCGGCGGAACCACGACCGTCTCAAGCGCGCCATCATCGATCAGCCCGTTGATGACGCCGGCCGAGACCCCGGCCTCGTGAGCCGCCTCGCTTTTGGTCCGCACCAGGCCGTCGGAGAGCAATTGCAGCACGCGCGCGCGCGCCGCCGTCATTCGTTGCGGCTTAGGACCGGCGAGGCGCACGCCGACCTTGTCGCGGGCCGGCCCGAGATCGCCCATGCGCAGGCACATGCGCAGCACCATGCCGCGCGGACTCAATGTGTACTCCGACACCCAGTCGACAAACTTGCGAAGCTCGGGCCGCAGCGGGGGGTAGTCGAGCTTGAGCTCGACGTCCTTCATGCGGTTGTGCAGGCCCGGCCGGATCGCAACTTCGTCGGCCCAGACCACGCCGACAGCGTCTCGCGCTCCCAGTGGCACAGACACGATGTCACCCGGTCTAAGGGCAAATTCGTCCGGCACCCGATAGGAGTAGGTCTGGTCGAGCGCGACCGGCACCAGGACATCGACGAATTGCTTGGCCATGCCGACGATTCGCGCGCTTAAGAAAGGGTGAAGGAAGGGGGTGAGATATAGGGCCCCGTGTCAAGCACAAGACGACCCAATGCCGAGCCTGACCTGACCTTCGCCGCCAAGGACGTGGCCGCCGAAGTGACGCGCTGGCTTGCGCATCTTGGCGCCGAGCGGCGCATGTCCGGCAAGACGCTGGAGGCCTATGAGCGCGACGTGCGCCAATTCCTCGGCTTCCTTTCCGAACATCTCGGCGGCCGGCCGTCCCTGGCCGAATTGGCCAGGCTCAGCCCCCAGGACGTGCGGGCCTTCATGGCAGCCCGGCGCGCGGAGGGCGTCGGTGGCCGATCGCTGATGCGGACACTGGCAGGCGTGCGCTCGTTTGCGAAATTCCTGGAGCGCGATGGGCGTGGCAAGGTTGGCGCGCTCGCAGCGGTCCGTGCGCCAAAGGTGCCGAAAACCCTGCCGAAGCCGCTCGCCATCGCCAACGCCAAGCGCGTGACCGACGCCGACGTTCGTGCCGGCGAGGAACGCGAGCCATGGGTTCTGGCCCGCGATGCCGCGGTGCTGGCGCTGCTCTACGGCTCGGGCCTGCGCATCTCGGAGGCTTTGGGCCTCAAGCGCGATGATGCGCCATTGCCAGGCCGAGGCGACGCCATCACCGTGACCGGCAAGGGGAATAAACAACGCATGGTGCCGCTGTTGCCACAAGTGGCGCAATCGATCGCTGACTACGTTTCGATCTGTCCCTACAACCTGCCCGCTGACGGGCCGCTGTTTGTCGGTGCTCGCGGCGGACCATTGTCGCCGCGCATCGTGCAACTCGTCATGGAACGGCTGCGCGGAGTCCTTGGCCTGCCCGACAGCGCCACACCGCATGCGCTCCGCCATTCGTTCGCCACGCACCTTCTGGCGCGGGGTGGCGACCTGCGAGCGATCCAGGAATTGCTTGGCCACGCCTCGCTGTCGACCACGCAGATTTATACGGCCGTCGATACCGAGCGCCTGCTCGACGTCTACCGCAGCACGCATCCGCGCACCTGATCAAAAACGCGTCGAGCTTTAGGAAAGGTCATCTCCGACCATCAGGTCGTGATAGAATATTGCTGCGGGTATGAAGCCCGCGGGATGGCCGGGGGATCGAGATGAGCCACGAGGTTCACGAAGTGCAGCACCAAGCCGAGCATGAGATCGAACATGCCGGTCACGAGAATCGAAGTTTCAACAAAAAGGTCGCGCTGCTGATTGCGGTGCTTGCGCTGTTTCTGTCGCTGTCCGAGACGATGGGCAAGAGCTCGCAAACCACAGCCCTGAACGATCAGATCGATGCCTCGAACCTTTGGAATTTCTTCCAAGCCAAAAACATCCGCCGCACTTCGGCAATCATCGCGTCGGAGCAAGGCAAGCTTGGTCTCGCAACCGCCAGTTCTGACGAGCAAAAGGCCGCGCTGCAGAAGCAAATCGACGACTGGACCAAGACCGCGGCCCGCTACCGCTCGGAACCCGAAACCCGCGAGGGCACCACGGAGCTGATGGAACGAGCCAAGGAGCAGGAGCACAAGCGCGACCTCGCCCTCGCCCGCTATCATCAATATGAATTTGCGTCGGCAGCATTCCAGATCGGCATCGTGCTCGCTTCGGCTGCGGTGATCACCAGCATGGCGGCGCTGGCCTATATCGGCGGCGCGCTCGGTCTGGTTGGGCTGGGCTTCATGGTGCTTGGGCTGTGGGCGCCGCACGCGGTGCATCTGATGTGAACGCTGGGCCGAGGGCGTTGCGCTCCTTACGCATCCGGCGGCGGATACGCCACATCAGCCTCAACGTACGCCCAAACTGTCCGGGCCGGAGCAGGCGCAACCGCATTTTGATGCGTCGCTTGATCGGGTCCACGAGCCGGTGCGCCCAGGCAAGCCATATCAACACGCGCTTGTAGACCCAGCTAAACCAGGCAAGCTTGAGCAGCTTGGGACGCGTCATCTCGAACACGAAGGCGGTGACCGCGAGTCCCACCAACTTGGCAAACACAATCAACGCGCCGGCAGCGATCCAATGCTTGTGCGCGAGCAGCCACAGACCGAGAACCTTCAGCGGAAACAACACGATCACCGGCACCACAAAAACCACAAGGGTCGTGGCCGGTGACAGGTTGCGGATGGTGCCGGCAATCCAGGCTTTGACGGGCCGCAGCGGAAGGCGCGCGACGATCCACGCGACGACCGGCTCGAGATGACTCCACAGCCATGCCTCGATCAGGAAGACGACCGCAATCAGGATCAGGAACGGGTGGGTCCACCGACGCATGGCGCGAATCTAGTCCAAACACCGGTCTCAATTAAGGCCCGGCCACGGCCATTGCCGCGCCGGTCAAAGCAATCCGTTCAGCCGAAAATCCGGCCGCCATTGACGTTGATGGTCTGCCCGGTGACAAAAGCTGCATCGTCACTGGTGAGGTAGGACACCGTGCCCACCAGATCCTCGGGCACCTCGACCCGTTTGATCGCCTGCGATTGCGCCACCAGTTGGAATTCATCTTCCATGCTGGCAATACCGGCACGAGGCTGCCGGCCGAGCGTGCCGGGCGTTCGCGTAATGCTCGGAGCAATCGCATTGACGGTAATGCCAAACGGGCCGAGTTCACCCGCGAGCGCCCGGGTGAATCCGATGATGCCGGCTTTTGTGGTGACGTAGTGCGCGTAGCCGCTGACCACCGAACCGACCGTGCTCGACGACAGG
>Ga0265325_10001807_pt1 | contig 14801 bp, 10 predicted proteins | sample 41420metaG_FD_202090 | JGI IMG/M metagenome (GOLD analysis project Ga0265325, IMG submission 202090) | Rhizosphere microbial communities from Carex aquatilis grown in University of Washington, Seatle, WA, United States - 4-14-20 metaG | ecosystem: Host-associated > Plants > Roots > Rhizosphere...
CGTGTGGTGAAATCGCGGCGGTGCCAGAGATGATCGCGCATCGTCATGGCGCGCCAGACCAGACCCGTCGCCTCGCTGCGCAGCGTCACCACCGGCTCGCCGGTCGAGCCCGAGGTGCCTGTCTTGCTCAGGGGCATGTGATCGCTGGGAAGCTCGGTGCAATAGAACGACCCGCCGGCCGCCTGGATGTCGCGGCGGGTCAGCAGCGGCAGCCGCGTCAGGCTTTCGGGCGTGGCGATGTCGTCCGGCTTGAGCCCGGCCCGCGCCAGGCGGTCCTGGAATTGCGGGGAATAGCGCGCGGCGTGATGGACAAGCAGCGCCAATTGTTCGGATTGCCGCGCCCGCACGTCCCGGGCGCTCAGCCATTGCGTCTGCTCCAGCTGATGCAGGAAGGCGGCCAGCACTGCCGCCCGTCCGGTCAGGATCGGCGGCCATTCCAGGCCTTCGACGCCGCTGCGCATGGGCGCCGGCGCGGTATCCCGGTGACTCGCGCCGTGCTTTTCGTCCGCCATCCCGGATCCCGCCTACGGACAGACAGGATCGTTCACGTCATGTCCGCGCCGCCAGAATCTTCGCATACTCCGCACCGCCCCGCAAAGTCGGGCCGGCGGGCTTCGGACCGGCGGACACCAGGGGTTCGAGCGCCAGCGCGGCGATGGCAAATCCCTGTCCTTCGAACAATGCCGCCAGCGCGTCGCGCGAGCCAAGCGGATAGACCGCCCGCTGCGCCAGATAACCCCGGGCGAGCGCATCCAGCGCGGCAAGGTCGATGTCGAGATCGCCGAGCGACGCCTCGCGCCGCACGGTTTCCCGGAACCGGTCGATCTCCTCGGCGGTGAATGTCACCATCGCCGGCGCATCGCGCCGGATGCGGATGACGGTGGCGGCCTCGCCGCCCGGCTTCAGCCAGTCATGCCACAATGCCACCAGCCGGGCGCGCGCTGGCGGCGCGAATGCACCCAGGAAGGAATGGGTGACGATGAGATCGTAGGGCGCGGCGGGCCGGTGCGCCAGGATGTCGCCGACTTCGGTGGCGATCGCCGCGCCGGCACGGTCGGCGTACCACTGACAGAGGCGGATCGGGGTCTCGCAGATATCGGCCACGGTGATGTCGCCGGTCACCTGCTCGGCGTCGAAAGCGGCCAGCACCACCGCGAGCATCGAATAATCGACCGCGCCGGAGATGAGGATGCGCCTGCGGCCGGCCGCGATCGCGTTGCGCAGCACCGGAAGATAGAACGCGGCATGGTCTCGTGGCGTCGTCACCAAATCGAGCAGGCGAAGATATTGCCACACGCCGTGATAGTCGCGGCAGCTGAAACCGCCATGGTCGACATGGCGGCAATGGCGGGCCGCCAGGGCGCGCGCGTGCGGCGCCGATAGCGCCAAGGGCTCCGGCGGGAGCGTTATCGCATCGGAAATGATCGCCGTCCCCCGGACTTTTGCGCCAAAATCCCGCAGTTGCGAGATGCGCGGAACAATACAGAAACGGTCTCGCCGGGTAAACCGCCCGGCGCCGCTTTTGCACATTCCCTCCGGCGCCACGAATTTTCTGATAAAAGCCTGTCAACCAGAGGGGAATCGACATGAAAAAACTTGCGCTGTTTTCACTGCTGCTCGCGGGCGGTTTCGCGCCCATGGCGCTGGCCCAGTCCGACAGCCCGCCGCTGCTCACCGCCGCCATGACCCAGGGCGAGCCGCCCGGGCCGGTGCAAATTCCGGACGCGCCCAAGCTGCCCTATCATTATGGCGCGCGGCCGGTGGCGCCCAATGGCGAGAAGTTCGGCAATGTCGCCGCCGTGGCGCTGATGCCGAACGGCAACCTGCTGGTCTATAACCGCAATCCCGCGATCATGATGGTGGAATACGATCCCACCGGCACCAGGGCGATCCGGGTGTTCAATCCCAATATCGCGATGAACCCGCACGGCCTGCGCGTAGACCGCCATGGCAACATCTGGGCGATCGACAGCTTCCTCAATGTCATCTTCAAGATGAACGGCAAGGGCGAAGTATTGAAGATGATCGGGGTGCGCGGTGAGAACGCGCAATGGGACGATGCCAAGTGGAACGGCATGTTCAACCAGCCGCTCGACATCGCCTTCGACAAGGACGACAATTTCTATGTGGTGCAAAGCCATGGCGGCACCTCGCCGCCCGCCGACTGCACCTTCTGCGCCACCTATGACAGCGCCCAGACCCGCAACGCCAAGGGCCATGCGGTGATGATTTCCCATCCGGCGGTGATCCCCGGCTCCGATCCGCGGGTGATGAAGTTCGACAAGAATTTCAACTTCCTCGCCAGCGCCAGCCTGGCCCATCCCGACGGCAAGTTCGGCACCATCCATTCGGTGATCGTGTCGCCGACCGGCGAAGTGTGGGTGGGCGACCGCGCCTCGGAGAAGATCGTGGTGTTCGACAAGGACCTCAAGACCCGCCGCGAGATCCAGGAGCACAATCTCACCTGCGGCTTCTATGAGGACGCCACCGGCCAGCTCTGGATGTCCACCGGCCGCCACGGCCTGGTGCTGAAGATGGGCTGGGACGGCAAGGTGCTGGGCTGGATCGGCAAGCATGGCGACGACACCAACTCCAACGATATCGGCGAAGGCCATTATATGGTGGTGTCCAAGGACCAGAAGACGATCTTCGTCGCCGACACGGTTCTCGCCCATGTGATCAAGTTTGAGCATGACTGAGATGCGTCTCATCTGTGCCGCATTGCTGCTGGCGGGGCTTTGCGGCCCCGCCGGCGCCGCGGAGATCAGCGTCATCAGTCCCGGCGTGATCTCCAATTCCGGCCTGCGCGAGGTCGCCGCCGCCTTCACCAAGGAAACCGGGGTGAAGGTCAATATCGTCGTGTCGGGCATGGGCGAGATCGTGGGCGACATCAAGACCAAGACCCCCGCCGCCGATGTGGTGATGCTGCCGGTGGACCTGATGGCGACCTTGGACCTGGAAGGCGGCGTCGCGCCCGGCGGCTTCACGCCGCTGGGCAGGGTCGATATCGGCCTGTTCGTCAAGCCGGGAGCGCCGCATCCCGATATCGCCACCACGGAGAAACTCATCGCGGCGCTGAAGACCGCATCGGTGGTGTTCTACAGCGACCCGGTCTCCGGCAGCATGCAGGCGGCGATGAGCGACCGGATGCTCAAGCGGCCGGACTTCGCGGGCATCCACAGCCAGGGCGTCAAGGGCGATGCCGAACCGGCGCTCAAGCGCGGCGACGGCGACGCGAACGCGATGGGCCTGGGCCTCATCCATGGCGTCCACAACCGCGACGGCAAGCCGACCGACAATCCCTATCTGGTCGGGCCGCTGCCTTTCGAGCTGGGCATGCACATGGACATGGCCACAGGGATCAACGCGCGCTCGGGCGATGCCAAGGACGCCGCGGCCTTCATCCGTTTCGCCATCTCGCCGGCGATGGTGCCGGTCTGGCGCGCCGGCGGTACCGACTGCTACTGATTTCGCCGGCGCGGCGCATCATCGGAGGAAAAGCATGACCCCACGCATCCTTTGCCTCGCCATGGCATTGCCCCTCTGTGGCCTTGCCGCCGCCAAGGCCCAGCCCGCCGATCCCGATGCCCGCGCCAGCGCGCTGGTGAAGCAGATGACGCCGGAGGAGCGCACCATCCTGCTGCACGGAATTTTCGCGCGGCCCAACCGCACCAACAAGCCGCTGCCAGAAGGCGTACTGCCCGCCGCCGGCTTTACGACCGGCATCGCGCGCTTAAGCATTCCGGCTCTTGAAGAATCCGATGCCAGCCTGGGCGTCGCCTGGATCAACGGGCTGCGCACCAAGGGCGGTACTGCGCTGCCATCCTCGCTGTCGCTGGCTTCGAGCTGGGATACCAAGATTGCTTACGCCGGCAGCGCCGCCATCGCCCAGGATGCGCGCGCCAGCGGCCTGAATGTGCTGCTGGCCGGCGGCGCCGATCTCACCCGCGAGCCGCGCAACGGGCGCAATTTCGAATATCTGGGCGAGGACCCGCTGCTCACCGGCATCCTGTCGGGCGAGACCATCCGCGCCATCCAGGACCAGCATGTGCTGTCCACCGTCAAGCATTACGCGCTCAACGCCCAGGAGACGGGCCGCAACCAATTGAGCGCCGACATCTCGGATGCGGCGGCGCGGGAAAGCGACCTGCTGGCCTTCGAGATCGCCATCGAGCATGGCCATCCCGGCGCGGTGATGTGCTCCTACAACCGCTTCAACGGGCCCTATGCCTGCGGCAATGATTTCCTGCTGAACAAGGTGCTGAAGACCGACTGGCGCTATCCCGGCTTTGTGATGTCGGACTGGGGCGCGGTGCATGCCACCGCCGACGCGCTGGCCGGGCTGGACCGCGAATCCGGCCAGGAACTGGACGCCCAGGTCTTTTTCGCCGAGCCGCTGGCCGCCGCCGATGCCAAGGACCGCGCTTATCACGCGCGCGTCACCGACATGAATCACCGCATCCTGCGTTCGATGGCCGCCACCGGCCTGTTCAACGATCCGCCGGTGCAGGGTCTGGTCGATGTGGCGCGCGGCGAGGCCGCTGCCCGGGCGGAAGCCGCCGCCGGCACCGTGCTGCTCAAGAATGACGGCGTGCTGCCGCTGCTCAAAAGCGCCAGGCGCATCGCGGTGATCGGCGGTTTCGCCAATATCGGGGTGATGTCGGGCGGCGGCTCCTCGCAATCGGCGCCGGCGCAAGGGCCGGCCCTGTCGATCAACACCGGCACCGCGTTCCGCAGCATCGTGCTGCATCCCTCCCCGCCGCTGCCGGCGATCGTCGCCCGCGCGGGAAGCGACGCGCAGGTGACGTATGATGACGGGCGCTATCCCGAATCCGCCGCCGCAGCCGCGGCCAAGGCCGATGTCGCCATCGTGTTCGCCTGGCAATGGACCACCGAAAGCCTGGACGTACCCGGCCTCAATCTTCCCGCCGGGCAGGATGCGCTGATCGCCGCCGTGGCCGCCGCCAATCCCCACACCATCGTGGTGCTGGAGACCGGTGGGCCGGTGCTGATGCCCTGGCTGGACAAGACCGCGGCGGTGCTGGAGGCCTGGTATCCCGGCATCAAGGGCGGCGACGCCATCGCAGATATCCTGTTCGGCGCGGTCAATCCGTCAGGCCGGCTGCCGATCACTTTTCCCGCCTCGCTCGATCAGTTGCCGCGGCCGAAGCTGGACGGACTTTACGACAGCGATGTGAGCAAGCTGCATGTCGATTACAATATCGAAGGCTCCGATGTCGGCTATCGCTGGTATGCGCGCAAAAATCTGACCCCGCTGTTCGCTTTCGGTCATGGCCTGTCCTACACCAAGTTCACCTATGACGACCTGAAAGTGACCGGCGATACGACCCTGCATGTCAGCTTCCGCGTCACCAACAGCGGCGCGGTTCAAGGCCGCGACACGCCCCAGGTCTATGTCACTTCGCGCGGCGGCAAGCCGGGCCAGCGCCTGATCGGCTGGGGCAATGTCGATCTCGCCCCCGGCGCCAGCCAGAGCGTCAGCATCGATGCCGATCCGCGGCTGCTGGCCGACTGGGCCGGAAAAAGCTGGCAGGTGCCGGGCGGACGTTACGACGTGACGGTCAACGCTTCTGCGGTAACGCCGCAATTGAATGCCAGCGCCATGCTTGCGGGCCGCCGCCTGCCGCCCTAAATTTCCTCCAAACAATATCGGGGGAAAGCATGGCATCTCGTTTCGGCATTTCGCTTGCCGCACTGCTGCTGGCAGGCGCGGCTCCCGCCCTGGCGCAATCGATGACCGGCGCCACCGCCAACCTGGCGCCCGCCGACCCCGCCGGGCAATGGACCCGCCAGGCGCGCGACTATGCCAACACCCGCTTCAGCCCGCTGACCCAGATCGACAAGAAGAATGTCGCGCATCTGCGGATCGCCTGGACCTTCTCGGACGGGCAGATGTACGGCCATGAAGGCGCGCCGCTGGTGGTGGGCGACACCATGTATGTCGTCACGCCTTTTCCCGACATCGCCTATGCCCTGGACCTGTCCAAGCCGGGCGCGCCGATCAAATGGGTGTTCCAGCCCAATCCTGATCCGCGCGCCATCGGCAAGGCCTGTTGCGACAAGGTGCTGCGCGGCTGGGCCTTTGCCGACGGCAAGCTGATCTACAATCTGCTGGACGATCACACCGTCGCGGTCGATGCCGCCACCGGCAAGGAAGTATGGCGCGTGCAGCTGGACGACGTGACCAAGGGCCCGACCATGACCCAGGCGGCGTTCGTGGTCGGCAACAAGGTCTATGTCGGTTCGTCCGGCGGCGAGCTGGGCACCAATGGCTGGTTCCAGGCGCTGGATGTCAGGGACGGCCACACGGTATGGAAAGCGATGACCAACGGCCCGGATGCGGGGGCGTTGATCGGGCCGGACTTCCATCCCTTTTATTCCTTCATGCAGGGCAAGGACCTTGGCGAGACAAGCTGGCCGACGGACGCCTGGAAGCATGGCGCGTCGGCGCCCTGGGGCTGGGTGTCCTACGATCCCGATCTCAACCAGGTCTTTTACGGCACCTCCAATCCCGGGCCGCGCGTGCCGTCGCAGCGGCCGGGCCTCAACCTGTGGAGCGCGGCGCTGTTCGCGCGCGATGCCGATACCGGCGCGGCGAAATGGGCCTATCAGTTCACCCCCCATGACGAATGGGACTATGACGGCGTCAACGAGAATGTGCTGATCGAGATTCCCTGGAAAGGCGCGCGCCGCAAGGTGCTGGTGCATTTCAACCGCAACGGCTTTGGCTACACCATCGACCGCACCAATGGCGAAGTGCTGGTGGCAAAGCCCTTCGGCCACCAGAACTGGGCCAAGGAGATCGATCTCAAGACCGGCATGCCGATCGTCAACGACGCGGCGCATCCCAGCGTGGAAAAGAAGGTGGAGAATATCTGCCCGCCCGACATCGGGGTGAAGAACTGGAATCCGTCCGCCTTCAGTCCGCGCACCGGGCTGCTTTATGCCGGCGTGTTCAATTCCTGCATGGACCTGACCAACCACATCGTTCAGTACATCCCGAGCTCGCCCTATGACGGCATGGAGATGCAGCGCCATGCCGGGCCGGGCGGCAACTGGGGCGAGTTCATCGCCTGGGACCCGGTGGCCGGCAAGCGGGTGTGGAGCATCAAGGAAAATCTCTATGTCTGGAGCGGCGCGGTGGTCACCGGTTCGGACCTGGTGTTCTACGGCACCATGGATGGCTGGTTCCGCGCCGTGGACGCGCGCAGCGGCAAGGTGCTGTGGTCGCAGAAGCTTGGGTCCGGCATCACTGCCGCGCCGATGACCTTCCTGGGGCCTGACAAGCGGCAATATGTGGCGGTCTATTCCGGGGTCGGCGGCGGCGCCGGCGTGCTGCGGCGGGAGAAGGGTTACATGCCCGGCGGCAACACGCTGTATGTGTTCTCGGTCGATGGCATGGGCATCGGCAATGGCGCCAGCCAGCTCACCACCCAGGCGGGCGCAGCGGCGCCGGTCTCGGTGCCGCCAGCGGCGGCGCACGATTAGAGGCGGCATGAACAGATTTCTTTTGGCGGCGGCGATGTGCGTCCTTGCGCCGGCAGCGCTGGCGCAGGTGACGGCGGACACGCCCAATCCCTTCGACGGCAAGACGGACGCCGCCGAGGCGGGCCATGCCCTGTTCGGCAAGATGAACTGCGCCGGCTGCCATGCCTATGATCTGACCGGCGGCATGGGGCCGGACCTCACCGACAATAGCTGGCTCTATGGCGGCAAGCCGGGCGAGATTTTCCACACCATCTCCGAAGGCACGCCGCGCGGCATGCCGGCCTGGAAAGACAAGCTGAGCGCGGAGGAAATCTGGCAGCTTGTGGCCTATATCCAGGGCAAACACGTCCCGTAATTCCGCCGCCGCAAACGCCGCGCATGGACAGACGGACGGGGCTGGCCTATCGAATCGCGGCTGGACCGGGGAGGCATCGATGAAACTCACGCTGCTGTCTGTTGTGCTTTCGCTCGGCGTTGCCGCATCCGCCTCTGCCGCTTCGCTCATCACTGCGCCGCTGGACGATCCCAGGGCCGTGACCCTTTCCGGCGCGAAGGGCGACAGCAAGGCCGATGACAGCGCCGCGATCCAGGCTGCGCTGGACAAGGCCGACACCGGCAGCGACGCCATTGTGTTCATTCCCGCCGGCCGCTACCGCCTGACGCGCACTCTCTATATATGGCCCGGCGAGCGGGTGTTCGGCGTCGGCGCCAGCCGCCCGGTGTTCGTGCTGGGCGACAACACGCCCGGCTTCGCGGCGGGCGTCGCCGACATGGTGATCTTCGCCGGCAACCGCCCGAAGCGCGCGGCGCTGAGCGGTGCCGGCGAGACGCGGGTGCCGGCCTATCGCGTGCCCTTTCCGCCGCCCGGCATGGTGCCGCCCAATCCCGATATCGCCGACGCCAATCCCGGCACCTTCTATTCGGCGCTCAGCAACATCGATTTCGAGATCGGCAAGGGCGATGCGGGCGCGGTGGCGATCCGCTTCCATGGCGCGCAACATGACTATCTCAGCCATATCGATTTCCATATCGGCTCGGGGCTGGCGGGGCTGAATCAGGTCGCCAACGAGGCGGAGGATTTGCGCTTCTTCGGCGGGCGCTATGGCATCCTGGCGGAGAAGCCGTCGCCGGCCTGGCAGTTCACGCTTATAGACTCCGTGTTCGACGGCCAGCGCGAGGCGGCGATCCGCGAACATGAGGCCTCGCTTACCCTGGTACATGACACGTTCCGCAATGTGCCGGTCGCCATCGACATCGATGCGGGATATTCCGACTGGCTGTGGGCCAAGAACACCCGCTTCGAAAATGTCGCCAAGGCGGCGGTCGTCATCAGCAACGAGAAAAATCCCTACACCCAGATCGGCTTCGAGAATGCCGTGCTCGGCAACACGCCGGTGTTCGCGCGGCTGCGTGAAAGTGGAAAAATTTTCGGCCAAGGCGGCGCCTACGAAGTAAAGACTTTCAACTACGGCCTCATCGTTCCCGGCGAAGGCATGATGGGCGAGATCGGTTCCCGCTATGACGCCGCGCCGCTCACCGCCCTGCCAGCGCCGCTGCTGCCGGCCATTCGTCCCCTGCCGCCCAGCCGCGAATGGGTGAACATCCGCAGCCTGGGCGTGAAAGGCGACAATGTCACCGACGACACCGCCACCATCCAGCATGCCATCGACACCACGCGCGTTCTTTATATCCCCAGCGGCCGCTACATCGTGCGCGATACCATCCATCTCAAGCCCGACACGGTGCTGATCGGCCTGCACCCCAGCCTGGCGCAATTCGACCTTCCCGACTCCACGCCGGGCTTCCAGGGCATCGGCAGCGTCAAGCCGCTGCTGGAGGCACCCCAGGGCGGGCACAATATCGTCTCCGGCATCGGCCTGTTCACCGGCGGCATCAATGCCCGCGCCACCGCCGCGCTGTGGATGGCGGGGGCGGATTCGCTGATGGACGATGTGCGTTTCCTGGGCGGGCATGGCACCAACCTGCCCGACGGCACGCGCTTCAATCCCTATAACGACAGCCATTCCGGCGATCCCGATCCGCACAAGCGCTGGGACGGGCAATATCCCAGCCTGTGGGTGACCAATGGCGGCGGCGGCACCTTCGCCAACATCTGGACCCCCGATACCTATGCCATGGCAGGCATGACGGTCTCGGCCACCAAGACGCCGGGACACATCTACGAAATCTCCAGCGAGCATCATGTGCGCAACGAGTTCCAGTTCTCCCACGCCGAGAATTGGGAGGTCTATGCGCCCCAGACCGAGGAGGAAAGCGGCGAAGGCCAGGAGACCGTGTCGCTGGAAATCCGCGACTCCAAAAACATCACCATCGCCAATTATCACGCCTATCGCGTCACCCGCACGGTGCGCCCGGCGCCGGATGCGGTGCGGCTGTACAATTCCTCCGACATTCATTTCCGCAATGTGCATGTCAATGCCGAAAGCGGGCTTGGCACCTGCGACGCCAATGGCTGCGGTACCTATCTGCGGGTGAGCAAATTTCCTTACGAAAATGCGATCAACGATGTGACGCATCACGTTGAGGTACGCGAGCGGGAATTCGCCGTCCTGGATATTCCCGCCAATCCCGTTACGCCTCCGCCAGGCGACGCGGCGGCCGTGCTGGCGCCGGGCGCCAAGGTCGAGAAGCTGGAGGATGGCTTTTATTCCATCTCCGGCGGCGCTGTGGATGCGGCGGGCAAGCTGTGGTTCGTCGATCACCACCAACAGCACATCTTCAGTTGGGCGCAGGGTGCGGGCCTCACTGTCGAACGCGCCGCGCCGCTGGATGCAGTAAATCTCGCCTTCGACAAGGCGGGCAACCTGATCGTGCTGTCGTCACTGGGCGCGGAGGGTACGGTCTATTCCTTCAAGCCGGGCTCGCCGGCGGGCAATGTGACGGTGATCCCGCCCACGCCTGCCGCCGCGCATCCCGGCGCCACCGCATTGCTGCCGGTCAACTACTGGAACAATGGCGAGTTCAAAGACCAGCTCGATCCCAGGACCTACAAATTCACCACCCTGGCAGAGATGTTCGCCCGCGACCTGGCAGCGGCCAGGCCCAGGGAATATGTCTCTCCGGATGGCGGCCTGTTCCTGCCGGCGGCGCGGGTGTTCGGCCAGGGGCCGCTGGATGCGGTGGGCTGGCGTTTCTCCGACGATCTGGACGCCTATGGCTTTGTCAGCGCCGCGCCCGGCAGCCGCGTGTTCCTCAGCAACGAGTCCGAGGATCGCACCTATAGCGGGCTGGTGGGCGCCAATGGCGCGGTGACCGATCTGAAAGTGTTCGCCGACCGTGGCGGGGAAAGCGTGGCGACGGACGCGCACGGCAATGTGTTCGTCGCCAATGGACAGATTTTCGTCTACGACCCGTCCGGCAAACAGATCGGCCGCATCGATGTGCCGGAACGGCCGCTGCAGATCCTATTCGGCGGCGTCGACCGACGCACCCTGTTCATCCTCTGCCATCATGCGCTCTATGCAGTGAAAACGGCCTGATCAGAACGGATTCAGCCCCTTGGCCTTCCACACCGGCCGCGCTTCGGGGCGGGTGATGAACTGGATGAAGGCCAGCGCGTCTTTCGCATCGCTGGCGCGCGCCGACACCGCCACCGCGCCGTCCATGTAGGCGCCCAGCTCGGCGGGCAGCGGCCCCACCACCTCGACATTCTTCTGGTTCAGAATCTCGGGCACGATCTGCAGCGCCATGTCGCCTTCGCCGCGCGACAGCGCCTGGGCGCCTTCGCCCTTGGCCGGCGAGACGCCATGCACCCCGGCGAATTCCGGCCGCTTCAGCAGCGCGTCGAGCATCAGCGCCTGCATGCTGCCACCCTTGGGGTCGTTGACCATCACCGCCCCCGCCGTCTTGAGCGCCGCGACCAGCTTCGGCACCGTGGAGATGTCGGGGTGCGGCGCGCCCGCCTTCACCGCCACCGGCACCCGGCCGATGGGCGTGTAGCTGCCGGGCGCGACGCCGCCATCCATGTCGAGGTCGCCCATCAGGTTCAGCGGCAGCACGATCACATCGGCAGGCGGCACCGCGGTCTTGGCGTGGCCGATGATCGTGGCCATGCCGTCATAGACCGGGATCACCTTGATGCCGGTCTTTTCGGTGAACTGGGCGGCGAGGTCGAGCAGGCCGGAATTATAGACAAAGCCGGGGCTCAGCACCCGGATTTCGGCGGCGTTCGCGGATACGGCGAAGCCGAACGCGGCAATGGCAAGAATGATCGCTCGCATGTTTCCCCCTGTTTCAAAGCGCCGGCGCGGCGTTCGACGCTTGAAACGGTTCACCGAACCGTTTCATCCGGCTTCGCCGGACCGCGCCTCACTCTGGCACACATCCACCCATTCGGCCCCAGCCAGCTCGGCCATGCGCAGCGGATTGATGCGCATGGCGCTGGTGGTCGAGCCCGCCGCGGGCACCACTTCCTCGAATGCCTTCAATGATACGTCGCAATAGACCGGCAGCGCCGTCGCCAGCCCGAAGGGACAGACCCCGCCCACCGGATGGCCGGTGACGGCCGCCACTTCCTCCGGCCCCAGCATGCTGACCTTGCCGCCGAACGCGGCGCGCGCCTTCTTGTTGTCCAGCCGCGCATCCCCCCGCGTCACCACCAGGAAAGGCCGGTCGCCCTGGCGCAATGACAACGTCTTGGCGATCTGGCCGTGGGTCACGCCATGACCCTCCGCCGCCAGCGCCACCGTGGCGGTGCTGCTGGCAAGCTCAATGATGGCGATGTCTGGCGCTTTCTCGGCCAGGAAGGCGCGCACGGATTCAAGGCTCATGGCGGACCTGCAGGAATACCCAAACAGCATCGCCGCGGCGATTGACAAAGGCAATCGGCGGGAATTGGGTTTGCCTTAAAATAAGGGGAGGGAATGATGGCCGGAGTTTTCCTGCGCCGCTTTGCTGCGGCCGCGATGGCAATGGCGCTGCAATTGGCCGCCGCCAATGCCGCGTCCATTCCGCTCCATATAAAAGACGGCCCGCTGCTGGGCACACGGTCGGGCGGCATGGTGTCATTCCTCGGCATCCCCTATGCCGCGCCGCCGGTGGGCCACCTGCGCTGGATGCCGCCCACGCCGCCCGCGCCCTGGACGGCGCCGCGCCCGGCCACTGCGTTCGGACCTTCATGCGCCCAGATCACCACCCTGGGCCCGTTCGCCGGTCCTGCAAATGCCAATGAGGACTGCCTTTATCTCAACGTGTTCGCACCCGCGGGCGCAAAGAAGCTGCCGGTGCTGTTCTGGATTCACGGCGGCGGCAACATCGATGGCCGCAGCAACGATTATGACGCCGGCAAGCTGGTGAAGGCCGGCCTGGTGGTGGTGACGATCAATTACCGGCTGGGGCTGTTCGGCTTTCTCGGCCAGCCCGCGCTGGACGCGGAGGGCCATTCCTTCGGCAACTACGCCATCCTGGACCAGCAGGCGGCGCTGCGCTGGGTGCATGACAACATCGCCGCGTTTGGCGGCGATCCCGGCAATGTCACCATCGCCGGCCAGTCGGCCGGCGCCTCCAGCGCCAGCTTCAATGTCCTGTCGCCGCTGGCCAAGGGCCTGTTCCAGCGCGCCATCTATGAAAGCGGCGGCTACAACGCTCCGATCGCGCTTGCCGTCACCGAGGACAAGGGCGTCAAACTCGCCGCCGCCGCGGGCTGCAAGGGCGCGGGCGCCGCCATGGCCGCCTGCCTGCGCAAGCTGCCGGCGCAGAAGCTGCTCGCGCTGTCGGGCACTGCCAGTGCCACCGGACCTTACACCAGCGGGCCCATGCTGGACGGCCGCGTCCTGCCCGAGCGCGCCCTCGACGCCTATATCGCAGGCCATTTCAACCATGTGCCGGTGATGAACGGCATGGTCGCCGACGAAGGCAATTTCAATATCGGCATCACGGAGTTCTATTCCGGCCCGCCGCGCGCCGCGGTGACGGCAGCCGACTTCAAGGCCTATGCCGCCAAGACCTATGGCGGCAATGCGGGCGCGGGCGGCGGCCCGCCTGCCTATCCCAAGGGCACGGTGGAGGCGGTGCTGGCGCATTATCCCCTGAAGAATTACGCCAGCCCTCAGCTGGCACAGGACGCGCTGATGACCGATCCCATCAGCTGCCGCTCGCGGCGCACCGCGCGCATCCTCGCCCCGCAGGTGCCGGTCTATGACTATACGTTCGACGAGGCGACGGCGCCGACCTATTTCCCCGTCATGCCGGGATACAAATCGCTCGCCTACCACACCGCCGACCTGCAATTCCTGTTTGCCGGTTATCATGGCGGGCCGGACGGCATTTCCCATCCGCTGAATCCGGCGCAGCAGAAGCTGTCGGACCGGATGGTGAGCGCGTGGGCCAATTTCGCCCGCAGCGGCAATCCCAATGGCGCTGGCAATGCGCCCTGGCCGAAGTTCACGGGCACAGAAGGAACCGCCCTCTATCTTTCCCAGAACATCCCCGCCATCTCGACCTTCACGGACAGCCAGTTCGTGGCGCGGCATCAATGCGGTTTCTGGGAAAAAACCCTTGTTTATTAGGGCTTTGGAGACCAGAAACGGAACGGCACACCGAATGTTTACCCCGGCATAGGAAGCTTCGGCTTTCACGCCCCGGACCAGCTTTCGGCCATGACCGCCACCCTCCAGCGCCTGCTTCTTGCCCTGGCCTGTGCCGTTGCCGGCTTGGCCGTTGCCTGGTGCGCCGCCGCCCATATCCGGCTCGACACCCGTGCCTATCTGGGCCTGGGGCTGCTGTCGCTCGCCCTGCTGGCGGGCAGCGCGGTCTACCGCTATGCCCGGCCCGATCCGCGCCTGGCCGCGATGCTGTTCGGCTCGGGTTTCCTTTGCCTGTTCTCGGCCGGCGCCAGCGTGCTCAACTACTGCCTGCTCACTGTCGCCGGGCCGCGTATCGACGCCCCGCTGGCGGCATTGGACCGCGCCCTGGGTTTTCACTGGCCGACGGCAATGGTCTGGGTGGCAGACCACAGGCTGCTCAATGCCGCCCTGCTCGCGGCCTATTCCTCGATGCTGCCGCAGGTGGCGCTGCTGATGATCCTGCTGGCGCGCCGGGACAGCTTCCAGCAGGTCTACCGCTTCTGCCTGGCGGTGGCGGCGGGCGCGCTCATCTGCATGGGGGTGTGGACCATCGCCCCCTCCTTCGGCGCCTTTTCGGTCTATGCCCTGCCCCGCGCCGCCGCCCATCTGCCCCTGGCGCTGGACCAGGATTATGCCAATGCCCTGGTCGCGCTGCTGCGCGACGGCCCCGGATATGTCTCCCCGCATGACGCCAAGGGGTTGATCGGG
>Ga0265325_10001811_pt1 | contig 14777 bp, 19 predicted proteins | sample 41420metaG_FD_202090 | JGI IMG/M metagenome (GOLD analysis project Ga0265325, IMG submission 202090) | Rhizosphere microbial communities from Carex aquatilis grown in University of Washington, Seatle, WA, United States - 4-14-20 metaG | ecosystem: Host-associated > Plants > Roots > Rhizosphere...
AAAATATCTCGCCACCGACCTGCTGTTTTACCGCGCGGCCAATCCGGAAGGTCTGCGGGCGCGCCAGGCCGAGCATTGGGACCCGATCGTCACATGGGCCGCCGAAAAGCTCGGTGCACGTTTCATGCTGGCCGAGGGCGTGATCCACGTCCAGCAGCCGGACCACGCCATCGCTGTGGCGCGGACCGCCATCCCCTCAGGCGCCGGCGCGCACGACCCATGGCGGCTCGGCGCGTTGAATGTGGTGACCTCGCTCACGGGCTCGGCGCTGCTTGCTCTGGCCCTTGCAGAAGGCCGCATCACCACCGAGGAGGCCTGGGCCGCGGCGCATGTCGACGAGGACTGGAACATGGAGTTCTGGGGCCGCGACGAGCTTGCCCTGCAAAAGCGCGCGTACGGCTTCGCCGAGTTGAAGGCTGCCGCGATGGTGCTCGACGCGCTGCGCTAGTTCTGCTGCGCCAAGTGCGCGTATTTCGCATCGAGCTCGCGGGCGCGCCGGAAGCTCGCCTTGGCGTCGTCGCTGCGGTCCATCGCCATCAGCACGTGGCCGCGGCCGGCGTGGGCATCGGCCGAGCGCTCCTCGATCTCGATGGCCTGATCGAAGCTTTGCAGCGCCTCGTCGAGACGGCCGAGTTCGCGCAACGCGATGCCGCGATTGCAGTGCGATTGCGCATGATCGGGATAGAGCGCGATGGCGCGGTCGTAGTCGCGAACCGCATCGTCAAAACGCCCCGCCCGCATCAGCACGCCGGCGCGATTGAAATACGCCGGAGCAAACTCCGGAAGCAGTGCGATCGCCTGGCTGAACCCGCCGTAGGCCTCGTCGAGCCGCTCCAGCCCGGCAAGGGCGCCCGCCCGGTTGCAGAGGTCCTCCGGATTGTTCGGACGCAGCGCCAGCGCACGGTCGAAGTCGGCAAGCGCATCCTGGAAGCGGCCCATCTCCGACAGCAAGGTGCCGCGATTGCCATAGGCGTCGACAAAATCGGGATCGGTCTCGATGGCGCGCGAGAAGCTTGCCAGCGCGTCGGCGTCGCGGTTTTGCCGCAACTGGGCCTGGCCCTTGAGATTGTAAAGCCGCGCCTGCGCCGGCCCGACCTCGAGGGCGCGGTCGAGCACCTTGAGGCCCTCCTCGATCTGGCCCTGCTGCAGCGCCAGCACCGCGACATAATACAGGGCGTCGATGTTGCCCGGGTTCTGCTGCAGGATCGCCACGTAGCGCTGCATGGCAAGCTCGTGCTTGCCGGCACGGTGCAGCGCCAGTGCCTCGGCGAGGGCAGCCTTCGGACCGTCGGTGTTGGGGGGCTGATTCATAGGCCGCTTCATGCCAAAGCGGCAGGGTTTGGGCAATCCAAACGAGCACGCGCCGTGGTATTGCTTTTGCAGGGGAATCTGAGGGCCCGGCATGAAGGACATCCTCGACAGGCTCGAGCAGCGGCGCGAGCAGGCGCGCCTGGGCGGCGGCCAGGGCCGCATCGACGCCCAGCACAAGCGCGGCAAGTTGACCGCGAGGGAGCGCGTCGAACTGCTGCTCGACAAGGGCTCGTTCGAGGAGTTCGACATGTTCGTCGAACACCGCTCCAGCGACTTCGGCATGGAGAAAACCAAGATCCCCGGCGACGGCGTCGTCACCGGCTGGGGCACGGTCAACGGCCGCACCGTCTATCTATTCTCCAAGGATTTCACGGTGTTCGGCGGGAGCCTCTCCGAGACCCACGCGCAGAAGATCATCAAGGTCCAGGACATGGCGCTGAAGGCGCGCGCCCCGATCATCGGCCTGTTCGATGCCGGCGGTGCGCGCATCCAGGAGGGTGTGGCCTCGCTCGGCGGCTACGGCGAGGTGTTCAAGAGGAACGTCATCGCCTCGGGCGTGATCCCGCAGATCAGCGTCATCATGGGGCCGTGCGCCGGCGGCGACGTCTATTCGCCGGCAATGACCGACTTCATCTTCATGGTGCGCGACACCAGCTACATGTTCGTCACCGGCCCCGACGTGGTGAAGACCGTGACCAACGAGGTTGTCACGGCCGAGGAACTCGGCGGCGCTTCGGTGCACACCACCAAATCCTCGATCGCCGACGGTGCCTACGACAACGACCTCGATTGCCTGCTGCAGATGCGCCGGCTGATCGACTTCCTGCCGGCCAATAACGAGGCGGGCGTGCCGGAATGGCCCGCGCACGACGGCATCGAGCGCGAGGATTTTTCGCTCGACACGCTGGTGCCGGAGAACCCGAACAAGCCCTACGACATCAAGGAGCTGATCCTCAAAGTCGCGGACGAGGGCGACTTCTTCGAAATCTCCGAAAACTTCGCCAAGAACATCGTCACCGGCTTCGGCCGCGTCGCCGGCCGCACCGTGGGCTTCGTCGCCAACCAGCCGATGGTGCTGGCCGGCGTGCTCGACAGCGACGCCTCGCGCAAGGGTGCGCGCTTCGTGCGCTTCTGCGACGCCTTCAACATCCCGATCGTGACCTTCGTCGACGTGCCGGGCTTTCTTCCCGGCACCGCGCAGGAGTACGGCGGCCTGATCAAGAACGGCGCCAAGCTTTTGTTCGCCTATTCGCAAGCCACCGTGCCGCTGGTCACCATCATCACGCGCAAGGCGTTCGGCGGCGCCTATGACGTGATGGCCTCAAAGCACGTCGGCGGCGATCTCAACTATGCCTGGCCGACGGCGCAGATCGCGGTGATGGGAGCGAAGGGGGCGGTCGAGATCATCTTCCGCTCGGACATCGGCGACGCTGACAAGATCGCCGCGCGGACCAGGGAATACGAGGAGCGGTTTCTGTCGCCGTTCATCGCCGCCGAGCGCGGCTACATCGACGACGTGATCATGCCGCACAGTACGCGGAAGCGGATTGCGCGGGCGTTGGCGATGTTGCGGGGGAAGCAGGTCGAGATGCCAAAGCGGAAGCACGACAATTTGCCGGTGTGAGGGTAACCATGTTCGTGCATCAAATGCCGGAATATATCCCGAATGCCGTTGAGATTGGCTCACTCTACAAGGTGTCTCTCAAGATGCCCCCAAAGGACGTCACTGCGCTCCATGCTAAGGAGCGGAGCGGCGATGATCCGTTCGCCGAGATTGCAGATCGGTGGTTCTTAGCTACACTTTTTGCTTTGTACGGCTGCCGCGCATTCAAGCGCGGAAATTTGGATGCAGGTCGCGTAAATCGGCTCTTTGGTCGCGAAATCGTGCCGGCTGACGCTGACACCTTTGACACGCTTTCGCTTGACGCCGAACTGCGGATAGATGTCCAGACGTCGTCAATTTATTTCAACCAAATGTCTTAGCAACAGGCTGCTTGTTGCTTGCGTGCTCCCTCAGTTCATCACGGTGTGCATGCCGGTTTAGGCCCACTCAATCTGCGCATCGCTTGCTACCATGGCCTCCTTTTACCAAACGGAGAGCCATCATGTCTTCGCCATTCGATCTACCCCGCCGTCACCTCGTCACCGGCCTGGCCGCGGTCGCGGCGTTGTCCGGCATCAGCGTCGAGGCTGCGGCGCAAGGCACGTCAGGCGAAGCCCCGCGCCACCTGCGCTATCTCAATCCGCCGACCAATCCGAAGAATCCCAGCTTCACCCAGGCGATCGAGGCGACCACGCCCGGCCGCATCCTCACTATCGCCGGGCAGCAGGGCCTCGACGTCAACGGCAAGCTCGTCGGCGCGCCGGGTGATTTCCGCGCCCAGGCCGAGCAGGCCTTCGAGAACATCAAGGGCCTCGTGGCCGCGGCCGGCGGCGGCATGGAACATGTGATCAAGCTCAACCACTATTTCATCGATCTTCGCGCGCATTTCCGGATGCTGCGCGACATCCGTCTCAAATATTGGGATCGCGAGCACCAGCCGGCCAGCACCATGGTGCAGGTGGGAATCCTGACGAACGATGGCGCGCTCTACGAGGTCGGGGCCGTGGCGGTGCTGCCTCCCGCGTGACGCGCTGCGCGGCATTACCGAGAGCCCGATTGAATAGCGCCGGCGCGGGGCGTAAACGATGCCCGGCTGAACGCCGTCAGAAGGAGAGTATCGGATGCGGTTTTTCATGCGCGCAGGGGTTGCCATCGCCCTCATCGTTGCCTCCATTGCGGCAACAGCAAACGCTTCAGCCCAACCGGCCACCAAACCGATGACCACATCCTCCGGCCTGCAGATCGTCGACACCAAGCCCGGTGCCGGGCCGTCGCCGCGGGCGGGGCAGACCGTCACCGTGCACTACACCGGCTGGCTCTACGTCAACGGCGCAAAAGGCAGCAAATTCGACTCCTCGGTCGACCGCAACGAGCCGTTCTCGTTTCCGGTCGGGCAGGGCCAGGTGATCCGCGGCTGGGACGAGGGCGTCGGCTCGATGAAGGTCGGCGGCAAGCGCACGCTGATCATTCCGCCCGCGCTCGGCTATGGCGCGCGCGGGGCGGGCGGCGTCATCCCGCCGAACGCCACGCTGATCTTCGATGTCGAACTGCTCGGCGTGAAATAACGTGTGCAACCGCGCGTGATCCATGCCCGCCCTTCTCGTTGTCCGCGCCATCATCGCTGACCCCGCCAGGCGGGCGGCGTTCGACGACTGGTACCGCCGCGAGCATCTGGCGGATGCCATGAAGGTGTTCGGCGCGGAGAAGGCCTGGCGGTGCTGGAGCGACACCGAACCGGGCGCGCATCAGGCGACCTATCAGGTCGCCGACCGCGCTGCGGCGGAGGCAGCGCTGAATTCCGTCGGCATGAAAGCGCTGATCGCCGAGTTCGACCGCTGCTGGCCCGGCATCCCGCGCACGCGGGAAATTCTCACGCTGGTGGACGAGCGCTAGACCGGCGTCGCGCCGATACGAGGCCGACGATCCGGTCCCACACCTTGTCCGCTCCCGCGAGTTCCTCCATCATCCCCGCGCTTTCCGGCGATCGGGGGATGGCCGCGGAGGCTTTTCCAGGGGAGGCAAGTCCGTGAACCACAACAAACTGAGCCTGTCGCGCCGCGCGCTGCTCAAGGCCGGTGCGGCGATCAGCATCCTTCCATCCGGGCGCGCGCTCGCGCAATCCGCCGAACCGCTCAAGATCGGCTTCCTTACCGTCAAGACCGGCCCGCTCGCGGCCGGCGGCAAGCAGCAGGAGGAGGGCGCAGCCCTGTTCCTGAAGGAGCGCGACGGCATGATCGCCGGCCGCAAGGTCGAGCTGATCACGCAGGACACGGCCGGCAGCCCGGCGCTGGCGAAGACCAAGACCCAGGAGCTGGTCGAGCGCTACAAGGTCCAGGTGATGATCGGGCCGCTCGCCACCAACGAAGCGCTGGCGATGGACGGCTATGTCCGCGACAACAAGGTGCCGCTGATCACCACGACCTCGGCTGCGACGGTCGATCTCAAGAGCCACGCTGTGAACCCCTGGGTGCTGCATGCTTTCGGCACCGCGCCGCAGGTGACGTATCCGCTCGGCGACTACGCCGCCAAGACGCTCGGCTACAAGCGCATCGCCATCGTCGCCGAGGACTTCACCTACGGCCACGAGGGCGCCGGCGGCTTCCAGCTCGCCTTCGAGGCGGCCGGCGGCAAGATCGTGCAAAAGCTCTGGCCGCCGTTGAACGCGCCGGAATACGCCCCCTATCTCGCGCAGATCAAGAACGTCGACGCCATCTACATGGGCTTCGCCGGCTCCAATCCGCTGCGTTTCCTCAAGCAGTTCGCCGACTTCGGATTGAAGGGCAAGGTCGCCGTGCTCGGCAACACCACCAGCACCGATGAGGGCATCCTCAAGGTGATGGGCGAGGAGGCGGTCGGCGTCTACACCGCCGGCTGGTACGCCGCGGGCCTCGACACCCCGGACAACAAGAAGTTTGTCGCCGACATCAACGCCGCGGAGAAGCACGATCCCGGCTTCTACACCGCCGGGCCCTACACCTCGCTGCTCATCATCGAGGAAGCGCTGAAAGCCATCGGCGGCCGGACCGACGATGCCGCCGCGTTCCTCAAGGCGATGCACGACGTGCGTCTGGCACATGGCCCGATCGGCCCGGTGCGGCTCGACGAATACGGCACCCCGATCCTCGACATCTACATCCGCAGGGTCGCCCGCGTGAACGGCAAGCTGACCAACACCATCATCAAGACCTATCCGCAGGTCAGCCAGTTCTGGACTTACGACCCGAAGGCCTTCGTGCAGCAGCCGGTGTTCTCCCGGGATTTTCCGCCGAGCAAGTATCTCGAATAGCCGGCGCGCCGCCGCGCTGGCCTTTCAATGCCCTTTGCTCTCCCCCGGCGCGTGCACGCCGAACATCGCCATTTGCGCGTTCTGCCCGGCGGTGCCGAGCAGCACCTTGGCGCATTCCTGGCTGATCTGGTCGGCCAGCAGCAGGTGCTGCGTGCCGGAATGAATGTCGCGATAGCAGCGCTGCAGCACGCTTGGCCGCAGCGATACGCCGCGTGTCGCGCGATGCGCGAAGGTCGCGACCTCCGAAATCACGTCGTGGATGTGGCGCATCGCGAGGCGAATGAGCGCGAGCTGTTCGAGGCTCGCGGTCTCGCCGCGGGCGTAGCTGTCGCAAAGGCCGTTCCAGCAGTCGTACACCAAGGCCCGCGCGGCGCGGTACTTGGCCTCGGCCTGCGCGAATGACATGCGGAAGCTTGCGCTCTCGTGCAGCTTGCCGAACGGGTCGCCGCGTTCGCGGGCGTGCCGGGCCAGCTCGTCGAGCGCGCGGCGGCCGACGCCGAGCGCCCAGCTGGTGTGGCCCCAGGTCGTGGCGGTGACCAGGCCGGCGCCGTACTGGATGCCGCCGCGCCATTGCCTGGCGCCGTCGAACGGAAACGTCATGTGGTCGGGCACGAACAGTTCGCCCGTTGTCAGCGCGTAGTCGTAGCTGCCGCTGCCGCGCAAGCCGAGCACGTCCCAGTTCCCCTTGAGCACGACCGAGCTGCGCGGATGGTGGCACAGCACGATCTCCGGCGTGCCGTCAGGCTTGAGCCGCGGCTTGTCGCCGTCGGCGATGAAGCAGCCCGAATGGATCCACTCGGCGTGCTGGATGGTGCTGCCGTAGCTCCAATGGCCGCGGATCATGTAGCCGCCGTCGACCTTGCGGGCGAAGCCGCGCGGCACGCCGTTGCCGGCAGCGGTCACGTCGGCGCCGCCCGGATAGATGATGCGCGCGCCCTCGTCGGGCAGGTAGGCCGCCATGATGGCGTTGACCACGCCTTCGACCATCATGCACCAGCCGGTCGAGCCGTCGGCCCAGGCGACGCGCTCGACGAGCCTCATCGCCTCGACCCACGGCAGCTCGAGTCCGCCGATCGCTTTCGGCATCGTCAGCATGTAGAGGCCCGCGCGGCGGAATTCGTCCACCACGCGGTCTGTCAGATGGGTGAGCCGCTCGGCCTCGTCCGCGTCGGCTTCGACCAGCGGCAGGAAATTTTCGACGGTGCGCGACAGCGCCTCGTACGAGGCCGTCACAGAGCCGGCCGTTGCGGCCAAATGCGTTGTCATAACCCGAGCCCCCCGGTGGCCTGGTCACGCTGCCGTCAGTAAAGCACGTCCGGTTGGGCTGGGCACGGTGGTTCGGGGGCGGCGCCGGCGGCTCCGCCGTCAGTTCAGCGCCGTGTTGACGCTGGCAAACGTCGTCTTCAGCTTGGAGCCGAGCCCTGCGACGGCGGTGAGGATCGCGATCGAGACCAGGCTCGCGATGGCGGCATATTCGATCGAGGTGGCGCCGCTTTGATCGTGCAGGAAACGCTGAGCGAGCTTTCTCATGAAACTCTCCTCATTCGCTTTCCCCGTCCCACGCCAAACCAAATGTAAATCGGTTCGGCGATCAACGACTAAACATTGAGATGATTAATCCGGAACCGGCCGGATAAAATATCGGCTGGTTTCACCAATGCCATTCACTGATCGCTAACCAGGCTTCGCGCGGTTGCCGCGGTCATGCCCGCTGCCGCACGCGCACCTTGGTGGCGATGGGGCCGGTATCGCCCACGGCCTCGACGTAGGTCACCTCCTGGCCGCGCTCTAGCGCGTCGAAATCGCCGCTCAACAGGCAGTTGCGGTGGAAGTAGAGCAGGCCGCCTTCCTTGGTCAGCAGGAAGCCGAAATCACGATCGGTTTCCATTTCCGCAATCTGGCCCGAAAACTCTTGCGCTGACTCGTGCACCATCGCCCCGTTGCGATCGGAGCGGCGTTCCTTGAGTTGCGCGAGCCTCCGCTCGGCAATGCGAAACGCCTCGTGGATCGCGTTGGTCAGATCCGGCTGCTGGAACTTGCGCTGCAGATGGTCAGGCTCATGCGCCACGACCAGGTCCTTCGTCCCGGGAATGCTCATCTCGATCCGCACCACCGGGGGAATGCTATGGCTGGAATTGTTGGCGCGCCGTTCGACGCGGACGCGACAGGTGGTCAGACGTCCGTAGATTTCCTCCAGCCGCGCCACGTGGTCGCGGATGGCCTCCTCCGCCCAGTCCGATTTGTCGATATTGTGGAAGGCAATTTCCATCGGCACTTGCATGGACGCACCCGTGTTGGCCCGACGCCCGACAACGCCTATCGTCGCCGAGAGGTTCGCCGCTAGCTCACCCTCGAAAAGCGGTCAAAAACGCCAGGGATTACCACCGAACCATCCGCCATCGTCGTGCCGCCATGCAAAATGCTGGGCGTAGGCGTCGCGGCCGTCCCGACGCGCTTGCTTATGGACGGCACGCTTGGGTTTTTTGGGCTCTGCCTGCGCGACGTGCTGCGGGCCGCTGGGCGCGGATTGCGGCGCGGCCGCGACTGCGGCCGACTTATCGCCGTTCCATGTCGGATCGAGCGGCGGCGCCGCCGCGGCCTGGATCGCCGGTGGTTTGGCCTGGGGCAAGGGTGGATTGAGCTCAGGCTTCCACGGTTTCGGCAAACCCTCGAAATTCGTGCTGATGGTCAGCGGTCCGCGCTTGTCCAAGTTGGCGTCTGCCACGAACAGCAGAGCCAGAAGCGCAACACCAACCACGGAAAAATAAGCAAAAATCGGCATGATTCATTCCCGACTCCAACATGAACGCGTGTTCATGGCGCTTGTTCCGGAACCGATCCAGAAAAGCGCAGCCGTCCGCACCCTGGTACCTGGGTGCCCGCGGTTACGCCGAAAACGCGTGGGATTAGTCGCGGCAAGCTGCCGACAGGTTCAAATGCGCCGCGCGAGGGCTATCGCCAGCCGCCGCCGCCGTTCACATAGACCGTGTCCGCCGTCATGAATTCGCAGGCATCGGAACACATGAACAACACCAGTTCGCCGATCTCCTCGGGCTCGCCGAAGCGGCCCATCGGGATGTCGTCCAGGAACTTCTTGTATTGATCCGGCGACGTCGCCGCGGCGTCCTGAAACGGCGTGTGGATCGGACCCGGCGAGATCGACAGCGCCCGAATTCCTTGGCTCACATATTCCCGTGCCACCCCCATGGTCATGCTGACCACCGCGCCCTTCGCTGCCGCGTAATGCACCGAGCTGCCCGGCCCGCCGCGCCGGTGCGCCATGCTGCCGACGTTGACGATCACACCGAATTTGTTCTTCAGCATATGCGGCAGCACCGCTTGCATACCGTACAGCGTGCCCTTGACGTTGAGGTCGAAGGTCCTCCCGATCAGGTCATCATCGATTTCCAGAAATTTAGCGCGCCGGATTGCGGCTCCGGCGGAGTTGAACAGGAAGTGGACGGTGCCGAAGGCGTCGATCGAGCGCTGGACCATATCCTCGACGTCCGTGCGCTTGGTGACGTCGACCTTCAGCGCAAGGGCTTGGCTGCCCTTGGTATTCACAGCGCTGGCGGTGTCCTTTACACCCGCTTCGTTGATATCGGCACAGACCACATTGGCGCCCTCGCGGGCGAAAATCTGTGCGGTCGCGCGGCCGATTCCGCTCGCTGCACCTGTGATGATGATGGTCTTTCCCGCGAAATAGTCCGGCGTTTTTGGCATGACCGCTCCCCTGGCGTGCGCGGCGTCATGGTGCACCAGCGGCGACACGCCAGGAAAGGGGCCTGCGCTTAATGAGGCTGCGGCGCGGGTGGCGTGCCTGAGCCCGAGGTGGTGCCGGTGGCGTTGCCGCTCGCCGGCGGGGTCTGGGATTTTTCAGCCTGGCTTGCGTTGCTGCGCGAGTTCGCTGGCTGGTTTTTGACGGCGCCTTGGCCGGTGGTGGCGGGCTGTTGCGCGCCGGCTTGAGGCTGGTTTGCTGGCGCGTTGGCGGGCTGGGCCTGTCCGCCCGGAGTGCTGGCGGCGCTGCCGCCTCCCGGCGCGGTTTCCGAGGTCTGGCCGGTTGCGGCCGCCATCTGCGGCGATTGTTCCGGTCGCGAGAGGCCGTAGAGCACAAGCGCCACCACAACGCAGGCCGCCAACCCCACGACAATGGTTCGCCACGGGCTCGATCGCTCCTCCAGCATGGGATCGGGCTGTATCCGCACCGGAAGCGGCAGGTCTCGGCGCGTGTCTTGTTCGCTCATGATGTCCTCCGGTCTATGGGAGGACAATTCCCGAGCGGAACAGTGAGTTCCGTCTGTCGGAGGATCAGAGCCGGCTGTCGGCACCCACCAACGCACCGCTCTGGCGCCCGGCCGCGTAGCCTTCCTCGGTCAGGATATAGCGATAGCGGTCGCGGTGGTGCACCATGATCCACTTGTTGGCCACCGCGCGGTTGATACCGCGCTGGAAGTCGCCGTCGCGCACATCGAAGAAATGGATGCGGCGCAGCGTGCCGCTGACCTGCACCTTGTTGCGCACGAAAATGCCAAGGATTTGGTGACCGGCTTCGTCGTCCGAGATCGCGTGACCCATCATGGTGATCCACCCCTGCCGAGATCGTGGAGAATACAGCTAGAGCATTGCTCCGCTGCTGCAACAATTGCCGTGAGTTGCGCACTAAATTATCCACGACAGTTTGCTACACTGCGAAGCATCGCCGGGCGCAGAATGAGTTTGCTTTGTTCCCGCATTCGTGCTGCCGCTGCGAGGGAACCGGATCGAACTCACGATGGAGACAGGCATGAGTTCCCCCAAGCCGATTGAATACCGCGATGCGTCCCCCGAAGTTCGCGCCGTGTTCGATGACATCAAACAAAGCCGCAAGGTCGACGACGTCAACAATTTCTGGAAATACCTGGCGCGCGACCCGGCAACGCTGAAGCGAACCTGGGAAAGCGTGAAAGAGGTGATGGCGCCTGGCGCGCTCGATCCGCTCACCAAGGAGATGATTTATCTCGCGGTCAGCGTCAGCAACGGCTGCGGCTACTGCATCGCCAGCCATACCGCGGCGGCGCGCAAGGCTGGAATGACGGACGCCATGTTCGGCGAGGTGATGGCGGTCACCGGGATGGCGAACGAAACCAATCGGCTGGCAAACGGCTATCGGGTGCCGATCGACCCAGCCTTTGACCGTTAACAAACGACTCCGGCACCCGGCTGCGGCCGGGATGCCGGAGTTCGTAACATCCTCGTCAACCGGACTTACTGGGCGGTACCCTGTCCAGTGGTGGTGGGGTTCGGCGTGGCAGCCGGGGCCGGAGTCTTCGCCGGCGCCGGGGTCGGCGGTGTCGTTCCTGTCGTCACCGCAGGCGGCGACGGCGTATTGGCGGCGGTGTTGGTGTCCGACACCTGCCCGCGCGTGAAGACGAAGATCAGGACCAGCGCCAGCACAACGGCACCGGCCACCCAGCCCCACATCGCATTGGACGATTCGAGTTCGTTCAATCGTTGCGAGCGGATTTCATCTTCCCTTATCGGCGGCGGGTCCATACGGGGGTCCCGAAAGCGTGGGTCTGACATGGCGGTCTCCTTGGAGTTTCGTACTGGTCCGACAACCGCCGGGGCACGGGACAGGTTCCGGGCGGTGGGAGCCGGCGCAGTGGAGACCTGCGCCTGGAACCGGACTTCGGGAACAAATTCCGCTACAGCAGCCCGATGCCGCCACCGCGCCGTTTGACCGATCTGGCCGTTTTTGCCGCGCCGGCGGTGTTCGTGCTGCTGTGGGCGTCCGGTTTCATCGGCGCCAAGCTCGGCCTGCCATACGCCGAGCCGATGACCTTTCTCACCGTGCGCATGGTTGCCGTGGTGCTGCTGCTCGGCGGGATTATCGTCGTGACCAGGCCAGCCTGGCCGTCGCGCGCCGGGGTGCTGCATAGCGCAATCGTCGGCCTGCTGGTTCACGGCGCCTATCTCGGTGGCGTGTTCGAGGCGATCGACCACAAGCTTCCGGCCGGTTTCGCCGCGCTGGTGGTGAGCCTGCAGCCGATCCTGACCTCGACGCTGGCCAATCGGCTTCTCGGCGAGCGGGTTTCCGTTCGGCAGTGGAGCGGCCTCGCGCTCGGCGTCGCGGGCGTCTATCTCGTGGTTCATGGCCACACCGGAGGCGGCGCGCCGCCGTTTGCCTGGGCTGCCGCGACGGTCGGTCTGATCGGCATGACGCTCGGCACGCTCTATCAGAAGCGCTTCGGCGGCGGCATCGAATGGCGCACCGGCTTCTTCGTTCAATATTCCGCCGCAGCGGTGCTGTTCGGACTCTGCGCGCTCGGCCTCGAGACAATGCAGGTGCGCTGGACCGCAGAGTTCGCCCTCGCCATCGCATGGCTGGTGTTTGGGCTGTCGTTCGGCGCGATCTGGCTTTTGTATTTCCTGATCCGGCAGCACGCCGCGGCCCGCGTGGTTAGTCTGTTCTATCTGACACCGCCATTGACCGCGCTGATGGCGTGGCTGCTGTTCGACGAACGGCTGTCGCCGCTGGCGCTCGCCGGCATGGCGATCTGCGTCGTCGGGGTCGCGATGGTGAATTGGAAGACGGCGGGAGCCGAGCCCGCGGCTCAGTAGACGACGACGCTGCGGATGCTTTCGCCCGAGTGCATCAGATCGAACGCCCGGTTGATGTCGGTGAGCGGCATCACGTGGGTGATCATCGGATCGATCTGGATCTTGCCGTCCATGTACCAGTCGACGATCTTCGGCACGTCGGTGCGGCCCCTGGCGCCGCCGAACGCGGTGCCCTTCCAGACCCGTCCGGTGACCAGTTGGAACGGCCGCGTCTTGATTTCGGCGCCGGCCGGCGCCACCCCGATGATGATGCTCTCGCCCCAGCCGCGGTGGCAGCATTCCAGCGCGGCGCGCATCAAATCGACGTTGCCGACGCACTCGAAGGTGTAATCGCAGCCGCCGATCTGGTCGGCGGGCGTCTTGGTCAGGTTGACGATGGTGGGCACAAGGTCGGAGCCGATCTCCTTCGGATTGACGAAATGCGTCATGCCGAAGCGCTCGCCCCATTGCTTCTTGTCGTTGTTGAGGTCGACGCCGATGATCATGTCGGCGCCGGCAAGACGCAGTCCCTGAATGACGTTGAGGCCGATGCCGCCCAACCCGAACACCGCGGCCTTGGCGCCTGGTGTTGCTTTGGCCGTGTTGAGCACGGCGCCGATCCCCGTCGTGACGCCGCAGCCGATGTAGCAGACCTTGTCGAACGGGGCGTCCTCGCGGATCTTCGCCACCGCGATCTCCGGCAGCACGGTGAAGTTCGCGAACGTCGAGCAGCCCATGTAATGGTGGATCTTCTCGCCCTTCAGCGAGAAGCGCGACGTGCCATCCGGCATCACGCCTTGGCCCTGCGTGCCACGGATTGCGGTGCAGAGATTGGTCTTGCGCGACAGGCACGACGGGCACTGCCGGCACTCCGGCGTGTACAGCGGGATGACGTGGTCGCCCTTTTTCACCGAAGTCACGCCGGGACCGACGTCGACCACCACGCCCGCGCCCTCATGGCCGAGGATGGCGGGGAACAGGCCCTCCGGGTCCTTGCCCGACAGCGTGAACTCGTCGGTGTGGCAGATGCCGGTCGCCTTGATCTCGACCAGGACTTCGCCGGCTTTCGGCCCTTCAAGCTGTACGTGCGTGATTGCGAGCGGCTTGCCCGCCTCGAACGCCACCGCCGCACGCACGTCCATCCGTCCGCTCCTATTTGCCAGGCTTCTGCATCATGAGCTGCGTCTGCGTCACCACCGCGGCAAGCTTGCCGTCGTTGCGGGTGATGCGGGTCTGCCAGACCGTGGTGGTGCGGCCGCGATGCAGCGGCGTGGTCTCGGCCCTGGCCATATCGCCAACGGGGATGGGCGCAAAGAAATTCGTCTTGCTCTCGATCGTCGCCGTCGAGCCGCCGGTCGGCGGCAGGTTGGCACAGGCGGCCGTGCCGCCGCAGTTGTCGGCGAGCGCCATCAGCACACCGCCGTGCGCCACGTTGTTGCGGTTGGCATGATCGTTGGTCACCGGCATCTCGGCGGTGACAAGCTCGGGCGAGACGTGAGTCATCTTGATGCCCAGCAGATTGGCGAGCGGCGGCTGCTCGTCCGGGCTCATCATGAAATTGCGCGGGATCGATCTGTCGTCCATGCCAATTCGATTGCCATATTCTAGCGGCGGGCCGCAAGCCACTCGGCGCAAAGGCTGAGGTCTTCGCCGGTCAGTCCATGCCCGGCATGCAGCACCTCGTAGCTGACATCGGCGCCAGCCTCGCCGAGCAGCGCGGCGAGAAGGCCGGCGCGCTCGACCGGGATCAGCTCGTCGTAGTCCGCAGCGATCAGCAGCACCGGGATGCCGCTGAGGTCGGGCAGGGGGCGCGGATCGAACGGCAGCATGGCGCGCAGCAGGATCGCGCCGGCAAGCAGCTCCGGATTGCGCAGCATCAGCGACCAGGCGATGTTGGCGCCGTTGGAATAGCCGAGCGCGATCGGCTTGCCGATCCGGTGCGTTGTGCAGGCACGCCGAACGAAGCCTGACAGATCCAGCGTCGCGTGCCGGAGGTCG
>Ga0265325_10001812_pt1 | contig 14774 bp, 11 predicted proteins | sample 41420metaG_FD_202090 | JGI IMG/M metagenome (GOLD analysis project Ga0265325, IMG submission 202090) | Rhizosphere microbial communities from Carex aquatilis grown in University of Washington, Seatle, WA, United States - 4-14-20 metaG | ecosystem: Host-associated > Plants > Roots > Rhizosphere...
GATGGATGACGAAGTTATCGGGAGGATCGAGATCGATCCACGCCTAGAGCAATATCGCACGTTTTTCGGCCATGAGTGGTGCCGAGACACGGCGTCAATCGTCACGGGCACGAAGCTTGACCAACCTTTTCTGACACTGGTCATAAACTGGCGAGCGGCTGCCAATACCCACACTATGCCTTGGTTGTTCATCCATTCGCTCAACCAATTCTGGCATGGAGCCGTCAAACACCAAAACCTCACGGCCCGCTTAATTAGTGCTCTGGCAGACAGGATTCCGAACAAAATGCCTGGCAAGGCCACAAATATGATGCGGAAAAAGATCGCCCAGGCCGTTCGGGAAATCGCAGCGGAGGTTGAAGAGGCTTGGAAAAACGATCCTGACACCGAGATGGAGCCCGAGGTTCTTTGGCAGGGCTACATCCACCAGACATCCAATGTGGAATTTCAGGCAGCGATTTGGGGCTCGCAGCGACTCGTTTTCGGAGCGCTGTTCTTTGCCTTCGAGCATTTTGTGACCACTTTGGTGGCCATCGGTCTCGGCAAAAACGAGGACAAGTACCGTCCGAATTGGAATGTCCTTGTGTCTGATGCCAAAAAGCTGTTCGATCCGGTCGATCCGACGCTCGTTCCGACACATCTGGATAGCCAATTCATCACCATCACTCGCTTGGCAAGGAACTGCCTGGCCCATCGAGCAGGGAAGATCTCAACCGAGCTAGCTCAACTCAACCACGGCCTGCTCTTGGACACGGAAGGAGTAATCCAAATCAATCCCTCCTATAACCAGCAGTGCATTCGTCAACTTGAAAACCGGCTGACAGCGGTGATCGAGGCGGCCGTCAAGCTTCCGGCTTTCAAGCTGTGACATGGAGCAAGCGTCTGGTGGTTTTGTGGTCCGGCTCGCCCAGGACGACGCCGATGCGGCTTGGTCGCCTACTGAGCCGTCGATACCGCCAACTTCGTCGGCATGTAGAAGCGCATATACAGCGGCCAAGCCCAACTTCCGAAAGGCGCTGGTTCCTGATTGTGGCCGATGGTTTCTTCGAGTGGAAGAAGACCAACGGTGGCAAGAAGCAGCCCACATCCGGTTTTGGGACCATCGGGGACGGGAAGGCCAGGACTTGCCAACGAACTAAGGGCCGGATGCCCAAATGGCGATGGACCTTGGCAGTCCGTTCAAGAACCGGCGTACTCCCGCCAGCCGACGGGTTTTCGTCGGCTCATGCCATAAATCGCAAGGTGTTGATAAACAATAACTTAGGTTCTACATCCCAGTAGAACCCACGGCAGTAGGCTGGATTGAATTTTACAAAGTATCTACACAAATGACGTTTGTCTATTGACTTTGTAAAAGGCTGGACGACAATAGTCGTGGAAAGAGAAGGCGGAATCCAAACGGACGATCATTTATGGCCGAAAACGAATCGCTCGACCTCGGGGGAGCCTACGCCAAACGGTGGGATGTACCTTTTGATTCCGTTCGAAAGGGCGAATCGTGCAGGGACGTGGCCCGCAAGGTCGAGAGTGCCATGTACTCCGGTCTTCGGAAATCGCTCAAGCAGTTGCAGGAATACGGTGTCACGTTAGCCGACCTGCTGGCACAGCGGAACTCTCGACAGGCCCTGCGTCAGTTGATACGCAAGACGCAAGGACATCACTACGTCGAGTTATTCGATGCTGCCGTGGCGTCAAGCGGCACGTCCGAGGGAGAATGCCTACGGGGTTGGGTCGATGCCATTTTCGACAAGGTATCCGACCAGATCTGCCACAGGGTCGCCGGAAAGGAAAACTGGCCGACGTTCTATGACGTGCATTCGTTCATGCACGATGTGCAGCAAACTCTCGAACCAGCGGTCGAGCGGCTCGTAACCAACTTCGAGAAAGACCCTGAATGGAAGCCTAAGCGAGCGGCATCCAAGGAGCAGTCAACGGCCGATCCCACGGCAGAACTCTTGGGTCTATCGCTCTTGGGAGGATCACATCAATGAGCCAGAGATTTCCCTTTTCAATCGACTATTGGACCGGCTCCCAGGATCACGTTGTACGTTTGCGTGCTGGGACGCATTTTCGATTTGACCTCGACGCCGTAAACCACTTCTGCCTCTTCGACCTTTCGCCTCGATTAGTCGATCTGTTAAGAATCGCATCAGCAATCTACGTCGTGGATCGCTTGGTCAAACGCCATTCCCCGCTTGGTCCACGCAAGCCCGCACGTTCTCTGGGCCTGAAGGTCCAAGTCTTCGATGAAGCATTCTGGAACCGCCTTGACATCCGTGACACCATCGGAGAGGCGGTCGATTTTGTCAGTGGAGATTTTTGGGAGATCGAGTTCGTCAAAGACTCGGGACATTTCTCCCGAGCCACGCAATTGCTGTCCGATCCGAACGAAGGTCAATCACGACTCATCGCTCTGTACAGTGGTGGGCTCGACTCTGCGGCAGGTCTTGCGGCTCGAATTGCCGAGAATTCCAGTCGCCCGACCATCCCAGTTTCCGTATGGCACCAGCCTCGCCAGCGTGACCTTCTTCAAAGGCAATATGGGGTCATTCGCAATCGCTTCCGGTCGCAGATCGATCCGCTTATCGTCAAGGTGGCGATGATCTGGTCGTCCGATCTCGACAAGAAACAGCAAGAGAGGTCGCAACGCTGTCGCTCGTTTCTTTTCGCCGCACTTGGGGCGATCACGGCCATAACGCACGGCCAGAAGACTATCGAATTGTTTGAGTCGGGCGTCGGAGCGATCAATTTGCCTCTCATGTCGGGGATGGTCGGCTCGAAGACCACGAGGAGTTCCCACCCAGAGTTTCTTCGGCTCATGTCCCGGCTTGCCAGTCTCGTCGCCGAGAACGACATTGAATTCCGTCTGCCGTTCTTCGGCCAGACGAAAGGCCAAGCCGTCAGGAGACTCGCCGACTTGAATCTTCAAGAGTTGGCGAACATGACCGCTTCATGCGTTGGGTTTCCACTGCGGCATTCGCAAGCAAAACAATGCGGTATTTGCCCGGCGTGCCTCTTTCGCCGTCAAGCGATGCACGTAGCGGGCATCGCCGAGCCCGATCATTCGTACTTGTACGACATCTTCAGTCCATTCCCATCCGTACCGATTTCAATGGACCGGCTCAATTACCTGAAAGCGTTCCTGATGCAGGTCGCTCAGTTGAATGATGTCGAGACGCATGATCGCCTTCCCCGTGCTTTTGAGCGACATCTCTTGAGCACGAACATCCTTCAGCGGGGCCAATCGCAGAAAGGAGTGATCGACCTTTTTGCACGCTACCGAGACGAATGGATCGCCATCACCTCACAAGCTCGACGGAACGGACAAGCATGGGCGAAGTGGCTAGCCCCTCAACAACCGCAAGTGCGACAGGAGCAAGGAGTGACCTATGCCTCAGCCTGAAAAAATTGATCCACGCATTTTGGGGCAACGTATCGCCGAATGTCGCAAATCCCGTGGCAAGACGCAGGAGGAAGTGGCCGACTTCCTTGGATGCAGTCGTCCCACCTACATTGCCATCGAGAAAGGCGAACGGCAGGCCAAGTCCGATGAGATCATCAAACTCGCCGCCTTTTTTGGGCGGACGATTCACGATCTCGTTCGTCCCACTGAGCCGATTGTCGATCTTCAGCCACACTTGCGGGCCGTCGCCGAGAAGATGAAAGGGGGCGACGAAGTGGCTTTGAACAATGCCATCGACGAGTTTCAGCGTTTGGCCGAAGACTATCGGGAGTTGGAGCGGATGATGAATGCTCCGCTCCGATTCAACTACCCCGCTGAAATCACGTTGACCTCCCGCATTGATCCGGCAGAACTTGCCGAGGGTGAGGCGATGCGAGAACGGCGGCGACTCGGGCTCGGCGACCAACCGGTCATCAATCTTCGGGCCATGCTGGAGTGGGACGTGGGATTGCGAATTTTTTACTGGGATCTTCCCTCGTCCATCGCTGGGATGTACGCCTACACGACGGACCTTGGTTGTTGCATCCTCGTCAATCGCAAGCACCCCGCCGAGAGACGAAGGGTCTCGATGCTTCACGAGTACGGCCACCTGCTCGTGGATCGCTATAAGCCGGGAATCGACTACCTCACGATGCCAGGCCGCAAGCCGATCAACGAACGCTTCGCTGAGGCGTTTGGACTTTGTTTCCTAATGCCCGCCACGAGCGTCCGCCAGCATTTTCACGATATTGTGAATTCGACGAGCGACTTTCAGGTGGCCGACCTACGGCGTCTGAGCCACTTTTACTTCGTATCCGTCGAAGCAATGGCATTACGATTGGAGCAACTGGGGCTAATCTCCAAGGGAAGCTGGCAGTTTCTCAAGGAGTCGAAGTTCGCCCCGAGACAGGCTTCCGAGATACTCGGTCTGCGGCCTCAGCCAATCAACGATCACTCGTTCCCGGAGCGGTATCAGTTCCTTGCGGTGAGTGCCTACGAGCGGGGCGACCTTGGTGACAGCGACCTGGCCCACTACCTGCGATGCGACATCGTGTCCGCCAGAGAGATCGTCACAAATACTCTGTCCAGCCGGGAGGTGGTAGATGGCACGGGCGAAGAACGTGATGTGCGTTTGGATTTTCGCAAGTCACTTCTCACGGAAGCCTCGTAATTTCGCAAGGACGTGAAATGCCTTCTGCAACCATTGATACGTGTTGTCTCATCGACCTTCTGGCGTCAGGACACGCCGAAGCTATCTTGCGAACGAATGGCCACACTTGGCAATTGCCGGTCGCTGTGCAAGGCGAATTGCAATTCGTCCGTCAGCCTGACCCTGCTGATGCGAGTAAATTCGTTTCGGTCCCGGTCGATCTGACTAAATTGATTTCGGCGGGGGTGCTCACGGTGTGCCAGCCCGATGTTCAAATTGAACTCGACCTGTTCACTCAGTACGCCATGCTGTTTCGCTCGGATGGTGAGGCTATGTGCTTGGCTTTGGCTGAGTCCCGTGGCTGGCTGATTGCCACAGACGACCGGAAAGCGAGCCGCACTGGGCAAAAGGCCGGATTGACCGTGCTCTCAGCCCCACAACTGCTGAAAACGTGGGCTGACAACGTTCACACGGATCAGCCGACAGTCGTGAAGGCACTCAAGGACATCGAACTTTTCGCCCAGTTCCGCCCGAATTCATCGATGCCCGAGTGTCAGTGGTGGCTCGATCAGACTGCTTCATAGTTGCCGTCTCAATTCCAAACTACCACCTCCACCAAAAACCCCAACAACTCCCGGTGCCACGCTGCCGGGTCGCTCATGTACGGAGCATGGCTGCCGCCCGAAATGACCACTTTTCTGCCTTTGGCGACCGACTTCACCAGCAGATCGTCCCGCTCCTGTGGAATAACGATGTCCCCGAGCACCGTCAGTGGTCGAACCGATCAGTAATCCACCCTCGGCAGCAGAAGGATCGCTTCCACGGGCCGAAACTCTGTCTTCTTCTCTTCGATCAGGGTCATCGCCGCCAACGAGCAGTGAAGCCCGCTGACGATGGACAAGGAGGCAGTTGGCGACGGCTTAAGCTCGTCCCCCTCGTTTTCCCCGTTGCGACGACTTCCTTTCACCGGCGTCACAAAAACTGGCCCCATTCGGTCCCAATCGAACTGGTCGTAAAGCACCTGGACTCTCCGATACCACTCCCCTTTCTGAACCTGCGGCGAATCGATCACCAGTTGCCCCCACGTGCGATCCCGTAACTGGCGGACAATATGTTCCAGTGTTCTGGGCATTCCATTCTTGGTGAAAACCCAGGTGAGGGAAATTAGGTTCCTGAATACACTCTCATCGCAAATCGCCACACGAAACAAGTAGGTGGCCTGCTCAATCAGGTATTCCGCCTGATCGTAGATGTAGCCTGGCCTTGTTCGCAGTGATCGTTTCAGTTCCTCCTTTTCGATCAAATGCAAATTGGTCATGTTTGCTGATATCCTTCCTTGATCGGCTGCACGATGGCGTCACCTCGGTCAGTCGAGCGGCCAATTGGACGGCAAGGGCAATCGGCGTCCTACTTGAGCGCTGCCACGCCCCATGTGACGAAGGTGTTCTTCGTCATCTTCTCGCCACCAAGCCTCACTTTCCGTCGATCCTTTCGGTCCCTCGTCCCCGAAGGTCCAGCCATTCATCGGGATGATCTCCGAGATCGCCCCGAAGCGGGTAGTTGTTCTGGTAATCGTCGAGCAAGCTGACCGTGGCATGGTTCTTCAGTGCGGTCATGGTCACGAACAGCGACTTGAAGGGAACTCCAGCGTAGGCCACGCCTGGCTTGGGCCAAGTATTGTCGAAAGCACGCCCCTGGCCATCTGTTACCCAGGCGTGGATTGTCGGCTGACTCCTGCTCTGGAACATGGCGAATCCTTCGCAGTAGATCAGCTTATCGTGTGCCAAGATTAAATCAGTGGCGTTTCTGTGGCATTCCTGTGGCATACCAAGGGCAAATCGCTGGGCTGGTTCGGCTGGTTCGTACCACCAACCGTATTCCAGCACGAATTCCTGGAAGGTCCGCTTGAGTAATGCCTTCGCCGCAGGCGTAGCTTGGCTGTGCTGGAGGAAGTCGAGCAGTTTGCATTTCGGGGTAATCGCCATTCCGAGTGGGGCCAGGGCTGAAGGTGGTGGAGCTTTCGATCATCCGTGATCCTGCACGACTTCCTTGGGCATGTTGTGCGGTAGGTCTTCGAAGATGTTGGCCGTCATGCCTATTTTTCTGTCGCAGCGGTCACGAGGCTGTATGGGTACTTCGTCACGGTTTCCCACGCCAGTTCTTGAAGCGACCGATTGAACTTATCATCCCAAGCCTCCCGCTTGGCGTTCGTCAGCATGGTGGGCATCGGCAGGCCCACGGGATTTTGGACGTAGAGAACTGCGAAGTGCAAATATGTGTTCAGCGCTTGCATCGGGGGTGAGGGGTGAACCGCATCCACGAACAGTTCACCCTGCTTGTTCAGGCCCGGCCATTCTTTGTTGGCGATCTTCGTTCGCAGCGACACCATCGCCTGTGCGCTGGGAACGAGGGCGACGATCTTCTTCCCCTTGCCATACTTCTCGTTGAGTTCGTCCGCTTGCGCTTCCCCCGCCTTGATATTCCTCTCGTTGAGGCCCTTGAGTTGGTCCGGCGTCTTTTCCTTGTCCACTTTATCGAACGCACCCGTGGGAAAATCCTGGTTGTCGATGTCTCCGCCGCCCCAGGAAAGCTGGACGATGAACCGGATGTTGGGATTGTGTTCCAGGCCCAGCTTGACGTAGTTTTCGACGCCGTCATCGGGAAAGGAAATCGGAGACATGATGAAGACATCGACCTCGCCGTTCTTGAGAGCCTTTTTCGCCTGATTCTTGTCGTCGGGAAGGTTCCAGTGTTGCACGATCTTGGACGCACCGAGGGACTGAAGGCCGACAAGTGTGTGCCCTTTGATCCCTGCGGCGTCGGCCATCTCGCCGAGCGGCTTGGGGGCGTCCCACATGAGGCTGTGCGAGGCGAAGAAGACTCGCACGCCGGGTCGAGGAGACTTGTGATCCTGCGCAGGGGAAGACCCCGCCAAGCAGCCGAACATCAGAAGTGAAGTCAGTAGGAATCGTCCCATCACACACCTTATGGAGCGGAAGTTGTTGTCGAGCACCTAACTTGCCTCGGCCAGAATTTGGAATCAGTCAGCCAACATGCACTTTCGCCAGAATCTTGTCCATCTCTGCGGCAGTGAAGGCCCGCATAGTCGTCGTGTGGATGTTGCCCGCTGCTCCGAGGTGCAAAAGCAAGGTGGTTGCCGTCTCGTCATCCGGGGCTTCGAAGATCAACAGACCGTCATGATCGCCCAAGGTCCAGTAAATGTCTATGCGCCCGTGTTGTCTATGGCAGACCGTCCCCGTGCAATTTCCTTCAGTACACCTTCCATTTGTCTGCACAGCACGACGAGTCCAGTGCGGAGGGCGTTCAGATCGTCTTTCGCCGCCTCTTCAAGCTCCATCAGGCGACTAGCGTTCTTGTCTACCGCCGACTCAAGGTACGCTTGAAGCCGCTCCTCGTAGGCGTCACTCGGCATCTCATCGACATCAACAGCTTCCGGGTCAAATTGGGCACACTCACGCAGGGGGTCCGAGTCGCCAATGAGTTGTTGAAGCCGTTCGATCTGGTCCATGTCGATCCGGGAGGTCAGCGGTCCTCCTGACTCAAATGCGAATGCCCACGGCATGTCTACTTTCGCAACCGCTCGTCCAATGTCATCGAGGGTGGAAGCGATCTCGTCGAGGCAGTCCTCGGTGAGCTTGTCCTGAATGGAGTCGAGACAGGAATGCAGTGTTGCGAAGGTGGCGAACAGTAGGCGAGTTGACTCGCCGAGGTATCGGACGGAATCGGCTTTGATCTGCTCCACCGCCAACTCTAGCTGGGAGATGGCGGTCGTGTCCTCCGTGATGACGCCGCATTCCCAATTCTCCCGGCTCTCCGATGAGAAATTCGCCGAACCGACAAAGGCGATGTTCTCCGTCATGACGATCTTGGCGTGGTTCCGAAAGGCAAAATAAGTTTCAACTACGGTTCCGTATCGGGTCGGGTCTAATTGTGCCATAAACCTGGCGATCTGGTCCTTTGCCGCAGCTTTGGTCTTCTCGACGTTGCGCCCAAAGTACCTCTCAAACCGCTTCGGGATGTTGCAAATGATGCACGCCTTGGCGCTTGCTTGGCTGAGAGCGTTCAGCAGCGACCTGTCGGATGCAGAGACGTTGAATGTCACCACCGTAATCCGCTCGGCGTTTGGAAAGTCATCCAAGACCATCTGGTATGTCGATTCTCCCTTCGAGATGACGATGGTAGAGGACGCACAGTTGATCTCAGTGAAGGCCATGTTGCACTCCTGATTGCCGCACTCTAACTCTACCGCTTTATCTCAGCCACCTTCGCCACCTGGTCGGATTCACGGATGGGGGCGTTGAGGGTCATGGAGAGCGCTCTACTTTCCGCTGCATTGCCTGAATAAATGCTCACACTGACTGGCATCATAGTTTCTCGAAGAACTTTCCCAAATCCGTCCCTTGTAAGTCGTCTTTCGTCATCTCTCGGGCAATCCGCCAGTTTTCGGATTTTGACCATGCCATCGCAGTATCTGCGATCTTTTCGAACGGACCAAGCGCCCGGTACTTTTCGCCTTTCACTCGCTTTATGGCTACGTCAGACAAGTAGTTCTCCGTAGCACGGCGTTCAAGCACGCAACACTTGATGCCGACCCTTCCACACACCTCGACGAAAGACTTCCTTGCATTTCCCAAAGGTTCATTCGGCGATGTTCGTTCGCTATCGATAATTGCACTGACATTCTCTGTGATTCGTTTGATTTCCAGAAGCTCTGCCTCCGACGACTCTTTAATAAGATCATTTCCACCAAGCGGCAACAGCACAACTGTATGATCCTTCCCATGTTGTCGCAAGAACTGCTGAAATGTCTTGACCTCAGTTGATCCTTCAACGAGCAGGACTCGTTCAAAGCCAACGTCCTGGTATCCAGCGAAGCTGAGTTCTCCGAGAAACTCCGACAGACGTGGAATCGTCTCGAACTCGTCCACTCTACTTTCACCTTGTTTGATCTTCTGCACCGTATAGACTCTTTCAGCACCGGCTCTTGCAAGCCCAATGCTGTGAGTCGCAAACATAATCCCTTGGTCAGCGTAAGAAGCTAAAGTCGTCAAGAAATCAAGTTGCAGTGAAGGGTGGAGATTGGATTCAGGTTCGTCGATCAGTATCCACGACGGACGCTTGATCGCTGCGTTGGCAAGTACCAGGATGAACTGTGTGATCCCCGACCCGACTTCAGGAAGTTTGTAGCTCTTCCCGTTGACCAACACTTGAAGTGTCGTGTCGCCTTCGGCTGGGTCGATCTGTAAGTCATCAAAATCAAAAATCCGCTTGATATCGTTCGTGAGACGATAGGCCGCCTCATTGCGTTGCTTGATGTTGCCCATCTTGAATGTCTTCCATGCCTTGACAAATGCCTGGCCAATCTGAATATCGAAGTAGTCCTCGTTAGTTCCGACGTTGATTGCGTTACGAAATGGGCCAATGTAAAGAACCTGTGTTAGCTGTTGGCATATCTTGTAAAAAGCACTCAGGTCGATTGGAACCTGTTGTTGAATCGGCGGGTCTTTTCGGAGAAAAAGGTGATTGCCATCAATTGTGATGACCGAATTATCCCATTCTCGTGCGCCAACGGTGAACGCAACACGAAACGTGTTAGTATTACGGAGAATTGTGATCGTCACACAAGCAAGTAGTGGTTTATCAAGAGTTCCAGCCTCGGGAAACCGCATCATGACCTGCATGTCTCGATCGTTTCCATTGTGAAACAATTCTGCCGTATCGAGAATCACTTTCTGCATTTCAAACGCTTGAGTCTGCGTCAACGCATTCTGTAATGAGGATGGGTCGGCAAGCCGCCCAAACAAGTGCCGAAACTCGTAGAAGAACTTCAGCAGCGACGACTTGCCGGAGTTGTTCACGCCGATGAATGCAGTGAATCCACGACGAATCGAAATCTTCGCTGGGTGAGAATCTGGAAAGCAGCGGTAATTCTTTATCGTGAGATCAACGTCCACTGTGTTGTCCTCAGTCAAGCAATAGCGATTTTAGGTCGTCGTGCCGTCAATCACCTTACGCACTCTCATACACGCTCCTCCCCTCGCCCTGGTAGGCGTCGAAAACGTGCCGGTAAACCAGGTCGCACTTCTCCTGGTAAAGCTCCGGCGTGTAGATTCGGGGCAAGTCGTCCAGGACTGTCTTCACCGTGGCGAACACGTCGGCACGGGTCCGCAGCTTTTTGCGCCAATCGAGGACCAGTTTCGCCTCCTTCAGCGTTTGCAGGAGCTTGCGGGCAATCTGCTTGACCTCCTTTTTCTCCTTCGGCGGCAGGTCGGGCGTGGGCTTGGTAAGGATATCGAAGATTGCCAGTTGCTCTTCGTTCAGTTGCTCGGCCACGCCCCGCTGGTCTTCCTCGCTCAGTTCCCGGACGAAAACAACCAGATTCTCGAAGAACCCGTCCACGTCGAGCCCTTTGTTGTACTCGTCGCTCAACTTCTTGAACTTTTCCACCAGGTCGATGCGGTTCTTGTTCAACTGAACCATCTGTTGGAGCTTGTTGCTGATCGCCGCTTTGAGCTTTTCCGCCTCGGTGTGTTTGCGGCCCTTCTGGAAATGAGCCTTCAGCGCCTCGAAGTCGATCTGGCTCAAGTCGATGGTGGCGGGCTTTTCGTCAATGTGATAGCCCCCAGCGGCGACGGACTCGTCCAAGAGGTGGCCGACCTTCTCCATCAGGTCGTCGATGGTCGCCTCCTCGGTGAAGGATCGAATCTTGTCCGCCAGCACGGCTAGGCAGGTTTTCGCCGGGGCGAACTCGTTGGCCGACTGATCCGGCAGGATTGCCTTGTAAAGCCGCACAACCTGGCCTGCCAGCGACAGGTACTTCTTCTTCAAGTCGTCGTTGACAATGACTTTTTCTACCGCATCATCGACGGCCTCGATTACCTTATCGACCAGGTGGTTGGCGGCATCGTCTAGGTGGGCGATCTTCTGGAAGCCCGTGGCCTGCAAGATTGTCTTGATCACCACCCCCCGCTCGGTACAAAAAGCCGTGGCCTCGGCGATGGCCCGCCGCAACTCGGCAACCAGTTCGTCCTTCTTCTGGATTGGGCATTCACCGGGCTTCACGTTGCCGCCGGACGACGAGCCGTAAATTGCCAGTGCTTTTTGGAGATCCCGGAAAACGCCCACATAATCGACGATCAAGCCGTTGTTCTTCTCGCCGAAAACACGGTTCGCCCTGGCGATGGTCTGCATCAGGGTGTGGTTTTTCATCGGCTTGTCGAGGTAGATCGTGGAGACACAAGGAGCATCGAAGCCGGTCAGCCACATGGCGCAGACGAAGACGAGGCGGAATGGATCATCGGGGCTCTTGAATTTCGTCTCCAGGTCTTCCTTCACCATCCGTTTTCGGATCGGCTCGATGTCGAACCCCTTTTCTTTGAAGAATTCGACTTCGTTTTGCTCCTGCGACACGACCACGGCCATGTCGGTCTCTTCCATGTACTTGATCCGCTTTTCCAAGGCGGGGCGATCCAGCGAGTCGGCCAGCGGCCATTTGGCCTTCAGGTCGGCCAGGTACGCCTTCCAGTGTTGCCGAACCTTGTCGAACATCTTGACCGCCGTCAGCTTGTCGATGCAGATCACCATCCCCTTGCCGCCCTGCTCCCGGCCCATGAAGTGATCCACCAAGTCCTCGGCGACTTTCTCCAACCGGTCATCACGGGTAATCAGGTGGTATTCCCTGGCGAATTCCCGCTCCAGCTTTTTCTCCTGCTCGTCATCCAGTTCTGCCTGCTCAATCAGGTTTTCGAGGTCTTCCTTGAAAGTGTCGTTGGCCAGTTGAAGCTCGGGAATCCGGTTCTCGTAGAACAGCGGGACCGTGGCCCCATCCTCGACCGATTGGCTGAAGTTGTAGATGCTGACGTAATCGCCGAAGACCTCCTTGGTCCGTTCCTCGCCAGCCATAAGGGGCGTGCCAGTGAAACCGATGAACGCCGCTTTGGGCAGGCCGTTACGCATGTTCAAAGCCAGCGTGTCGTACTGGCTGCGGTGGGCCTCGTCGGTCATCACGATGATGTCCGCCCGGTCGGAAAGCTTGGGGTATCGCTGCCCCGTTTTCGTCCCGAACTTCTGGATCAGCGTGAAGATGAAGCGGTGGTCCTCTTGCAAGAGCCGCTTCAAGTGGTCTCCACTGTCGGCCTGGCACTCCTCGGTCACGACCTTGGTGCTGCAAAAGGTCTTGTAAATCTGGTTGTCGAGGTCGTCCCGGTCGGTCACGACAAGGAACGTCCAGTTGCCGGGGATTTTTCGCAGCACTTTTTGGGAGAAGAAGATCATCGACAAGCTCTTGCCGCTGCCCTGCGTGTGCCAAAACACTCCGAGGCGACCTTGGTTGGCCTTGATCTTCGCCAGGGCGGCGACGGAATTGTTTACGCCCAAGAACTGGTGATTCTTGGCAACCACCTTGACCAAACCGCCCTTGGTGTCGTCGAACGCCGTGAAGTTTTCGACCAGATCGAGGAAACGGCCCTTCTCGCACGTTCCCCGGATCAGGGTTTCCAGGCTGATGACGCCCTTTTCACCCTCGCTGTTGATCCGCTTCCAGTCCGAGAAATGCTCCCAGCCCGCCGTCATGCTGCCGATCTTGGCTTGGCTTCCGTTCGACAGGATGATGATGGCGTTGTACCAGAACAGTTGGGGGATGGTGCTCTTGTAGTCCTTCAGGTTGTTCTTGTAGGCGTGTTCGAGCCGCCCGTGGCTCTTCTTGAGTTCGATGAAGATCAGCGGCAGGCCGTTCACGAAAACGATCAGATCGCCCCGCCGCTTGTAAATGCTGCCCGTTACCCAAAACTGCGAGGCCAGGAAGAAGTCGTTGTTTTCTGGCGTGTTCCAGTCGATCACCCGCAGAGTTTCGTTGGCCTCGCCACAATCATCGTCCTGGAAGCTGACCCGCACCCCATCCTTGAGCAACTTGTAGACCTCCCGGTTGGCGTGGGCCAGGCCCATCGCACTCCGGTCCTTGGTCAGTTCCTCAACGGCCAGCCGGATCGCATCGTCGGCAACACCGGGGTTGAGCGTTTTTAGGGCTGCCCGCAGTTTGGGAACCAGCACCACGTCGGCCGTGGTCTCCCGGCCCAAGGTGGAGTGGGTCATGCCAACTTGCTCGTTGAAGCAGTTGGCCGTGGCGTAACCGAGTTCGCCGAACAGGGCGATGGCGGGCTGCTCGACCAGGGTGTTCTCAGAGAAGTCGGTATTGGTCATTGGAGGTCAGTCCGTCACCGCCTCGCCATTCTCGATGTCGAGGTCTTCCACGTCCAGTTGGCTGGAAATTAGCTTCGGCAGCAGGAGGTCACGGGTCTTGCGAAGTAAGCGGTTTCGCTTTGTTAAGTTGTGATACGACTGGAAGCCTGCCCCCACTGCGTCCTCGAAGGCGGCGAGTATCGAAGGTGGCGGGCAAATGAAACCAATCTTCTGCATGTCCTCTTTGGTCACGGACTTAAAAATCGTCCCACCCCCCATCATGTCCTCGTCCTTAAATTGCTCCTTCAGTTGGTGAAAGAGGAAAATCTGATTGCCGTCTTTTCTCCGAATTGCACTGACTCCTCGCCCCACGACGATTTTCGTGTCTGCAATGTTGAGCCGTCCCACTGGTGCTCTTACGCTAAAAAGTACGTCACCTGATTCCGCAAGCCGATTCAATGCAGTCGTAAAGACAGAATGCGTTGGGTATCTGTCACCGAAGTTCGTGACACCCTGATGAAACGGCAACCCTTCACCAGTTTCGTTGTATAGAGTCGAACTCGGTGATTGGCCCATTACGAGATCGCAACACTCCGAGAGACATTTGGCCTCCCACCCATCTGGAATCTTTCCCAGCGTCGAATCCACGAGCTTTACCTTTTTGTGGCCTGGAAAACGAAATTCCACGAACCACTCCCGATAAATCGCCTGGGCCATTGTCTCCAGAATGGCGATGCGGTGGGTGTTGTTCTCGATCAGGTCGTCGTAGGTGGAAAGGACCGAGGCGATTTTGCGTTGGGCTGAAAGTGGCGGGAATGTGAACTCAAGCTCACGGAGGGCGGTTATGGGAAGCTGCGGTTGTGCCGACCCTGACCTGAAATTCTGAAGCTGGCTTTGAAAGGGTGGATTACAAAATGAGTAGTATAGGAATCCGGGGTGCAGATGCTCTTGATCGGGTCGGATGATAAGAAGCTGTGCATTAAT
>Ga0265325_10001819_pt1 | contig 14754 bp, 17 predicted proteins | sample 41420metaG_FD_202090 | JGI IMG/M metagenome (GOLD analysis project Ga0265325, IMG submission 202090) | Rhizosphere microbial communities from Carex aquatilis grown in University of Washington, Seatle, WA, United States - 4-14-20 metaG | ecosystem: Host-associated > Plants > Roots > Rhizosphere...
GGTCACCACCAAGACGCGGCGTTCGAGAGCTGTCTCTCGCCGCTTGCCTTGGCACGTTCCTGCCCGTACGTGGAGATTGTCGAGACGATCGCCGCTGCCTCCACGAATTCCGTCGCGGGAGACGGGATCAGTTCCCGTTTCGCAGAGAAACCGCCAAACTTCCGCGGTAGAACGATGGGTCGGGGTTGCGGGGGTTCGACAAGCGGGCCGGAGCGCGGGACGAGCAGCCGCTTGTCCGAACGACATGGTTCGTCATCGACGACCTAACGTCGGAGGGCGCGCGGACTCAGTGAGCGAGCTGGACGAGCGCTGGAGGTGCTCGACGCCCGCGCGCGCGGTCATCTTGATGGCCTGCGACTGGGTCGGATAGGGCTGGTTGACGCGGGTCAGGGCGTGGAGGTCGAGACCGGCGCTCATCGCCAGCGAGATCTCGTTGATGAGGTCCCCCGCGTGGCTGGCGACCACAGTCGCGCCGAGGATCTCGGCCGTGCCCTCCCGAACGTGTAGCTTCACGAAGCCGTCTTCCTCGCCGTCAACGATGGCGCGGTCGACCTCGTGCATCAGGATGGTGAAGGTCTTCACCGGGACGTTCTTCCGGCGCGCCTCCGTGACGTACATCCCCACGTGCGCGATCTCCGGATCCGTGAAGGTGCACCACGGGATGATCTCTGCGCTCAGCCGCTCACGGCCGCCCCTTAGCGCGTTGGCGACGACGATTCGACCCGCGGCGCTCTCGACGTGCGGGAACCGGGTCCCCGCGCAGACGTCGCCCGCGGCGAAGATGCGAGGGTTGCTGGTCCGAAGGAAGTCGTCGACGGCGATCCCCTCGGTCGAATCGAAGGCCACGCCCGCCGCTTCCAGTCCGAGGTCGCGCACGTTCGGGAGGGTGCCAACCCCCACGAGGATCTGATCGACGGCGACCGTGTGCGCCGTGTCCTCGCGCTTCAGATCCGCGACCTTGCCGCTGCCTTCGGTACGGACGCCGATCGTTTCCGTGTCGAGGCGGATCGCGATCCCGTCGCGCGCCAGCGCGTCGGACAGCAGCTGCGCGGCGTCGCGCTCCTCGTGGCCGAGGAACATCGGTTCGTTCTGGACGAGGGTGACCTGCGATCCGAGGCGGGCGAATGCCTGCGCGAGCTCGCATCCGGTCGGGCCGCCGCCTATGACGAGTAGCCGCTCAGGGCACTCGGTCAGATCGAAGACGTTCTCGTAGGTCAGGTACCCCGCCTCCTCCAGACCGGGGATGGGCGGACGCACGGCCCGTCCGCCGGTCGCGACGAGCGCCGCCTCGAAGCGCAGCGTGAGGTCTCCCACGACGACCGAATCGGCGCCCGCGAAGCGCGCATGGCCCGCGTAGAGGTCGATGCCCATCGCGGTCAGTCTCTCGGCCGGCTCGCGCCGGGCCAGGCGCGCGCGAATGCGTCGCATGCGCTCCATCACCGCGGGAAAGTCGAACACGATCCCACCCGGGGTCCGGCCCCCGAGCGCCTCGGCGTTTCGCATCTCGCGATAGAGCCGTGCTGTGCGAATGAGCGCCTTCGAAGGGATGCACCCCGCGTTCAGGCAGACCCCGCCCAGAAGGTCACGCTCGACGAGCGCGACGCGGGCGCCCTGGCCGAGCGCGGCGCGGGCCGTGATGAGACCCGCCGGGCCACCGCCGACGATGAGCAGATCGTACGGCTCGTGGCTTCGCGTCACAGCCAGCCCCCTTCGAAGCCGGCGCGCTCTAGCCCGGTCCGGACAGGAGGGCACTCGCGCATCAACCGCCAGAGCAGCCCGGAGCGGTGGTTTTCGATCATCAGCACGACGAGCCCCTGATCGAGGCCGAAGAACCCTTCAGAGACCCACCCGCGCTCGTCCGGCCCTGGCGCGACCCGGTTGAAACCGCTCGGCAGCCGCCATGCGTTTGTCCACTCGGGATGGAGCTCGAGGAAGTGGCGCACGGCCGACAGGGCGAGCGCCGGTGCGAACGGCAACGACGCGAGCACGGCTGCGGGACAGATCGTTCCATCGTCCGGGCCGAACGGCACGCCGCGCGCCGCGTAGTTGAAGAAGAGGCGTTCGCGCCCGTGCTCCGGCTTGGTCCCGCTCCCCGGGCCGTCGCCCGCCGACAGACCCCAGCAGTCGACGCCGTACCCGCACTGCTTCGGGTCGCGGCGGGCATACTCCCGCTGGACGTCGATCGCGCGGCGGGTGTTCTCGAAGTAGTCACTGCCCTTCTCTCGCATGAAGGCGTCCTTGATGTCCCGAAAGTCGATCCAGGCATGCGAGAACTGAGGCACGAAGAGCGGCCCGGCGTAGAGGAGGTCGGATCCGTAGATGTGCTCCCACTGATAGGTCTCGCTCCAGGCCGTGTGGCTCGCGGCGGGCACCGGATGCGTCGGCGACGCCAGGGCGAGAACGTAAAGGATGGACGCCTCGCTGTAGCCCTCCCAGCCGTAATGATAGAAGCCGCTCTCGGGCTTCCAGCCCTGAGCGAGCGTGGCCTTGCCGTTCCTCGCCCAATCCCAGTCGACCCGGCCGTAGAGGTCCCGGGAAAGCGCGCGGATCTCCTTCTCGTCGGCGATGTCGGCCGTGAAGTAGGCGCCCGCCGTAAGCACTCCTGCAAACAGCAGGGCCGTGTCGATCGGCGAAAGCTCACTATGCCACGCGCGCCGGCCGGTCCCCCGATGATCCAGGAAGTGATAGTAGAAGCCGCGATACCCCGTCGCCTCGGGCTCCGGGCCTTGCGGGCTACTCGCGAAAAAGCGGAGGGTCACGAGCGCGCGTGCAGCCGCGTCGGCCCGCGCGAGCCAGCCGCGCTCTGCCGCCACGGCCAGAACCGACAGGCCGAACCCGACGACGGCGATGCTGGCGGGCGAGCCACTGCGAGACGTATCGGCGACAAGGCCGTTGTCGGGATTGGTCTCCTCGACGAAGTAGTCGAAAGCGCCGCGCTGAAGGCGATCAAGAAGCTCGTCGTCGCGCATCGACTCCAGTGGATACCACGCCGCGATGGGCTCGCTGCTGGGGCTCGCGCGAAGCACGATGGACGGTTTAGCCCGAGCCGTCTGGACCAAAAGCAGAGGCTGGCGGCCGTTCGCTCGATCCCGCCATGGGGATGCGGGCGCCCCGGTCGCCGCGGGTGTCCGCCACGACGCAGCTTCAGGCACACACCCCGGAGGCAGAGCGCGACACGCCGCGCAGAATCCAGAGAAGCCGACGCGTCACGGACCCATTCAACATTGGCTTGCGGATCGCGACCGACGGGGCCCGCGCCGTGTGACGCGCGTCGTTGTTCACGTCGCTTCACTCCAAATAAAGGAGAGGCACGACCCGCCGCCCCGTCTGGTTACGCAGAAGAGTTACCTCACCACGAGACCAGATGACGCCGCCGGACTGCCAGCGAACGTGGTGACGGTCCCGAGGGTGCCGTCCGCGGCGATGGGCCAGATGCTGAGGGACTGACCGGCGCCGTTGCGGGTGTAGAGAAAGGCGCCGTCCGGGCTGGCTGCGACGTCGGTCGGGCCTGTACCGGTCGTCGCCGCCACGCCGTTCCCTGCCAGCGCGATCGCCCCGGTGGCCGGGGTGATGGTGTAGGCGGAGATTGTGGCGTTGTGGGCATTGAGCGCGTACGCCGTGTCGTTCACGATAGCCACCCAGCACGCAGCCAGCTGTCCGTCTGCGACGAACGCCGTGTCGGTGGTCACGACGCCGGTCGCAGAGATGGAGTAGGAGCTCGCCCCGGTAGTCGGGGTCGCCTGGCTGACCACGAGCAGCCCGTTGCCCGAGACCCCGAACCCGTACGGAGCCATGGCAGCGCCCGCAGACGTAAAGACTCCCGGGGCCGCGACACCTGCGCTGACGACGAACGTGTCGATGTTGTTCGCTCCCTTCTCGGTGACGACGAGAACCAAGCCATTCTGGACGAAGGAGATCTGCTCCGCCCCCGGCTGCGCGCTGCTAAGCGGTTGCGTGGAGTTAGGGATCGGAATGAGGCCGCCGGGATCCACTGTGAACCCCGAGATATTGGCGGCGACCGTCGCACTGCCGGCGTTGAGGACGTAGAGTGTCGTGCCTGAGAGCGTCAGGCTGATCGGTGCCGTGCCGCCGGACGGGACGCTCGAGAGCAGGTGAATGCTCCCGTCCACTTCGAGCGCGAGCTCCGAGATCGAGCCATCGCCGGCGTTCACGGCGAAGAAGTGGTTGCTCGTCGCGTCAAAGATGAGGGCCCCCTCGCTGCCGAGGCCCATGCCGGTGCCGGCGCCTCCGGTCGGATACTCGCCGAACGGGGTTAAGGCACCGGTAGTCGTCGAGCGCGTGTACTCAATGATTTCGTTCGAGACCGCGTTATTGGACAGGATGTAGACCGCAGCGGGCGCGGAGGTCGCTGCCTCGGGCACGGGGCCGGCAGGGCCTTGCGCCCCGGCTTCACCTTGCGGGCCTGCCGGGCCTTGCGCCCCGGCTTCACCTTGAGGGCCTGCCGGCCCTGCCGGTCCAGCAGAGCCCGCGGGGCCCGCCGGTCCTTGCGGGCCCGTCGCACCCGGCGCGCCCGCTTCGCCGTTTTCACCGGCGGGGCCTGCAGGCCCGGCGCTGCCGCTGCTGCAGGCCGAAAGCAGACCCATGAGGCCAAGAGCGATGCCCATCGTCACACCGGTCCCGTTCATCGCGCGCATATTCAAGCTCCTCGACGCAAGTGCCTGTTCGCCCCGGCGGCCACCGTGGACCCGCCAGCGTCACGTACCGTACGAGGCTTGCGCGAAGCGGTTACTCGGACCTTTTCCTTTTTCCGTGGGAGAAGGAGGAGCATCCGGCGCATTGGGCGACGTGCAGGCGGCCTGGAGCGCGCAGCTCGAAGAGGCGCGCAGAACCGGTAAAGACGCGAGCGTAGTCCCTGGCGCGGGCCGGGCGCCTTCGAAATCGGAGCGCACGCTTACGAGTCGTAGCGGCTCCTCATCGGCCCCTCAGGAACCTCAAATAGAACGCCGCGAACACCAGGACGATTCCGGCGTTCGCCATTAGCCGTTCCCAGAACCGGTTCCGGAAGAAGACGACGTCCACGCCAACCACAAGGGCTACCAGCGCGAACACGTAAAGCACGACGGCTACCTGTCTTGCCATCCTTCACTTTTACTCCGTGCGGCGGCGGGGCGGTCGGGCACGCTCGGCGTTGCGAGCGCGCCTGCTGCGCGCGATGCCCTACAGCGCCGAACCTCCGCCGCGTCGCGGTCTGTGGATGGTCAATCCGTTCCGGGGACCGTGTAGTCCATCTCGTAAGAGTGCGCTCCGTCCGGCGCGATGGTGATAATCATGCTGCCGGACAGCCCCTTCAGTTCGTCGGTGCCCGAGTCAGGCACTACGGCAATACTGAGCTGCTCTCCTCCCCGCTTCATCGTGCCGCTGTGCTGAAGCACAAAGGTACCTTTGCGTCCCCCGAGTGCTCCTGTCACCTTTTCGATCGCGACATAGCCAGCCGAACCCTTGGTGCTCGTCATAAAACTCAGCATCTCGCCTTGGCTTGTTGCCTCGAGCTCCCCGTAAAACTGCTTGTCAATCGACATACGACCGTGGCCCGACCGCTCGGCTTGCGGATTGTCCACCTTCTGCGGGGCGAGCTTCACTTCAAACGGTCCTTTGGCATGCTGGCTCATCTCGTCCCTCTCCTTCACGCAGAATCTACCTGGGTGGGGTAACTACACCGAGAACCAAGCGGCCCGACTTCGTCCGCGTGATAGCGAGCAGAGAAAGCACAAGATGAACCGCGGGGGGCCGCCGTGTCGCGAGCCGCCTAACTTTCGTTACCCGCCGAGTAGCTCCCGCACCCGCGCCCGTTCGCTCTGAAGAAGCGCGATCGCATTGCCCAAGCCGATCTCGGCTCCAACGGCCTTGAGGAGCAATTCCGCCTTGGTGCTGACCTTCGGGGCGGACGCTGATCCGGTAACGACTGCTGCGGCGATTACAGCGGGCTTCGGGGCATTGCCTTTCGCCGCACCCTTCTTTTTGGCCCGCTTGTCCGCCGACCGCACGCTGTAGACGTAGTCCTTGGTGATGGGGAGCCCGGCCGCTTTGGCTTTTGCAACGACCTCGTTGGCCGGCGTGCTTGAAGGCAAGGTGCGCACGAATTCCGCTTTGCTCTGGACCGGCTTGCTCGAGCGAAGGCTAGGGGCGGTCGAGGTCCTCCGTGCCGTCCTTGCGGTTTTCGCGTGGCCATCCTTGGGGCCCCGACGCCGAACCTTGCCTGCCATAGACCCGTCGTACGTAGATCCCGCCGCCTTGCTCTTCTCCACGACCTCGGCTGCCGACGTCGCCTGCGGTTGCTCGCGAACAGACTCACTGCTGGTTTTCTTGTCTTTCATATGCCGCGGGACCCTATCACGTGTTCCCTTCGGCAACGTCGGAGATGCCGTGGCCTCTTGAACTTTTGTGATCACGCGGGACGGCCCGCCGGAAGCCTCTCCCGGCCGCCTCGTTCTCGCGGTCCGCCGAGACGCAGCGCGCCTTGTCACCTTCGGCCCTTCGGGTGACAGAGCTCTGCTTTCCCCGTGTCCCGCACGCGGGAAACCCTCGGGGAATGCGCTCCGCCATACCAAGGAGCGCCGCGCGGTCCGCGCCTGGACGAACGAGCCGACGAGAGCGGCTCCCCACAAGGCAGGTCCCCGTGAGCTCGACAAAAGCCCCCGTCCACAAAGTCCCGGTCTATGAAGTTCGCCTCGTGCAATCCCGGCGACCGCTACGCTTGGCGGAGACGACCCTCAGCGACGCGACCACCAGTGCCCACGCGCTGCATGCGCTCATCGGCCTCACCGACCGCGAGCATTTCGCCGCACTCTTCGTCAACGGTCACCACCACGTGACGGGCGCGCACATCGTCGCCGTCGGGGCGCAGCACGGTATCCCCAGCCTCGACGTACGGGTTCTGTTTCGCGCCGCCATCTGCGCTTGTTCCAGCGCCCTCGTGATCGGACATAATCATCCATCGGGGGATCCAATGCCCAGTGCCGAGGATCTGGCAACTACGGCGCACTTTATGAGAGCGGCAAAGATCCTTGCGCTACCCATTCTGGATCACGTGATCGTAACGCGCGATCGCGCCCGCTTTCACTCCATGTTTCAGCGCGGTACGCTTCCCTGCGTCGACGAATGACTCGGCCCTTCGGCGGAGCCCGACGGGGGTCTTTTCGCCCGTCGGCCAGCTTGTCCGAGAAGGTGAAGGGAAACTGCTTCGCAAGCCGCTTCCGCAACAGTCCGACGAGACCGGCTCCCGCACCGTGCTTGTCGAAAAGGCCAGCACCGAGGCGCACGGAGTAGCCGCACACGTCATCCCCGTCCTTGGCGAAGGGCCCGGTGAGGATGGGCAGCGTGACCTCGCGCTCCCATCGGTTGCTGTAGTTCACCTCCCACGTGCGAAGGTCCAACCCCGCGCCCGACGCCGTGTCAGTCACGCGGAGGCCGTGGGGGGGCGGGGCCGGAAGTAGGGCGACCGGCGGAAGCGGCTCTCGCTCGCTAGACCGAACCGCATAGGCGTGCGGCGATCCCACGTCCACGCGCAAGTCGGGGTCGTTGGGCAGCGCGGCCAGAAGCAAGGGGAACCCCGCGAGCAAGCCGAGGCCAAGCCCCGTCCCGAGCGCTGTCGCTCCCGTTGTCACCGGGCCCCCCGGTCACCGCGTAGAGCACGACGACGCTTGCCAGCTCCATGACGACGACGAAGAGGGTCGCGCGAATGACCGATGACGTCATGGCACTCGTCACCTCCTCCGAGCGCCCCTTCGGCTCGCGGCCCTTGGCGACGACGATTGACGCGATGGCCAGCGCGTAAGGCACGACAAGCCAGATTCCACGGACAAGCGCTGGCAAGCGGGATGCGGGCTCGCCGCGGAAGTCCGAGGTCAGGACGTCCAGCGCGTTCGGCACGTCGTAGAAGGCGAAGAGCGCGAGCCCGCCCCCGATCATCGCTGCGACGAAGCCGACGAGCGTGACCAGGTACGACAAGACGAGCGCCATTCAGGTCGGCGACCACAGGTATCGTTTGGGAGTCACCCCAAGGCCTTCGAGGGCCGTTACCTGCCCGTGGAGCCGCAGCCCACCCAGCCACGCGTTGATTGCGCTCCCGCTGGTCGCCGCAAACACGATCGCGGAGATTGGTGGAGCGAGCGACAGGATGTACGTGCCGCCGATCATTCCGAGGACGGCACTCGGCTTGAGGGCGCTGCTGATATGGGCCATGACATAGGGCACGGTGAGACCGAGCAGGCCGCCCACGGTTAGGTAGAACGGCAGCGGTCGCACAAGGCTCTGAACCAATGTTCGTCGAAAGACGACTGCCGATTCGAGCGCGAGGCGCGGTTCGAGGAACCGGAGCAGCGCCTCACCGGCTGTTCGCAGCGGCGCCAGCGGGTCGAGTTGCCATCGCTTCCGCCCAGCACCGCCTGCCTGGGCCGGGCGATCTTGAAGAAGCAGGTGCTCGACCGCGCCCTCAAGATCAGCCAGTCGGCGCCGTCGCACGTCGGGCGCGTCGAACTCGGCAGGACTCGACCACGAAGGCACCGCAGGGACGAGTTGCTGCTTCGTCGGATCGAGAAATAGGATCTCGTCGGAGGCACCCCCGGCGAACGCTAGGTCATGCGTGATCACGATGATGGCCACGTCGTGCTCGCGTGCTTGCTCTACGAGAAGCCGCGCAAGAAGCCGTACTCCCACCGGATCGAGGCCCACCGACGGCTCGTCCATGACGACGAGCTTTCTGCCGGCGGCGAGCACGCGAGCGACGGCGACCCTCTGAGCCTGGCCGCCGCTGAGCGTCCCGACGGCTCGGCCAGGCGCCGCGATGGCCTCGTCAAGGTCCACGGCCTTGAGCCACGGCGCGACGTTGCGCGGGACGCCGCCGCCGGCCTGGGCGAGGGCGATGTTGTCGCTCACGTCGAGGTGATCGAGCAGAGCGCCGCGTTGGGGCACGAACGCGGGGGCCACCGTCACCTGGCGTGACTGCCACGTCACCATGTAGCCGTCGCGACGAAGTTCGTCCGGGGAAAGGACGGCTCGGAGGAGCGTCGTCTTGCCCGCCCCGGATCGGCACCCCACTCGGAAGCGCGACCGAGAGCCCCTCCGCGCTTGCCACGACGGTCGTGGACTGGCTCTGGCCGATCCTGAGCGTGGTCGGCGCTGGCTCGGCTGAACCCCCCGGCTGACTCACCACGGACTCACGAGCGAGCCCGCTCGTCGCGGCTGGGGAGCGCACGGCACTTCGAGGGCATGATCGTCACGAGGCTACGCCCGTTGGCCTGCGCCGTTCAACGCCGCATACTCTCACACGTGACGACCATCCCGGGAGAGCGCACCCCTGCGCACCCCTACTACGCCGACCCCATTCCGCGCGGATGCGGCACGAATCAACGAGCCCCTCGAATCGATCCTCGTCGCCTTCGGTCTCGATCGCTGTGCCATCCCCGAGCCGGGCTGGTCCGCATGCGTTGCCGCCAATGCAGGGCCCCTTCAACCGAGTGAGGTTCTCGCAGAAGTTCGGCGCCGGAGCGTGCCCGTTCACGAGTTTGTGATGTCACGCAAGGACGAGCACCCGATCCTCGAAGGTCTCCCTCGTCTTCGTCTAGTGCAAGCTCTGCTCGGTGCAGTCGTCGCGAGGGCCGCCGGTTACGAAGGGCCCGTCCTCGGCTGGACGCAAGACGCAGGAGGGCAACGGGCTCCGCTGCCGTGGTGGACGCCCGCGGACGACTCGCAGGCTTCGAGCTTCTACGTCGCTGAGCGGGGCGTCAACACCGCGGAGCCGGGGGATGCTCCCGCTCCATGATCGCTCCGGGACGCCAGGTGGTTCTCTTCGACAACTCCGCCTTGAACCACTTGTTCGGGCAGGCGCCGCACATCGACGAGCGTATGCGGCTCGCCGTCATCGAACACATGAAGGCCGCCGCCTCGACCGTCATCGCGCTGCACGCCGGGCTGCTCGGAGAGGTCGCCGGCCTCTTCTTCTCGAACCGCGCGAGGTTCGATCAGGTCTCCCGTTTCCTCTTCCAGACCTGTGCTTGGCACGTGATCCGCTCTGCCTTCGACGACAAGGTGAGGCCGGTCCGAGTCGCGATGGAGGTCCAGCTCAGGGGTCGGGTGCCGTGGGAACGCGTCATCCACCCTCGCCGTGAGACCAAGTGGATGGCGGCGGCGTTCCTCGACGGCAAGCGCTCCAAGCTCGACGTGTTCGCCCGAGATGCGTCGGAGCGGAAGAAGAAGTTCGCGGTCGGGGAACGAGAGCGCCGCTCCGAAGCTGAGAAGGAGTTGGCAGAGAAGGGGCAGAGGTGGGACGCAGAGTTCATGGGATGGGAGGCGGACCCGTCCGCGGTCGTTGACCAGTGGACCCTGTTCGACATGCGCAAGAACCCTCGCTTCTACGGGCTGCCGGCCGACGAAGAGCGGTGGCCGAAGCCCCGGGACTTCGTGACGCTTTGGTTCTCGCGCGCCTACCAAGTCGCGAGGCTGCACGAGATTTTCGGAGAGAACCGCAAGGCCGACGACGGCGGCGACCTGTACGACGGCATGTACTTCCAGGAGGCCGCATACGCCGACGCGTTCATCACCGGAGACCGTCGGCTCGCTGGCCGTGTGAAGAAACTTCGCCTGGCGACGCCGCGGATCCTGAGCACCGAGGAGTGGGTGGCCGAGCTGATTGGTGCGGCTGACGCCAGCGGGTCGGTGTAATCGTCGTCATGCTCATGCCCTTCGTCATCGACCCGGAGACCGTTGCCATCGCCAAGGCCGAGGCGATGCACGCCCTCGCCGAGTTCGTCGGCGTGGACCTGGACGCTCTCGCCTTCATCGCACATCGCTTCGAGCAGCGCCTCGGGATGCTCGACGCCGCCGAGCCGGCACGGCGCGCTGAGTTGGAACTGCTTTCGGCCGAGGACTTCGAGGAGCTGGCGACGGCGTACAAGCTCCTCGCGGTGGCGGTCGAGGGGGGCGGGACGGCGTGACCGAGATCGCGCCGTGCAAGTTCTCCGGGAAGGTCTACGAGTCGGGTAGGCCCGTGAGTACCCGGGCGAGCCGCAGCGCTTCTTGCTCGTTGCCCTTCTCCAGCGCCGTTCGCAGCTCCTACTCACGCCTGCTCGTCACCGGCAAGAGGCCGAGGGGCTCGCCCGGCACGCGGCCCGCGAAGGACGCGGTGGACGTCAACGACGGCCATCGCGAACGCCAACCTCGGACTTGAGCATCTCGAATTACGCGTTTCTGAGCCGAAAATCTGCCGGGCCAAAATTTCCAGGCCCCACCCCAGGCGCTGCCGCAAGGAAAATCGGGGGGGTGAACTCGGATCATCGGCTCGTCCGTCGAGGCGGGGTTTTCCGCTCACTCGACTTCTCGCCATGCGCCACGTGCGTATTTGTTGGGCGAGCATGCAGCCGAGCACGGGCAGGGTCATCGGCGCTATCCTTGTTGATCCATCCGTCGTCGAGGCAGTGGCTCACTCGGACTTTCGCCAGACGTGCGGCGGTCACGGCTTCGGGTCCGGCTCGCGCACCTCGACGACGGGCTCGTCGTGCAGCTCTCGTCGGGCACGAACGCGATCCGCAGAGCAGGCGCCGTCGATGTCGCTCTACATGAGGTCGAAGAAGGCCTCGGTGCCGATGCTTGGCACGAACTTCACCGCAAGGCCCCGTAGCTTCCCCGCCCCGAGAGGCCAGGACCAGCCGCCCTTGCCGCGGAACGTCATGCGCAGGACGACGTACCCGGCGCCTTCCCGCTCGAACTTCATGATCGGCGCGTACTGGGCTTTCTTCATGCGCTCGGCGACGAACGTCGATGCTCGGTGAGAAGTGCCGTGCCGCTCGGCGAAGTCTCGCAGCTCGCTGGGGCGCGGGTGGGGCTCGAAGATGACGACCGCGTTACCCACCGCGCGGACCACGTATCCCTGAAGATGAGGTTGGCGGTCCACCGCTGCGGCGACGACCTTCACGTCGTCGTCGGGCACGCTCGGTGCGCCCGCCGTCTTCCTGCGAACCGACACGACGCCGTTGATGCTTTCGCTCACCTCAAAGTCCTTCGGCACCGCACCGAGCCCGCCTTGACCGACGGTCTTCGCGAAGAAGTATCGGGGCTTGCCGGTCTTCGTTCGCCCCTCGTGCAGGTAGTACGTGGCGCCCATGCGGTTCTCGTACGTGAAGACCCTCTCCGAACGGGCGACTGGGTGGAGCCGAGTCATCGCCGACGTTCATCAACCAAGCGCGCGGCCGGGTCAACGGTTGCGGCGGCGGCCACACCCTCGGGCACCCCTGGGCCGCCACGTCGATGATCGCACCGTTCCCGCCGCCGTCGCACCCTGCTATCGCTGCCCGCGATGGCGAACCCAAAGCCCGCGTGGTCCTCGATGCTGCCCGGCCGTCTCCCTCTGGCGCAGTACTCCCTCGACGAGCTGCGGAGCGCGAAGGCCGCCCACGCCTTCCTGACCGAGGAGGTCCAGGGACCCGAGGGCTTCGGCGACTGCCTCCGCTCCTTCCGCTTCCTCCTGTTCTTCGGCATCGCGTGCATCGCCGAGAACAAGCATCCGCCGCTCACCCGGTGCTGGAAGGATCTGGAGCAGCTCTTCATGCGTGACCGGGCGTTCGAGGACGGCGTGTTCATCCAGAGCTGGGTTCTCATGGACTTCCCGTTCGGGCCGAAGGGCGAAACGGCGCTCGACTACTTTGAGCAGTTCCTCGATGGGATCGACGACGCGCCCAAGTTCCAGCCCTTCATCGACGCCGCGCGTAGGAGCCGCCCGGGTCTGCATCAGGACGTGATGCGCACGAAGAAGGTCGCCAAGTTCCGCGAGCTGATCTCCGGCAAGGTGACCGAGGCGTTCCCGTCGATCGAGGAGTACGGCAAGGGCGAGATCCTCCTGACGCGGATGCTCCCCTACAAGGATCACGTCTTCGCGTGGGGCGATCCGAAAGGCTTCCCGAAGGAGAAGAAGGCGCAGATCGAGGACATGGTGCAGGACAAGATGATGATCTACCTCGACGCCGAGGCGACGCTGGAGGCCACGTTCGAGAAGTTCATGAAGCTCGCCGGACCCTACTGGATGTCGTGCGTCACCAAGAACGACGCCGTCCCGATCCTCGCGCCGGACCACTACCTGACGTATCTCCGTTCTCGCGGCTGACGAGGGCGCTCCGTGGGGACGCGACCAGGCCACTTCTGTTGGTGCTGCGGGCGCATGCGGCCGAACGAGCGCTTCTCGGGAGCCGGTCATGCCCGTCACCTGTGCAAGGAATGCAAGAAGCTCGGTGCCGAGGAGTTGACGTATCGGCAAGCCGCTCGCGACATCGACCGGATGATCCAGTGGGAGACCGGGCGTGTGAAGCGCAAGCAGCGGAACAACTTCGCCAGGTTCCTCCAGCATCCGAATGAGAGGATCCGGCGCTACGCGGAGAGCGTGGCCGCTGGAGAGGCTGCACGGCCCGTGGACGACGACTTCGCCGGACCGCAGGCGTTCGAGGAAGGGCGGGGGTCCTCGACGTGATCACTCGCGAGACCCGCGACCTCCGAGACGCGATCCTGGCCGAGGCTCGTGCCCGTGGCATCGACCTGGAGCAGGAGTCGCTCGTGGTCGAGCAGAGCCTCCCGGTCCTGCGACTCCGCACCGGGGATCGCGTCCTACGGGCAGCGCGCATCCGGCTCCCCGGCGTCTGGGGCTCGATTGAGCCAGACGTGATCACAGTGCTCGCCGCTGCGTACAGGTCGTCCAAGACGTGGCCCCGGCGGCGCCACGGAGGGTTCGCCGTCACGGCCATCGTCGATCACCTGTTCGCCCTCGTGCGCGAGGAGCTGGAGACCCCATGCTCCGACCCGCCCGTGGCCTCCGGGGTCCCTGCCAGGGCATCGGGCCTCCACGTGCTCCACGCAGCGGCCGTCTTCCTTGGCGTCGTCACGCTCGACGTGATCCCGGACGCTCTCGTGGGTCCCGTGACCGACGAGCGCGTCCGCAGGCGCATCGAGGCCCACCTCGGGAAAGGCGGGCTCACCGATGGCGAGCTACGTGCCCTCGGTGACGCCGCGGGCCTGTCCGTCGGCCGCTGCATGACCTGGGACGGGTTCGACCCGCTGGAGCCGGCCGGCGCGGACCTGCTCTCCGTGTTCCGCCTCGGACAGCAACGGGGGGACGCAACCGAGCTTCGCTACGCGCTCTTACTCAACCGGCGCAAGGACCGCCTCAAACTGGCCGACCCCGCTGGCGACGGCGTCGTCGAGATGAAGATCGAGACCGTCGAGGCGGCCTGGAAGCTCGGCGCCCTCGGGGGCCGAGGCTGGCTCGCGACGGTATCCCCGGCAAGGAGCGGCCCCCCTTCCCCGCCTTTAGTCACGCGAGGGGAGGCATCGCCGCCCGCGCACCTCGACGACTGATTACGGCCGAGCCGCCTCGCCGCGCCGTACAAGCCATCCATCGTGGCTGGCTGCCCGGCTGGTGGCGTCGCCGGGAAGCAGGCCCCTGGGTCGGCGCGAATGGCGGCAAGCCCGCCGGGGGCTCCCTGGCCGTTGCTCCGCACCGACTGCGGGCAGTACCGTCACGCCGATGCCGGAGATCCCGCAGGAGTACCGAGGGTGGTGGCGGATCGTCGAGACCTCGCAATGGGTGAACAAGTACCTCGACGACCTCGGTCCGGCGCTGCTCTCGCTCATCGGGTACGGTGACCGGCTCAGGATGCACTGCCTATTGGCCTACGTGAACACCAAGGCCACGAAGACCGGCGTGTCCTTCACGTGGGAGGGCGCCTGGGAGTTCGATCAAGTCTCGGGTACCGG
>Ga0265325_10001820_pt1 | contig 14753 bp, 15 predicted proteins | sample 41420metaG_FD_202090 | JGI IMG/M metagenome (GOLD analysis project Ga0265325, IMG submission 202090) | Rhizosphere microbial communities from Carex aquatilis grown in University of Washington, Seatle, WA, United States - 4-14-20 metaG | ecosystem: Host-associated > Plants > Roots > Rhizosphere...
GCCAACTCTGAAACTGCTCTAGTCACCAGATGCTGCCGCGACTGCAATCTCCTTCTCCGGCCAGGGTGGCAGGAGCTTTACCAACACCCAGAGAATCACAAACGGCAGGATTGACAGCACGATGGCAGTCAGCAGTCCTTCGCGAGTCGCAAAGCCCATCTTGTAGGTCGTGTACCCAAGAAAGCTCTTGGAGAAGAGTTGACCGCCGATGACGACATTCCACCGCATGGCGAAAATACCGACCAGGGTAAGACATCCAGCCAGCGCGTAGATGCGTTTTCGGACCACCGGAGCCAGCTTCACTACCTGGGTCAGAGCCAGCAATGCCAGGGGAGCAAGGGTCCCCACAAAAATCTGGATAACGACCTGCGACAGGTACAGCCGGGTGTGGACCATGAAGTCGAGGCTGCGAAACGACTCGTCCGCCTCATAGATGCGATGGACCAGGTCCAGCATCTCCAGGCTGAAATCGATGATGAAGGCATAAAACAGATATTTTGCGACGGTGTCTACACAGGGCATGTCGATCGGCACCCGGCGAAGCACATTGAACAGCATGTAGAGCAGCATCACGATGGCAATGCCTGACACCATGGCCGAGAACAGAAACACGACCGGCATCAGAGGCGACGACCACCACGGGTTGGCCTTCACCGAACCGAAAATGAAGCCGACATATCCATGCAGCAGAAAAGCGGAAGGAATGCCGATCACGGTGATCAGCCAGCCCGCCCGCTCATCGATGTGCAGCGCGCGCGCGCTGATGTTGGTCGAGCCCAGGGTCAGGGCGCGGTACACCAGCCTCCGCCAGCCGGTAGTGGTTTGCGACAGTACCACGATGTCGCGCCGGTAATCGAGCCAGATCTCCAGAACAAGAACCGCCAGCAGATACCACAGGTACACGAAGCCGAACATCGCCATTGCAGAAGAGGTGTGTGGCGTCAGATACATCTCGAACGAGCGTTCGGGGTGCCCCAGGTGCAGCTGGAGCGGCAGCGGGGCGACGATCAGAAAGGCGAGGGCTGTCAAAAGTGCGAGCCGGTAAGTCGGCTTGACCGCATCCACTCGAAACACCCGTTCCAGCGACGCCAGGATGAAAGCGCCTGCAACCAGTCCGGTCAGGAACGGATAGAGGACGATCAGCACGCTCCACTGGAGTTCCACTTCGTTCGGATACATGAACCCGTCAACCGGAATCTGCACAGGGAGTCTCCTTATCGCACCGAACCGTCGAGGCCGTAGTAAAAGCACTTGGACTTGGTGGCCAAGTGGGGTTTCAGGACTTGCACGCTGTGGGTCTTCAAGAACTCGTGGATCGGGTCGTTAGGGTTCTTCAAGTCGGCGAGCTGGCGAGTGCCGGTCGGGCACACCTCGCAACACGCAGTGGTCAGGCCCTTGGTGATCCGGTGATAGCAGAGCGTACATTTATTGGCGGTTTGCGTTTGCGGGTTCAGGAAACGGCAGCCATAAGGACAAGCCTGCACGCAATAGCGGCAGCCGACGCAGTATTTCTGGTCTACCAGCACCACGCCGTCGGGGCTGACGAAGGTTGCTCCCACCGGGCACACCTGGGTGCAGGGCGAATCGGCGCAGTGATTGCACATCTTGGGAACGAAGAAGTTCTTCCCACCGAGCTTTTTCGGAGGCGGATATCCATTCTTGCCTCCGTCGGGAGAATCGACCGTGGGCGTTTCCGACTCCCAGTCCGCGACCTGATAGCGCTCCACCCAGGTGCGGTAGTACCCGTCGGGCACATGGTTCTCCATCTGGCAGGCCCGGGCGCAACTGCCGCAGCCGATGCACTTGGTAATGTCCATCAGCATGCCCCACCAATGCTCCGACATGTTGTAGTTGGGGGAAGCCTCAGGAGTTCCGGCGAGGACGTGCTCCCAGGCAATGGCGGCAGCCGGCAGCAGGACCAGCAATTGACGGCGAGTGATGTTCATTGGCTGCCTCCCGTGAGGGCGGGGCTATGCGGCTGGTGACAGGTATTGCAGGCAGCGCCTCCGGAGTGCTCCGCCGCGTCCACCTGGGGGAAACTCTTGGGCTTAGCGATGCTGGCCTGGTGACAGCGGACGCAAAGCACCGCCGTGTCCAGCTTCGCGGGTTGCACCGACGCGGGATCGTCAGCGTGCTTGGCCTGCGGTCCGTGGCAGGACTCGCAAGCCACTCCCTTGTGCACACCCTTGCTCTTTACTTCGAGAATGTCGGAGTGACAGGTTTCGCAGACCTGATGTCCGGCGTAGGAGATGGGCGTTGCCGCGATTTCCGGGATGGCGTCGGCCCGATAGTGTCCGTAGCGGCCAAAGCTGTGCGGCACAAGAAAACTGCGCAGCACCAGAAACCCAACCAAACCTACCAGAAAAACGGCTGCCAACCGGAAGAGGTGCCCTGAATCTTTGAAGGTCTTCATACTTTATTCGCAATGAAACGCCTGCCATCCGTCCGCTCCCCATTGCCGGGCGGAGATTTTGCAGGCTGTTTTGTTGATATAAGAGAGATGTCTCACCCCGCCGTGTTCCTGGTCACTAGCTCACGTGACCGTGGTCACACCGAGTTGGTACATCAGCGGCGGCGGACAGGTAAAGGAGGCGCCAGGCCGGTTTCCGGCGGCCACTCTGATATATTTCCGTTCGTAGCCTTTCCGGACCAGCCATGCCAATTTTCTCGCCGACCGATATTGCGAAAGAGAATGTCAAAGCGGTGCAGGACTACTCCCTGCTCGCGGGCCGGTCGCTCAGTAACATCTTCGCCCGGCCTCGCTACTATGCCGACACGTTGCTCCAGGCCGACTCGGTCGGCGTGGGTTCGCTGCCCATCGTGATTCTGACCGGCTTTTTCACCGGCGCCGTGCTGGCGCTGCAGACCTCCAGCACCCTGCAGCAGTTCGGGTCGCTCTCGCTCACCGGCAAACTGGTTTCGCTGTCGATGGTGCGCGAGCTGGGGCCGGTGCTGACCGGACTGATGGTGGCGGGCCGAAACTCCAGCAGCATGGCCAGCGAACTGGGATCGATGAAAGTCACCGAGCAGATCGACGCCATGCGCGCCATGGGCGTGGACCCCACCAAGAAGCTGGTAACGCCGCGCGTGATCGCCAGCGTGGTGATGATGTTCTTTCTCAGCATCATCTCCGACCTGGTGGGACTAACGGGCGGCTTCGTGATTTCGGTTTCCCTGCTGGGGCTCGATGCCAACGAGTATTGGACAACTGCCTATCAGGCCCTTCGCTTTGGCGACGTATTCATGGGACTCATGAAGCCGGTGGTCTTCGGCTTCATCATCGCCAGTGTCGGTTGTTATTACGGCCTGTCCGCCAAGGGTGGCACCCAGGGGGTGGGCCAGGCGACCAAACAGTCGGTGGTGGCCGCCTCGGTGCTGCTCATCGTCAGCGATTTCTTTCTCACCCGGCTGCTCATGGGATTTTTCCAGTACTAGATATGTCGACCCTCGCCCCCCCAGTCCAACAGCCGCAGCCGTCGGGCCCGCCGCCGGACGAAGCCGTCATACGCTTCGACAAGGTCGAGATTGCCTTCGAGAATCCTGTGCTGGAGGGCATCTCGTTCGAGCTTCCGCGCGGCGAAACCAAGATCCTGCTCGGCGTTGCGGGAACGGGAAAAACCCTCATCCTGAAGCTCGCGCTGGGATTGCTGAAACCGGACTCCGGACGCATCCTGGTGCTCGGCGAAGAAGTGAGCGCGATGCGCGAAGTCGAGCTCTTTGCATTGCGGCGCAAAATTGGCATGGTCTTCCAGGAGAGCGCGCTCTTCGATTCGCTGACAGTGGAGGAGAATGTCGCTTATCGCCTGATGGAGGAGACGGGCAAACTTACCGACGAGATCCACGCCCGGGTGCTGGAGGCGCTGCGGTTCGTCGAATTGGAACACACGGCGAGCCTTTTTCCCTCAGAGCTTTCCGGCGGCATGAGGCGGCGCGTCGCCATCGCCCGCGCCATCATCACCCAGCCAGACGTCCTGCTCTACGATTCACCCACCGGAGGTCTCGATCCCGTGACCTCGAATACCATCATCGAACTGATCGTGAAGCAGCGCGACGTGTACCAGACCAGTTCCTTGATGGTGACCCATCGCCTGCAAGACGGGTTTACCATGGCCAGCCACTACTTCGATCGCGAGCAGAACAAGATGGTCCCCGTGACCGACGCCGGTGCCCGTGACCTGCATACCCGGTTCCTGATCCTGCGCGACGGCAAGATCATCTTCGAGGGGACGGCGGCAGACCTGCTGCGCTGCCGCGATCCCTACGTTCGCGAGTATCTGAGTTGAAGCGCTCTGCGGGCGTCCGGGCCCGCAGCCGAAATACCGAGCGAAGCCAAGGGACCGGCTAGGCGGGCTGCCCGGCCTTGGCGCGCTCGGCTTCGAATCGCTGCTGGAAGCGCTTCACCCGCGCCTGCGCGTCCTGCGCGCCCTCTACGAACTTCTGCATGCGGGCCGCAAAGCCTTCCATGCCGGTGCGCGCTCGCACTTCGGCGATGAACGGTTCCAGGCGCGCGTACACGAAGAGCAGCTCCTGGAAGTTGTCGCGGGCCAGTTCCTCGTTGAGAGCGCCGCGCAGCACCAACGAGGCTGCCATGTCCCAGTATCCAATGACCTGACGGACGTAGGCGTTTTCCTTACGCGAAAAGTCCGAAATGATGCCCATCACGTCGTCGATGGACTGCGGAGTGAAACTGAAGATGAAGCCGCGCGCCTCGCGCATGACAGCTTCGCGGCGGAGATCGTACAGTTTCAAGATAAGTTCGGCATCGTGCGGGGTTGCTGTCGAGTTGCTCATGGGTCTCCTTAAGAGCTGCAAAGGCACCGTGCCATGACGGTGCCGTGGTGTGTTTTGTTCCTGTTGAATCGTAGCGTTCCGCGGTTTAAGGACGTTTGCCGGCCGCCATCTGACCGAACATTTCCTTGGCTCGCCGCTCCATCTCTTCCGGACTGACGTCTTCGATGTGCTGTCCGAGTGCCCACTTGTGACCGAACGGGTCCTTCACCTGACCGTAGCGGTCACCCCAGAACTGGTTCCCCAAAGGCATGGTGACGACGGCGCCGGCCTTGACCGCCCGATCGAACAAAGCATCGACATTTTCCGAGTAAAGATTGATCACCACCGTAGTGCCGCCGAGGGTTTTGGGCGAGGGTTCACTCATGCCAGGAAACTCGTCCGCCAGCATCACTCGGGAGTCTCCGATCTGGAGCGCGGCGTGCATCAGCCGGCCATCCGGGGTGTAGTGTGCGCCCAGAACTTCGGCTCCAAATGCATTTTTGTAAAACGCCACGGCCTGGGCGCCGCTGTCTACCACCAGGTGTGGACATATCGCATGCTGACCTTCGGGAATCGCTCTTACCTGACCTGCCATGTTGTTCCTCTCTTATCGCAGAAATGCCCGGCTGGTGCGCCGGGCGGATTGGTGCGGACCCAACTATTATGCAACAGCTTCCGGCTTGATTTCGCGCGAGTAGTCACATTTAACCGTGCTTTCATCCCCGGCGGCTTTCTTCCCGCGGCGTTTGGGCTCTTCCGCCTCCGTGCGCTTGTTGTTGGGACAGACGACGAAGCTCCCCGACTTCAGGTTTTTCTCCAGCAGATACGGGCTGCCGCACTCCGGACAAGTCTCCTCGATCGGCTTATAGGCGGAAGTGAACTTGCACTTTGGGTAGTTGGAACAGCCGTAGAAGAAATTGCCGCGGCGCGCCTTCTTCTCCGCCAGGTCGCCGGTCTTGCATTCCGGACACTTCACGCCAATGTAGTTCTGCTTCACCCACTTGCAGTCCGGATAGCCGCTGCACGAGATGAACTCGCCGAAGCGTCCGTGACGCAGCAGCAGGTTCCGGCCACACTGCGGACACTTTTCGTCGAGCGGAATATCGGGTATCTTCTTACCCTGGTCCAGGCGGCGCGTGGTCTTGCAGTCCGGATACCCGGTGCAGGCCATGAATTGGCCGAACCGCCCGCGCTTCAGCACCATCGGCCGCCCACAGTTTTCGCAGTATTCCTCCTGCGTGGTCTCCTGGAGATCGGCCGAGTCCAGGTCGGGCAGGTCGATCGGGTTCTCCTTGGTGAAGGTACAGCTGTTGGGATCGGTCTTGTCGTAGGCGCTACAGGCGTAAAACGAACCGTGTTTGCCCCACTTGATGACCAGCGGTGAGCCGCACCGCTCGCACTTCTCGTCGGTGGGCTTCTCCATCCGCTTCACGTTCTCCATGTGCTTTTCGGCGTAATGGAGGTCTTTCTCGAACTTCTTGTAGAACTCGGCCAGGGCGTCGGTCCAACGTTCCTTGCCGTCTTCGATCTCGTCCAGCTCTTCTTCCAGCCGGGCGGTGTATTGCAGGTCGAAGATGTCTTTGAAGTTCGCGACCAGCAGGTCGGTCACGACAAAGCCGATCTCCGTCGGCACAAACTTGCCGCCGAGCTTCTGCACGTACTGCCGCTCCTGGATGGTGCTGATAATGGCGGCATACGTCGAAGGACGACCAATCCCGCGCTCTTCGAGCTCCTTTACCAGCGACGCCTCATTGAAGCGCGGCGGAGGCTCGGTGAAGTGCTGTTCGGGTTTCAGTTCCTTCAGCGTCAGTTTCTGGCCTTGGGTCAAAACCGGCAGCTTGTGCTTGAGCGCTTCGTCTTCTTCGTCCTTGGCGTCCTTGGCCTCTTCGTAAACTTTGAGGAAGCCTTCGAACTTCAGCACCGAGCCGGTCACGCGGAAGCGATAGACGTCCGAACCGCTCTTGGCGTCGATGTCCACCGTGGTCTGGTCGAAGACCGCCTGATTCATCTGGGAGGCCACGAAACGCTGCCAGATGAGCTTGTAGACCTTGAACTCGTCTTCCTGGAGGTACTTCTTAATCTCGTCCGGATGGCGGGCGGCCGAGGTCGGACGGATGGCTTCGTGCGCCTCCTGCGCGTCCTTCTTCGACTTGTAGGCGTTCGGCGATTCCGGCACGAACTCGGGGCCATAGCTGCTGGCAATGAGCTCGCGGACTTCGGCCACCGCATCATTCGACACCCGGGTCGAGTCGGTACGCATATAGGTGATCAGGCCGACCGTTCCCTCGTCGCCCAGGTCAATGCCTTCGTACAGGCGCTGTGCGATCATCATGGCGCGTTTCACGCTGAACCGCAGCTTGCGCGAGGCATCCTGCTGAAACTTGCTGGTGGTGAAGGGGGCTGCCGGGCTGCGACGGCGCTCGCGCTTTTCAACCGAGCGGACCGCCCAATCGGCGCGTTCCAGCGCGACCCTGATTTTCTCGGCGTCGTCGCCGTTAGTGATCGGTGTCTTCTCTTCGCCGATGCCGACGAACCGGGCATCGAAAGCCGGTGGCTTCCCTGCCGCCAAGTGCGCGTCGATCGTCCAGTACTCTTCCTTGACGAACGCTTTGATCTCGCGCTCGCGCTCGACGATGAGCCGCAAGGCGACGGTCTGTACACGGCCGGCGGAGATCCCACGGCGCACTTTGTCCCACAGCAGAGGTGACACCTGATATCCGACCAGCCGGTCGAGCACGCGACGCGTCTGCTGCGCGTCCACCAGATTGCGGTCGATGTCGCGCGGATGGAGGAAGGCCTCCTGCACCGCGCGTTTGGTGATTTCGTTGAAAGTCACGCGGCGGATGTTGACGGCGCCGCCCTTCTTCTTGCCATCGACCTTACCGTCGACGCGCTCGCCCCCGAGTTCCTCGGCCAAATGCGCGGCAATGGCTTCGCCCTCGCGGTCAGGATCAGGCGCCAGGTAGATGGTGTCCGCCGATTTGGCCAGCTTCTTCAGCCGGGCAACGACCTTTTCCTTGCCGGGAATGACCTCGTACTCGGCCGCGAAGTCGTTGTCGACGTCGACCCCGAGCGACTTCTTGGGCAAGTCCTTGATGTGGCCGAGCGAGGCTTCCACCTCGTATCCCGCGCCCAGATATTTTTGGATCGTCTTCGCCTTGGCCGGCGATTCGACGATAACTAGACCTTTTGACAATGGAACCTCAAATATTGCGAATTACGTGTACGAAGCTAGCATGGTTTCGGCGAAAGCCGAAACCATGCCGTCAGCCGTCAGCCGTCAGCCATCAGCTAATTCGTTTGGTGCCAGCCGCTTAACGGCAAGCTGCCGAGCTGTGCTGAGAGCTTCTACGGCTGGTATCCGCTGACTGGATCTTCTTCAGCAGAGCATTCAGCATTCGCTTCGTTTCGATAACGAGTGCAACTTCTTGTTCATAGTCCGCCTGACTTAGGAAGCCGAGGTCGCGCGCAAGCAGCATGTGATACTCAACCTCGCTGGCTGACCCAAATGCAATCTGCACGAACCTGGCAAATTCGAGTTGCGTTCGACCGCAGCCTTCAGCAAGGTTCGCCGCAATCGAAGCAGCCGCCCTACGAAGCTGACTGGTCAAGCCGAAGACCTCCGTTCGGGGAAATGATTCGGTGAGCCGGTAAACGTCCAATGTGAGTCTATGAGCCTTGCTCCAAACTGCCAGGTTTCTGAAGTCCTGCATGGGAACTCCGTCCTTTGCATCGATTTTCCACCGGTCTTAGCTGACAGCTGATAGCTGACAGCTACATGCTCCGCACATAGTACTTCCCCGGCAACTGCCGGATTCGGCCGCTCAACTCAAGCTCGAACAGTGCAGTGAAAATTTCCGAGGAGCAAAGACACGAATTGAGGCTCTCGACTAACTGGTCAAGGTGGGTCGACTCGTCCGACCGCAACAGCGCCAGGACCTTTTTCTCAGCCTGCGGCAAGTCCACCGCCTCGAACAATGATGCCGCACCCGCCGTTTCCGATTCAGCCTGCTCGGGCGGAGTGAGCGCCAAGCGAGTGTCGGCGGGCAGCGCTTCCCATACATCTTCCCATGTGGCAATCAGCGCAGCCCCCTGCTTTATCAGCGTGTTAGGGCCCCACGACAGTTTGTTGGTCACGTTGCCTGGAACCGCAAATACGTCGCGCCCCTGTTCCAGCGCGCAACGAGCGGTCACTCGGGTTCCGCTGTACTCTCCGGCTTCCAGCACCAAAACCCCAACCGAGATGCCACTGATGATCCGGTTGCGGATGGGAAAGTTCTGCGGAGCGGGAAACGTCCCTAAAGGAAATTCGGTCAGGATTGCTCCGCCAGAGGCCAGAATTTGATCAGCAATTTTCTTGTTCTCTTTGGGATACACCTCGTCGATGCCGGTCCCCCAGATCGCGACCGTTCGACCGTGTGCTGCCAGGGCCCCGCGGTGGGCACAGGTGTCGATTCCCCGGGCCATGCCACTGAATATGACGAGCCCGCGCGCTGCCAGGTCGCCGGCCAGTCGCTCTGCCATGCCCATCCCGTAGGGCGTCGGATGTCTGGTGCCGACAACTGCAATGCCAGGCTGGTCTATAACTTCTGCCTTGCCTTTGAGGTAAAGCACGAGCGGCGGATCATAGATCTCCAACAGCCGCCTGGGGTATTCAGCGTCTCCCGGCACGATGACCGAGGCACCCAATTCCCGAGTATGATCGAACTCGGTTGCGGCCAACTCCAGCGACTTGCCTAGGGCGAGACTCTGCGCGGCCGTTGCTGGCAAACCAGCCGCCTCCAATTCCGTCAGCGAGGCGGAGAACAGCCGGTCCGTGCCGCCGAAGTGTTCTACCAGCTTGCGGCCTCGCCCGGCCCCCACGCCCGGCGTCAGCGACAGCGCGAGCCATTGCAGCTTATGTGTGAATGCATAGTCTTGTGCCCTGACCGGGGCTTGGGTGGTCATATCGCCCCTCCAACTATGCAGGGTAACCATCCGATTGGTTACCGTCAAGGAAGCACGTCACGCGCCCCTGTGCGATGCGCCAATCCCTTGTCTGAGCGCAAAAGGCAGGAGCCCAACGTTCGGCCCTGCTTTGTTAGACTCAAGGTTCATGCCGGGCCTGCGCATTTCCGCCATCTCCTTCCTTAATACCGCTCCCCTGATGTGGGATTTCGAGCACGGAGATGCCGGCCGCGGCTTCCACATCGAGTACACCAACCCGTCGGCGTGCGCTGTCGCGCTGGCGGCCAACCAGGCAGACATCGGCATCATCCCGGCGTTTACTTACGCGCAAATCCCCGGATTGGTGATTCTGCCGAATGTCGCCATTGCCTCCAAAGACCGCGTACGCTCCATCTTGCTGGTCAGCAAGATGCCGATCGAGAAGGCGCAGACCATCGCTACAGATACTTCTTCCCGCTCTTCGGTGGCGTTGTTGCAAGTCCTATTGGCCAAGCTGTGGGGAGGTCCGCGGCGCCTGACACCCCTTGCTCCGAATCTCGGCGCGATGCTGCGCGACCACGACGCAGCGCTGCTCATCGGAGACGCGGCGCTTCAGCTTCCGCCCGATTGCGGAGAGTACGTCTACGACCTCGCCCACGAATGGCGTCTACTCACCGGCATGCCGTTCGTGTTTGCGTTCTGGGCGGTGCGGCTGGACGCGCTGGACCGCACACCGCACGGCTTGGACCTGGTCAAGCTATTCCAGCAATCGCGCGATCACGGGTTGGAGCCCGGCAACCTTCAGGTCATCGCGAAAGAGTGGTCGGTCAGGATTGGGATCAACGAGGCGGACATCGTCGGCTATCTCACCGAGAACATCCATCACTATCTCGACCGTGAAAATCACGCCGGACTTCGGCTGTTCCTGCAGTACGCGCAGGAAATCGATCTCATTCCTGCGGTCCCGGAGCTGCGGTTCCTCGGGCCCGTGGCGTTTGGCAGCGCTCGCAAGTAGACGAATCAAGCCCAGAACTTTGTCCCCCGATTGTGCTTCTAATCAACCAGCGTTTAGACTCAGCTACCAGAAAAGAGACCGATGCACCTCCTCGCAGTCGTGACGCTCAAGAAGACTCTCTGGCACCTGGTCAGGTGGCTGGGTGGCCCCGGCTTGATCGTTCTCGGCGTGCTTGACAATTCCCTGGTACCGCTGCCCGGCAGCATGGACGCCGCCACCGTGCTTCTTTCGGCTGCGCACCATCAGCCCTGGCCCTACTACGCCGTGATGGCCACCATTGGCTCGCTTATTGGCGGCTATCTGACCTATCGCATCGGCGTTAAGGGCGGCAAAGAAACTCTGGATAAGAGGCTCTCCAAAAAACGGTCGGACCAGGTCTGCCGCATTTTCAGCCGCTACGGATTCTGGTCCGTAGCCGTGGGCGCCGCGACTCCTCCGCCCATGCCGATTGTTCCGTTTCTCATCGCGGCAGGCGCGCTGCGATATCCCCGGGGAAAGTTTCTGGGCGCGCTCGCCCTCGGCCGCGGTGTGCGCTACACCGTGCTGGCTTATCTGGGCTCGATCTATGGCCGTCACATTCTGCGCTGGCTGACGCGCTACTACCAGCCGCTGCTCTATGGGTTGATAGCAGTGACGGTGGTCAGCGCATTGGTTGGGCTGTACTACTGGAAGCGCAACAAACGCCATGATGCCCAGACCGCGCAAAATGTTGCGTGACCGGCCGACGCGGCCGGGCCAGCTTGTCGACGTTTCGATACGACCTATTCAAACGTCCAGCGGGTGACGCCCTTGGGAAACTGCTTCTCCGGCATCGCAAACACGACACGAGGACGCACCTCGAACACCGGCCCAATCTTGGGATCAAGCTCCCAGCCGTACTTGGCTTTGTAATCACGGAAAGCCTGCCTGGGAACTCTGCTGGCAGCTAGCTTACGGACGACGCCCTCCACGATCACCGCCTCTTCCGCGTTCTCGTTGCAGACCACGCAATGAGAATTCTTGGCCAGGTTGCGCGCTTTGCGCGACTTGACGCCGGTGCTGAAGTACCACGCTCCATCGAGCCAGATCCCCCACACCGGCATGGTATGCGGCGCGCCGTCCGGGCGGACGCTGTTGAACCAGTAATTATGCGATTTGCTGAAGCGCTTTTCGGCCCATGCCCACGGCAACATGCCCTCCGCCGACCGCGGTACGCCGTAGCCCTGCATGTGCGGGCGGGAGGCTTTCGGTTTATTGGCTGACTTCTTCATGCATCACCTCGAACCTTGCTTGCAGCATTATCGCTCTGCGCCAAGGTTTTCCATCTTCCGATGCACGGCGCTCGTCTATATGACTTCAGGCAATTGTTTACAATCGTTTCCGGGACATGGCTTCCAACCAAGAAGAAGAAATACTAGGCAAGGCATACGACAGCCGGCTGATGAAGCGCCTGCTGGTCTATCTGCGTCCCTACCGGGTACAGGTGATCGTTGCGCTGGTCGCGATCGTGCTCAAGGCTGGCTCCGACGTCCTCGGCCCATACCTGACGAAAGTCGCCATCGATAAGTACCTTGCGAACCACACCGAAAACCATTCCCTGCTCGATCGCTTTCTCAGCTCCCGGCCGCTGACGGGTATCGCCCAGATTGCCGGCATTTATATCGGCATTCTGCTGTTCAGCTTCCTGCTGGAGTTCGCGCAAACCTACATCATGCAATGGGCCGGCCAGAAGGTCATGTTCGATCTGCGCAGCGAGATATTCCGTCACCTCCAGCGCCTGCACATCGCCTTCTTCGACAAGAACCCGGTCGGCCGCCTGGTCACACGGGTCACCAGCGACGTGGACGCGCTGAACGAAATGTTCACCTCCGGCGTGGTCTCGATCTTTGAAGACGTGTTCGTCCTGCTGGGCATTCTGGTCATCATGCTGAACATGAGCTGGCGGCTGGCGCTGATCACCTTCGCCGTGTTGCCGCTCATCTTTTATGCAACGTCGATCTTCCGCCGCAAGGTCCGCGACAGCTACCGCCGAATTCGCGTCGCCATCGCCAGGATCAACGCCTACCTTCAGGAGCACGTGACTGGCATCGTCGTGCTCCAACTTTTCAATCGCGAAAAGAAGGCCTACGAGCGCTTCGAGAAGATCAACCGCACCCATATGGACGCCTTCAAAGACGCCATCATGGCCCACGCCGTGTACTACCCGGTGGTGGAAATCCTGTCGGCAACGGCCATCGCGGCCGTGGTGTGGTTTGGCGGCGGGCAGGTCATCCGCAATACGGTCACCATCGGCGTGCTGGTCGCCTTCATGCAGTACGCGCAGCGTTTCTTTCGCCCTATTCAGGACCTGAGCGAGAAGTACAACATCCTGCAATCGGCGATGGCGTCGAGCGAGCGCATCTTCAAGCTGCTCGACACCCCGGCCGAGATCGTCTCTCCCAGTCCAGTCAAGGCTCCGGAGGGTCCGGGCCGCATCGAATTCGACCACGTCTGGTTCGCCTATCGCACCCTTGCGCAGGCCGCGGAAGAAGCTGCCAGCAAGGGAGAAAAACTCAAGACCGCGGCCGGCGGCAACGGCAATCTCGCACTGGAGTACGACTGGGTGCTGCGCGATGTTTCGTTCGCCATCGAGCCTGGCGAAACCGTGGCCATCGTTGGGCACACCGGCGCCGGTAAGACCACCATCATCTCCCTGCTGCTGCGTTTCTATGATGTGCAGAAGGGCGCGATCCGCATTGACGGCGTGGATATCCGCGACATGGATCTCATCGACCTGCGGCGGCGCTATGGCGTGGTCTTACAGGACCCGTTCCTGTTCTCCGGCACGGTGGCCGACAACATCCGTCTGGGCTCGCGCTGGATCCAGGACGAAGCGGTGGAAAACGCCGCCGAGCAGGTCAACGTCGCCGACTTCATTCGCTCGCTGCCCGGCGGATTCGCCGAAGAAGTGCGCGAGCGCGGCAGTACGCTTTCCACCGGCCAGAAGCAGCTGATTTCGTTCGCCCGCGCGCTGGCACATAGTCCGAAGATCCTCATCCTGGACGAAGCCACTTCGAGCGTAGATACCGAAACCGAAATCCGCGTGCGCGAGGCGCTGACGCGGATGGTCGAAGGCCGAACCTCGATCATCATCGCCCATCGCCTGAGCACCATTCAGCGCTCCAACAAGATCATCGTCATGCACAAGGGCAAAGTGCGCGAGATCGGGACCCACCAGCAACTGCTCGCCAACCGCGGCATCTACTGGAAGCTTTATCAGCTCCAATACAAAGACCAGGAGCTTCCCGCCGGGGTTTTCGCCAGTGACGGCGCTGGTCAGCGCGTCGGCGTCTCGGCGGACGACTAGCTTATGCCGGCCCATAGCCCATCAGAGATTCATGCCATTTTCCAGGACGCCTTCAATCGCGGCGAAGTCGAGGCTCTGGTCGCTTTGTATGAGCTGAATGCTGTGCTGGTAGTGAATCGTCAACCGGTAATTGGACTGGATGCCATTCGACAGGCTTATCAGCACATGCTCACCCGTCAAGGTCGAATGGAGTTGACAACCCGTTCGGTGCTTGAGTCCGGCGAAGGCCTGGCTGTGCTGCACGGAAGCTGGTGTCTGGAGTTCCCTTCCGCCGACAGCGCCATGACCACGATCCACGGCCTCAGCACCGAGGTCGTCCGCCGCCAGCCTGACGGCAGGTGGCTGTTCGTGATCGATGAGCCTCGCACGCCAGAGTAGCGGAACGTTCACCCGGTTCGCCCGCGCTTTCTTTCACCTGTCATAATTCCACTGTGCGAATCCTGATCTCGGCAGGAGAGGCTTCTGGCGAATTTTATGGCGCAGAGTTGATGCAGGCCCTGCGCCGCGCAGTCCCTCAGCCCCAGGACCTGACATTCTTCGGCGTCGGTGGCGAACAAATGCGCGCTGCCGGTTGCGAGCTCCTGGTGGACGCCCGCGAGATCGCGGAAGTCGGCATTGTCGAGGTGGTCAAGCACATCCCGACCATCTATCGCCGGTTTCGCCAGGTGGTGCGCGAGGCCGAACGGCGACGCCCAGACGCTGCCGTGCTCATCGACT
>Ga0265325_10001822_pt1 | contig 14740 bp, 13 predicted proteins | sample 41420metaG_FD_202090 | JGI IMG/M metagenome (GOLD analysis project Ga0265325, IMG submission 202090) | Rhizosphere microbial communities from Carex aquatilis grown in University of Washington, Seatle, WA, United States - 4-14-20 metaG | ecosystem: Host-associated > Plants > Roots > Rhizosphere...
CCGCGCGCTCGCCGCCGGGCTCGCTCGCTTCCGACGAAAATCACCAGGGTTCTGGACCAGGGGCAGGCTATTGAAAGCGCCCGGTCACGGAGAGGCCTCCGCCCCCTTGCCCGAGGATGGGCATCCACCGCAGCGTCGTCGAGAGCGATCGACTTGGCCCGTCCGATGACGGCTCGCTGGTCCGCTTCGGGTCGTTCGGCCAGAGGAACCATGTGACGACCGCCCCTGCCGCGAGCACGCCCCCGGCAACCCAGAACACGTCGGACAGAGTCGCGTCGCGCCTTTGCGCTTGAAGCGCGTCGTTCCATTGGGTGCACAGGGGGCTCGTCACCCGGGAGCACGCGGAGTTGCCGTGTTGTTCGCGAAAAGCGCTCCACGTGCTCTCGTCGCTCTGCGCTTGGATGGCGAAGTACGCTCCGAGGGCCAGAGACGCCGCTGCCGCTGCTGCGGTTGTCGCGACCGTGACGGCTCGCGCCACGCTGGGCTTGTCGAGATCTGCAGGCTCGACGCTTGTCGCCGGACTCGCGGCGGGCGCCGTCGCCGGGACGGTTCCTGGCGGTGGCATCAGGTCCACGTGCAGAAGTTGCCCCGCCCCGACGTCGACGTCGACTTCTCGCCAACTCTGGCTCGAGCGCACTTGAAGATGATGCTTGCCGACGGCAACATCGAACGGGTCGGAGAACGGCGCGGTGCCGACGGCGGTTCCGTCCATGAAGAGCTGCGTGGCCGCCGGAGCCGTTACGTCCAGGTGCCCCGTCTGCGCCATGAGCGCGCCGATGTGTTTCTCGGCGTTGCCGCGATCGTCGCCGCCGCTCGGGGCGCCGCGCGCGAGCTCTCTGAAATGCGTGAGAGCATCGAGCGCATGCCCCGTCTTTTCCTCGGCGAGCGCGAGATTCCAGAGAATCGTCGGCTTGTGGACGACCGCGTAGGCCTGGGCGAACGATAGGCGCGCGCCCTCGATGTCGCCCGCTTTCACGCGCGCGACCCCCTCCTCGAATCGTGCTTGGGCCTCGCGTTCGAGGACCGAGTCGTCGGCGCGCGCGACCCCGGGGAGTGATGGCGCCATCGCCACGATCAGCAAACCCCAACGGAACGCCGGTCGCATGGCGCTACTTTGTACCGCGCATCAAGCGCCCGGGACAAACGGTCTTGGCCCGCGCCCGAGACGATTGAGCGCGGGGCCCACGGCCGCGAAGGAGAAAAGGCCCCAGCTACAGCGAACCCTTGAACTCCCCCAGATCCGCGCCCGGCGGCCGGGCGGCCGGTGCCGACCTCGTCTTCGGCTTGACGCCCGGCTTTGCGGGCGCCGCAGCCTTTCGCGCGCCCGCGATCGTCGCAGATGCCAGCGCGCTGGGTGCAGGTGGGGCCTCGGGCGACTCCGATGCCACCGGCGCGGGATGCTCCGGGACTCCGGCGGACGGCGATTCCGCGGGGACCACGGGGACGGACGCAATCGGCCGCGCCGATGCGGGCCCCGCCGCGACTTCGAGGACCGGCCCGGGCGACGTTCGCTTGAGCGCGACGAATATCAGGAGCACGACTCCGAGCGCCGCAAGCACGGCAATCAGGACGCGGGGAGCCAACGGGCGACCGCTGGGGGCCGTCGAAACGTTCCAAACCTTCGGATCGATTCTCGGGCTCGACCTCGCGACCGGTCCGCGGCCGGTGGGCTGTTCGAGGGCGCGCCGATCGATGATGACTTTGGGTTCGCCGTAGGGAGGCGTCCCGTGCGGGCCTCCGGGATCCCCCCACCTCGCCGGAGCCGACGGGGTCTCGATGGCCCCGGACGTCCTCGCTCGCTCGGGCTGCTCGCGAGCGATCCCCTCGAGCAAGACATCGACGGAATCGAAGGTGTTTGGCGCCGCCTCGTCCGTGGACCGCGATCCGTATTCCGCGCGAAAGGACGGCACGACGAGGTCGGTCGGCGGGTCGATGACCGGAAGCGGAGGGGGGGGCGGCGCAATGCCGGGGTCGGTCGTGGGTCTCCCGCGTGGAGAGTCTCGTCGCTGACCCGGGCCTGGAGGCGGGGGCCGCGAGCTGACCGCCCTCGTACCGGCCTCGTTGCGCGCCGCTGACCCGATGTCGGCGGCGGCTATCGAGTCGGCTCCGCTGGCTTTCTGGTCGGCCGGCCGCTTGGCGCCGGGCGTGGAGGGGTCCGTATCGTGGTCGTAGTTCGTCATCGGCCGCCTCACGCGCTGCGGCGCCGCCCCGGGGGAAACCCCGCGGTCCTGGCGTGCGGAGCCTACCGCCGAACGCGCGCGACAACCAACCGGCACGGCGAAAACCGTCCGAGACACCTCGACGCGCCGGGGCGGCTGCGTATACATCTCGGCGGACCATGACGATTCTCGGCGGTTTTGGCGGCGGTGGCGGGCGGAGTGGCGGCGGCGCGGCGACGAAAGGCGCGGCCGACGGGGCGGCGCCCTACGTCACGGAGCGGGACTTCGAACGCGAGGTCCTGCGTAGCGAGCTGCCCGTCCTCATCGAATTCACGGCCGACTGGTGCCAGCCGTGCAAGGCGATTGCCCCGGACGTGGAGGCCTTCGCGCGCGAAATGGCGGGGAAGGCGAAGGTCGTCAAGATCGACATCGACAAGTCGCCGATCATCGCACAGCAGCTGCGCGTTCAGAGCGTTCCCACGTTCATGGTGTTCGCCGAAGGGCGAATCCAAGACGGAGCCGTCGGCGCAATCCGAAAGAAGAAGATGCAGGAGCTCGTCGAGCCGTTCTTGCCTCGGGCCGCCGGGGCGCTCAAATCGGCAGAGCTCGCGCAGCTCCTGGCGGCCGGGGCGGTCGTTCCCGTCGACACGCGGGACGCGAGCGCGTTCGCGCGGGCGCACCTGCCGGGGGCCATCCACATGCCGATCGAGCAAGTCGAGTCGCGATTGGCCGAGCTGCACATGCTCGCCGGCCAGCCGGTTCTCTACTGTCGATCCGGGGAGGCGACGAAGGAGCTCGGAGGCAAGCTCGCCGAACAAGGAATGCCCGTGGCGTTTCTCGAAGGGGGCCTCCTCTCGTGGGAGGCCGAAGGGCGGCCGGTCGAGCGACCGTAAAGGGTGGAGCCCGGCGCTGGAGGGTGCGGGACGGGTGAGGGGGAATGAATGGTCGGGTGCGGCACGGGCAATTGGCGTAATCGGCGCCTATACTTCACTATTGGAAGTACGTATGCCGCGCACGAGCGAAAGACCGGCGGCGTCAGCGTCGTTCGACGACATGGAGGTCGAGCGCGACTCCGAGGTCCACGTGAAAGCCGCGCGACCGCAGCCGGAATCGGCTTTGCTCGAGACACCACGCTCCGAAGCGCGCATTGCGAAGCGCCCTCGCCTTGACGACGAGACCGCGGACGATGCGTGGGCTCGTGGGGTAACGGGAGAACCGGTCATCGCCATCGCCGACGACTTGCTCCGGCGCTTGCCACTCGACCACCGAGCCGGATTCCTGCTGTCGCTGATGGACGGGACGATGGACCTCGAGACGGTGCTCGATGTTTCTGCGATGCCCCGCGAGGACGCACTGAGAATGGTGCGAAGCCTTTTCGAGTTGGGAGTCGTAGCGTTCCGATGAGGCGGCTTTCTCACGATTGACCGCCTCCGGCGGCGCGAACCAAGTGCCTCTGGGCGACGGCGAAGAGGGCGAGGACGGGGGCCGACAGGACTACGTTTCCGGCCATGACGATGTGCCAGCGCACGCCGGTTCCCTGCTCGCGAAGCAGCGCCACGCCGAGCGGCAAGGTGCGCACGCGGTCGCCGGTGGTCATGACGAGCGGCCAGAAGTAGTCGTTGTAGTGGAAGACGAAGCTCACGAGCAGAAGCGACACGAGCGTCGGCTTTATCATCGGCCCGAGAATTCGGTAGATGATGGTCCACTCGCCGGCGCCGTCCATGCGCGCCGCTTCGATGATCTCGTCGGGAACCCCGAGGAGGGCCTGCCGTACGAGGAATGTGCCCAACGCACTCGCGGCAAATGGGAGCACCAGCGCGGTCATCGTGTCGACGAGCCGCAATTCGGCGAAGAGCAAGAACACCGAAACGAACGTGGCTTGTGCGGGCACGAGCAGACAGGCGAGAACGACGCCGAACGCGAACCTTGTGCCGGCGAAATGGAGCTTCGCGAGCGCGTAGCCGGCGGGGAGCGCGAGCGCGATCTGCGCCACGGCGATCGCCGATGCCATGACGATGGTCACGAGCATGTAGCGAACGACGGGGATGGCGCGAAACACTTCCCGGTACGCCCCGGTGTCCAGCCTCTCGGGGAACGGCGCCGTTGGATGCGCGACGATCTCGGGAAGAGTCTTGAACGACGAAGCGACCATCCATGCGTACGGCAGGAGCCAGGTGGCGGCCGCGACGCACGCGAGCGCGAGCAAAAACCACGAGAGCGGCCTGCCCGCCTTCATTGCAGTCCGCGCACTCGGTCTTGCCCGTCCGGCTTCGGGCGCGCCGCCGGGCCGCCGGTACGGGTCCGCCACACACGCAGCTCGAGCCCGGCGAGCGCAAAAAGGAGCAGGAAGAACACGACGGTGAGCGCGCTCGCCCTGCCGACGCTCAGGTTCAAAAAAATTTGCTCGTAGATCTCGTAGACGAAGAGCTCCGTCGCGCGCGCCGGGCCGCCCTGCGTCATGATGCGCACGACGTCGAAGGCTTGGAAGCTCGTCACGAGACTCGTCGTCGCGACGAAAGCCGTGGTCGGAGCGAGGAGCGGCATCGTGACATAGCGGAAGCGCGCGACCGGGCTCGCGCCGTCGAGGGCCGCCGCCTCCAGCAGCGCGCGCGGCACCCCCTGCAGTCCGGCGAGGAAGATGATCATGGCGTAGCCCGTGAGCTTCCAAACGGCGACGAGAGCCAAGGTCGGGAGCGCCCAGCGGGGATCGCCGAGCGGTGAGACCGGATTGGCCCCGAGCCGGCGCAAAAGAGCGCCGAGGACGCCGGAGTTGCCGTCGAGCAGCCACATCCAGAGCAGCGCCACCGCAACCCAACTGACGACGTACGCGCTGAAGACGCTGGCGCGCACGAACGCGAACAAGCGCCCGGGCCGATCGAGCAGCAGCGCCAGCGCGAGCCCCAGCGCGACAGTTCCAGCGACGACCAGGCTGCTGTAGGCGAGCGTCCGCAGTGCGACGGCCACGATTTCGCCGTGCGCGCCCAGCGCGCGGTAGTTCGCCAACCCCACGAAGCGGTGGGGGGTCAAAAGGTCCCACGAAAAGAAGCTCTCGCAGGCGGCGACGCCGATTGGGACGACGAAAAAGACGACGAGCAGCGCCAGCGTCGGGGCGAGCATCGCCCAGGGGTGCCACGGCGCGCGCGGCGTCACACCGGCCTCGCGGCTTCCTCGCGCGCTTCGGCCATCACCTCGTGGGCATCCCGCCCGCGGAGGACGGCGTCTTCGAGCCGCGGTTCGACGACGTCGCGCTCGAGGCGAAAGAGCTCGGGCACCCAGGGCCAGGGCTCTGCGTCGGCGAGCTGATCGTAAGCCACGCGGTCGTTCGGATGGCTCCCGTACCAGCCGCTTTCGATGAGGCGCTCCACCGCGGGGCGGGTGGTCGGCATGTACCCCGTGCGCGTCGACCACGCGATCGTCTGATCGGTCGCGCACATCCAGCGAACGAACTCCCACGCCGCGCGCTTCTCTTCGTCGGGCGCAGCCCGAACGAGTACGAACATCGTACCGCCGGTCGGGACCGAAGCGCGCAGGTCGCGCGGAAGCGGCGCCGCGACCACGGGGAATCGAGCGTTGTTCTCGAGGTAGCGCACATGCGCGGTGCTGCTCCACATCATCGCGACGCGCCCCTGCAAAAAGCTCTCGTTGGTGGATTGCCACGCCTGGTAGTCCCGACCGGGCGGCGGGCGCATCGAGCGCTCGCTCACCAGGCGCTGCCAGAAACGGATCGCGCGCTCCCCGGCGGCGCCTCCGAGCGAGACGCGTCCGTCCGTTTCGACGAGCCTGCCGCCCGCTTGCCCTACCATCGCGACCCAGTACCACCAAGAGATTGGAACCTCGAAGCCCCAGCGCACGTCGCCGCCGGCGCCGCGCCGAGTCAACCGGCGCGCCAGGAGGGCCAGCTCCTCCCAGCTTCTGGGCAAGCTGGCGCCCTCTCGCTCGAGCACGTCGCGGTTTGCGAAGACGATCGGCGTCGAGCGGTTGAACGGAACGGACACCAAGGACTCGAGAAGCGAGCCCGCGAACGATCCGCGCTGCGCGAGCGCGGGCACGAAAGCAAGCTCCGTCGCCCCGTCGTATCCGTCGAGGGGCTCGAGGACCCCGGCCCGCGCGAGATACGGGACCACTTCGAGCACGACGTGCGAGAGCGTCGGTGCAACCCCCGCCGCCAGCGCGGTGCGGAGCTTGGCGAGCGCCTCGTAGTAGTCGCCCTGATGGACCGCCTTGACGAGCACACGGGTTTGCCCCGCGTTGAATTTGTCGACGAGGTCGAGCAGGACTCGGCGGACGAGATCGCCGTACGCATACCAAAACGTGACAACCACCCGCCCGCCCTCCCGCCTCGGCCGCGCGGGCCGGCCGCACCCGAGCGGCGCGAGCGCAGCGGAGGCGGCGCAAGCTCGGAGCAGGGCGCGACGCGACGCGAACACGACCGCGCCTACCTGTACCCCTCGGCCTGAAGCTCGAACATTCGAGCGTACCGACCCTTGAGCGCCCTCAGCTCGTCGTGGGTTCCCTGTTCGACGATTCGTCCATGCTCGAGGACCACGATCTTCTGGGCCATTCGCACCGTCGGGAACCGATGGGAGATGACGATCGTCGTGCGGCCTTGCGCGAGCTCACGGAAACGCTCGAAGACCGCGTGCTCGGCCTCCGCGTCGAGCGACGCCGTCGGCTCGTCGAGAACCAGGATGTCGGCCTCTTCGCGCATGAAGGCGCGCGCGAGCGCGATCTTCTGCCATTGGCCGCCCGAGAGCTCCGTGCCGTCCTGGAACCAACGCCCGAGCGGCGCGTCGAGGCCCCCCGCCAGCCCCTCGACGAGTTCGGTCGCCCCGCCCCGCTCGACCGCGCGGCCGATGCGGGGCTCGTCCTCGAGGTACGCGACGCTTCCGAGACCGACGTTCTCGCGTACGTTGAGCTGATACTGATTGTAGTCCTGAAAGAGCACGCCGAACCGGCTCCGCAATGCGGCGATGTCCCATTCCTGGAGATCGCGTCCGTCGAGCGATATGCGTCCTTCCGTCGGCTCGTAGAGGCGCGTGAGGAGTTTCACGAGAGTCGTCTTTCCGGCGCCGTTCTCCCCGACCAGCGCGAGGCTCGCGCCCGACGGGATCGTCAGATTCAAATGGCGGAGGGCCCAGGCCTCCTTTCCAGGATAGCGAAAGCCCACGTCCTCGAGGACGATCCCACTGGCCGGAGCCGTGACCGGCGGAGCGGACGCGGACGGCGGGGGCAGGCGGGCGGCCTCCCCCGCGACGCGGAGATAGTCCCAGAGATTGGACATGTAGAGGTTGTGCTCGTACATGCTCCCGATCGCCGCGAGCGCAGATTGAAATGCCTGCTGGCCCTGCCGGAACGCGACGACGTACATCGTCATGTCTCCGAGCGTGAGCGCTCCCGTCGACGCGAGGATGGCCATGGCCGCGTACGACGCGTAGAACGCTGCCGTGCCGACGAGCGAGAGGGCGTGCGTCCACTTCGCGCGGCGCACGTAGAGACGCCGGTCTTCCTCGTAGAACCGCTCTGACAACGTGCGGTATCGGTCCAAGAGCAGAGTCCCGAGGCCAAATAGCTTGACCTCTTTCGCGTGCTCGTCGTTGGCGAGCACGTACTCTAGGTAGAGGAGCCGGCGCGACTCGGGCGAGCGCCAGTTTCTCACTTTGAACGCCTGCTTCGAGAACCGCATCTCCGCGACCGTCGCGGGGATGGTCGCCGCGAAGAGCGCCAGCACGGCCCACGCGCTGAACCGGACGAGCAGCGCCGCGTACCCGGCGAGCGTGATGAGGCTCTGAACGAGCCCGAAGCTCTCGGTCACGAGGGCGATGGGACGAGACGACGCTTCGCGCCGCGCGCGCGTGAGCTTGTCGTAAAACTCGGGATCCTCGAAGTGGCGGAGGTCCAATCCGAGCGCCTTTTCGAGGATTGTGACGTTGATGTCGATGCCGAGCCGCGCACCGAGCAGGCTCCGGATCAGGCTCAGACCCCGCTGCACCGTCGCCATCGCGGTGACCAACGCGAGCTCGACGAGGACCCACCGGAGCGTCGACTGGCGCGAATGAGCGACCACCGCGTCGACGATGCGCTTTCCCACGTAGGCCACGCCGAGCGGTACGACCGCGCCCGCGAGCGTGAGCCCCCCCAGCGCGACCGTCATCGCCTGCGACGATCGCCACACGAGGCGCAATGTCATGCGCGTATGGTCGAGGCTCTCGCGAAACTGCGTCAGAACGCTTCGTTTCGGCTGGTTGCGTTCGATCGGCGGGGGCGGCACGCTGGGTTACCGCCCTCTATACTCTCACGCGACTCGCGCGCCCTCCCCTCGGGCGTCGAAGACGATGATTCGGTCCGCGTCGATCGCCACGCGAACCTGTTCGCCTCGCCGGACCGTGTCGAATCCGCGCGCCTGCACCCGCAAGCGGCAGCCTCCCACCTGCACGACGACGTGCGTCTCGGCGCCGAGCGGCTCGACCGCAATGACCTCCCCGGGCTCACCTGCGGCGCCGAGAGCCAGGTGCTCCGGCCGGACCCCGACTTCGAGCTGCAAAGGGAGATTGCCCTGCGGCCGCGGGAGCCGGAAGGGCCCCGCGACGAGAACGTCGCCCTCCACGTGCCCCTCGATGAGGTTCAGGCGAGGAGAGCCGAGAAATGCCCCCACGAACGAAGTGGCGGGCCGCTCGTACACCTCGCGCGGCGTCGCGAGCTGAAGCAGCCTTCCCGCCCGGAGCACCGCGATCCGGTCGGCGAGGGTCATCGCCTCGACGTGGTCGTGCGTGACGTAGAGCGCGGTCGCCCCAAGGCGGCGAACGAGCTGGCCGATTTCCAGTCGAATGTCGCCTCGCAACGACGCGTCGAGGCTCGAGAGCGGCTCGTCGAAGAGAAATACGCGCGGCTTGCGCACGATCGCGCGCCCCATGGCGATGCGCTGGCGCTCGCCGCCGGAGAGCTCCGCGGGACGGCGATCGAGCAGTTTCTCGATGCGAAGCGTCGCGGCCGCCTCGTCGACCGCGCGAATTCGCTGCGCCCGCGAAGCGCCCCGCATCTTGAGCGGAAACTCGATGATGTCGCGCGCGGTCATCTGCGGGTAGAGCGCGTACCCCTGAAACACCATCGCCACGTCGCGATCTTGCGGGGCGACGCCTTTCATCGGCCTGCCCGCGATGGCCACGGAGCCGGCGTCCGGCTCGTCGAGGCCCGCGACCATTCGCAGCGCCGTCGACTTACCGCAGCCGCTCGGCCCTACGATGACGAGGATCTCGCCGCGATGGACGGACAGGGTGACGCGATCGAGCGCGGCTGTCGCGCCGCCCGATCGCCGATTCGGCGCGAAGCGCTTGGACACGCCGTCGAGCAGGACCTCGGCGTCGCCCGAGCTCACTCCGGCGCCGACTCCCGCCACCACTTGTCGGCGCTCGCGAGATCCTCGCGGGTATCGATCTCCATGTAGCCGCCGTGCGTGTCGACCCGGTGAAATGTAGAACCGTGCTCGATCATCTCCTGAAAGAGGTCGATGAGGTAAGCGCGCTCGAAGCTGCGCCCCTCCCTCCAGCTCTTGCCCGCCCACACGTCCTTCGCGGCGTCGAATGCAGCGGCCAGCTCTGCGGCTCCGTCGCGCGTGAACTTCGCGACTCCGATGAATTCGCCGCTGGCCTCATCGGACGGGATGCGCCTCGAGAGCTGCAAGACCCGCGCGCCCTCCGCGCGCATCTTTTCGCCGTCGCTCTCCGGGTGCTGCGACCGGTCGACGTAGCGGCGCCGCCAGTCGGTGTCGCAGACGAGGACTTTGTCGTACGGCGACGCGACGAGCTTCGCGACCGCCGAACCGCGATACACGATGTCGGCGTACGTCGACACGAAGCCGCCGGACAAGTGCGTCCGTGCGCAGAAGAGCGACGCGAGGATGTTGTTGTGCTCCCAGTCGAGGTTGTGCACGTAGGTGAACTCGGGATAGCGCGCGCGAACGACGTCGGCGCGATAGCCGCAGATGAAGATGACGTCTTTGCGCGCGAAGCCGGCGGCGCCGAGCGCATCGAGAATCCACTCGAGCATCGGGCGCCCCATGACGGGGACCAGGGCCTTCGGAATGTCGTCGGTGTTCGGGCCGAGGCGGCTGCCACGGCCCGCGCCGATGATGATGGGGCGCATGAGGATTGGAAGTATACGCTGTGGCAGCGACAATGGCGTACGAGCTCACTTTGGGAATCGTCACGGACCTTCACTTCGGCCCGGAGGCTCGCTTCGGAGGCAAGCTCCGGAAGATGACCCACCAGGCCGGAGATCTCGCGCGCGACTTCGTTCGGCGGATGAACGACGAGGTTCGGCCCGACTTGGTCGTGAACCTCGGCGATGACATCGAGGACGAGTCGCGCGAAGCGGACTTCGAGCGCTATGGCGAATGCCAGGCGATCCTGAGAGGCGTGCGCGCGCCGCTCGTCAACGTCGCAGGCAACCACGACCTGGTGCACCTCAATCGGGAGGACCTCGGCCAGTTCTGGCAGCGCAGCGGGCCGCTTTACTACGCGTTCGATCTCGGGGGATGGCACTTCGTCGTCCTTCACACCATCGAAAGGAAGGACGTCGAGATCCGCGTGCCTGACACGCAACTCGAGTGGCTGCGCGCCGATCTCGGCGCGGGGCACGCGCGAGCCATCGTCCTCATGCATCACTCGGCGAGCGAGCAATCGCTCGACGACTCGCGCTGGTGGCCCGGTCGCGCGCACTTGGCGCTCGTCAAGGAACGAGCGTCGCTGCGGCGCATCTTCGAAGAAAGCGGCTGCGTGCGCGCGGTCATCAACGGTCACCTCCACTGGAACCACCTGGACGTGATCGCGGGAATTCCGTACGTCACCGTTCAGAGCCTCATCGAGAACGTCGACGAGGATGCCCCCGGCCGCGCGGCCGCGTCGCACGCGATCGTGCGGCTCACGGACCGGCGGATGATCGTGCGGGTGCAGGGCAACGACCCCGCGCGCTATCAAGTCGAGTGGTGAGAATGACGCGAATCTTGGTCGCGTTCTCCCTCCTCGCGCTCCTCGAGGGGGCCTGCCGCCATGCCGCCGCGACGGATCGCGAAGTCGGACGTGTGCGGGCTGCGCCGGGGCAAACCGCGACGGGTGTCGCTGCGACTACGTCTGCGTCCACGTCCACGTCCACGTCCGCGACGGCTGCGGCTGCGACTTCGGCGAGCGCTCATGTCCGGCCGGAGTTTCCTTTCGGTCCGGCGTCGCCGGTCGCGCGCTACACGTGTACTTCGGTCATCAAGGGCGGGCCCTTTCGCGAGTTCCTCGCCTCGGCGGACACGCGGGTCTCTTTCGTCGACGGCGATGACCTGCTCGCGCTGGTCAACCGCTCGCCCACCGGCGCACTGCCCCCGGACTACGCGCCGCCGGACTTGGTCGACATCCACGACGGCAGCTCGCGCTCGGCCGCCGAGTGCGACGCCGGCCGTTCGTGCCTACGTCGCGAGGCAGCCGGTTCGCTCCGCCAAATGCTCGAGCAGATGCGCCTCGACGGACTGCGCGGGGTCGTCCAGTCTGCGTTCCGAGGCTTCGGTACGCAGTGCTGGGTGTTCGCGAGCTGGGCGCACCAGGCGGGGGGCGGCTTCTGCGAAGCAACCGAGCAGAGCGCGCTCCCCGGCCACAGCCAACACCAGCTGGGAACGACGGTCGACATGTTCACGAGCGACTGGGCCGAGCGCGGAGCGAAGACCGGCCAGGGGGTATTTCGTAACGGCTTCGGGTGCACGCCGGGTGGCAAGTGGTTCGACGAAAACGCGTGGCACTACGGCTTCGTCGTGCCCTATCCCATCGACCCGGACGACCGGAAAGACGGTTCGCGCTGCCTACCCCGCTCGGACCGGAGTGTTCCGATCGATCCCAAGACGGGATACAAACAAGAGCCCTGGCACCTGCGCTTCGTCGGTGTCGACGCCGCAGCGAAGTTCCACGACGCGTGGCTCGCGAGCGCGCCGGGAACACCGGCCGAGATCACGCTCGAGCAGTGGATTCGCAGGCAACGAGGACTTACGGGCGACGCCGAGCTTCCGGTTTGCGATGGGTGCGGCTGCGGCGCCTGCGCCACGCTCGCCGCCGCAGGCGAAAGAACGCTTTGCGGCGACGCTTCCTTGCGACTCGACGCCACCGGCCGGGTTGCGGCATCGTCCGAGGAGCCGCGGCTCCTCGGCGCGCAGCTGTCCACGATCGCCGGTGGCGTGGCCCTCCTCGATGTGTCCGTGCGATCTCCGGCGCATACCCCGACGCAAACGCCGGTCACCAATGTCGACGGCCCAACGTATCGCGAAGGCGATCGATTCGACGCGCTGTCGCCGTACCCCGACGCACAGCCCCACCGATACGACGATTTGCCTGGTGCATGGCGCGTCGCCGTGGAGCCGGTGCCCCCCGGCCCGACGCGTTGGCCGTGGCGAGCGTCCCTCTCGAAACCGGAGCTCGCCGCGACGTGGAACCGCGCGAACCTCGTGCTGCCGGCGAAGGCTGGCGACTCGAACGTCCGCATTCGGATCGTGCTTCCGCGAGGGACGCAGTCTTTGAAAGTCACGCTCTTGCGCGACGGACAGGAGCACGACGTTCGGTCGGTGGAGCTGGGGCCTTCACGTTGACGCCTCTTTCTCTCCGGAAAATGGGCCCGTTCGTCGATAAACCGGCTTTTCTCATCGGCCCCCCGCGGCGTCTACGGAAAATGACTGGAAGCCGAGCGGGGCACGGCTCGTCCACCGCGAGCGGTCACAACCCGTTCGTTCGGCGCGCCCGCACGCGCTACGCTCACAAGCCGGTCCCGTCAGCATGGCTCAGACAGCATCGCCCTCAGCGCGAATGACGCCTTCGGAGTATCTCACGTTCGAAAGGACGTCTGAGCAAAAGCACGAATACCTGCGCGGTCGGGTTTTTGCGATGGCCGGCGCGAGCCCGAAGCACAACCTCGTTTGCGGGAATCTGATACGCGCGCTCGGCGAGCGCCTGCGTTCGAGGCGATGCGCGGTCATGCCGAGCGACCAGCACGTCTACATCGAGACGACGGACCTCGGGACGTATCCCGACGTGACCGTGCTCTGCGCGCCGGGCGCGTACCACGCTGACTTTCCGCAGAGCCTGGTCAACCCGACCCTTCTCGTGGAGGTACTCTCCCCTTCGACGGAGGCCTACGATCGGGGCGCGAAGTTCGACCACTACGCGCACATCGAGTCTCTCCGCGAATACGTTCTGGTCGCCACCGACCGCTTCGCCGTGGATCATTTCCTGCGCGAAGCAGACGGCACGTGGCGGCTGACGACCGTTAGGGGGCTGGAAAGCGCGCTCCGACTGCCTTCGGTAGACGCGACCATACCGCTCGCCGAGATCTACGAGAACCTCGACCTCGTCGCGCCCGATGGCATCGAAGAGTCGTCCCCCCATCCGCCGGCAGCGAGCCCCAAGCAGTCGAAGAGCTAGCGCGCACCTACGCTGAACGGAATGATCGGTTCATCGTTCCTTCATGTCTCCGGGGTGGGCAATCTCGCAGGAGACGAGGCGCTGCCGGAACACCTCGGCTTCGGCCGAGCTACGCGACTGGTCGATCGCGGCCCGGAAGTGCGCCGCGGCTTGCTCCCGACGGCCGGCTCGGCGGTGCATCTCGCCGACCGCCGCCTCGAAGAAGGGGTATCCGCGCATTCCGTCGCGCGGAATCGCGCGCAGGGCCGCCAGACCGCTCTCCGGTCCGTCGACCTGCCCCAAGGCGATCGCGCGGTTGAGCGCAACGATGGGCGTCGGCTTCGAGCTCGATAGCAGCTCGTACAGCGCGGCGATGCCGCGCCAGTCGGTCTCCTCGAATCGCGGGGCGAGGCAGTGCTTTGCGGCGATGGCCGCCTCGATGTGGAACGCGCTCACCTGGTCGCCCTCGGACGCGCGATCGAGAAGCTCCACTGCTCGGCGGATCAAACGCACGTCCCAGAGGGCGCGATCCTGGGCCTCCAGCAGGACGAGGCATCCGAGGTCGTCGAGCCGCGCAGGCAGCCTGGCGGCGTGGAAGCACATCAGCGCCAGGAGCGCTACGGAACGCGGCAAGGCGGCCGCCGGGTGTTCCAGCAGCATCGTCAGCAGCCGCATCGCCTCGGCGCAGAGCTCTTGCCGGACCGGCAGCTCGTCATGGCTACCGTGGTAGCCCTCGTTGAACAGGAGGTAGAGCGCGGCAAGAACGGCATCGACCCGATCGACGATGGCAGCGTCCGACGCGATCTCGTAGAGCGGTCCGCTTTCACGCAGCGCCTGCTTTCCGCGGGCGATTCGCTTTTCCATCGCCCCCTCCTCGACGAGGAAAGTGCGGGCGATCTCGCGCGTGCCGAAGCCGCATAGGATCTTCAGCATCAGCGCCACCTGCACTTCCGACGCGAGGCGGGGCTGGCAGCACGCGAACATCATGCGAAGCAGGTCGTCACGGATCTCCGAGTCGAGCAGCAGCTCGTCCACCGTGGATGCGAGCGTCCACTCGCTGTCCAGCTGGTAGCTGAGGTCAGGCGCGAACCGCCGCGCCGACCGCTCGCGCCGCACGACGTCGATCGCCAGGTTGCGCGCCGTGAGCATGAGCCAGGCCGC
>Ga0265325_10001826_pt1 | contig 14714 bp, 12 predicted proteins | sample 41420metaG_FD_202090 | JGI IMG/M metagenome (GOLD analysis project Ga0265325, IMG submission 202090) | Rhizosphere microbial communities from Carex aquatilis grown in University of Washington, Seatle, WA, United States - 4-14-20 metaG | ecosystem: Host-associated > Plants > Roots > Rhizosphere...
TGGAGCGTGTAAAGGCCGCCTGGGATGCCCCGACCAACTGGCCAGATCTGACCATTTACGGCATGTATGCCGTGGAGGCACGAGGAGTTCGACGAAAAACAAGATCTGGGCGATCCCGAGGATGTCGCGAACGAGATCGACGAGTTTGTGGATGCTGTCGACGCCCTCATCAGCGGGAAGAAGCCATGAGCGTTGTGCATGGCGTCGGCCCCGAACCTTGGAACCTAATTCAGTGGCCTACTCCGCGTGCAGCGAACTGGGCTCGGGGCCTTCCCGATGATCCCAACGTCCGGGCCGTCGTAGCCATTGGCTCTGCGGCGCGTCAGCGCGCCAGGCCTACGTCGGACATCGACCTAATCGTCGTCTGCAAGGACGTTCGGCGGAAGACTCGCGCGCCTCTAGAGGTGGACGCCAGGTGGATGGAGACATCGAACGTTCTCGTGTCCGCTGAGAAGAGTGGCGATGACGTCATTGCTTGGGGGCTCATCTATGGATCCCCGCTTTACGATCCCGAAGGTATCTGGCGCGACCTCATCGCAAAACTCCGTGGCCGGCTGCCGCTGCCCACTCCAGCCGTTTGCTCGCAACGAGCAGAACGCGCGCGCCGGTATGCAAGCGCCTTGATAGAGAGCGGGGATGAGGAAGCTGCCTCCGAGCAAGTGCTTACAATGTTGACGCACGAGGCTCGGCTCGCGCTCTGCACGCGAGGCGTGTTCCCCGCATCAAGACCAGAGCTTGTTGAACAACTGGAGAGCATCGGAGCATCGGAGCTTGCGGAGTTGCTTGGCCGAGCGCTCGAGGGCGCGGTCGCCCCTGGGGATGCCCTTCACACCGCGCGACGCATAGCTGACGTTGTCCCAGTTGCCGGATCGGCAGGCGTGCGTATGACTCGACGATAGGATTCTTTCACGCTCGGACTGAAAGGGCGTGGACGTCGACCTCGCTACCCCTCCAAAAATCTCACCGGCTGCTCCCACAAGACGAGCACGAGGCACCCCTCGGGCGCCCGCACGCTGTGACGCGACCCCGGCGGGTTCACGATCATCGTTCCGGCCGGGTAGACGCCCGCGTCGTCCACCTGGTAGCCGGAGAGAACGAAGATGTGCTCGTGGCCGTCGTGCTCGTGGAGCGGGAGCTGGGCGTTCGGCGCATAGCGAACGAACGCCGCGGATGGACCTTCGCGCCCGTCGCCGTAAAGGCGGTGGATGTCGATCCCCGGCTGCAGCGGTTTCCAGGGGACTTCGCCGCCGAGGACCGCACCGAGGTCGACGGCGACCGTTCGAAGGAGATATTGCATTTGGCCTAGCCGCGCGGGCGCTCCTCGTCTCGCGCGCGCCCGAGGTAGGCGCGCCATCCGCCGAACGACGATATGTCGAGCGCGCTCTTCACGGCATGCCCCTCGCACAAGAAGCCGTGAACGCGGGCGCCGTCGTCCAGTTCGATTTGCCCAATGGCGAGCGGCGCTTTCACGCCGTCGATGAACGACCCGAACGTCTCGGTCGGGAGCGCCCAGACTTCGACTTCGATTCTCGCGCCCGCGCCCTCGTCTCCGCGCACCAAACCCGGCTTGGGCGGCACCGTCCCCGGCAGCGCATACAGCCGGTAGGACGGCGCCGTTCGCGCCGTGCGGACCAGCGTCGCGCCGCGATCGGTGAGCTGGCGGTTGAGCGGCTGACCCGCGAGGTGCGCGCCGACGACCGCGACCAAGAGGCAACCGTCATGGGAATCGTTCGCGCGCGGCTCGGGCTGCGGCCAGGGCCAGTGGGTCGCGCCGAGCGAACCGCGAGTCCTCGCGTGGAATGCCGACGCGAAGGCCAGGAGAGCCGCGTCGCGTCCCCACGGACCGATGAACGTGACGCCCGCGGGGAGCCCGTCGCTGCGGAACCCGCCTGGAACCGCCACCGCAGCCAAATCGAGCAGATTTCCGAACGTCGTGTATCGCCCGAGCCGCGCGTTCGCCTCGATGGGATTGGCGAGCATGGCCTCGATCGTCGGGAGGTCGGGGGCGGAGGGGACCGCGAGCGCGTCGAGCCGGTCCCAGAGGGGCGCGACCTGCCGGCGGAGGGCCGCCAACCTGTGGAGCGCGCGAAAGGTATCGGTGGCGCGGTACCCCTCGCCCTGGCTCAAGATCGCGCGGATGACGGGCAGGATGGATCCCGGATGGGAACGGACGAATTCTTCCAAGCCGGACAGGCGCTCGGCGATCCACGGTCCCTCGTAAAGGAGCCGGCCCGCCTCGAAGAAGGGCGCCATGTCGACCGGTTCGATCGCGACGCCCATGGCTTCGAGGCCCTCGCACGCGCGCTGAAATGCGAGTCGGGCGTCGTCGCTGCCGAAGTCGAGGTCGCCGGGCTGTGGGATGCCTATGCGCGCGTCGCCCGCGAAGCGCCGCGGCGCCCAAGCAAACCGGTCCGCCTCGAACCTCGAATAAGGATCGGACGCATCGAAGCCGGTGGCCACGGCCGCGACTTCCCTCGCGTCGTCGCAGGTGAGCGCCATGACCGTGACGCAGTCGAGCGACCGGCATGCGGGGACCACGCCGCGAAGCGACAGAAGTCCGCGGCTCGGTTTGAGACCGACGATGTTCGTGAAGGCGGCCGGAACCCGCCCGGACCCGGCGGTGTCGGTGGCGAGCGCGAACGCGACGTGTCCGCGCGCGACCGACGCGGCGGATCCGGAGCTCGAGCCTCCGGTGACGTATCGCGGATCGAACGGATTGGGAGGAATCCCGTACGGGGAACGAACGCCCCCGAGGCCGGTCGCGAATTGATCGAGATTCGTCTTTCCGACGCAGATCGCCCCCGCCGCCCGCAAACGATCCACGACGGGAGCCGACTCCCGAGGCACGTAGGCGAAATCGGGGCAGGCGGCCGTCGTCGGTAGACCTTCTACGTCGATGTTGTCTTTGACCGCAAATGGGATTCCGTAGAGCGGGGGACGCGCGTCGGGCGCGTGGGCTCGGGCGAGGGACCGCGCTTCTTCGACGAGCGCGTCGCGATCCCGTACGTGAATCCAAGTCGCCGGGGTTCGATCTTCCGAAATCTGCTCGAAAACGGAAACGATGACATCTTCGGGTGTGCGCGAGCCTTCGCGGTACGCTCGGCGCAGCGAAGCGACATCCAATGACCAAGATCGATTCGACAGAGTCACCGCCAGGTCGGCTTTCTACCACAAAGGGCGCGGGCCGAGGGTCGCTCGCGTTCCGGCGCGCGGGCGGCAAGACGGTCCTCGCGGGGTCCTTCGCCACGAGCCCTCTCCGGCTCCTCGCGCCGCGCAACCACGGGAGTGGAGCGTGGGTCTTTCTCGCGAACCTCGGGGGCGGTCTCGTGGACGGCGACCGAATCGACATTCGAGTCGACGCCGAGGAGAACACGACCGCCTTCGTCGGCACCCAAGCCGCAACGAAGGTGTATCGCTCCCCGCGTGGGTGTTCGCAGCGACTCGACGTGCAGGCCGCCGACGGGGCGGCGGTGGCGATTGTGCCCGATCCGGTCATCTGTTTCGCCGGTGCGCGCTACGACCAAGAGATCGCGATTTCACTCGCCCCTGGGGCTTCGCTCGTTCTCTTCGACGGGTACACGTCCGGGCGTGCGGCGCGTGGCGAGAGGTGGCAATTCGATCATTTCGAGTCGCGAACGACGATCTCGCGAGGCGGCCGGGGCGCGATCGTCGACGCCACGCGGCTGGACCCCGCCGCCGGTCCCATCGCGGCGCGCATGGGTCGATTCGACGCGGTGCTCTGGCTCGTCGCCATCGGGGCTCGTTTCGAAGGCGTGCGCGAGGCGATGCTCGCGCCCCTCCCCTTTTCTTCGCCGGGTGAGAGCGCCGTCGCAGCGGCGAGCTCCCTCGGTGACGACGTCGCGATCGTGCGCGTGGCGGCCGATCGTTTCGAAAGCGCGTCTCGGGTTTTGCGTCCGAGTTTCGCCGCGCTCTCGCGAGCGCTCGGCGACGATCCGTTCGCTCGAAAGTGGTGACGCCCCGGCCTCCGATGCGCCATGCTCCCGCCGCGATGCATCTCTCGCCGCGCGACATCGACAAACTCCTGCTTCACGGCGCGGGCGTTCTCGCCCAGAAACGCCTGGCCCGCGGGCTCCGGCTCAATTACCCCGAGGCGGTGGCGTTGATCGCGACGCAGCTCCTCGAGCTGATTCGCGACGGGCGCTCGGTCGCGGAGCTGATGGACGTCGGACGCCGAATTCTGGGGCGCGTCCACGTCCTCGACGGCGTCGCGGAGATGATCGACGAAGTGCAAGTGGAGGGCACGTTTCTCGACGGAACGAAGCTCGTGACGGTGCACACGCCGATTTCCCTCGATCGGGTCGACCTCTCGCTGGCGCTCCACGGCAGCTTCCTCCCCGTGCCCGCGGACACGCTCTTTCCTTCCGCGGCACGCGCGACTTCGGAGGCTCCTCGCCGGCCAGGACAGAGCACGGTGGTTCTGGGAACCGTCACGCTGAACGAAGGGCGGGCGGTCGTCGAGCTCGTCGTCAAAAGCGTCGGCGATCGGCCGATCCAAGTCGGGAGCCATTATCCCTTCGCGGAGACGAACCGGGCGCTCGTCTTCGACCGGGCGCGCGCGTCGGGAAAGCGCCTCGACATTCCTGCGGGGACCGCGGTTCGTTTCGAGCCGGGCGACGAGAAAACGGTCCGGCTCGTCCCGATCGCGAGCGCGCAAGCGAGCACCGGAGATGTGCCATGAGCGTCGTCATCGATCGGCGCCACTACGCCGACATGTTCGGTCTGACCGTCGGCGATCGCGTTCGACTGGGGGACACGGAGCTCATCGCCGAAGTCGAGCGCGACTTCGCCGTGTACGGCGACGAGTGCAAGTTCGGCGGCGGCAAAGTGCTTCGGGACCGCCAAGGCCAGCGCGCGGGTGTCACCGACGCGCAGGCGCTCGATTGCGTCATCACGAACGCCCTGGTGATCGACGCCACCGGCATTTACAAGGCCGATATCGGGATCAAAGACGGCCGCATCGCGGGGATCGGAAAGGCCGGAAACCCCGACGTCATGGCGGGCGTGACGCCGGGGATGGTCGTCGGCGTCACGACGGAGGCGGTCGCGGCCGAGGGCCTCATCGTCACCGCCGGCGGGATCGATTCGCACATCCATTTCATCTGTCCGCAGCAGGCGTACGAAGCCATCGCTTCCGGCGTCACCACGTTCGTCGGGGGAGGCACGGGCCCCGCGACGGGGACCAACGCGACGACCTGCACGCCGGGGGCTCGCCACATGCGGCAGATGCTCCAAGCGACCGACGCCCTTCCGCTCAACATCGGGCTGACGGGCAAGGGCAATACGTCGTCGCCGGAAGGGCTCCGCGATCAAATCCAAGGGGGAGCCGTCGGCCTGAAGCTCCACGAAGACTGGGGTACGACGCCGGCCGCGATCGACTGCTGCCTGGGCGTGGCCGAGACGGAAGACGTGCAGGTGACCATTCACACCGACACGCTGAACGAGTCAGGCTACGTGGACGACTCGATCGCCGCCTTCAAGGGGCGGACGATCCACACCTACCACTCGGAGGGCGCGGGGGGCGGGCATGCGCCCGACATCATCCGGGTCTGCGGGGAACCGAACGTCATTCCGAGCTCCACCAACCCGACGCGGCCGTTCACCGTCAATACGCTCGACGAGCACCTCGACATGCTCATGGTCTGTCACCACCTCGACAAGACCATCCCCGAAGACGTCGCCTTCGCGGAAAGCCGCATCCGGGGCGAGACGATCGCCGCGGAAGACATCCTGCACGATTTGGGCGCGATCAGCATCGTCTCGAGCGACAGCCAGGCCATGGGCCGCGTGGGGGAAGTCATCGTGCGGACGTGGCAGACCGCCGACAAGATGAAAAACGATCGCGGACGGCTCGCGGAAGAGCGTGGCGCCAACGACAACGCGCGGATCAAGCGATACGTCGCGAAGTACACGATCAACCCGGCGATCGCCCACGGCATGTCGTCGGAAATCGGAAGTCTCGAAGTGGGCAAGTGGGCCGACATCGTGCTCTGGCGTCCGGCGTTCTTCGGGGTGCGGCCGGAGATCGTCTTCAAGGGCGGGTTCATCGCGTGGGCGCAAATGGGCGACGCGAACGCGTCGATCCCCACGCCGCAGCCGCTCTACATGCGGCCGATGTTCGGGGCGTACGGCAGGGCGGTCGGCGCGACGAGCATCGCATTCGTCTCGCAGCGCGCCGCGGCCGAGGGAAAGCTCGGAGAGCTCGGGCTGTCCAAGCACGTGGTCCCCGTGCGCCGCTGCCGCGGCATCGGAAAGCGCGACATGGTGCACAACGCCGCGCTCCCGGCGATTTCGGTCGATCCGGAGACGTACGAAGTGCGGGCGGACGGTGTCCTCCTTCAGTGCCCGCCGGCTTCCAGCCTCCCGCTCGCTCGCCTCTACCACCTCTTTTGAGCCGAGAATGACCGCGAACCCCGTCGCCTGGCGCATTCTCCAGATCGCCGACTCGGCCTTCCCGACGGGCGGATTCGCGCACTCTTCCGGGTTGGAAGCGGCGATGCATCTCGGCGAAGCCGCCACGCCCGAGCGGTTGGACGCGTACCTGCAAAATCTGCTCTGGAACGCCGGGAACGCCTCGATGCCGTACGTCGCCGCAGCGTACGACCGCCCCTCGGACGTCTGGACGCTGGACGCCCGAATCGACGCGTTCTTGACCAGCCACGTGGCAAACCGCGCGAGCCGGACGCAAGGTCGCAGTTTCGTGGCCACGTGCGCGCGCGTCTTCGACGAGCCCGAGCTCGGGTTGCTCGGGGCTCAAAGCCGCGCGCGCGAGGTGAAGGTGCACTTCGCGCCGGTGCTCGGCGCCGCGACCGCCGCGCTCGCCCTGGGGCGGCGAGACGCGCTGGCGCTGTACCTGTTTCTCACGCTCCGCGGCGCGGCGTCGGCCGCGGTGCGCCTCGGGATCGTGGGCCCCTACGAGGCGCAGCGGGTGCAGCAGCGTCACGGCTCGACGATGGATACGGTGCTGGAACGCTGCGCCTCTCTGCGGCCCGAGCAGGCGGCGACGACGGCTCCCCTCCCCGACTTGTTCGGAGCAACACACGACCGGCTTTACGCGCGGCTATTCCAGAGTTGAGGGACCCATCATGGCGCACGAGGACCACTCCCATCAGCACAACGGCGGTTTCCACGAGCACGAACAGCGTTCCGAAGCCGAGCACGAGCACGAGCACGAGCACGAGCACGAGCACGAGCACGAGCACGAGCACTGGTCGCATCCGGGGCGATTCCCCGACCGCGAACCGCTGCGGGCGCGCGATTACGCGCAGCGAGCGTTCACGATCGGCATCGGCGGTCCCGTGGGAAGCGGAAAGACGGCGCTCGTTCTCGCGATCTGCCGCGCGCTCCGGGACCGCATGAGCCTGGGCGTCGTGACCAACGACATCTTCACGCGGGAGGACGCCGAGTTCTTGCATCGAAACCGCGCCCTCGCTCCCGAGCGCATCCGCGCCGTCGAAACGGGGGGCTGTCCTCACGCGGCGATTCGCGAGGACATCAGCCACAATCTCGATGCCCTCGATCAGTTGATGGCCGACGTACAGCCGCAACTTCTCTTGGTCGAGAGCGGGGGGGACAACTTGGCCGCTCAATTCAGTCGCGAGCTGGCGGACTACACCATCTACGTCATCGACGTCGCCGGGGGCGACAAGGTGCCGCGCAAAGGCGGCCCCGGCATTACGCAATCGGATCTCCTCGTCATCAACAAGACCGATCTGGCCGAGCACGTCGGCGCAAACCTCGAAATCATGGCGCGAGACGCCCGCGCCATGCGCGGCAGCGGCCCCTACGTGTTCGCGCAAGCGAAGAACGGCGTCGGCATCGACGCCATCATCGATAGCTTTCTCGATGCCGCCGGCGGTCGTGTAGAACACAAAACTTAATCACGCGGACAACTCCCGGAAACACCGCACGTGAAAGCGTGCCTGCTGCCCGTCGACTATCGGCGGGCTTTTCCGAAAAGGGAGATGTCCTATGAAATGTTCGCCTCCGATGCGAAATTGGATCGTGGGGGTCGCGGCGGCGTGCCAGCTCGCGTCTGCCGGCTGCAAGGAAGAAGCCAAGCAGTCGGAGCCGGCAAAACCTGCGGAGTCTGCCGCCGCGAGCGTCGCATCGGCGGCACCCAAGCCGGCTCCCGCGGCCGAGCCGGCCGGCGGACCGATCAAGGTGGGTATCCTGCACTCGCTCTCGGGCACGATGGCGATCAGCGAGACGTCGTTGAAAGACGTGGCGCTCATGACCATCGAAGAAATAAACGCCAAAGGCGGCGTCCTGGGCCGCAAGATCGAGCCGGTGGTCGTGGATCCGGCGTCGAATTGGCCGCTCTTCGCCGAAAAGGCGCGCGACCTGCTTCAGAAGGACAGCGTTTCGGCGGTTTTCGGATGCTGGACGTCGGTGTCGCGCAAGTCCGTCTTACCGGTCTTCGAAGAGCTCAACGGATTGCTGTTCTACCCGGTCCAGTACGAGGGAGAAGAATCCTCGTACAACGTGTTCTACACGGGCGCCGCGCCCAATCAGCAGGCGATACCGGCGGTCGAGTACTTGATGAGCGACAAGGGCGGAGCCGCGAAGCGCTTCGTTCTTCTCGGAACGGACTACGTGTACCCGCGGACGACGAACAAGATCCTCCGGTACTTCCTCCACTCCAAGGCAATCGCCGACGACAACATCAAGGAAGAATATACGCCGTTCGGGCACAACGACTATCAGACCATCGTCGCGGACATCAAGAAGTTCGCCTCGGGCAAGCGAACGGCGGTCATTTCGACCATCAACGGCGACTCGAACGTTCCTTTCTACAAAGAACTCGCCAATCAGGGCTTGAAGGCCACCGACATTCCGGTCGTAGCGTTCTCCGTCGGCGAGGAGGAGCTTCGCGGGATCGATACCAAGCCCTTGGTTGGCCACCTCGCGGCGTGGAACTACTTCATGTCGATCGATACGCCCGAGAACAAGGCATTCATTGCCGAGTGGAAGAATTACGTAAAGGCGCACAATCTTCCCGACGGCGACAAGCGCGTCACCAACGACCCGATGGAAGCGACGTACATCGGCGTGCACATGTGGGCGCAAGCCGTGGCCCAGGCGGGCACGACGAACGTCGACGCCGTTCGGCAGGCGCTCGGTTACCAGACCTTCCGCTCGCCCTCCGGCTACGACATTGCGCTCGACGCGAAGAATCACCACCTGCACAAGCCCGTCCTCATCGGCGAGGTCCAGGCGAACGGCCAGTTCCAAATCGTGTGGAAGTCCCCCGAGGGGACGATCCGGGCGCAAGCGTGGAGCCCGTTCATTCCCGAGAGCGCGAAGAAGGTCGCCGATTGGACCTACCCGTGGGTGTGCGGCAACTGCACGGAGCCGAAGTACGCCGGCTCGATTGCAACGATGGCACATCGCTGATCGGCTGAACGAGCCGGTCGAGGAGAAGGACGATGGCGAGAGCAAGCGGCGGAATGCCTCGGGGGGCGTGGGTCACCGCGGTCGCCTTGGGCATCCTGCTGGCCGCGCGTGTGTCCCTGGCCGACTCCGTGGATCTGGAGTCGGCCCTGCGCGGCCTCTCGCAGCCCTCCGGTGACGAGGTAGCTCGGGCCGCTCAAGCGATCGCGGCGATCGGGGACAGCCGCGCCGTCGTCGTCCTCGAGGCCCTGCGCGACGGCAACCTGGTCGTGACCGACGGGGGCCGGGCTTATCTGCGCGATTCGGCGGGCGCGCTCCACGACGCGGCGACCGGCGCCGCACCGGGCGGGGACCCGACCCACGCGCCGACGTTGGACAACGAGGTCCGGCGCGTTCTCGAGCCGCTGATCGCCCGACTCGAGCTCAAGTCGCCCGATCCGAAGGTGCGCGGCCAGGCGGTCGAGACCCTGGCGAACCGCTCGAACGAAGAAGACGCTCCCGCACTGCGCGACGCGCTGTCGGTGGAGTCGAGCGCGGTCGTCCGACGAGCGCTGGTGTCGACGCTCGCCGAGCTCGACCTCGCGAGCGACGACCCGCAGCGTCGCCTCGCGGCGATCGCCGCGATCGAGGCCTCCGGTTCGATGCGGTTTCGCACGAAGCTCGAAGCGATGGGCGGCGAGTCGGACGCCCGGGTGCGAAGCGCGGCCGAGCACGCGATCGGGGCGCTCAATCGAAAGCGGTTCTTCGTCGATCACACCGCCGACCTCATTTACGGGCTGAGCACGGGCAGCATTCTTCTGCTTTCGGCGCTCGGGCTCGCGATCACCTTCGGTCTCATGCGCGTCATCAACATGGCGCACGGCGAAATGCTGATGCTCGGCGCGTACGCGACGTTCGTGACGCAGAACTTTTTCCACGATCACGTCCCGCAGCACGAGTCGCTCTACCTTCTTGCGGCCATTCCCGCCGCGCTGGTCACCTGCATGATGGTGGGAGCCGTGCTGGAGCGGACCGTCGTCCGCTTTCTGTACGGCCGGCCTCTCGAGACGCTGCTCGCGACGTATGGCCTCAGCCTGCTGCTCATCCAATCGGTCCGGTCGATCTTCGGCGCCCAGAACGTCGCCGTCGCGAATCCCCCGTGGCTGGCGGGTGGCGCCGAGCTCTTCGAAGGCGTCGTCATTCCGTACAACCGCGTGGCCGTCGTCCTCTTCGCGGTCGCCGTCGTGACGTTCGTCGCGTACATGCTCCGCGGCACCTCTCTCGGACTGGTCGTCCGAGCGGTGACGCAGAACCGTCCGATGGCCGCGTGCATGGGGATCGCCACGCGGCGCGTCGACACGTGGACGTTCGCGCTCGGCTCGGGCGTCGGCGGACTGGGCGGCGTCGCGCTCGCGCAGCTGGGAAACGTGGGGCCGGAGCTCGGCCAGAGTTACATCGTGGACTCGTTCTTGGTCGTGGTCCTCGGCGGCGTCGGAAAGCTCGTGGGCTGCGTCTTCGCGGCGTTCGCGCTCGGCGTCTTGAACAAACTGCTCGAGCCGGTCGCGGGCGCCGTGCTCGGCAAGATCGTCGTCTTGCTCTTGGTGGTGCTCATCATTCAAAAGCGGCCTCAAGGTCTCTTCGCGCCGCGCGGACGCGGAGCCGAGGGCACGTGAGCGGGCCGGCGCGTTCGCATCGCCTGCGGGCGCCTTGGGAGACCTGGCTCGTCCTCGTCGTGTGCGTCACCGTCGGCGTCGTCGTGCCGATCTTCAACCTCGTGCCGGCCGAGACGAGCGCGCTCCACGTTCCAGAGTTCCTCGTCGCCCTCCTCGGCAAGCTGACCTGCTACGCGATCGTCGCGGTCGCCCTCGACCTCGCGTGGGGTTACGCAGGCATCTTGAGCCTGTGTCACGGGTTCTTCTTCGCCCTCGGCGGCTACGCGATGGGCATGTACTTGATGCGCGTCATCGGCACCGAAGGCATGTATCGCAGTAGCTTGCCGGACTTCATGGTGTTTCTCGATTGGAAGGAGCTCCCCTGGTACTGGCTCGGGTTCGACCACTTCTGGTTCGCCGCGGTGATGGCCCTTTTCGTCCCCGGCCTGGTCGCGTACGTGTTCGGCTTCTTCGCCTTTCGATCCCGAATCAGCGGCGTCTACTTCTCCATCGTCACCCAGGCCCTCACGTACGCGGCCATGCTTCTCTTCTTTCGCAACGCGACGGGTTTTGGCGGCAACAACGGGCTTACGGACTTCAAGCGCATCCTGGGCTTTTCGCTTCGCGAGCCTGCCACGAAGGCCGGCCTTTGTGCCGCGAGCGGCATCGGTCTGGGGGTCGCCTACGCCGTCTGCCGGGCCGTGGTGAAATCCCGAGCGGGCCGTGTTCTCACGGCGATGCGCGACGTCGAACCGAAAGTGAGGTTCTGCGGATACGACCCGGTGGCTTACAAGCTCTTCGCGTGGACGCTTTCGGCGGTCCTCTGCGGACTTGCGGGCGCGCTCTACGTCCCGCAGGTGGGAATCATCAATCCGAGCGAGATGCAGCCTTCGAGCTCGGTCGAGGTCGCGATCTGGGTAGCGGTGGGGGGACGCGGGACGCTCGCGGGGGCGGTCCTCGGCGCCCTTTTGGTCAACGGAGCGAAGAGCTGGCTCACAGCCGCCTTTCCGACGGCATGGCTCTACGTGCTCGGTACGCTCTTCGTGGGCGTGACCCTGCTTCTGCCTTCCGGTGTCATTCGCGCGTTCGCCGCCGACGGCCGCATCCGCGCCGGGTTCGGGCGGGTCGGCCGCGGACTGGCCGCGAAGCGCCGAGCGGCGCCGCCCACGGCCGCCGTCCAAGCGGTGTCCGTCACCGAAGAGACCCGGCCATGAGCGCCGTCCTCGAGGTGGAGAACGTCACGGTCCGCTTCGACGGCTTTCGCGCGCTGAACGACCTGACGTTGTCGCTCGAGATGGGGGAGCTGCGCTGCATCGTCGGTCCGAACGGGGCCGGCAAGACGACGCTCATGGATGTCATTACGGGCAAGAGCCGACCGGACACGGGCGCGGTGCGCTTCGCGGGAAAGGACATTACGCACCTTTCCGAGCACGTGATCGCTCGCCTCGGGATCGGCCGGAAGTTCCAACGGCCCACGGTATTTCCGGGGCACACCGTGTTCCAGAATCTGGAGCTGACGACGTACGGAAAGAAGGGCGTCCTGCGCGCGCTCTTCGCGCGGCTTTCGCCGCGTGACCTTCAGTCGATCGAGCAAACGCTCGAGCTCATCGGGCTGACCGAACAGCGCGACCGACTGGCAGGGCTGCTGTCGCACGGGCAAAAACAGTGGCTCGAGATCGGGATGCTCCTCGTTCAGCGCCCGAAGCTGCTCCTCGTGGACGAGCCGGTGGCGGGGATGACGCAACCGGAGATCGAGCGCACCGAGCAGATTCTCGCGTCGCTGGCCGGCGAACATACGATTGTGGTCGTCGAGCACGACATGGACTTCGTGCGGAGTATCGCGAGAACGGTGACGGTGCTCCACGAGGGGAGCGTCTTGGCCGAGGGTACGATGCGGGACGTTCAGAACGATCCGCGTGTCGTCGAAGTGTATTTGGGAGCCTGACATGCTCGAAACGCGAGACCTGCATCAGTACTACGGCGGCAGCCACACGCTTCGCGGCGCGTCCCTGACCGTTCCAGAGGGATCGTGCACGTGCATCATGGGGCGCAACGGCGTCGGCAAGACGACGCTCCTCCGGGCGATCATGGGCCTCGTGCAGGTTCGATCGGGGAGCGTTCGCTTCGGCGACCGCGAGCTCGTCGGCGCCGACGTGAGCGAGCGCGCGCGCGTCGGGATCGGTTACGTTCCTCAGGGGCGTGAAATTTTCCCGGAGCTCACGGTGCAAGAAAACCTCCGCGTCGGGACGCTGGCCCACAGGCACGCGAAGTCGACGATTCCTGAATTGGTATTTCGGCTCTTTCCCGTGCTGCGTACGATGATGAAGCGACGCGGGGGCGATCTCTCCGGCGGACAGCAGCAGCAGTTGGCGATTGCGCGCGCGCTGACCATCGAGCCCAAGTGCGTCCTTTTGGACGAGCCCACGGAAGGGATTCAACCGAGCATCGTGCACGAACTGGGCGACGTCATCCGGCGGCTGTACCAGGAGGAGCGGGTCGCCGTTCTCCTCGTCGAACAGAAGCTCCCTTTTGCACGCCGGGTCGCCGAGCGATTCTTTCTCATGGACCGCGGCGCCGTGGTGGCACAAGGGGCGATGGCCGAACTCTCCGACGCCCTCGTCCAGCGGCACCTGGCGGTCTAATACCGGTTAGGGGGGTTCGTGAGAGAACCGCCAGGATCGCCGAGGCCCCTTCCGATTCCTAGCGTTCCTGGCGCCCCTGGCGGTTGTCTCGATATCCCGGCGTCACTCGCCCGGTTCGAGAGCGGCGTGATGGTCGAGCGCCATCGGAGGCATCGATTCGGTGGACGAAGTCCGCGAGAACTTCCCGCAGCCCGCCAGAATGCCGGCCACGGCGAGGTAGCTCAGCGCAACGAGCGGGGTTTGGCCGACTCCGATGGCTTCACCGTGCATGAAGCCGAAGAACGTCAACCCCGCCCCAACGACGGAGAACGCGGCCGCCTTCATGAACTGTCGATCGATGATGAAAACAGCGATGGCACCGAGCATCAGTCCACCGAGGATGGAGCCCCCGCCCATCACCCCCATCCCGTGATAGAGGACGCCAACCTGGCCGAGTTTGTCCATTCCGACTGCCGCGGCGTTGGTGCCGGCAGCTCCGAGCGCATTGTCGATCTGGAGCTTTCCCCATGCGGCGAGATGGGGCGTGAGGGCGAGGACGATCGCGGGTGCGTGGCTCTTCGGACACTCCTGGAAGGCTTGTGAGCCGATGAGCATGCCGATGTAAAGAAGGATTGGTGAGATCGCGACGACCGGAATGATCGCCATCATGACCGATATGATGCCGAGCCAAGAAAGAATGATGACCGTGATGCCTGTGGCCGCGGAGTAGCCGATGCGGCCCCCCATGGCCTTCCACCCGGGGTGCCCGATGTAGACGGCGTTGATGAACGGATTGCCCATGAGGCAACCGATGAGACTGACGACGCCGTCTGCCGTCAAAACGCGTGTGGTCGGGTACTCGTCGCCGGCGACCCCCGCGCTCACGACGTTGTCCATCGCCTCGACGAGATCGTAGATCCCGAAGGGGATGGCGGTAACGAGGATGACGCCGATGAACTCGAAACCGCCGAACACGTGGCTGAACGCGGGAACCGGGACGGCCACATGAAAGCTGGAGAGGGAATCGGAGAGATTGGCAAGCGACATCCCG
>Ga0265325_10001827_pt1 | contig 14711 bp, 14 predicted proteins | sample 41420metaG_FD_202090 | JGI IMG/M metagenome (GOLD analysis project Ga0265325, IMG submission 202090) | Rhizosphere microbial communities from Carex aquatilis grown in University of Washington, Seatle, WA, United States - 4-14-20 metaG | ecosystem: Host-associated > Plants > Roots > Rhizosphere...
CATCGCCAGGTCGGGAATGCCCGGCCGCTTGAAGGGATAGCGCATGCACATCTGGGTGGCGACCTGGATCGCCCTGGTGTCGCGGGCGTGACACATATGGATTCCATGCACGCCGCAATCCAGCAATTGCTGGATCACCCAGCTATTGGCGCGCATATAGGCCTCGTCCAGGCCGATGATGCAGGTTTCCACGAACACGGCGGGAGTGCGATGGCCGCTGCGGGTGGGGCCGCCATCGACCAGGCCGCGCATGAATTCGCGCAGCTGCATGAAGGCAAGGGTGCCATGCTCCATCTCGACATTGATGGCATCGAGATAAGTGCGCGCCATCCGCACCCCCTGGGTATAGGGATCGACGCCCGGACCCATGCCGGAAATGCCGTAATAGATCGGCTGGCTGTCTTCCCACAATTCGATCGCCTTGTTGATGCGGCGCGGCTTGTAGTTCCAGTCCACCGAGGAGGGCTGCACCCCGGAATTGACCGGGCCGCCGCCATCGCCGACCGGGACCGGGCGGTACTGCCGCGCCGGGGCCGGCTGCGCCAAGGCCGGGCCCGCCGCCGCCACGCCGGATGCCGCACTGGCGCCCAGCGCCAGAATATCCCGCTTGCTGATCTGCATTGATTTCATCCCCCGCTGCCGCGATCTTGTGACATGACCGCTCCGCCCGCCAGTCTAGCAATCGACGCCCTGCGGCGACAGGGGCGCGATCTGTTGCGGGCGGGCAGGCTGGCGGATGCGGAAAATCTGTACCGCCGGCTGCTGGCCGATCATTCCGATTCCGCCGCCGGCCATCTCGAACTCGGCATCAGCCTGATGCTGCAGCAGCGGCTGGACGAAGCCGAAGCGGCAATGCGCCGGGGGCTCAGCCTGGAGCCGGGCGATGCGCGCGGTCCTTATCATTTGGGCGAGGTGTTGACCGCGCAGGGCAGGCTGGACGAGGCCCTGGCCTCCTACCGCAGCGCCCTTGCCATCGCCCCCGGCCTTGCCGAAGCCCGCGCCAATATCGGCAGCCTGTACCTGCAACTGGGACGGCCGCAGGAAGCGGAGGCGGAATTGCGCCAGGCGATTGCGGCAAGCTCCGGTCTTGTCCAGGCGCGCAACAATCTGGGCATCGCGCTCGCGCTGCAGAACCGCTGGGAAGACGCGATCGCCGCCTTCCGCGAAGTGATTGCGGCGAGTCCCGGTTTTGCCGACGCGCACAACAATCTGGGGATCGCGCTCGCATCCGGCGGCCGGTTCAACGACGCCATCAGGGCCTATCGCCAGACGCTGGTGTTGAAGCCGGACCATGCCGGCGCCTGCCACAATCTGGGCAATGCGCTGAAGGAGTTGGGCCGGCTCGCCGAGGCCGAAGCCTCCTACCGCCGCGCCATCGGGGTCGCTCCCGGCCATGCGGTGGCCTGGCAGCATCTGGGCATGGTGCTGTGCGAGCAGAACCGCATCGCGGAAGGATTTGAATGTTTCCTGCGCCATGCCGCGCTGACCGAGGGCGCGCCCAGCCGGTTGCCGCACAAGCTGCAGCATGACCGCGAGCGAGAGGCCTATCTGGCGGAGATCGCCGCCGGCGGGCCGGAGTCGGGCGGGCGCATCGCGGGTCCGGCGGTCAATCCGGCGAACAGCGCGGCCATTCAGAAGGAATGGCAAAAGGCGCAGCCGCAGATCGTCATCATCGACGACCTGTTGACTGCCGAGGCGCTGGAAGGGTTGCGTTTGTTCTGCTGGCGCGCGCCGATCTGGCGCAAAGCCTATGAGGAAGGCTATCTCGGCGCCATGCCGGAGCATGGCTTTGCCTGCCCATTGCTGGCCCAGATCGCGGAGGAATTGCCGGCCCGCTTCCCCGCCATCTTCGAAAGCCATCCCCTCTTGCAGCACTGGGCGTTCAAATATGACAGCCGCATGAGCGGCATCAAGCTGCATGCCGACTTCGCGGCGGTGAATGTCAATTTCTGGATCACCCCCGACGACGCCAACCGCGATCCCCAAAGCGGCGGGCTGGTGGTGTGGGACAAGGCCGCGCCGCTGGACTGGAGCTTTGCCCGCTACAACCGCAGCCCGGACCAGATCCGTGAATTTCTGGCGCGCGAGGGGGCGACGAAGCAGGTCATTCCCTACCGCGCCAATCGCGCCGTCATTTTCGATTCCGACCTGTTCCACGAAACCGACCGCATCGATTTCAAGGACGGTTATCGCAACCGGCGCATCAATGTGACCCTGCTTTATGGCCGGCGCGGCGCGCCGGCTTAGGGACTCGATTGGAATGTCAGTATTTATTTGTCATGGCCCACTTTACGTGGGCCATCCAGGGCCATTAGTCGCGAACCTCTGAGAAATGCGCCTGTTGCCCTGGATGGCCCGGGCAGGCCGGGCCATGACGATTTTGGGCTGGCTTTCCTACTGAGCTAAGGCGTTAGTCGGAAACCGGCCGCACGCTTTTCTGCTGCACCTGCCCGGCGCGCAGATAGCGCAGCGGCGTGTCGCGGCCGACCCGCTCATAAGTCAGCAGCCGATGCAGGTCGTCCACGCTCGACAGGGTCTCGCCGGCGAATTCGAGCAGCACATCGCCATCATGAAGCCCTGCCGCGGCTGCAGGGCCTTCGGGGCGTACATCGACCAGCATCACCGCGGTCTCCGAATTGCGGCCCAGGCCATGGGCGAGCTTGCGGCCCAAGGTGACGGTCTGCACGCTGGCATGGAGGCGGCTGCGGCGCACCCTTCCGTCGCGCATCAGCCGCGCGGCGACATCGGTGGCGGTGTCGATGCCGATGGCGAAGCAGATGCCCTGTGCCCCGCCGGCGATGGCGGTGTTGATGCCCACCACCAGCGCCCTGGAATTGACCAAGGGGCCGCCGGAATTGCCGGGATTCAGCGGCGCGTCGGTCTGGATCACGCTGTCGATCTGCCGCCCGGTGGAGGCGCGCAGATTGCGGCCCAGGGCGCTGATGATCCCCGCCGTCACCGTCGCCTGATAGCCCAGCGGATTGCCGATCGCCACCACCAGCTGGCCGACCTTGAGCTTGGAAGATCGCCCGAACTCGGCATGCTCGAAGCCGCTGCCCGAAAGCCGCAGCACCGCCAGATCGGTCTCCGGATCGTCGCCCACCAGCCGCGCCTCATATTCCCGCCCATTGGGAAAGGAACAGATGAGCCGCGACGAACCCTGGATCACATGGCTGTTGGTGAGGAGATAGCCGTCGGGCGTGTAGACCACGCCCGAACCCTGGCCGCGCAGCCGGTCCTGGGCCCCGCGCACCGAGATGTTGGCCACCGCCGGTCCCACCCGCTCGAAGGCATGCGCCACGATCCGCGAATAAGGATCGAGTTCGTCATGTTCGGCGGAACTGCGCAGATCCTTCAACCGGGCGTCACCTCAATGGCCGATTGGGCCTATATAGGCACCCGCCAATGATCTGCAACCGCGGCGCCTATTGCGCCAGCACCACCAGGTCGCCGCGCATCGGGGCATTGGCCGGATCGGCCGCCACATAATGGCCGGAGGCGAGCTTGCCCTCGACATTGCTGAGTTCCACCGTGCCCAGCACCGCCTTGCGCTCGGCCAGCACCTGGCCGGTGGTGGGATCGGTGAAAGTCTTGCCGATGCGCTGTACCGTCAGCCGGTCGCCGGTCTTCAGGCCGATATCGGCGCCGGCATTGACGTAAACCGTATCGCCATCGGCTTCCACCACTGCGCCCTGCCAGCTGCCGCTGGCCACCGCGGCGGCGATCTTGCCCACCGCGTCATTGATCGCGGCACGGGTCGCTTCGCCCAGCGGCGTGGTCCAGAATTTGTTGCCGCCCAGCGCGATGCCGCTATAGCCGCCGGTGAAGCCGACACTGGTGGAGGAAATCTCGTGCTTCACCTTGAAGGCGGCGACCTGGCCGCTGGTGCGGGTATCCACCACCCGCAGATCGATCGCCACCGAACCCTTGGTGCTGTTCATCGACAGGCCACCGCTGAACAATCCGCTGGCGCCGCCGACGCTGACCCCGCTGCCCTTGTCGGCAGTGCCGAACTCGGTCACCGAGCCGACCACCAGATATTGCGCCGGGATCACCGAACCGGGCGCGGGCGCCGCCGTGCCGGCAGAGACATGGTTGGCCGCCATCTGCTGTTCGTTCAGCACCTGGGCCAGGGCGTTGCGCTCCACCACGACAAAGCGGTCGGATTCCTGCAAGGCGGTGGACAGCATCGCCGACAGGCTGCCGCCGACATTCCACGCGGTACCGGCCGGGGCAAGTGCGCCGATGGCGTCGATCTGGCCGACCGCGATGGTGCGGCGGGGGCCGGGAATGGTCTGCACCGGACCTTGCAGGATCGGCCCCGGATTGTCCTGTGCGACCACCGGCCCTGCCAGGAACAGCATTGCCGCGGCGGCAAGGCCCGCGCGCACCACATTTGCCGGCGAACTCTTCATGGCTGCGATGCTCCGTTACTTGGTCATGCCGTTGGCGACCGGGACGGCGATCACTTCGTCCACTTCGACAAGGACGTCGCCATTCTTGATCGGGATCACCTGGTTCGGGGCGCCGCCGATGGGATGGAAATTGACGTCACTGCTCAGCTCCCCCACCAGCACCGCAACGCCGGCCTGTTTGCCGCCCGCGGTGCCCTTGGCATAGATGTAGCAGCCATTCGACACGACAGTGAACGGATTGTTGTCGGTGGGGCCGCCCTGGCCGTAGAATTTTCCGACGAAATAACCACCCCATTCCAGGGTGGCGCAGGGCTGGATTTCATAGGCCGTCTTGAAGCCGGCATCCGCCAGCATGTGCTCGTAATTGCGCAGCAGTTCAAGCGGGGTGTGGCCGGACGGGATGTGATAGATGACGCGCGTCACCTGGCCTTCCAGGGCTTCGGACTTGGTGAAGCCGCCGCCCGGCGTGCCGGGCCCGGTGGCGAAGGTGTAATGGTCGAAGCTGCGGTTGATGAACTGGATGATCTGCGAGCCCTGAAAACGCTTCATGCCTTGCGGATCGTGCGAGCCGGGCATATCGGCCGCGGCCGCCGCACCGCACAGCGCGCTGGCGGCGAACAGGGAGAACAGAAGCTTGTTGGTGCGCATGACGGTTCCTTTCACAGTTTCTTGAGTTCGACGCGCCGGTTCTTGGAGCGCCCGTTTTCATTGTCGTTGGTGTCGACCGGCTTGGTCGCGCCATAGCCCTTGGCGTGCAGCCGCGTGGCGGCGACGCCGTAGGATTTGACCAGGGCTGCGACCACCGCATCGGCCCGGCCCTGGCTGAGCTTGGCATTGTGATCGGGCGAGCCGGTATTGTCGGTGTGGCCGGAGATTTCCAGATTGAGCTTGGGATCGTTCTTCAACAGCAGCGCCACCTGGTCCAGCGTCGCCTTGCTTTCCGGCTTGATCGCGGTCTTGTCGATGTCGAACAGGATGCCATAGATGTCGACCACGCCGGAATCGGCGAGCTGCTTGGCCATGTCCTCGGCCTTGACCACCACCATCTGGTCGGCGACCGGCTGGCCCACGACGATATCCAGGCCGACCAGCACTTCACCGGCCTTCATCGCGACATGGCCCTTGCCGGCGGGCAGGTTGAAGCCGAAATCGGACGGCACTTCGGAGATCAGCAGGCCGATGGTGGTCTGCTTGCCGCCCTTCACGCTCTTGCCCGCCAGATAGCAGCCGACGCTGGTGTTGGCAAACGGCACATCGCCGGTGCTGCCGGCCTGGTTGTAGAATTTGCCGACGAAATAGCCGCCCCATTCCAGGGTGTAGCAGGGATCGAGCTTGAAGCTTTCGATCACGCCCTGGCTCAGCAGCATCGCCTCATAATTGCGGAAAACCTCCAGCGCGGTGTGCCCGGCAGGAACGCGATAGAGAACCCGCGTCACCGCGCCTTCCACGCTCTGCATCTTGGTGAAGCCGCCGCCCGGCGTGCCGCCGCCCAGGGCGATGGTATAGCTGTCATAGCTGCGCTCGGCATAGCCGACGATCTCCGAACTCCGGAAGCGCCCGAAGCCGCCGGGGTCCTTGGACCCGGCCATGTCGGCGGCCATCGCCGGCGCGCCCAGCGCGACCAGCGCCAATGCCGAGACCAACTCTTTCTGCAAAACACGCATGCCTGAACTCCCTCTTGGTTCACTATTGTCGCGGCGCAGGGCCATTCGGTTCATCGAGGCGGCGAGAAAAATCGTCCACCGGGGATCGGGCTGCGGAATTGCGCGCCGGAATGCAAATCATGAGATCCCCCCAAAGGAATGCCCGAGATTGCGAAAATGCCTGCTGTGCTTGCCGATGTGCGAGTGTGCAAAATGCCCGCCCCCGGGCATGAAGAACTGCATGAAGAATTGCACAATAGCATGAAACCGCGATTCGCGGGAAGCCGCACGGCGACCGTTAACGTCCGGCGTTGCGCGGGCCGTTAACCGAAGGCGCGGAAATCGCCTGATAGGCGTCGGCCAGCTTGGGCTCCTGCGGCTCCAGCGGCCTGGCGGTGGCGAGCAGGATCGCGCGCACCGCGTCCGGCCGCAGCCCTGGTTGCCTGCCGATCATCAGGGCGGCGATGCCGCTCACTTCGGCGGCGGAAAAAGAGGTGCCGGACAGGACCTGATAGCCGCCGTCCAGCGCCGCCACCAGAATATCGACCCCCGGCGCGGCCACCGCGATATAGTCGCCCCGGTTGGCGCCGGCGAAAATCCGGTCGGCGGCGTCGGTCGCCGTCACCGCCAGCACATTGGGATCGGCGCCGGGATAGAGCGGCGGCGATCGCGGCCCGGCATTGCCGGCCGCGGCGACCAGCATGATGGCGTTGCGGTAGGCGCCCTCCAGGCTGCGATGGATCGCCGGATCGGACGGTCCGGCGAAACTCATATTGATGACCCGCGCGCCTTTCACCGCCGTCCAGTCCAGGCTCTTGAGGATATTGAAGGTGGTGCCCTGTGCTCCGGCGCTGGCGGCGTCGAAGGCGCGCGCCGAAAGGATTCGCGCCTTCGGGGCCGAGCCCATCAGCCGGCCATGGGCGACGATCAGCCCGGCGATGGCGGTGCCGTGATCGTTGGGAGCGCCGGTATTGCCGGTGGCGTCGAAACTGGCGGCCAGCGAGCCGGTGAGATCGGGATGGGTGGCGTCGATGCCCGAATCGATCACCCCCACCAGCACATTCTCGCCCTGGCCCAAGGTATGGGCCTGGGGCAGCCGCAGCTTGACCAGGGCATATTGCAGCGGATCGGCCCCCCGCGGCGCATCGTCCTGCAGCGCGAACAGATAATTGGGCTGCGCCGACAGCACCGCGGCATCGGCCTGCAGCGCCTGGATCACCGCGGGCAATGCGCGCCGGTCGGGAATGCGCAGCAGCAGCATGGTGGTGCCGGTCAATTGCGAGGCGAGCTGGTCGACCAGGGTGAGGTTGTTGCGCAGCGCCAGGGCGGCGATCGCCTGCGGCGTCGCCGGGCTTGCCATTTCGGCCACCACTTCATTGCGCACCAGGCGGCGCTCGCCCGCGGGCGGCACACCGCTGCCGGGACGGCGTCCGGCCGGTGCCGGCAAGGCAACGATGCCGCCGGCGCCGTTCTGCGGAATGCTGGCGCCAAGTTGATTGATCTGACCGCGAAGATCCGGATTCTGGCTGGGATAGGCGAAGCCGCCTTCGTTATCGGTGCGGGTCGTATCGCCCTGGGGAAGGCGCGACAGGTCCTGGGAGCGGTGCACCGCATCGATGGCTTCGTCGGTGTGATCGGTCTGCGCCTGGGCGATGGCGGCGACGGCGCACAACAGAACGGCCGCGAGCAGGACAGAACAAAACCGGCTTTGGCTGGCTGGCATTTTGCGATTGCCCCTGGAGCCCGAATCTAGCATTTCGCCGGCCTCCGCGGTAGCCGCCCGCCTTGCGCAACCGGACAGCCCCGCCCGGAAGCGGGACTGTCCTTTTCTGCGTTGCGGCATTCAACGATGCGCGGCATGGACTTCCGAGCTGGAATTGCCGTTTTCGTCGGTGACGGTGACGGTGTGGGTGCCGTCGCCATTGTCGGTCACGGTCGTGGTCTTGCCGTCATAGGTGCTCGATCCGATGACATTGGACTTGGGCTGCGGCACGTAAGGCTTCCAGCCGCCCTTGCCGTCATCCACCGAGATGCCCTTGGGCAGCTTGGGCTTGACGTCGTCCTTGGTCACGACGGTGGTGACGCCATTATAGGTGCTTGAACCCAGGATGTCGGACTTGGGCTGGGGCTTGTAGTCGGTCCAGCCGCCCTTGCCGTCATCCACCTGGATCGTGCCCTTGGGCGGATCGCGGAGGACCTGGGTGTTGGTCTTGCCGTTCTCGGTGGTGGTCAGGGTGCGCGAGTTGTCGGGGTTGCGGGTCACCAGCGTGTCGCGGCCTTCAAAGCTGCTCGAGCCGATGACATTGGATTTCGGCTGGGGCTTGTAGTCGGTCCAGCCGCCCTTGCCATCATCGACCTGGATGCTGCCCTTGGGCGGATCGCGGCGGACTTCCGAGCTGGTCCTGCCGTTCTCGGTGGTGCTCACGGTACGCGAATTGTCGGGGTTGCGGGTCACCAGCGTGTCGCGGCCGCGATAGCTGCTCGAGCCGATGACATCGCTCTTGGCCGGGTGATGATAGTCGGTCCAGCCGCCATGGCCGTCATCGACCTGGATGCTGCCCGGTATGGGGCGGTGACGCTCCTGGGCGTGAAAGCCAAGGCCGAGGCCGAAGGAAATCACGTTGCTGTTGCCTTCGCCGTCGCCGGCGACCACCGTGGTATGGCCTTCATAGGTGCTGAAGCCCAAAAAGCCGCCGGCCGAAGCGGGCGCGATTGCGGCCAGGCTGGCCGCCAGAATCGAAGCTGTAAGCAGATAACGGGTTTTCATGACTGTCTCCTGTGGTTGGAAAAATCCCTTGCACAGGTTGGTCGCGGGCCAGGGCCGGACGGTTCAAATGGGGGTCCCAGGCCGTGGGCACTTAATATATGGCGGCGCCGGCGGGGGCTTGTTCCCTGGAATTGTTTGGGGGCAAGCTGGCGGCAGGGGCGCTGGCGACCCGCCAGCCGAAAACGGCTATTTTTTCACCTGCGTTTGAACCTTGCGGCCCGGTGGCGCGACCCATAGCCGAGCCGAGGAACGTGCTGATGCAAACGACCCCGGACGAGGCACTGATCGAAAGGATCGCCGGCGGCGACCGGGTGGCCATGCAGGTGCTGTTCGCGCGCCATCATGTCCGGGTTTTCCGCTTCGCCTTGCGGCTGGTGCGCAACGAAGCAACGGCGGAGGATATTATCAGCGAGGTGTTCCTGGATGTCTGGCGCCAGGCCGGCCGGTTCGAGGGCCGTTCCCAGGTATCCACCTGGCTGCTGGCGATCACAAGGTTCAAGGCCCTGTCGGTGCTGCGGCGCCGGCCGGAGGAGGCGCTGGATGAAGCGACGGAGGCCGCGATCGAGGACCCGGAGGACGATCCGGATGTCGCACTGCAGAAGAAGGACAAGGCCGCGGTGCTGCGGCGCTGTCTGCAGGGACTTTCGGCCGAGCACCGGGAGATCGTCGATCTGGTCTATTATCACGAGAAATCGGTGCAGGAAGTGGCCGAAATCGTGGGTATTCCGGAAGGCACGGTGAAGACGAGGATGTTTCATGCCCGCAAGAAACTGGCGGAAATGATGAAGGAACAGGGAATAGATCAAGGCTGGCCATGACCACACGCAACAACAAGGACGCGGAGCGCCAGGCGCTGGAGGACCTGCTGCCCTGGCACGCGGCGGGAACGTTGAGCCGCCAGGAGGCACAGCTTGTCGAAGCCGCGCTGGCGCGCGATCCCGAACTTGCCCGCCTTTATGAACTGGTGCGCGGCGAGCTGGCCGGCACCATTCAGCTCAACGAGACATTGGGCGCCCCCTCGGCGCGGGCGATGGAAAAACTGTTTGCCAGGATCGACGCCGAACCGGCGCGGCGGATGCGGCGCGCGCCGGGTCTGGGAGCGCGGATGGCCGAATTCCTCGCCAGCCTGTCGCCGCCCACCCTGGCCTGGGCGGCGGTGGCGGCGGCAGTGGTTATTATGTTGCAGGCCGGCGTGATCGGCAGCGGCCTGCTCAAATCCGGGCCCGGCGGCAGCTATGTGACGGCCTCGGCCCCCGGCGAGGCCGCGGGGGGGACCTATGTGCTGATCCGCTTCGCGCCCAAGGCCAGCGCCGCCGATGTCACGGCCTTCCTGGAGGCCCGCAAGGCCAGCATCGCAGGCGGGCCGGCGGCCGGATTCTACCGCGTCCGGGTGGCCCCGGCCGGCCTGCAAAAAGAAGAATTATCAAACATTATCAAAGAGATACAGAAGGACAAGACGGTCGATTTCGTGGCCAGGGCACCCTAATCGGCCCCCCGCTTTGAACCTTTTCGCGGCTGGGCGCGACCAATGGGTATGAGGCCGGCATTCGGCCCAAACCAGAGGAGCCCGTCATGTCCATGAATCGTCTTGTTCTTGCCGCCGTTGCCATCCTGGCCGGCAGCCATGCCGCGGGTGCGGCGAGTTTCGCGCCTTCCATCGCCAAATGGACGGCCATCCACACCGAAGCGCCCAGCCATTTCTCCGCCCCGGTCAGCCTGGCCCGTTTCAGCGCCCCGGTGCAGAGCCAGCCCACGATCTTCACCGCTCCCGCGACGGGACCGGCTGGCGCCCAGTTCGGCCGCCTGCCCGCGACCAACAATTCCTTCATCGACCCGACCCGCAACTCGGTCAATGCACATCAGACCCAGAATTCGGTGCAGGCGACCAACACGATGGAATCGAGCCAGGCGGTGCAGGGACGCAATTGTTATCTCAACGCCATCCGCGCCGGTCTCTGCCAGGGCCGTTAAAAGAAAAATTGGTCAGCCCCCCGCGCGGCGCCGCTCCCCGCCGCGCGGGCTACCATTCTGAACTTGAGGGGCCGGCGCCTCGGAGAGCCTGGCGCGCCCGCGCTTGAAGCCGCCGGGCAATACCGGGCATCTCCGCCAGCCGCTCCAGCTCGGGCCGGGTCGCGTTGTTGAAATTGACGATCTCCACCAGGCGGGGGAACGCGAAATCCGGATTGGGGCGCTCGCGCAGCGTCACCGCATCGCCCGCTGTTATCGCGCCGGTTTCCAGCACCCGGTAGTACCAGCCGGCGCGGCCATTGCGCACCATCGCCCTGGGCAGGCGATTATCCTCGAAACGCAGGGCGAATTTGAAGCAAGGCTGGCGCGGCTGGCAGACCTGCAACAGCGCTCCGCCGATGGCATGGATGTCGCCGACACAGATGTCCGCTTCGTCCATCCCGGCGATGGACAGATTCTCGCCCATCCCGCCGCCGGCGAACTTCGCGCGATGCTCGGGATATTCGTCCCCCCACGCCGCATAATGCGCCGCGCTGTAGCCATAGACCGCCTTGTCGGGCCCGCCATGCACGCTGAGATCGGCCTGCGCGTCGCCTTCCAGGCCCAGCGGCGCGACCTGCACCGCGCCGGCAACGGCGTGCTTGACGAAGCCGCTGGGCACGCCCTCGGGTCCGAGCGGCGCGATCCGCCCGGCATGCACGGACAACAGGCGCGCGGACGCCATCGCATCACCGCATAAATTCCACGACGATTCTGCTACAGGAACACGTGTCTGGGCAATGGCGAGCCGCTATTCGCCTTCCTCGGCGACGGCGCGATTGGCCAGTGCGAACAGCGCGGCCAGCACACAGCCCGCGATGATGCCGACCGTCAGGTCCCGCACCAGCGTCAGCACGAAGGTGGTGAGCAGCACGGCGGCGCCGCGCCAGTCGGTAAGCAGGCGGCCAAACTCCTTCTTCTCCGCCATGTTCCAGCACACCACCACCAGCACCCCGGCCAGCGCCGCCAGCGGCACATAGCTCGCCAGCGGCGCGGCGACCAGCATGAACAGCAGCAGGAACAGGCAGTGCAGGATGCCCGACAGGGGACTGCAGGCGCCGGCGCGGATATTGGTGGCGGTGCGGGCGATGGTGCCGGTCACGCTGATGCCGCCGAACAAGGCGGAGGCGATATTGGCGATGCCCTGCGCCACCAGTTCCATGTTGGAGCGATGCTTGCGGCCGGTCATGCTGTCGGCGACCTTGGCGGACAGCAGGCTCTCCACCCCGCCCAGCAGGGTGAAGGATAAGGCGGCGGGCAGAACCTGCCACAACAGCTGCGGCGTGATCACGGGCAGGTGCGGCAGCGGCAATCCGTGCGGCAACCCGCCGAAGCGGCTGCCGATGGTTTCGACCGGCAGATGAAGACCCGCCGCCGCCAGCGAGGCCAGCACCACCGCGATCAGCATGCCGGGCCAGCCGGGCCGCCACCAGCGCAGCAGGAATATGAGAGCGGCCGATACCGCGCCAATGCCCAGCGCGGCGGGATTGAGGCTGGGCAGGGCCTGGGCCAGCGTCGTCAGTTTCGGGATCAGCGGCCCGGGTTCGGCCCCCGCCAGATGCAGGCCGCCAAGGTCCTTGAGCTGGCTTGCCAGGATGGTGACGGCAATGCCGCAGGTGAAGCCGACCGTCACTGCATGGGGAATATGGCGGATCAGCGATCCCAGCCGCAGAATACCAACCAGGGTCAGCATCAGGCCCGAGAGCATGACGGTGAGCAGCAGCCCGGCAAGGCCGAACCTTGCCACCGTGGCGGCGACCAGCACGATGAAGGCGCCGGCGGGGCCGCCGATCTGGTAGCGGCTGCCGCCCAGCGCCGAAACCAGGAAGCCGCCGATAATGGAAGTATAGAGTCCGCGGCCCGGCTCCACGCCGGAAGCCACCGCGATCGCCATCGACAGCGGCAGCGCCACGATCGCCACGGTCAGGCCGGCCAGCACATCCTTGCGGAATTTGCCAAAGTCATAGCCCTCACCGAAGGTGGTGACCAGCTTGGGGCGGTAAAGATGGGCTGAAGCGGAACCGTCGGGCATCGTCTTCGAAGTTGAATTGCAGGAAATTATAATAGCTTTCGGTTAGCGAAAAGCGAAGATGCCGGCTTGCCGCAAGTGCCGGCGGAAAGGATAGCCATGCTGCAACCACCGCCCGCCCAGCCCGGCATGCGCGAGGACGAGGTTGATACCCCCGCGCTGTTGATCGATCTGGATGCTTTCGAGCACAATCTGGACCGCATGGCGCAATTGCTGGCGCCCACCGGGGCGAAACTGCGCGCCCATGCCAAGACCCACAAATCCACGGTGATCGCGCAGTTGCAGATGGCGCGCGGCGCGGTTGGCCAATGCGTGCAGAAAGTGGCCGAGGCCGAAGCCCTGGCCTGGGGCGGGGTGCCCGACATATTGGTGAGCAACGAAATCGTCGGCGCTTCCAAGCTGGCGCGGCTGGCGGCGCTGGCGCGCATCGCGCGCGTTTCAGTCTGCGCCGATCATCCCGCCCAGGTGGCGGCGATCGAGACGGCGGCAGCGGACGCTGGGGTGCGGCTGCCGGTGCTGGTGGAGATCGATGTCGGCGCCGGGCGCTGTGGCGTGGCGCCGGGACCGGACGCGGTGGCGCTGGCAAAGCGCATCGCGCAATCACGCCATCTGATGTTCGGCGGGCTGCAGGCCTATCACGGCAGCGCCCAGCACAGGCGCAGCCTGGCGGAACGGCAAAAGCTGATCGAGGCCGCGGCCCAGGATTGCCGCCGCACCGTGGAGCAATTGCGCCAGCAGGGGCTGGATTGTCCGATCATCGGCGGCGGCGGCACCGGCACTTTCGAGATCGAGGCGGCATCGGGCATCTATAACGAGATTCAGGCGGGCAGCTATCTGTTCATGGACGCGGACTATGCCCGCAACCTGGACGGCGGCGGCACGCCGGTGCGCAGCTTCCGCCATGCGCTGTTCGTGCTGGCGACGGTGATGAGCACGCCGAACAGAAGCATCGCGGTGCTGGATGCGGGGCACAAGGCGGTGGCGGTGGATTCCGGCCTGCCGGAAATCTGGCAGCGGCCTGGCATCCGCTATGTCGGCGCCTCGGACGAGCATGGCAAGCTGGAAATCGCTTCGGAAAGCCAGGCGCCCGCGCTGGGCGAGAAGCTGCGCCTGGTGCCGGGCCATTGCGATCCCACGGTGGACCGCTTTGACTGGTATGTCGGGATGCGCGACGGACGGGTGGAATGTCTGTGGCCGGTCAGCGCCCGCGGCGGGATGTACTAGAGTGCTTCCATTCACAGCGCGAGAGGAGCCAAAGATGGTCGAGGCAACATGCCATTGCGGTGCGGTGCGGCTGGAAGTTCCCAAGTCGCCGCAGGAAGTCGAGGTCAAGGAGTGCAACTGCTCCATCTGCCGGCGGACGGGCGCGGTGGTGGCGTACTACTCGCCTCGGGACGTGCGGGTCAGTGGCGCGACCGACGCATACGTGTGGGGCGACCGCGAGATCGAATTTCACCGCTGCAAGATATGCGGCAACTTCACCCACTGGGCGCCGGTGCACAAATCGCTGGATCGCATGGGCGTGAATGTGCGTTTGATGCCGCCCGAACTGTTGGCCGATCTGCGCATCCTGAAGTTCGACGGCGCGGATAGCTGGACAGTCGTCGGGGAACGACGAGGCATCTAGCGTCCAGAGTAAAAAGCGAGGCCAGACCCACCGTGTAATATGCCCGCGAGCTAAGGTTTTGCCGGCCTTTCGTCGGACTGAGCGGACCAAATTGAACAGTGCAACATGGTGCACTTTCGCGTTCCGGCTTTATCAGGCCGCGAACTACCGAATTTGCAGGCGACGTAGTTCGAATTAATGGGTTTTGGCCCTAGTGTCGTGGTTCAGGGCGCGCGCGGACGGT
>Ga0265325_10001832_pt1 | contig 14693 bp, 9 predicted proteins | sample 41420metaG_FD_202090 | JGI IMG/M metagenome (GOLD analysis project Ga0265325, IMG submission 202090) | Rhizosphere microbial communities from Carex aquatilis grown in University of Washington, Seatle, WA, United States - 4-14-20 metaG | ecosystem: Host-associated > Plants > Roots > Rhizosphere >...
CACGTGCTTGCCGTCCCGATCGGTTCGAGAGGGCCAAACCATATTGGTCGCGATCTTGCCGATCTCAAACGGAACGCGGCGTTTCAAGAGGCCAAACGATCGCTCCAAGACATCGCATGCCAGTTTTGTAAACACAGCAATCATGTCGCTGCGCTTCAGCAGGTTCGGTACAGCCGTATAGTTCGATACGGACACTTGTGCGCGGCGCTTCAAGTTATAGTGCGCCAGAAGTTCATCGAAGATGGCGGTGCGGCCGCCGGTTGCGCTAACGATCAAATGCGGAAACGACAATATTTGGTCGATAGTCGCCTTCGCTCTGTATCTACCGATCGGATGGCCTTTGCGGAATACGCAATACAATTCCTCGTCACCCAGGAATTCCGTGTTGACGGTGCGAGGTTTTTCATCAAACCAGCCCAGCGCCAAATCGATCTTGTCCTTCTCCATGAGGTCCAAAGCGTGCCCGCGGTCGGCGGTCACCAGATGCAAGTCCATTGTCGGCGCGACTTTCGTCAAACGCGCCATCAATGGTGGAATCACCGCCAGCGCCAATCGATCAGGCATGCCGATGCGATAAACCCCTGTGGCAAGTCCTGGATCGAAAATCGTCTCTCGAATGATGTTGCGATCGATCAGCATCATGATCTCGCGAAGGGGCTTGCGGATAGCATCGGCGCGTGGCGTCAGGACCATCCCGTCGGGACCCCGCACCAGGAGGTCGTCGCGAAGCAATTCGCGCAGGCGGCTGAGCGAATTGCTGATGGCGGGTTGAGAGCGGTTCAGTTGACGGCCGGCTCGCGTGACGTTGCGCTCGGCGATGAGGGCATCGAGAACGGCGAGCAGGTTGAGGTCGAATTCCTTTCGGCGCATAAGCATTCATTCATTGCGTCAATGACGAGCCATTTATACGATCAATTAGGAGAATATGGAACGCCCGCTTAGTGTTTGGGGCACGACCTTTCAAGAACCGAGGCGACGCGCGGCGTCGCAAAACTTCTCGGCTGTGAGGCGCCACTATAAATTTGATGTTCGAGGGAGAGAACGCATGAAACAAAAGATCATTGGCGCTTTGGTCGTGTTCGTTGCGCAGCTGTTGGTCTTTCAAAGTGCACAGGCGTTCCCCGATCGGCCGGTCAAGATTGTCGTGCCGTCGCCGGCGGGAGGTCCACCTGACATCATGGCGCGCCTGTTGTCGGACAAGATGGGCGCAGTTCTTGGACAGTCCGTCGTCGTCGAGAACCGACCGGGTGGAGCGGGAGGAACCGTTGGCTCCAAATCCGTCATAACGGCGGATCCGGACGGCTATACGCTTTTGCTCGGCAGTACGAGCGCGGTGCTTATTGCGCCGCTGATTCACAAGAGCGCCGGTTACACCCCGGAAACGTTCACCCCTGTTGCGGGGCTTGCCGAGAGCGCCGAGGTTTTGGCGGTACATCCATCCGTGCAAGTCAACTCTGTCGCTGAGTTGGTCGAACTGGCGAAATCGAAGCCGGGCGAGCTGCGATACGCCTCGGCGGGGGTTGGCACGCTTCCTCATATCGAAGGTGAGTTGCTGAAAGCACAGGCCCACATCGATATGCATCACATTCCCTATCGAGGCGGTGGTCCGGGGCTCACCGGTCTTTTGGGCGGGGAGGTCCATATGTTCTTTTCGGCCCTGACCCAGATGCTGCCGTATATCCGTGACGGTCGCTTGCGGGGACTGGCTGTGACGAGCGCGACCCGCAGCCCGCTAGCGCCGGACATTCCGACGATGGTGGAGAGTGGGTTCGATACGTTCGTGACCGCTTCCATCAATTTTATCGTCGCTCCTCCGGGAACCCCCATCTCTGTCCGGCAGCAACTCAGTGACGCCGTGGCCCGCGCGCTCGCCAGCGATGAAGTCAAACAGGCATTTGCAAAGGTCGGTGCTCAGGCGCGGCCGGCGTCGCCGGAACAACTGGCCACGTACCTGACACAGCAACAGCAGCACTGGTCGAAGCTCGTGGAAGCGTCGCACGTCTCGGTCGATTGATGATCGTATCGGATCGAATCCAGGCCCTGACCGCATGAATTTTTCGTGGGGCTCGCTGCGCCCGAAGGACAAGCAAGAGATCACGCGTCACGCTGCATTGAGGGAGGGATCGGCCATGCCACACGCCCTGGCAAGATTGGTCATATCGGCCGGAGTTCTGGCAGTCGCCAGTCAAATCGCTGTCGCGCAAACGGCCGCCAGCGACCCCGACGCCGAGCGCAAGGCGGATCTCGTGGTCGCCTACAAAATCCTGGTGAACGAAGGAATTCTCGACAGCTTCGGTCACGTCACAGTTCGTTCGGCCAAAGACCCGAATATCTTTTTCATGCCGCGGGCCATGCCGCCGGCCTTGGTTTCTATGAATGACCTGCTGGAGGTGCGGGTGTCCGATAGCCAGCCGGTTGATCCCAAAGGACGCCGGGTCAATGGCGAACGCTACATTCATGGCGAAATTTACAAGGCCCGTCCGGACGTGATGGCGGTGATCCATTCTCATTCGCAGGCCGTGATCCCGCTCAGCCTTACCCCCATCAAGCTGAGGCCTGTGGTCGCGCAGGCCGGATTTCTTCCGGCGGAAACTCCGACCTTTGAAATCCGTGATACCCGCAAGGCCGGGGACCGGGGCATGCAAGTGACGGACAGCGCACGCGGCGCCGCGCTGGCCCGCACTTTATCTTCCTATCCGGTGGCGTTGATGCGCGGACATGGCGAGGTTGTGGTTGGCTCGTCCGTCAAGCAGGCCGTTGTCTATGCGGCCTACGTTGACATTAATGCACGAATGCAGACCCAGGCGCTGCTGCTGTCCCGTGATATCGTCTCGATGAACGAGGCCGAGTTGTTCACGCCCCAAGAGTTCGACATCAATCGCCCGTGGGAGCATCTCAAACAGAAAACGCTTGACGATGCGGCCAAGGCCAAAGTCGATCGTGCGCAGTTCGGGCTGGAACAGACGCAAGGGAAGCAGTGAGCCGGTATCTTGATCGCCCGCGAGAGGTTTCGGTGTAGCGGTGAGTGTCTGGAGGGATGAATGCCATCAAGCTGCAGGATAGCAATCGTTGGCGGCGGACTCGCCGGACTCGCGGCAGCGAACGCGCTGAAGTCGGTCGGACTTGAGGCGGAGATCTTCGAGGCCGCGCCCGCCTTGGGCGAAATTGGCGCTGCGGTCAATACAAGCCCGCAGGCAGTCAAAGCGCTACAAGCCATCGGCATTGGAGATAAGGTCGCTGCGGCGGGCCATCTCTCGCGAGGCATCTACACGCGCAACATGCAGACCGGGGAATTTCTCGAATTCAACGATCGGTTCAAGGCCGCCGAGCGCTTTGGCGCTCCCTATTACAGCTTTCACCGCGCCGACCTTCTGAATGTTTTGGCTTCCGGCCTCGATCACAGCGTAATTCATCTCGGACACCGGTTGTCGGAGCTCGAGGAGCGAGATGACCGTATCGTCCTTGCGTTCGATAATGGCGCTCGCGTTGAAGCCGAATTCGTGATCGCCGCCGACGGCGTGCGCTCGGTCATCCGCAGCGCGCTCTATGGCGCGGATAATCCGACCTATACCGGCCAAATGGTGTGGCGTTCACTTCTGAACGGCAGCGACGTTCCTGAGGACATACTCGAGCCGACGGGTCACACCCAATGGGTTGGACCGGGTTGCCATTTCATCGCCTATTACATCCGCCGCGGCAAACTCGTGAATATCGTCACCCAGGAGGATACCGACAAATGGGTCGAGGAAGGTTGGTCGACCCGCGGAGATCCGGCTGAGATGAGGTTGAGCTTTCCCAATCCAGAACCGCGCCTCGAGAAGCTCCTTAGTCTTGTCACTGAGTGCTCCAAGTGGGGACTGTTCACGCGGCCGTTGACGCAGAACTGGGGCCGCGGTCGCATCCAGCTCATTGGCGATGCGGCGCATGCCATGCTTCCCAACGCCGGGCAGGGCGCCTGCCAAGCGTTCGAGGACGCGTACATCCTCGGGCGTTGGCTCGATGCCTGCCGCGATCCGGCCGAGGCTTTTGCCAATTTCCGTCGCGTCCGCATCCCGCGCGTGCACGGGGTGCAGCGGCTGTCCTTCTCCAATGCGCGCTTCAAGCACATGCGTGATGCCGCAGCCCAGAAGGAATCCATCAACACGGGCAAGGGCAGTGTTCACGGCAATTCCGATTGGGTGTGGGGATACGACCCCATCGTGGAATGGAACAAGGAGCCGGTCGTTCCGGCCACCTACGCGGCCTGACCGGCTGACCAACAAGCTTGCCGTTCATGCAGGCCGTGCCGGTCCGCCGAACTCCGTTGTGAGCCTCCGGCACGAGGCCTAACGTTGCGATCCGCGTATTTCGATTTCTCTTCAACTTGGGCTTTCGAATGGAAATTCCTGCGAACAGTCCAGCCGATTTTTCGCCGCTGCGCAGCCTCGCCGACATCGATGAGCTTGAGCGTGTGCCGCTCGAACAGCGCTTGCTGTCTTGGGACGCCAACGACTGGATTCGCCGCGGCTTGGATATCGCGCCGGACAAGATCGCCATACAATATGTCGCGGACGGCAAGCCGAACACGCGGCCGATTGAACTGACCTATCGCGAATTAAAGCAACGCGCTGTGGCGACAGCCAATCTGTTCCGAACGTTCGGCGTCGGCGACCATGACGCGGTTCTCTATCTGATGCCGACCATCCCCGCGCTCTATACGGTGATGCTTGCTTCGCTGGCCGTCGGCGTATCGTGCTGCGTCAATTGGATGCTGGAGCCGACGCACTGGATCGGGCTTATCAAGTCTTCCGGTGCGAAACTGATTGTCGTGCTGGGCCCTTCACCCGGTTACGAGATTTGGGAAAAATTCCAGACGATCCGCGGCGAACTGCCGGACGGAGTGCGGGTTGTGACGGTGCAGATGCCGGGCGACAAGTTGTCCGAACTCGATGTGGAGTTGCTGGCGTCGCGCCAACCGAGCGATAAACTTATTTTATCACGGAGATCAAAACCTGACGATATTGCGGCGTATATGCACTCGGGAGGCACGACAGGCTCGCCCAAGCTGGTCAAGCTCACCCATGGCGGTTTTTGCTACAAGTTCTGGGCCAATACGCTGGTCATGGCGTACGCGCAAAGCGACGTTATCTTCGCGGACTATCCGATGTTCCACATCGCGGGATTTTTTGGCCGCGGGCTCATGGCTTTGGCCAACGGCATGAGGATCGTCATCCCTTCGCCGATCGGTGCGCGCGACAAGATCTTTGTCGAGAACTACTGGAGATTTGTCGAGACCTACCGGATTTCCGTGCTGTCCGGTGTCCCGACGACGCTTGCGCAGCTCGCCAAGAATCCTCCGCAGGGTGAGGACTTGAGCTCGCTCCGCCCGTACGGGGTCACCGGCTCGACTGCGTTTCCTGCGGAAATCGCGCGACACCTCGAAACGCTTTGTGGGGTACGAATGATGGCGAGCTATGGCGCCACCGAGTACACGCAAAATGTGGCGCAGCCGCCGCGCGACGGCGATCCTCGCTATGGCGCGGCTGGACTTCGCCTGCCGTACACACAAATCAAAATCGTCAACATTGATGATGACGGGCGCATTGCACGCGAGTGCGGCGTCGATGAGATCGGGCTCGTTGTCGTGAAGGGTCCCAGCGTTACCCCCGGTTATGTCGACCGCGAAGACAACGCGGGTGTGTTGTTGCCCGGGGGCTGGTTCAACTCCGGCGACCTCGGCCGGATCGACGGCGACGGCTATCTGTGGATCACAGGCCGCGCCAAGGACATCATTATCCGTGGCGGCCACAATATCGATCCGACCGTCATCGAGGACGTCCTGCTCAAACATCCGGATGTGGTTCTTGCCGCCGCGGTTGGCATGCCGGACTCGTACGCCGGCGAGCTGCCGGTGGCTTATGTTCAGCTTGTGCCCGAAGCCAGCACGGCGGCCGATGAGCTGGCGGCGTTCGCCGCCGCCCACAGTTCCGAACGTGCGGCCACACCGAAGCAGATCATCCTGCGTGACCGCATGCCGTTGACCGACGTCGGCAAGCCCGCGAAGGTGAAGCTTCGGCTCGATGCGGCAGAGCGCGCCTTCACCGCGGCGGTAACGGATGTTGCGGGCACAGATCGCATATCCGTCAAAATGGATGCTGACGGCAAGCGAGGGTCTTACGCCACGATCCAGATCTTGCTGTCGCCGGGCGCTGACCGGCAAGAAATCGAGGACCACGTCCGAGAACGCATGAAATATTATGCAGTGGCTTTCACGATAGAGATGGTCGACGAATAGTCCATTCGTCCGCTTGATGGGCACATTCAGGCAAGGGCGGCCGGCAGGGCTAGGCCTCAACGTTGCCTCTGACCTTTTCCACCCTCCCTCATATTGGCATTCGCCTTCCTATTCTTCCTTGAACCCATAGGCCAACGCATTTCCGCTCGCGCCATAGTATTTGTAGGGCAGGAATTTTCCCGTCATCGAGAGGCTGACCCGATCTCCCTTTGGGTCCGTCTTGCGGGTGATGTCCATGTCAAAGTCAATGGCCGACATGATGCCATCGCCGAACTCCTCCTCGATGAGAGCCTTGAGCGCCGGTCCGTTGACCATGATCAATTCATAAAATCGATAGATCAGTGGATCGGTTGGCGGCATCGGTGTGCCATTGCCCCGAAAGGGTACCTCGTTGAGCAAGGCCTGCTCGCTCTTCGTGAGACTGAACAGCTTGGCGGCGTTTGCGGCCTGCGGTCTGGTGAGTTTCATCTGGCCGAGAATCGCTCCAGTGACCAGGATCGGCGACATGCCACCGATCTCGTCGCAGATGTACTTCCACGTCCATCCCTTCTCCCGTTTGATGTCGAGAAGCTTTTCAGTCAATCCCTCGCGCTTCATGGTGTTCTCCTCAGTGACCCTGTTTAAGTGAAGGCGAAGCCGTCAGATCGTGATGCGCCGGGCCTCGTCGTCGGAACGCGATGCAGTCGATTGCATGGCGAGCGCGCGCCCGAGCATCACCAACAATGGTCCGGCCAATTGCTCCGCTGCCACCCGCGGGGGCAGCTCGCAGATGGGGGCAGCGATAACGCTTTCATCCGCTTGCGTGGCACGTGAGATGGCGACTGCCGGTGTTTGCGGGTCAAGGCCGCGTTCGATCGCCTGTTCAATCAACGTCGCCAGAGTCTTCGTCGGCATGTAGATCGCGGTGGTCGTGGACGGATCGGCGAGGCTTTTCCAGTCGATGTCGTCCGGGATGCGGCCGCCCTGCGCATGTCCCGTGACGTATTGCAGTCGACGCACCTGCTCGCGGCCCGTCAAAGGCAGCCCTAGCCGGCTGGCCGCGCCTTGCGCCGCAGTGATTCCCGGCACGACGTCGACAACGATCCCGGCAGACCTGCAAGCTGCGATTTCCTCGCTGGCGCGGGCGAAGATCAGGGGATCACCCCCTTTGAGGCGCACGACGCGCTTCCCCTGCAGGGCAAGACTGACCATCATCGCATTGATGTCATCTTGCTTGCAGGAGGGCCCGTGGCCGGTCTTGCCGACGAGCATTTTTTTCGCCTCCCGACGCGCGAAATCGAGCACGTCGTGCGACACCAGGTCGTCGAACAGGATCACATCCGCCGCCTGCAGCTCGCGCACTGCACGGAGCGTCAGCAGTTCCGGATCGCCTGGACCTGCGCCGACCAGTGTAACCGAGCCGGTCTTGACCGTCGCTTGAGAGCTGCGCACCTGGCGGAGCAATCGAGAATAGATCGAATCGTCGGGTGAACCGTTGACATGCGAGAGAGCATGGCTGGTGAATAGCCGCCAGAACCGCCGCCGTCCCGCGAAGGGCAATCCTGATTCCTTCAACGCCGCGCGCCAGCGTGCCGCTGCTTCGGTCCATCGTGCCAAGCCTTTGGGCAGCAATGTCTCGAGCTTGGCCCGGATCGCCTGCGCAAGGATCGGTGCAGCGCCATCGGTGGAAATGCCGATGACCAAAGGCGAGCGGTTGACGATCGATCCGAATGAAACATCGCTCAAAGCCGGCTTATCAATCACATTGACCAGCACACCGGCATCTCGCGCGGCTGCCGCGAAGGCGGCAGCAATCGTATCGTCTGTGAAGCCCCCCACGGCGATTGCGGCGCCGGCGAAGTCTGCGGCTGTCCATTCGCGCCGGTGCATCGCGATTGTCTCGCGCGGGAGTCCGGCGACCATCTCCAGCAAGTCCTCGGCCGGCTCCCGGGCATAGATGTCGACGATCGCTCCCGCCGCCGACAAAAGCTCAGCCTTCCACGAGGTAGCGGAATGGTTGCCGGCCAGCACTGCTCGCCGGCCTTTGAGCGACAGGAAAATCGGCAGGCACGCCAAGGCATCCATGCGCTCGGAGCGGGTTTGGATCGGTCGGCGCTCTGGGATCACGGCCGGGCCTCTCAGTACACGTCGGCTTGGTAGCGATCAGTCCTTCTCAGATCGGCGACGAAGCGTGCGGCGTCTTCCGGGCTTCGCTTGCCATGCTCTGCAACGACGTCGATCAGTGATTTCTCGACGTCCTTGGCCATGCGCAGCGCGTCGCCACAGACATAGATGTGCGCGCCACGGGTGATCCAGTCCCACAGATCCCGGCCGGTCTCGCGCATGCGGTGCTGCACGTAAATCTTCTGATCTCCATCCCGAGACCAAGCGAGGGTCAGGCGACTGAGATGGCCACTGCGACGCATGGCATCGAATTCCTCTCGATAGAAGAAATCGTAATCGCTTCGCTGATGACCGAAATACAGCCAGTTAGGGCCCGCAGCGCGGGTGGCCAGGCGTTCCTGCAGGAAGGCGCGGAAGGGCGCCACGCCGGTGCCTGGACCGATCATGATGATCGGCGTGTCGGGATTGGCCGGCAGAGCAAAATGCTGCGCCCTCTGGACATAGATCTTGACGCGGTCTCCCGGATTGACGCGTGCGCCGAGAAAGGTCGACGCGACGCCGAGCCGCGTGCGGCCGCCGATCGGGTATCGTACGGCGTCCACCGTAAGCGAAACGCGGCCTGGATTGCTTCTGATGGACGACGAAATCGAATAAACGCGCGGCTGCAAAGTATCGAGCGCTTCGACCAACGCCTCGGGATCAGGTCGGACGCCGGGAAACTTCTCGAGCGCCCTGAGCACATCAAGTGTTGCTGCGTCGCCGTCGGGGTCACGGCCTTCTGCGAGGGCTTGCGCCTTCTTGCGGCGCTCGCCGCCCGTCACGAAAGAGATCAGTTGGAACAGCGCGTCCGGCGCAGGGGACAACGACACGTCTTGGATGAGAACGTCCCGCAACGGTCGACCATCGATCATGAATTCCGATGGAGTATCGAGATGTGCGATCAACGAGTCGACCAGGTCCGGATCGTTGGTCGGGAAAATGCCGAGTGAATCGCCGACCACGTAGTCGAGTCCCGATTCGGTGAGGTCGAATTCGACGTGCCATGTCTCCTTTTCCGAGCCCTCCTTGTTGAGGCGGCGGCGCGTAAGAAACGTGGCGGTCGCCGGATTATCGCGTGTGCGGCCAGGGTCACCGTTCAGCGCGGGCGCGACAGCGATGATCGGGACAGTTTGAGCGGCCGCGGCGGGTGTACCGAGTTCGGCGGCGAGCGCCTTCAGCATGCGGGCGGTTTCTTTGCCACCGGGTACGCAGAGATTGAGTCGCTGCTCGCTCTTTGAAACGATCGCTTCGGCATAGTCGCTGCAGTTATAGCCGCACTGGCTGCAATCCTGCTGCGCCATCGCCGCCATCATACGCCGCTGAAGCGGTCGACCTTCCGCCAGCGTCATGCGTTCGGGCAGCGGCATCGCCGGATCGTGCCATGGCGCCCCGTCATCCTCGTCCGCCGCGACGGCACCGACAATCAGGTCCGGCAGGAGAGCGGCGGCCTGGTCACGGCTCAAAGGCGTGACGTTATCTTGGATTCCGAGCAAGCCGGCGAACAGCCCATCCAGCCACCGTCGCTGTTCCGGAGAAAAGGGCGCATTCTCCGGGATGAGCGACGGAATCGGTAGGGGTGGCGTAATGCTCACGGGGCCTCGGCCTCGGCTAGCGTCTTCAGGGTTTCGATGTCGTGACGGCGCGCGAATGCAATGAAGGCTTCTTCAGGCGATGCGCGGTTCGCCATATAGGACTTTAACAGTCGCTCGATAGTTCGCGGCGCGTCAGACGCCTTGACGTCGCGATAGATTTCTCGGCCGAGTTCGGCATCCGGACCAAATCCGCCACCGATCAGGACATGATAGCCCTCGACCGCATCGCCATCCTCACTCTCCTGCACCTTGCACGCGAGCAACCCGATCTCAGAGATGAAATGCTGGGCGCAAGAATGATGGCATCCGGTCAGATGGATGTTGACCGGTTTATCAAGCACCACCCGCGTCTCGCACCACGATGCGATCTCTTGTGCATGGCGCTTGGTATCGGATGCGGCAAATTTGCAGCCGACATTGCCCGTGCAAGCAACGAGTCCTGCACGCAAGGCACTGGTTTCGATTGCTAGTCCGAGCTCCTCGATTCGTGCTCTGGCCGCCGCAAGCTGCTCCGTTGCAACACCGGAGATCAACAGATTCTGCCAGACGGTGAGCCGGATATCGCCATCACCGCAGTAGCGCGCGACGCCAGCCAGGCCTCGCATCTGGGCCACTGTCATCCGTCCGACCGGGAACGCCACGCCGATCCAATGCAAGCCTTTCTGCTTCTGAGGGTGAACGCCGATATGCGCGTCGCGGGAGAAGACGGGACGCGGTGCTATCGCGCCGGCTCGCGCGCGATCGAGCTTGCGGCCGAGCTTGTCTTCGACGAGCCCGAGGAAGGCGTCCACGCCCATCCTGTCGAGGACATATTTGAGCCGCGCCTTGTTGCGGTCCGTGCGATCACCGGTGTCGATGAAGACGCGCACCACGGCGTCGGCGACCATGCAAGCGTCTGACGGCTTCACCACCACACCGGTATCGCCTGCGAAACTGCGATGGCCGGTTAGTCCCCCCAAGCAAAGACGAAACCAGATACCGGGCGTGAGGCCAAATCCGTCACGGACCTCGACTGCCTGGAAGCCGATATCGTTGGTGTCCTCCAAGACTGGAATAATGCCGGCGCCATCGAAGCCGACATTGAACTTACGCGGCAGCCCATAGAGCGAACGGTCATTGAGGATATGAAAATGCCACTCGCGGGCGTACGGTCTTGTGTCGATGAGTTCCTGCGGGTCGATACCTGCCGTCGGCGTGCCGGTCACATTCCGGATATTGTCCGCGCCAGAACCGCGCGAGCAGAGGCCAAGATCCTGCACAGCCTCGAGCATTTCAACGGCGTTTTTGGCTTCGATCTCGCGAATTTGAATGTTGGCGCGGGTCGTCACATGCGCGTAGCCGCCGCCATAACTCTCGGAGAGATCGGCCAGCCCCGCGAACTGGTGCGCCGTGACAATGCCGTTGGGAATCCGCAGGCGGCACATATACGAATTCTGGTTCGGGGCAACGTAGAACAAGCCAAAAAATCGCCATCTGAAATTGTCGGCGGGCTTTGGATATTCGTTTTTAGCGGCCTGCGACTTGAGCCGCTTGTAGCCGTCGAACGGATGTTCTTCACGCTTGAAATTTTCGGGGTCGGACAGCTTGCCGCCATGGGTGACGACCTTGTTTTGCGCTTTAAGTGCAGCGGCCTCAGGACCGATTGGCTCGGTGGCGGCCGGCGAGGTCTTCGTTCCGTTCGATTCGCGCGCCGCCTTGGCAATCTGCGCACCAGCGACAAAGCCTTCGAGATAGCGCTTTTGCTCCGGATTGAAATCGCCCGCGACAGCCTCGCGCTTCAGCTCAGCCTCCGTCGTCATCCCGCCCGCGTCTCCTTTCACGCCAACGCTTAGGAGACGTTTCGGAGCAACGACCATGCCAGAGCCGAAGCGCCAATGTGGCGGGACTTTTAGGCAGGTTCCGCGACGGTTGCAGTCAAATTCGCCACGCTGATCGGATTTTGTGCAGCGCAGAAATGGGGCCGAGTCTGCCAACCGGCATTTGCAGCCGCGCTAGCACAGACGCGGCTTACCGGGACTCGCTCAATTCGTGCCTTAGCGCATCACGCAGGCCGGCTGGCATGTCAATTGCTGAGCGGATGAGGCTTCAGGATGGTTGCAACGGCCGTAAAGGAGGTCACGTGTCCTATCTCATCCCATCGGAATTCGTCACCAAAATGATCGACGCAGGTGAATCCAAAGTCCTGATGTCGACGCGGGATACCATCGTTCGCGCGTATATGGCGGGGGCCATTCTGGCATTGGCGGCATGGTTCGCGGTCACGATCAACGTGCAGACCGGCCAGCCTATCGTCGGGGCGCTGCTTTTTCCGGTTGGGTTTTGCATGCTGTACCTCCTTGGCTTTGACCTGTTGACAGGGGTGTTCGTCCTCACGCCTCTTGCGCTGCTCGACAAGCGCCCCGGGGTAACCGTGGGCGGTGTTCTGAGAAATTGGGCATGGGTCTTTCTTGGTAACTTCGCTGGCGCGCTCACGGTCGCATTTTTCATGGCGTTCATAACGACGTTCGGCTTCACCCAGGCGCCGGACAAAGTCGGCGCGGTGATCGGCAATATCGGAGAAGCGCGAACGCTCGGTTATGCCAAGCATGGCGCATTTGGCATGGCGACCCTCTTCATGCGCGGAATGCTCTGCAACTGGATGGTCTCCACCGGCGTCGTCGGCGCAATGATCTCCACGACCGTACCGGGCAAGGTCATCGCGATGTGGATGCCCATCCTGGTGTTCTTCTACATGGTTTTCGAGCATTCCGTGGTGAACATGTTCCTGTTCCCGTCGGGCCTCATGTTGCACGCACCATTCTCGATCATGGATTATTTCATCTGGAACGAGATTCCGACCGTGCTTGGCAATTTGGTCGGCGGACTCGCCTTCACCGGCCTGACCCTGTACGCCACTCACGTGCGGACGGCGCCCAAGCGCGTCGCAATCCCGCTTAAGGCCGCTGCCTGAGGCGATTTGCTGCTAGTGTAGGATCTCGACCCCCAACGGGTTGAGGTCCTATTCAAGCGACGCCAGATGGCAGGTCAACTCGCAATAACGATCGGCCAGTATTCGAACAAGGGCCGCAAGGAAACCAACCAAGACTTTCACGGCGCGCTGATTCCGGAAGAGCCGCTTCTGACCTTGAAAGGAGTCGCGGTCGTCATTGCGGACGGCATCAGCAGTAGTGATGTCGGCGGGATCGCCAGCCAGTCGGCGGTCAAAAGCTTTCTGACCGACTATTACGCGACACCCGACACTTGGTCGGTCAGGTTATCAGCCCAGCGCGTCATCGACGCGGCGAACTCCTGGCTTCATGCGCAGACCCGCCGCGGTCAGCACCCTCACGATCGGGACAAGGGCTACGTCTGTACGCTGAGCGCGCTGATTGTTCGAGCAAGAGTGGCGCATATTTTTCATGTGGGCGACGCCAGAATTTACCGCCTCACGGCAAATGCACTCGAACAACTCACCGAAGATCATCGTGTCTTCCTTTCCTCGGTCGAAATCTATCTCGGCCGTGCGCTTGGCGTAAATCGGAAGATCGAGATCGACTATCGTGCGGTGCCGATCGAGCCTGGCGACACCTTTGTGTTGGTAACGGACGGCGTCCACGAACACGTCGACCAGCAGTTTGTCGCGGAAATGGTCCGCGGTGCGACCTGTGATCTCGACGCCGCCGCAAGGACGATCGCAGAGGAAGCCCGCCGACGCGGAAGCCCGGATAATCTGACGGTGGAGATCTTGCGCATCGACGCGCTTGGCTCGAGCGAACTCGGCGATCTCCTTGGTTCATCGGCGGATCTTGCGCCGCCACCGCTGCTGGAAGCCCGGGCCGTGATCGACGGCTACCGAATCGAGCGCGAGATCCACGGCAGCAGCAGAAGTCATATCTATCTCGCAACGGACACCGCAACCGGTGACCGCGTTGCCATCAAGACGCCTTCGGTTGATTTGCGTGACAATCCCGATTATCTGCGCCGATTTCACATGGAGGAATGGATAGTCCGGCGGATCGACAATCCTCATGTGCTCAGACCGCGGCCGCAATCGCGGACGCGGAGTTATCTCTACGTCGCGACCGAGTTCATCGAAGGACAGACTCTGAAGCAGTGGATGATCGACCGCCCCAGCCCCACGCTCGAAGCAGTTCGCGGCGTCATTGAGCAGATCGCCAAAGGACTACAAGCGTTTCATCGGCTGGAAATGCTGCATCAAGATCTGAGACCCGACAACATCATGATCGATCACGCCGGAACGGTGAAAATCATCGATTTCGGATCGACGCGTGTTTCCGGCATTGCCGACGATCCGCCCTTCGGCGGGCCTGAAGAAATTCTAGGAACCTTGCAGTACACCGCGCCGGAATATTTCACGGGAAACGCGGCCTCCACGGCGTCTGATATTTTCTCTCTTGGAGTGATCGCCTACCAGATGCTGACCGGACGGCTTCCCTACGGGGCGGACGTCGCGAAGGTCCGGAGCAAGTCCCACCTCCGCAAGCTTCATTACCGTCCGGCAGTCGATGACGACCTGGAAATTCCTGGGTGGGTCGACAAGACGCTCAGGAAAGCGGTTCATCCCGATCCAGAGCGCCGATACGCTGAATTGTCGGAGTTCATGTTTGACTTGAGCCATCCTGGAAAAAACGCCGAAACAGCGCCGGTGTCGTTGATGGACCGTAATCCTGTGTTGTTCTGGCAAT
>Ga0265325_10001834_pt1 | contig 14689 bp, 12 predicted proteins | sample 41420metaG_FD_202090 | JGI IMG/M metagenome (GOLD analysis project Ga0265325, IMG submission 202090) | Rhizosphere microbial communities from Carex aquatilis grown in University of Washington, Seatle, WA, United States - 4-14-20 metaG | ecosystem: Host-associated > Plants > Roots > Rhizosphere...
GCTCGATCGGGTGCGCGTCGTAGTAGACGCCTTCGTCGGCGCCGTCACCAAGCGAGTAGAAGACGACCCACTTGGCCTCCGGCTGCGGCTGCACCAGGTCCATGATGGTTTGCATCGATACGCCGCCCCATTTGGCGATGCCCGACCAACCCTGGATGCAGAAGTGTTGCGTGATCTGCTCATGGTGGGGGAGCGCGCGCAGCTCGGCCATGGAGAGGTCAGCAGGGTTGTCGACGAGACCGTTGACGCGTAACTGATACTCGACGAAGTTGCCGTCGAACAGCGATTTGTACTCGTCCGAGTCGGGGTACTGACCGTTGTGCCAGAAGTAGGGCGAGATGTCATTGTCGGTGTACTCGCCGGGAGTGGAGTCGACGTGCTCGAACAGGCGCTGCGCCGGACCGATCAACGCGAACCCGACCCGCTGCACCACCCGAGGATGACGCAGGGTGAACGGCGTCGCCGCCACCCACCCGACGATGACCAGACCCATTGAGACTGCGAAGATCGAGAAACCAACCCAGCTGTCGTCGTTACGAGCGGCGTAGATGTGGTTGAGATTGTTCAACGCGCCGGTCGTGAACACCAAGGTCACGTGCATCACGATGAAGAACAAGAACCAGACCAGCACCAGAAAATGCAATGACCGCGCCGTCTGGATGCTGAGCGCCTTGCTGATCCGCTTGAAGCGGGTGGAGAGCGCCGGCGACATGCCCAACCCGGTGATGAGCGCGAGTGGGGCGGCGATGAAGATCGTGACGAAGTAGGCGAGAAGTTGCAGGCTGTTGTATGCGACCCAACCGTTCTCGGTTGGCCAATGCAGCGACAGGTATTGGATCAGCACCGACACTGCATTGGGAAACACGGCCCAGCTGGTCGGCACCACACGCCGCCACTGCCCGGTCGTAAAGAGCAGCACGTAGAAGATCACGCCGTTCAGCAGCCAGAGGAGATCGGTACCGAGATGCCACCAGCGGGCCAGGCCGATGGAGTGCCGAATCCCCGGGAGGCCGACCTGTCCGGGCAAGCTGATGGAGTCTTGCTTCGCGGTCCACAACGGCTCGGCCGGGACTGGCCTCTGCACGCGGAACCAGTCCTTGCCCGGCGTGCTGTGCCGAGTCCAGTACAGCCGAGGGTGGTCACTGAGGATCTGCACCCCGGACCGGATGATGAAGATCAACAGGAACAGGTTGAAGAAGTGCAGAACTCCAATCCAGATCGGCAGGCCGGCGTTCGCTCTCGTGCCGGCTGTCTCGATGGTGCCGGGGTAACGGGTGATGATTCGCTCCGCCGACGGCGTGTTGCGTAGCCCCTTCGCGACGGCCACCGCGGCGATCAGGATCACGAACCCGAGCGGCAACAGCCAGAGCAAGTTGAGCCACCGAGTGCGACCGACGCGCACGCGGGGCGCGATGCCGTGCGCCTGGGGGACCGAACCCGCCCAGGTGGTCGGATCGACCACGTCTTCGCCGGTCGTGAGTTGCGACCGGAAGCTACGCACCGCATCCGGGGTGACCCCCGGAGGCGCTCTGACAACGGATCGACATCAGCGCAGTGAGCAGTCGAGTGTGCCGTTGAGCTCGTCGACATCGATCTCATGACCGGCGGCGGTTCGCCGTACGGAGAGGTCGACGGTTGCGGTACCAACGTGCAGGTTGCGCACGCGCACGACGTCGAGCCACTCCGGGAGACAGGGTCGCAACGTCAACGTGTGTGACGGTGCGTGTGCGTCGAAGCCGAGCAGCGAGCAAGTGAGTTGCACGACCGCGCCGGCGGCCCAGGCCTGCGGCGCGTTGGCGTCTACGTAGGGGACTGGGAGACCGCCAACGTCGCGCTCGAAACCACCGAAGAGCTCAGGGAGTCGGCGGTCATCGAAGTGTTTCGCTGCGTCGAACATTGCACGGGCAATCTGCGCGGCTTCGCGGTCGAGGCCGTAGGCGTGAAGCCCGTCCATGATGCATGCGTTGTCGTGCGGCCATACCGACCCGAGCTGATACGACAACGGGTTGTACGACACGTGAGCGCTGGACAGCGTCCGGATGCCCCAGCCGCTCCACATGTCGGGCGCGAGCAGACGCCGCGCGACCTGCTCGGCTCGTTCGGGGACGATCGCTTGCGACCAGAGAAGATGTCCGGGGTTCGACGCGACCGACCGGATCGGTTGCTTGTCGCCGTCGAGGCCGAGGTAGTAGCTGTGCTCGTCCTCCCACCAGAACCTTGTCTCGATCATCTCCGCGAGCCGGTCAGCCTGGTCGCGCAGCCGCTGCGCATTGCTCGGGTCGAGATATGCGTCCTCGAGGACACCCGCCCAGGCCCGTTTGGCGGCCACGACGTAGCCCTGCAGCTCACACAGCGCGATCGGCAACGAGGGCAGCGTGCCGTCGGCGTGCACGATCGCGTCGCCGGAGTCTTTCCAACCCTGGTTGAAGTAGCCGCCGTGCGCTGCTCGGGTGCCGTATTCCTGCAACCCGTCGTTGTCGCGGTCGCCGTCGTGGTCGATCCATCCGAGCGCCGCTTCGACGGCGGGGCGCAGGGCGTCGAGTTGATCGCGACGCCCGTGCCAACGCCAGGAGTTCGCCGCGGCCAGTACGAACAACGAGGTTGCGTCGTGCGTGCCGTAGTAGGGCGTATGGGGGATCAGGTGGAGCTGCGCGAGCTCACCGCGGCGGATCTCGTGGATGATCTTGCCCGGTTCCATGTCGCGTTCGGGGTCATAGCCGGCGGCTTGTTGCGACGCCAGCGCCCGTAAGGTGCCCTCGGCGAAGCGGGCCGAAAGCGCCAGTGTCTGCAGGGAGACCACGAGTGAGTCGCGGCCGAACAACGTCACGAACCATGGCACGCCGGCTGCGGGAACCCAGATGTCGACGTCGAGGCTGTCCCCCGAACGGTCGTCGTCGGTGTCCGGTCCGGAGCCCCGCGCGAGGTCGTCGAAGATGTGCAGGCGCAGGCTCGCGAGATCCTCGACCGCTCGGGCGATCGTTTGATCGACGCCGGTATCCGATGTCGAGAAGGACGCGGTTCCGTCCACCCATTCGCGGCGCGCGTGATCGGCAATGGTGTCGGTTCCGAGCAGGTCGTGGCACAGCCTCGCCGGATGTTGGGGCGCCTCGCCGTCAATTTCCGGGATCCACAACAAACACGTATGCCACGACGCGAACGGTGCGAGCTGGATGCGGAACGATATGCCACCGTTTGCGTACTCGGGCGGCGCATCGTTGCGGTCCACGACGAGATCGAGGGCCCGCGTGAACGTTCCATTGGAGTAACGGGTCGTCAGGGTCGAGGTCGCTTCGACCCATGTCGTTTGGAGCGAGCCTCGTCGCACGAGCCGATTGTCCTTCATGTCGAACAGGTCCGCGAAGTCGCTCTCCACACTGACCTCGAGAACGACTTCGATGGCTGCGTGCCCGAAGTTCGTGAGGTCGTAGTCATCGTGTACGCCGTGGCCCAGCGAGCGGTCGACACGCAGGTGCAACGTGTCGCTGGTCACGGTTCCGCCGGCGGCATCGAGCATCGGATTCGTGAACTCGAAGCGCGCTGCGTGCGGTGCGGTCCGTTGTGCGGCGAGCAACGCCGGTTGCACGCCCGCAAGGCGAATCCGGTAGCCCGACGCCAGTCGGGTGTCGGCCACGACGTAGCCCTCGCCCAGATGGCGCGACATCTGCAGATCGGGCGCGCACACCACGATCTGGTCGTCGAAGTACAGGCGCAGTTGGCGCTGGTCGAGCCGCATCGTTCAGTTCCCTTCGGCGAACTCGATGATCGGTTTGACGTCATCGGATTGTCGGGTGAGCGCGTCCGACCAGTGTTCGACCGGTACGCGCCGGGTGATCAGCCGCTCCAGCCATGGTCGGTCGGCTTGCGCGAGCGCTTCGGCCGCGGTCTCGTAGTGGCGGCGGTTGGCGTTGACGGAGCCGAAGACCACGTCGTTGCCGAGCACCATGGCGCGGTTCACCTGCGCGGCGTCGATCGTGAGTTGCCGGCCTCCCGACGACACGCCGGTGAGGCACACGATCCCGTCCGGGGCAGTGCGGCCGAGGACCTCGAGCACCAGCGACGACACCCCGGTGCACTCGATGACGATGTCGGCGGTCGCGCAGGTGTCGCTGATCGAGTCGGTGCGATAGGTCGCGCCGAGGTCGGCGACAAGTTTCGGCTTGGGACCGCCGGTCACCTGATCGAACACCACGACATCCAGGCCGCGCTGACGTCCGAGCAACGCCGCGAGCAATCCGATTGGGCCCGCGCCGATGATCATGACCTGGGACGGTTGCCAGTGCGCGCGGCTGCCGATGCGGCCGATGTGTTCCCATGCCTTGGCGACGACGCTCGCCGGCTCCACCAGCACGCCGACGCGATCGAGTCCGGGATCGACCTTGACGGCGTAGTCGGGACGGATCCGGTATCGATCGGACGCGTAGCCGTTCCGTCCGTTGATACCGCGCTCGGTGTAACGGCCGTTGCGGCACATGTCCCACTCACCGACCCTGCAGTTCGGACACGGGACCGGATCGGGCCGGCGCACGATGCCCACGACGAGATCTCCGGCCGTCAGGCCGCAATCGTTTGGCGCGTCGACGACGCGCCCGAGCGACTCGTGCCCGAGGATCAGGCGTTCGGCGCCCGGCGGCGGTGCGCCGTAGTCGCCGCTCACGATCTCGACGTCGGTGCCGCATACGCCGATGGCCAGCGTCTCGACGAGGACGGGACCGTCGTCGGCGGGCGGCTCCGGAACATCGTCGAGTCGGACCGAGTCGGCGTGACCGGGCACCACGGTGATCGCTCGCATCGCATCATCCTCGTTGCTCGGGGCGACCGCAGGTCATCGCCCTGTCTCGGTCCACCGCCGTGACGACAACCGGGCCGCATCGCCGCTGCTTCGAGGCGCCATAGGCTGACACCGATGGGCAGTCCGGTCACGCTCGCGATCGACATCGGTGGCACCGGCCTCAAAGCCGACGCGCTCGACGCCGACGGACACATGTTGGTCGATCGGGTGCGCACACCGACCGAGTATCCCTGCCCGCCGGACGCGCTCATATCGGCGTTGCGCCTGCTCGTCGCGCCGCTTCCTGCGTTCGACCGAGTCTCGGCCGGCTTCCCCGGCGTCGTGCGCAAAGGTCTGGTTCTCAGCGCGCCCCACTTCGTCACCGTTGACGGCCCCGGATCGCACATCGACCCCGAGCTGGTGAAGGCGTGGGACCACTTCGATCTCGCCGGGGTCCTCGAACGCGCCTGGCAGCGCCCGACGCGCGTGCTCAACGACGCCGACTTGCAGGGACTCGACGTGGTTGCCGGTCGCGGTGTCGAGCTCGTCGTGACGCTCGGTACCGGTGTCGGGACTGCGATCTTCGAGGACGGTCGACTCGGGCCCCACTTGGAGCTTGCGCACCACCCATTCCGCAAGGGCGAGAGCTACAACGAACAGCTCGGTGCCGCGGCCCGAAAGCGCATCGGGAACAAGCGATGGAACCGTCGGCTCGGGAAAGCGATCAACACACTTCGCTCGCTCACGCTGTTCGACCACCTTTACCTCGGCGGTGGCAATGCAGCGCACGCCCACCTCGCGTTCCCGGACGATGTCACCGTCGTCGATGCCAACGCCGGCATCCTCGGCGGTCTGAAGCTCTGGACGACAGAGACAGGCGGGCCCGTGCACTGACGAGTCGGTCCTACGGCTACACGACGGGGTCGGCGGGCCGGGCCGACAGTGGACCGGATGCGGGACGAGAAGGTCGCCAACAGATGAGATTGTCGACCAGGCGCCGGCCCGCGGTCGACAGGACGATCGCGAGCGCCTTCCCGTTTGCGTTGCTCGGCATCCCGATGACCAGTCCTCGGGTCACGAGATACGGGCAGCTGGCCGCGATTGTCGACGCCCGAAGGTGGAGGTCCTCCGCGAGCGACGCGACCGTTTGGGAGCCCTCGTTTCTCACCGACACCAGTATGCGCAACCCTGCCATCGTGATGTCGTCGCCGGTCGATCGCAGCGACTCCAGTACCTCGGCAATGACCTCCGGGCTGGTCGGCAGTCTTCCGTCGCGAGTGCGATCCAGGATGTGCCTATCGATCATCACGCCTCCGGGTCTCCGCCTGATCGAGTGCGGGCGGATGGACGCACTAACATGCCATGCTACAAGCATTGGTGAATAGCAAGTGATCGGAGGACCGGGGCGAGGGGAGAGTTCGCAGACCGTTGGCGCCGGCCAGGCCGCTACTGGAACACGCTCGCGATGACGTTGACCGTCACGGCGAGGATGACGGCGCCGAAGAGGTATGCCAACAACGCGTGACGGAGCACCGAGCGCCGGATCATGCGCTTTTGGATGTCCGTGTCGGAGACTTGGAAGGTCATGCCGACCGTGAACGCGACGTAGGCGAAGTCTTGGTAGTCGGGCGGGTCGTCGTCGTTCTTGAAGTCGATGCCGCCGACGGGTGACGTGTAGAACTCATGTGCGTATCGCAGCGCGAAGACGGTGTGCACGACGCTCCATGACACGATCACGGTGATGACGGCGATCGCATCAAGGGCGGCCTTGCCCGCACCGTGAGCCTGGCTCGCCTTGACGAGGTCGAGTCCCGCGCCTCCCAGGCTCGCGACACTGGCCGATACGAGCAGAAGTTGCGCGGAGACTCGACTGCTGTCTTCCCTCGTGGCGTGCGAGCGGGTCTGGTCGGCATCGAAGTGCGCGACGCCGACCCAGACCCACGCGGTGAACAATGCCCCGGCCACGCTCCAGCCGGCGATCATCGACGGCTGCCACGCGCTCCACAAGGAGATGACCGCGCCACCGGCAACACCAACTACCGCGACCACACCGAAACGCACGACGGCGGTTGGCTGGACGAGTTGGCGAACGGGCTTCGACCGGGGGGCACTGCGATAGGGCACGCCCGATCTTCGCACGGCGCACCACCGCGGCCGGCTCGCCGGAGCACGACGCACCGCGGGCCTGTCCACCGCCTACCTGCCTGTCGTCCATTCGCAGGCTCCGGCGGATAGTCGGACGTGCCGAGGTGCGCGGCGCCATCGAGGTGTACGCTAAGAGGGTTAGGCGTTGCTCCGGACCCTGGTAGCGCATTCGCCCAGTAGATCCGGGAGACGCCTAGTTCGGGCCGGACGACCGCACGCGGTTGTCGCCCGTTCGGGCTCGACGCCTCCTCACGAGTCGAGGTGTGCCGTATCGGCGTTCGCGTCGTCTGCAACGTCTTGTCACCGGCAGTTCGGGTGTGACGGGGGGGCGACCGACCTGGGTGTGCACTTCATTGATCGTTCATTCGTCAACGCAGAGGAGCAAGAGATGGATTCGAACACCGACGACGTGAAAGGCCGCGTCAAGGAAGCGGTCGGCGATCTCACCGACAACGATCGCTTGAAGCGAGAAGGTCAGACAGATCGCAAGGTCGGCCAGGCCAAGGAGTTCATCGATGAGGTCGGCGAAAAGGCCAAGGACCTCGTCGACGACGTCAAGGACAAGCTGCATCGCACTGACAAGAAGTAGAAGGCGTAAACCCATGATCATCCTCGGAATCATCCTGCTCATCCTCGGCATCGTCACCGGCATTGCCGTCTTGTGGCCCATCGGCGTGTTGCTCGTGGTAGTCGGAGCGGTCTTGTGGCTCCTCGGCGCGGCCGGGCGTGAAGTCGGCGGCCGGCGCCACTACTACTAGAAGGGGTCCAATGCCCGTCAACGATCGAGATGCCAGGACTACCGACTCCAGCGCGGGCGGAACGCGCTCGCAAAACGAGCTCGCGAGTGCGGCCGACGCCCAAGCGGTTCGGGACAGAGAGCCCGACTAACACAGTCGTCGATCTGAAAGATGGAGAGGTGTAGCCGATGGGCGCCAGACTCGACCAGGAGCGGTTCGGGCGGGTTGTCGCCTCGCATCACGAGCAATATCGCGATCCGGCCCGGTCGCTGTGCCTCGCTTGTGTGGATGTTCTGGGTGTGTCTGGCGCGGGGTTGGTGTTGACGTCGGGCGGACGCTCGTTGGACTTCATCGGCGTTTCGGACGGCGTCTCCGAGGCGGTTGAGCAGATGGAGTACACGTTGGGTGAGGGCCCGTGCGTGAGCGCCTATCGCACCAAACAGCCCGTCTTCGACCCCGACCTCGCCGACGAGGGTACGGATCGGTGGCCGGAGTTCCGGCGGGAAGCGCTGGCCGCCGGGGTGCATGCCGCGTTCGGATTCCCGTTGCTCATCGAGCGGATCTGCATCGGTGCCTTGAACCTCTACCACGACCACGCCGGGGAGCTGAGTGACGATCAGATCGCGGACGCGCTGGTGGCGGCGAGCTTCGCGAGCCGATCGGTGTTGGCCTGGCAGGCCGACGCCCCGCCGGGGACACTGGCGTGGCAACTCGAGGCGGCTCCGAGAAACCGGGTTGAAGTGCACCAAGCGACCGGGAGGATCTCCGTTCAGGTCGGCGTCTCCCTCGACGATTCCCTCGCGCTCTTGCGCGCCTATGCGTTCTCGCACGACCGAACGATCGGCGACGTGGCCGCCGACGTGGCGGCGGGGCGCCTGCGCCTCGGCTGAACCTTTCGAGGAGATCCCGGCGCGTACACTGAGTATTGAACCTTGAGAAGGGGGCACGTATGTCCCGCGAACAGGACCTGCTCGCAGCTTTCGTCGAGTTCGCCGATACGTTGGTCGACGATTACGACGTTGTGGAGTTCTTGCACCGGCTTGCGGAACGCTGCGTCGAGTTCGTCGATGTGTCGGAGGCGGGGATCATGCTCGCGGACCGTGACGGCTCGCTGCGTTACGTGGCGTCCTCGAGTGAGCGGATGCGTCTCATCGAGTTGTTCGAGTTGCAACATGCCGAAGGTCCGTGTGTTGACGCGTTCCGCACAGGAGTCGCGGTACAGAGCGGGTCAGCCGAAGACGCGAACAGGCGATGGCCGACCTTTAGTCCGCACGCCCATGATGTCGGGTTTCATTCGATGTCTGCGTTGCCGATGCGGCTTCGCGCGAACGTGATCGGTGCGCTCAATCTGTTCTCGACGGAGGGCGTGGCTCTCGGTCCTGAGGATCTGCGGGTCGCGCAGTCACTTGCTGATATCGCGACGATTGGCATCCTCCAAGAACGAGCGTTGAGCGATGGGCATGTCGTCACGACTCAGCTTCAGGTCGCGCTCGAATCGCGCGTCGTGATCGAACAAGCGAAGGGCATCGTCGGTGAACACAACCACATCAGCGTCGACGACGCCTTCAAGCTTCTACGCAGCTACGCCCGGAGTCACAACTGTCTGCTCGGCCAGGCGGCCAGAGACGTCGTCAGCGGGACCCTTGCCGCCGACACCCTCACAGAACCGACACGCGCCTCACCCGCGTGACATGTGAGAGCGCAAGCTATCGAGGCGCTTCTTCGCTCGACCGGCTCCATGTCTGCGGTTGCGGGGCGGCATGACGGTTTCTGAACAGATGATGTGGCGGGATCGCGCATGACGCGACCGCGGCACCCGCAATGACAAAGACACCGAAAGCAGCACTCATCACAACAGTCCTCTCTTACGCGCGAATCCGCGCGGTGTGTTGCGCGCATCCGCAGCAACCGCCGGGAATCGGCAGTTGTCGCCGCAACCGCCATGAACGGCAGCCCGTCGCGCAGTCAACTCCAGTGCCGACACGTCGGTATCGGAGTTGTGCCCATCTACAACAAGTGGGCGCCTTCGATATTCCGGTGCCGAAGCCGCCGCCGCTGGCCTCGATGCCGGCTCGGTCGCTTCCCGGCGAGCAAGGCAACATGTGTCGCGGTCGGGATGAGCGGGCAACATCTGGCCATGGCTCGAACGCGTGGAGCGGCAAGTCATCGCAAGTCTCGCACCGCGACAAGTTCCAAGGCACCCTGATCGAAGTTCAGCCCTGGGTGCCGTGAACCGATCGGCTATTTGGTGGTGATCGCGTTGGAGAAGGCCGACGACGGTCCGGGTCCTGCGCTGTTTCGGGCCGCGACCTTGAACCGGTAGGTCTTTTTGGCTGTGAGTCCGGTGATGGTCTGCGCGGTCGCAGGCGATCGAAAGGTCCGCGCCGGGAGCGCGGCGGACTTCAGGTAAGGGGTCACGACGTATCCGGTGATGGCCGCACCGCCGTTGCACGACGGCAAGCGCCAATGCACGACCGCCCGACTCTTGCCTGGTGAGGCCGAGACGACGCGGGGCGCGCACGGCACCGTCACGGCCGCGCTCAGCTGCACTTCCCGAATACGGGAATTCAGGGAGTCGGCGATGTAGACGTTGCCGTGGGTGTCGAGGGCGATGCCGGCCGGGCGGTCGAGCTGGGCGCGGGTATCGAGAATGCCGTCACCGTTGTAGGCGCCGGTGCCGTCACCGGCGACGGTGTAGATATCGCCAACCGTCCAACGGCAGGTGCCGCTGCAGCCGGAGAGCAAGTAGCCGGGATCCGAGGCCGACATCGCAATCACTCGTACACGGTTGTTGTCGGTGTCGGCGATCAGCGGATTGCCGTGGATGTCGACGGTGACACCGTCGGGCTGATTTACCGAAGTGCTCGCCGCCGGGATCCCGTCTTTGACATAGCTGCCCGTGCCATTGCCGGCGATCGTGTAAATGTCGCCCGCGGTCCATCCCGTCACGGGATAACCGGGATTTGATCCCGAGACCGCGACGACTCGGACCCGATCGTTGTCCTGGTCGGCAATCAGCAGGTTGTAGTGAGGGTCGACCGCCACCGCAGATGGGTCGAGCGCAGCACCGGTCGCAGCGATGCCGTCGCCGTTGTAGCCGTCGGCGCCATAGCCGGCGATGGTGTAGATGTCGCCGGCTGCCCACGTGCAGCCGCCGGTGCAACCCGCGAGCGCATAGCCCGGATTCGACGGCGAGAGCGCGACCACTCGCACGCGACCGTTACCGGAGTCGGCGATCACGACGTTGCCGGTGGTGTCGACCGTCACGCCGCGAGGTTCGAACAGTTGAGCGACGGTCGCGATCACGCCGTCGCCGTCGTAGTGGAACGCGCCGGCGCCGCTCCCCGCGACCGTGTAAATGTCACCAACGGTCCATGTGCCGACCGGATAGCCCGGATTCGACGCGGAGACCGCAACGACCCGCACCCGGTCGTTGCCCGAGTCGGAGAAGAGCGCGTTGCCGGCTCTGTCGACTGCCAAGCCGGTCGGGCTGTCGAGTTCGGCGCTCTTCGCGGGAATGCCGTCACCGTTGTAGCCGGTACCGTCGCCGGCGATGATGAAGACTTGGCCGACCGCCCAGATGCAAGGACCGGTGCAGCCCGCCAGCGGATAGCCGGGGTTCGACGAGGAGACCGCCACGACTCGGACGCGATTGTTTCCCGTATCGGTGAAGAGCACGTTGCCATGGGCGTCGACCGCGACGCCCTGCGCCTCGTCGACCCGGGCGCTGACGGCGGGGATGCCGTCGCCGTTCTCGCCGATCAGGCCGGTTCCCACAACAGTGGAGATGTCACCCGGCGCGGCTGCGGCCGGGTGCGCAACGACCGCAAGAGCGGCGGGAGTGACCAACGAAGCAATGGCGATCAACGCCAGCAACCGACTGCCCACCCGGCGCCCGAACGCGCGTCGCCGTACGCGATGGCGCGGTCGGCGGCTACTACGACCATGCATCACAGCCCCCCGGACTCAGCATCCCTGCAATGAGCAGGTTAGAACGCGCGCGTGCCGCGCGGAAGCCCGGATCCGTACCGGATGTATGGACGGCCTCCGGAGCAGGAATTGCACGCCCGTTCGGCAGGTCTCGGGCGGCGACGTCCGGATCGCCCCGCCGGTACCTGCGGCTGAGCTGGTCGAGTCGCCGGCACAGGCGGTGGGAGCGTTGTTCCGGAGGGTCGAGCACATCGGCGATGGCGTCTGCCACTCAGCGTCTCGCGCCAAGGTTGACGCGTGACCAGGTGCGTCCACCATCGCCGGTCTGGAGCAGTACGTCGGACTGTGACCCGATCGTTGCGCCTTCGGTGACGGTGATCCACGCTCGGGTGTCGCTCAATGCCCGCAGCGAGGAGATGAAGCCTTCGAGGGATGCGTACTCCTGAATGGTGGGGGTGTACGGGGGAAGCCCGATCGGGCTGACCGTTCTCCACGACCGTCCGCCGTCTCGCGTGACCGAGATCGTGCGGCTACCGGTATGCGATGTGCCGATCACCCACCACGTGTTCGGTGCGGCGATCGCGACGACCGGAAACGACCCGGCGACGTGGGTGGGGTTCGCGCAGAAACCGTCGCCTCCGGTGGTAGGGAACAGTGCGCTCTGGGTCGGCGTGACTGCTCGTCGCGACCACGTGAGTCCGCCGTCGTGGCTTTGGTAGAACCCGACGACGGTTCGGGAGCCGTGGACGAACGCAACCGGGAGGACGCCGATGTTCGCGAAGAAAGACGGTGAGCCGTAGAGCGCCGCGCCGGCCGTCAAGGCAGGCGGTGACGGGACCGTCAGATGCTTCCATGTCGTGCCGCCGTCAACGGTTCGCCAGACCCATGGCGTCGGGGCGAAGTCGCCGAATGGGTAGTCGTAGGTCAATGGATAGGCGGCGATGCCCACGCGGCTGTTCGTGAACACGACCGGTGCTTGCTCGCAGCCTCCGTGCTCGATGACGGGCCCGATCGCGGACCAAGTGGTACCGGCGTCGGATGTCATCTCCAGCGTGTACGGGCGGTTCGCTCCGATTGCGAACTGCTGACGCCAACCGACCTGCGGGTTGGCGAAGCCGACCACCTCGTAGCCGGCATTGCTCCGCGTTGTCCCGCCCGGCTGTTGCTTCCACGTGTGACCCGCGTCCACCGTGTGGAACAGCACCGTGTCGGTCGCCCCGCCGCCACGGCCGAGGACCCAGCCGTCTTGGGGAGACACGAACGACGCGCTGTTCCAGTACGGACACTCCTGCACTCGCGGCGAGGACGACATGTGCGGCGTCACGTCTCGCCAATGGGAGAAGTCAGTCGAGACGAACACATCGGAACATCCGCCCGAACCCGGTCCCTCGACCACGCCAATCCCGTGACCGAGGAACAGGGGACGCAGCCGCGGAGTCGCGGTCGATGCCGGAGTCGCTATCGATGCCGATGTCGCCCGACGGAGTGTCGTAGTCGTGACTGCGGCTCGGCTCGCGCGTACGACCGCGAGTTTGGCTCCGCCGATCGGTGCTTCCGGTCCGGCGATGCTCCATGCGAGGGTGAGGATGCCGGCGGGCGCGTGGGCTGGGATCGGGATTCGCATCTGGTATCGGATAGCTCCGTTCGCGGGGATCTCGGGTCGGTGGTCGCAGTTGAGCCGGTACGTCTTCACAACCTGCACTCCGTTGCCCTTGATGCTTTCGAAGTAGACCGGACATCGGTCGATGTGCGTCGCGCTGGTCGTGAAGCTGGAGAGCGCGACCACGTAGGTGAGGATCGTGCCGGCGCGTACCGTTGCCGGGACGGTGACGTTGATCTTGAGGAGGCTGTACCACGCGTGGAACGGCTTGGGTCTCACGCCGATCGGGTCGACGCTGAACCCGCCGCACGAGAGATCGAGTGCCGTGCGCGCGACGGTTTGTCCGCCGCCAGGGAGCGTGATGACGAGCCGACGGTAGATGCGCAGAGGGCCGGTTGTCGGCGTGCCGTTGTCGCCGCAGCGCGGCGAGTACACGACCAACATGCCGGATTGGCGCGGAGCGATGTCTCCCGGCGAGAGGTCTCGCGTGAACCGTGTGTGGTCGCCGATGACGGTAGGAAGCCCAGGGCCAGTTGCGGCCACCAGCGTCGGGAACCCGCCGATGAGGCAGGGTGCGGCGCCCCTGTTGGTGAGGTTGACGCCGGTGACGAGCGATGCCGAGCCCGCCGGCTCCGACGAGCCAATCGATGCGCTGATGTGATCGGCGGTACAGGGCGACGCGTTCGTGCCGGGCTCCGCCTCGACGAACGGCGCGAGTTGTCGAGCCGGCAGGTTCGCCCATGGCACATCGAACGCGGCGGGAGCGGTGGTCGAAGTTGCACCGAGAGCGGGCGAATGGCTTGCCGCCCGGACTGTCCGATGGGCGGGTGAACACGCGACCAGGCCAACGAGGAGCACGACCAGAGCGCGACAGAACCCGCGCGGACGACTGATCACCGCATGCCACGCATTCAACGAGACACGCCGAACCGCCCGAAAGTGTTTGGTCGGGGTTCGGACCGGCCACCATGACGCTCGGCCGTGGGGTGCGCCCATTCCGTGTGGATGCGTTATGTGCCCTGGCGTTCGATGAACGCGGTGCGCAGCTCGCCGCTCTTCTCGTATTCACCGACTGCCGTGCAGCTCCGGGACGTCGCGCAGGCCACGCCGGAGAGGTAGCCGTCGGCGATGGACGCGGGGCCGTGGTGGGGCACGATCGACCAGGTGGTGCCGTTCCAGTGCTCGATCAACGGCGAACCGAACGAGCTCCCTTTGAACGATGCGCTTTGGAGGGCTTGTCCACCGACTGCGAGGCAATCGGTGGTGCCGGCGCATTTGATCGCGTGCAGCGTGTTGTCATGAGCGCGGTTCGGGCTGGGGACGACGGTCCAGGCCGTCCCGTCCCATCGTTCGATCAAGCTCTTGTCGGCGGCGGTGCCTCCGACCGCGAAGCAGTTCGTGTTCGACGTGCACTTCACGGCCCGAAGCACATCACCTCTCTGACTTCCGGCGGCCGTGGGCATGACGTTCCATCGGCCGCCGACCCGTTGCTCGGCGAGCGCCCCGGCC
>Ga0265325_10001838_pt1 | contig 14671 bp, 15 predicted proteins | sample 41420metaG_FD_202090 | JGI IMG/M metagenome (GOLD analysis project Ga0265325, IMG submission 202090) | Rhizosphere microbial communities from Carex aquatilis grown in University of Washington, Seatle, WA, United States - 4-14-20 metaG | ecosystem: Host-associated > Plants > Roots > Rhizosphere...
AGCGGCGTAAAGGAATGGCCAGTGCCGGGAACGCGCACGTTGCCTTCGGCTTTGCGCACCGCTACGGCGAGTTCGACATCGTCTCTGGGCACAACGACGGCGTGCGGTTTGCACACCACCCCGCCCGACCAGTTCGACCATCTGCCGCCGACGATCTTCATGCGCACTGTTCCAATCCCGCTCGCGGGGGGGCGTTATGGGCGGCGCGGAGCGCCGGCGTCAATGCTCGGACCGTGCTGCCGCTGGGCGAACATGCTGGCCATGTCATTTGGTGGCGACCCCGGCGTGACTCGAACACGCAACCTGCGGCTTAGAAGGCAGCTGCTCTATCCAGTTGAGCTACGGGGCCGAACGGAACTCGGAACCTATCATATTGCCGCGTCCGGTTTCCGGATTTTGAATACTGCGTCAGTGCGACCAGGGAACCTTCCGGTCATACCGGAAATTGTCGGCATAAGCCTTCGGTTTGGGTATCGGTCTGTGTGGCTCGAACAGGTCGAACGGGATGCCGTGTTTTTCGGAATAGGCGATCGCCTCTTGCTTGGTATCGAACTCCAGCTGTACCTGCGACAGCATGTCGGCCGAGCCGGTCCAGCCCATCAATGGGTCCATCCGCCGCGGAACGGCCGGCTCGTATTCGAGTACCCAGGCCTTGGTACGAGCCTTCCCGGACTGCATCGCGTTCTTTGCGGGTTGGTAGATGCGCGCGCGCACGTGTCACTCCCTGAAACCGGAACGAATTGGTCGGGGCGGCGTGATTCGAACACGCGACCCTCTGCTCCCAAAGCAGATGCGCTACCAGGCTGCGCCACGCCCCGCGAGAGCCGTTCCCTGTCTCTCCAGATAAGGCCGTACACGAAAGCACGGCGTGTCTTCAACCCATCCCCTGCCCGCCGACCCATCGATCACGGATTGTCGCCAAATATGGCCGCATGAACCTTCTCGCCCGGCCGGATACCCAGGGCGGCCGAACGCCCGCCACCGATCTCCAGCACCGCACGCACCGGCTCGCTGGATGGGATTGGGTCTTCCGAATAAGGGATTGTATTGGCCGCTATGGTCGAAATCGTGCCATCGGCGCGAATGAACAGCATGTCGAGCGAGAGAGGCGTGTTTTTCATCCAAAAGGCCACGGGACCTGCTTTGTGAAAGTCGAACAACATGCCCGCATCCGGCGCAAGCTCGTTCCGATACATCAGACCCTGTTTCTGTGAGGCTTCGTCGGAGGCAACTTCCACCGTGAATGCCACCGGCCCCTTCTCCGCATCGACCACCAATCGTGTGGTAGGAAGCGGAGCCTGGGACTGACTGGGCGCGCAGGTGGCTAGGAGCACACAGGCAAACAGGGCGGCAGGAGTTGGGCGCATGACGCAACCTAGCGCATTTTGGCGGCCCTGCGCACGCCAAAACGAGCGCAATCTCCGATGTTTCTGTCAGGCGTCGATTATCACGATTTCCGCGGCTAATTCGCCCTTCGGGCCGTCACCGGTGCGGACACGCACGCGCTGGCCCTGGCGAAGTTCACGGATGCCGCTGCGGCGCAAGGTCTCCATGTGCACGAAGATGTCCGGAGTGTCCGGTCCGCGCGAGACAAAACCGTAGCCCTTACCGCGGTTGAACCATTTGACGGTTGCGTCGAATGCGGGGCCGCGCGGTTCGGTCGTGTAGTGCGCCGTGCGCTGCTGCGCAGTCTCGCTGGGTTGTGCGGTCGAGTTGTCGAGCGAGATTAGCCTGCGCGCTTGCAGCCCTTTAGGGCCCTGCACGGCTTCGCAAACAACGCGTGCGCCCTCATAGGCCGCCTTGAAGCCCGACTGCCGGACACACGTCTGATGCAGAAGAATATCGCCTTGAGCGCCGCCGGCCGGCTTGATGAAACCGTATCCCTTGGCGAGATCGAACCATTTGACCTGGCCGATGATCTGCTCTGCAGCATCCCCTAGCGGAGATGCCAATACGCCTGTCTCCATCCCCTTCCCCGAAACTCATTATGGTAAATATAAGGTTAACACGTTTGTCATGATGAGTGAAGACAAAGTGTCGCGGATGAGTCGCAACCGCTGTCACAACGTTGTAGCCGTTTTTTGCCCACTTTTTGAGCGTATCCCATGGAATTGACAGGGAGAAACGTGACGGCTGCCTCTCGACCGACGGTCCTGGACGCCCAAAATAATTCTAGCGTCCTCTGAGCCTGCATCCCGGTTACGAGGCTGCGGAGACGTACAGGCCCCGGCATGAGCACTGATGAAATCGACGCCCTTGACGCCGCGGTGCGCTGGATTGGCGATGGCCGGCCTTGTCGGCTATCGCGTGCGCGTAATCGATCCGCGCACGTCGTTCGCAACGACGGAGCGGTTTCGCAGTGTCGGCGTGACCCACGCATGGCCGGACGAAGCACTGGCGGACCGTCCGCTTACGCATAGAAGCGCGCTGGTCGCCCTGAGCCACGATCCGAAGCTTGACGATCCCGCGCTAAGTGCAGCGCTGAAGTCTCCTGCCATTTACATCGGCGCGTTAGGCTCGGAAAAATCGCATGCCGCGCGCCTCGAGCGCCTGAAGGACCGTGGACCGCCGGACGATATGCTCGCCCGCATCCACGGTCCCGTCGGCCTTGCCATCGGAGCGAAAAGCCCCGAGGAAATGGCCGTTTCCATCCTCGCCCAGATGACGGAACGGCTTCGAAAGCGGACCTAATCGTACCGCCGTCCGGCTCTGCTCCTGTCACTGCGGGCCCACCGGGATTGAACGCGGGGCCGCATCTCGTCCGCTGCGATGACGCCGTCCTTATTTTTGTCCAGGCGTGCGAAGAGTTTCAGTTCAGACGCCGCAAATTCGGCCAAAGTGAGCTTACCGTCGCCATCCTTGTCCAGGCGCTTGAAGGTCCTGGCGTTCGTATCGTTGAAGCGCTGCTGTTCGTCGTTTGCATACTGGTCCGCACTCATCGTGCCCGAGCCGTGCGCGCCAAGCGCAAATCGTTTGCCGACCGCGACGTCGAATTCCGCACGGGTAACCGTGCCATCCCTGTTTAGATCGTTCTCCGCGCAGAACCGCGACAACCCAAAACCGCCACGAGAGCTGTACCCGTTCGTTGCGGCCCGCCCGCGACGATCGCCGGCACCGTCTTGCGGCCGGGACTCGGAGCGGAAATTCGCGCGTCCGGACGGCGCACAACTGACCGATCCGGTGCCGTCCTTGTCCATGGTCATGAACCGTACACGCTGCGGAGCGGCGTAATCGTCCAGCGTCAGCCGTCCGTCGCCGTTCCAATCGATCCTGCGGAACATCTCGCCGACGTGCTGGTGGGCCTCCGCCGCATGAATCGCCACAAACTGGTCCGGTGTCATGCCCGGAGCGCCGTGCGTCGCTGCGGCAAACCGCGCGTAAATGGCCCGGTTCATCTCGTCATGTGTAACTTTACCATCGTGGTTCTTGTCGAAGCTCGCCGTCAGGCGGTCGGCCAAGCGGCCATGACCATGGGCGAGTCCCTGCATCGGCCCGTCGGGCGGAGGCGGCCCTTCCATCTGTGCGAAGGCAAGCCCAGCGCCAGCGACGACCGTCACGACCCCCAAAAGCAGGGCAATTTGCATGCTCTTTGTCATGAAAAGGAATCTCCAAGATCTGCGACTCCAAGTTGAACAACGTGGGGTGGCAGAACTTTACCAGAACAAAAAAGAATCATCGCAAAGTTTCAACGTCCTCCTGAATCCGACAAACTTTGCGGCAATTGGGAGTTTGCGAGGCAAACGCGGACGTCTCACACTGCGGCATGCTAGATTTCCCCGCCATGTCCAACGACGAATCAAAGCCACACGTTCTTCTGGTTGAAGATGCGCGGGATATTCGCGAGCCGCTCGCCAGGTATCTCCGCGAACACGGCTACCGCGCCACGACGGCGCCCGATGCGGCGACTGCCCGCAAGACTATGAAAGGTGCGGCCATCGACTTGGTCGTGCTCGATATCATGATGCCGGGCGAAGACGGGCTGAGCCTCTGCCGTTCGATCCGCGAAACCACCCAGACCCCGGTTATCCTGTTGACGGCGCGTGGCGAAGAAGTCGACCGCATCATTGGCTTGGAGATGGGCGCGGACGATTATATCCCCAAGCCTTTCAGCCCCCGCGAGTTGATCGCGCGCGTGGCGGCGGTTCTACGGCGCACGCATGCCCTGCCGCCGCGGCAAAAGTCGCCGTCCGCAGCGCGTATCCGTTTCGGCGACTGGACTCTGGATACGGGTCAGCGCGAGTTGATCCGGCAGGACGGCGTGGCGATGCCGCTGTCGAGCGGCGAGTTTCGCCTCCTGAGCGCCCTTCTGGAACGGCCCAAGCTTGCCCTGACCCGCAACCAGCTGCTCGATCTGACCAAAGGGCGCGACGCGGACCTGTTCGACCGTTCGATCGACAATCATATCAGCCGCCTGCGCAAGAAAATCGAACCGGACCCCAAGAACCCGCGATACATCAAGACGGTTTGGGGCGGCGGTTACATCTTCGCCGTGGAGCCGGTCACGGAATGAGGCCGTGGCCTCGCACACTGGGCATGCAGCTCGTCATCGTCACGGCCGTGGCTGTGATCCTGTCCAACGTCGGCGTGGCGCTGTGGTTCCAATGGGGTAACGAGCGCCTTAGCGAATCCGCCCTTACCGAACGCTTGCTGGATCGCGCGACATCCGTCGCGACGTTGATGACGTCCATCCCTCCCAAGGCGCGCGAACCGGCAACTCGCGCGCTCGCAGGAAGGTTATGGCATTTCGAAATCGAGATTGGGAAAAGTGCCGCTGAGCCGATGAACGACGAGGAAGCAAGGCTGGCCGCCAGGCTGACTTCGATGCTTCCACCCAAGTCGACGAAGGTGCCGGTCACGGTTCATTTCCGGAAAATGGTGCCTTTCGACGACGCGATGCACGAAATGCCGCACGATCCGAAGCATGCACTACCGATAAGCGATGCCGTCGTCATGACGATACCCGTGGTGCGGAATACGCAACTTGTGGCGACGTTTTTCCGCCCGCCAATGCCTCCTTGGCCGATGGAGATCGTGCTCGCTGCCATTGTCGCGATTGTGGTGGCGTCGGCCGCCGCCGCTTTTGTTGCGCTCCGCGTAGCGCGCCCCTTGTCGGCGCTTGCGTCCGCAGCATCCGTTGCCGCGCGCGGCGGCGACGCACCGCATGTGCCCGAAGTCGGGCCGGACGACGTCCGCAACGCCGCCATCGCCTTCAATGCCATGACCGATCAAGTGAAGCGCACACTCGAAAGCCAGCGCCAGCTGCTTTCCGCCGTTGGCCACGACCTGCGCACCCCGATCACGGCCATGCGGATCAACATTGAGTTCGTGGAAGACTCGGACTTGCGCGAGGGGCTGCAAAAAAATCTGGAGGAACTGCAGGAACTGACGGAAGCCGTTCTCTCCGCCGCACGCGGCACCGGCGGCGAAGCGCAGCGGCAAATGGATCTGGCGGCTCTGGTGGAGAGTGTGTGCGCCGATCTCGACGACATGGGTGAGCCAGTGACATGGACGGGGCACGACCCGGCCCCGATCTGCTGCCGGCCGAATGAAATACGCCGTGCCGTACGCAATCTCGTCGAAAACGCGGTCGCCTACGGCAAAAAGGCCGACGTGGGGCTCAACGAAGTTCCCGGCGCCTACGAAATCGTGGTCGAGGACGAAGGTCCCGGCATTCCCGAAGAAGACCGCCTGCGCGTGTTCGAGCCGTTTGTCCGGCTTGAACGCTCTCGAAACGAAGAAACCGGCGGGTCGGGCCTTGGGCTCGCGCTGGTGAAGGCAATCGCCGAAGGTCATGGCGGCACTGTGGTTCTGGAAAATCGTCCAGAGGGCGGATTGCGGGTGCGCATGCGTTTGCCGCATGGCAGGACGAACGCCTAAACTGCCCTGTCCATCAGGGAGCGTCTTTGTCCTTCAACAACACCGGCACGGAGCGACGTGGCCCCAGGATCGGCGCCGTGGTTTTGGCTGCCGGCCTGTCGTCGCGCATGGGCGTGAACAAGCTGTTGCTTCCCCTAAAAGGGAAGCCGCTCGTCCGTCACGCGGTGGATGCAGCGGCAGCGAGCCGCTGCGATCCGGTCATTGTTGTCATTGGCGACAATTGCGGGCAGATCGAAGCGGCATCGTGTACCCATAAAGTGCGCTTCGTGAAAATTAGAGATTTTACAGGGGGTTTGAGTGAGTTGCTGAAGTGCGGTCTGAGAACTTTGCCGCCGGATTGCGAAGGCGTGGCGGTCCTGCTCGGCGACATGCCGTTTGTGACCTCGCAGTTGATCGATGTCTTGATTGCGGCCTTCGACCCCACCGATGGGAGAGCGATCTGCGCACCTGTGCATCGCGGCCAGCGCGGCAATCCGGTCCTCTGGGACCGCCAGTTCTTCCCCGAGATGCTCGCCCTCGAAGGCGATACCGGGGCCAAGCAGCTTTTGATACGGCACCAAGCCATGTTGTACGAACTGGAGGTGGCTGATGACGGCCCGCTGACCGACATCGACACACCGGAAGACTTGGCGGCATACGAAGCACCATGAGCGACCTGCTCTACACCACGGGTGTCTTGCGCCTGGCCGCCGAAGCCACGGGCGCAGGACGTTTGCCGGAATCGGACGGCACGTACACCGAGTACAATCCGACTTGCGGGGACCGTTCCACGGTCGATCTGACGGTCTACAACGGCCGCATTTCGGCTATGGCCCACGACACCAAGGCATGCGTGCTGGCACAGGCCTCGGCATCCATCCTGGGTACCGCCCTGTCCGGCCATACCCACGCCGACCTTGTAAATCTGCGCGCCGAGGTTGTGGAAATGCTCAGAGGCGGAACGGAACCGGCAGAGCCGTTCGGTTCCTATACCGTGCTGAACGAGGTCGCCCGTTTCCCCAGCCGCCACAAATGCGTTTTGCTGCCGATCGACGCCGCCATCGGGGCCTTCGAAGCGTCACAGACGCGCAAACCAGGCGGCCAAGGGTCCGACGGTTAGACCGTCCGCCTTCGCGGCTGCTTCGCCGGTGCCCCACTCCGTGGCGGCCGCGCCGGACAGCAAATCGTGCCGGAACTCCACCTTGTCGTGGCTCATGTTGAAGACGCAGAGCACGCGCTCCGCGTCATAGGTGCGTACGAATGCCAGAACGGGCGCGGGCGCATCCAACAGTTCGATCTCACCGAGGCGCAGCGCGTTGCATTGTTTTCGCGCTGAAAGAAACCGCCGCGCGAAATTGAGGGTCGATTGGCCGTCACCGTCCTGCTGCGACGCCGCCAGCGCGCGATGCGCAGGCCCAAGCGGCAACCACGGCGTTCCCGTCGTGAACCCTAGGTTCGGTGCATCCCGGTTCCAAGGCATGGGTGTACGGCATCCGTCACGGCCCTTGAACAGCGGATAATAGAGATCGCCGATAGGGTCCTTGAGCTGGTCGCGTCGCAGATCGACTTCGGGCAACCCTAGCTCTTCGCCCTGGTACATCAACACCGTGCCTCTGATGGAGAGCAGTAGCGCCAGCAGCAGTTTCGCCAGTGCCGGGTCGCCATCGGGCCCGCCTCCAAAGCGCGTCACCGTGCGCACGATGTCATGGTTGCAAAACGAGATGCAGGGCCAGTGCCGCGGATGGCGCGCCAGCAGCGCGCAGTTGCCTTTGATGAAGTCCGGCGAGAGCTTATTCGCGCGAAGCATGAAGAAGGTATAGGCGGCGTGCAGCCCTTCGTCGGGCGCGGCGTAGGCGCCGGCGCGCTCATATCCTTCGGAGAATTCCCCGAACACGAAACGGTCGAGGTGGCGCTCCACGGTGCGACGGATTTCCGCCAGGCATCCGATGTTTTCCGGCAGATTGCTGTCGTGAAAATGCCGTTGCAGCTCGGCGGCATCGGCCCAGACCGCCGGCGTGCGCTCCTCCGGCGGCGTGGGAAGATTGTCGGTCAGCGAAGGGTCGTGGAGATAGGCATTGGCCACATCAAGGCGGTAGCCGTCTGCGCCGCGCGCCAGCCAGAAATCCAGAACAGCCAGTGCGGCCGCCTTCGCATCGGGATTGTGCCAATTCAGCTTCGGCTGCTGGCGCAGGAATTTGTGGTGGTAGTGCTGGCGGCGCGCGGGCTGATAGGACCACGCCGGTCCGCCGAAAGCCGACAGCCAATTGTTGGGCGCTGTCCCGTCCGGCTTCGGATCGGCCCAGACGAACCAATCCGATTTCGCGCCTTTGTTCAAACTATCGCGAAACCAGGCGTGCTCGTCCGACGTATGGCACAGCACTTCGTCGATGATGATCTTCAGCCCGCACGCATGGGCAGCGGCGAGCAACGCATCGAAATCGGCCAGCGTGCCGTAATCGGGATGAACGTCATCGTAGTCAGAAACGTCATAACCCCAGTCGCGATTGGGCGACGGATGGATCGGCGACAGCCAGATTGCGTCCACACCCAGCTTCGCGATGTAATCGAGCTTTGAAATCAGGCCGGCGAAATCGCCCTGCCCGTCACCGTTGCCGTCGCAGAAGCTGCGGATATAAACCTGATAGACGACAGCCCCGCGCCACCAGGGCCACGTCGAGCTCACACTTCGCTCGCGCTCGACACCACCTTGGAGACCAGGCCGTAAGCCTTCGCCTCCTCGGCGCCCATCCAGAAGTTCCGCTCCGTATCGGAGACCACCTTCTCGAAGGTCTGGCCGGTTTCGCGCGCGATGACCCTGTTCAGGCGCTCACGCATCTTCAGGATTTCCTCGGCTTCGATGGAGATGTCCGAAGCTTGGCCGCGCACACCGCCCAACGGTTGGTGCAATAGGAATCGCGTGTTGGGCAGGCAGTAACGGTTTTCCTTGATGGCGCCCAGATAGATGTGCGCCCCTGCGCTCGCAACCCAGCCCGTTCCGATCATCTTCACGCGAGGGCCGACGTAGCGGATCAGGTCGTGGATCGTATCCCCGGATTCGACGTGGCCGCCGGGCGAGTTGACCATGACGCGAATGTCGCCGTCGCCTTCGGCCGCGAGCGCGAGAAGCTGCCCGCTGACGCGCTCGGCCATCTTCATATCCACTTCGCCGAAGATCAGGACCGTGCGGGACTTGAACAAGGCCTTTTGCACGTCGGAAGGCTGCTGCTCGGGTAGTTCGATCTTCGTTTTCTCATCATCTTCGTCGTCGAGGCGGGACATTTGTTCTCCTGTCGGGGGAGGCGACTCTCGGGGGCATACTAGCCAAGACGAGCTTGCCGTCCATGTGCTTAAAGGGCGTTAACGCGTCGCTTAGACGCGGCGCTGATCAGCAGATTCAGACGGCAGGCGTCCGTTTCTTGCGCGGCGCGGTGCGGCTTTTTGCGCTTTTCGCGGCCTTCTTCTCGGCGTCGAGCTTGTCCTTGGCTTCCTGCTCGGCAGCTTCCTTGGCGAGGCGTTGGGTCCGCAGCTTCAGGATTTTTGCCAAGCCTGCGGCGCGTTCCTTTTCGATTTCCTGCCTGACCTGGGTATTGCGCTGGTCGGATGCGGTAAAATGGTTCTGCGCACGGCGCCGGGCGGAATCGGACTTGTCGGAGGAATTGGACATAAGCCACTCTCTCATCAATCGGGTTGACCCGCAGAGCGCTTGTCGCAGGGACCGGGACCACTTGTCCGCCCAAGCGAAAGACGCGCAACGCTGCGTCGGCAACCTAAATAGCACGCAATGGCGATCAAATGGAATTTTGTCATATAAAGGACGTGCAGGCGTTGGTCCACGTCTGGTATCCAAAAAAACGAAACAAATTCAAATGGTTGTTGTTGGTGGGCCCTACGGGAGTCGAACCCGTCTTGCAAGATTGAAAATCTTGAGTCCTAACCGATAGACGAAGGGCCCGCGCCCCGCGCGACACGTCGGCGGCGTGCGGGAGGAACGCGCCTATAAGGCCCATAAGCCGCCTTGGCAAGCGCCGTTACGCCTCTGCGGGGGCGGCATCCTCCAGGTGAAGCTGGGCCCGCACACGGCCATTCCACTCGTCCTTGCGCAGCCTCCCGGCAGCGTGTACTCGTTTGCCACGAGCGGCGAGCAATCCGCGCCCCAAATCCGTGTCCGCCGCACGGAATGCGATGGCGTCGAGCCGAGCCCCATCGCTCCCCGCGAGCCTCAGCCGCACATGATCCTTGCCCACCACGTCGACGAACAGCACCTGTACGTCCGGTACTACGAGAACCGGCTCCGGGTTCCCGGCGCCGAACGGTCCGGCGCGAGCGATATCCTGTACGAGAGACGGCGTCGCACCGGCCGGCGAAACGACGCCATCGAGTGTCAACGTGGCCGATGCGCCAGCGATATCTCCCGTCTTCGCGAATTCGCTCGTCAGAAAGGCGCGGAACGAATCGGTCTGCTCGCTGCGGAGGGAGAAGCCTGCCGCCATTGCGTGCCCGCCGCCCGTGTCAAGCGTACAGGCTTCGCGTGCCGCACGAATGACGGCGCCTATATCGACGCCCACGACAGAGCGCGCCGAACCACGTCCCATGCCACCCTCAAACCCGGCTACGAAAGTCGGCTTGCCGAAGCGTTCCTTGAGCCTCCCCGCGACGATGCCGACAACGCCCGGATGCCACCCTTCTCCTGCCACAAACAGGAAAGGCGAATCGTCCTGCGCAGCCGCAAGCCCGATGGCTTCGTCCAGAATCAACCTCTCGATGGCTTGCCGCTCGCGGTTGTGCGTATCGAGTGCCATGGCAAATTCTTCGGCTGCGGTAAGGTCCGTGGCCATCAACAGATCGACACCGAGTCCGCATCTCCCAACCCGCCCGCCTGCGTTGATCCGCGGCCCGAACACGAAGCCCAGATGATACGGGGTAAACGGCGGAACTGTGCCCGCAACCCGCGCCAATGCGGCAAGGCCCGGCCGCTCCAGCTTCCCGAGCTTGGCGAGACCAACCTGCACAAACGCGCGGTTGACGCCGATGAGCGGCACGACATCGCAAACCGTCGCCAACCCGACCAAATCGATGGACGCAAGCAGATCCGGCTCGGCCTTGGCGGCATACCGGCCCGCATTCCTGAGTGCCCGATTCAAGGCGACCAGGAACAGGAACACGATACCCGCGGCGCAGACATGACCAAGCGCCGATACATCGTCGGACCTGTTGGGATTGACGTGCGCAAAGGCCGGCGGTTCGCCTTCGATCGCATGATGGTCCAGCACGATCACGTCGAGGCCGGCTTCGCGCGCCGCGGCAAGTGCAGCCGTTGCGCCAGCACCGCAATCCACGGTGACGACGAGCCCCGCGCCCTCTTCCTTAAGCTGCAACAACGCGCGCGCGGACGGGCCATAACCCTCCGTCATTCGGTCGGGGATATAGATGCGCGGCGGCGTACCGACGGCGGACAGGAATTCGTACAACAGCGCCGCGGAACACGAACCATCCACGTCGTAGTCGCCGAAGACCGCGATGCGCTCACGGTTCTCGATGGCCGAAAGAACGCGCGCGACCGCTTTGTCCATATCCTTGAGCGTCAGAGGTTCGGGAAGGAGGCGCTTGAGCGTCGGATTGAGATAGTCCGCTGCAGCGTCCGCCTTGACGCCCCTCACCTGCAGCAAACGCGCCAGCACAAGCGATATGTCGAATTCCGCCGCCAGCGCGCGCGCCGCGTCTTCGTCGCTGCCTGATGCGATCCAGCAGCGTCCGGAAAACGAGCGTGTGACTCCAAGCATGCCGCGCTCGCCCTCTATCATAGATGGGGCTCCGATTGCCGCCCGCGCCTCAGCGTTCATGCCTGCGACGGTGACGCGCACTGATCCAGCGCACGGTCCCCGATGATGCGCGCATGACCACGCTATGGGTGAAGACGAATTCTTGCGTCCTGTAAACGCCTCTCAGCATCGATCCGTTCGTCACGCCGGTTGCCGCGAAGATAACGTCGCCGCTGGCAAGCTCCTTCAGCGTGTACTTCCGGTCGAAATCCGTGATGCCCAACTTCGTCGCGCGCAGCTTTTCATCATCCGACTTGAAAAACAATCGTGCCTGAAACTGCCCGCCGACGCAGCGAAGCGCCGCTGCGGCCAGCACGCCTTCCGGTGCGCCGCCGCGCCCGATGCACATATCGATGCCGGTGGTCGGGTCGGTCGTCGCGATGATACCCGCCACGTCGCCGTCGGTGATGAGATGAACGGAAGCGCCGACACTGCGCACCGAGGCAATGTGTTTTTCGTGGCGCGGGCGATCGAGAATGCAGACCGTGATTTCGCGAGGATTCACATTCTTAGCCTTGGCAAGCGCCAGGACGTTCTCGGCCGGTTCGGCGTCGAGATCGATGGTTCCATCCGGATAGCCGCCGCCGATCGCGATTTTGTCCATGTACGTGTCGGGCGCGTTTAGCAGAGTACCCGGCTCCGCCATCGCCATCACCGCGAGCGCGTTTGGCAGCGCCTTTGCAGTCAGCGCGGTCCCTTCGAGCGGATCGAGCGCGATATCCACCGTGACACCGCCGGTTCCAACTTTCTCGCCGATATAGAGCATCGGCGCTTCGTCGCGTTCACCCTCGCCAATCACCACCGTTCCGTCGATCGGAAGGAAGTTGAACGTCTTGCGCATGGATTCGACGGCCGCATGGTCGGCCGCGTGCTCGTCACCGCGTCCGATGAACTCGGCTGCCGCGACGGCGGCCGCTTCCGTTACGCGCACGGCTTCCAGCGCAAATGCGCGGTCTAGAGGTCGGCTGACCATCGAAACTCCTGAATTGGGGCGGAAGCGAAAACTATCTCGCTTCCATGGGAATCATGCACGGCGGCGCAATGACCTTGTCGGACGCCGCGATGGTCTCCAGGGCGCGAGCGACGGCCGCATGCGTTGTTTCATGCGTAATCATCACAATCGAAACGGCCTCCCCGGGAGCGCGACCGCGCTGGATCATGCTTTCGATGGAAACGCGCCACTCCGCCAGATGCCCCGCGATCTCCGCCAACACTCCCGGAACATCCAGCACCTGGAAGCGTAGATAAAACGCAGACGATGCGCTACCGCTTGGCGCAGGTGTTAGCGGTATCAATAATCTTGCTGGAATTCCGAACGCGGGACCGATGTTACCGCGCGCAATATCAACAATATCGGCAATGACAGCGTTGGCGGTCGGTGCCTCTCCGGCTCCGCGGCCTTCAAAAAAGAATGGACCGGCCGCGCCAGTATCCACCGCCACCGCATTAAAAACCCCGTCCACGTCGCCCAGCGGCGTGCCGGCACGGACCATGGCAGGTTGAACGCGCTGATCGATTCCTTGTGGCGTTTTCTTTGCGATACCGAGAAGCTTGATGCGAAACCCGAACTCGCGCGCGAACGCGATATCGTCCGGCATGATGTGGGCGATCCCCTGCACCGGCATTGTGTCGAGATCGGGCGCCACGCCGAACGCCAGCCCCGCCAGCAACGCGAGCTTGTGGGACGTGTCGCCTCCGCCGACGTCCAGCGTGGGATCGGCCTCGGCGTAGCCCAGCGCCTGCGCGTCCTTGAGAACGTCGTCGAAAGGCCGTCCCGTGGATTCCATCTGCGTCAGGATATAATTGCACGTGCCGTTGAGAATGCCCCGCACGGCAACCACGCCGCTGACGGTCAGGTTCTCGCGCAGCGCCTTGACGATCGGGATGCCGCCAGCGACCGCCGCTTCGAACTTAAGCGCAAGATTCTTTTCTTCCGCGAGCGCGGCCAGCCTGGCGCCATGACGGGCCATCATCGCCTTGTTGGCCGTCACGACATGCTTGCCCGCCTTAAGAGCTTCCTCGACCAGCGACAGCGCAGGCCCGCCCTCGCCGCCGATCAATTCGACGACGACGTCGGCGTCGGATTTTGCGACGGCATGTATATCGTTCAGCCAGGTCTTGACGTCGAAGCTACGCTTCTTGGTTTCGTCGCGCTCGCACACGGCCTCGATCTCGAGCCGGCGTTCCGCACGATCGTTCAGCGGCTTGGCGTGCGTCTGCAACCCTTTGACCACGCCGCCGCCGACCGTGCCCAACCCTGCGATCGCAATTTTGAGCGGCTTGTTCATTTCACGGCTTCCAGTGTTGCCGGTTCGTTGAACCTCATCGACAGGAACTTCTTCACGTTTCGCGCGGCCTGGCGGATGCGATGTTCGTTCTCCACCAACGCAACACGCACATAGCCCTCGCCGTACTCGCCGAAGCCGATGCCCGGCGATACGGCAACCTTGGCGTGGATAAGAAGCTGTTTGGCGAACTCCATCGAGCCCGCCTCGCGATACTGTTCCGGAACGGGCGCCCAGGCGAACATCGAAGCGGGTGGCGAAGGCACGTTCCAGCCCGCGCGCGCCATGCTTTCCACCAGCACATCGCGGCGCGATTTATAGATGGCCCGAATCTCGTCGACACACTCCTGCGGTCCGTTCAGTGCGGCAGTCGCGGCAACCTGGATCGGCGTGTAGGCACCGTAATCAAGATAGGATTTGATGCGTGCCAACGCCCCGATCAGCCGCTTGTTCCCAGCCGCGAAGCCCATGCGCCAGCCCGGCATGGCATAGGTCTTCGACAGCGACTGGAACTCGATGGCGATGTCCTTGGCTCCGTCGAGCTGGAGTATCGATGGCGGCGGATTGTCGTCGAAATAGATGTCGGCATAAGCGAGGTCCGATAGCACCCAGATCTCGTGCTTCTTCGCGAAGGCGATAATCTCTTTGTAGAAATCGAGCCCGACGACCTGCGCCGTCGGGTTGGAAGGATAGTTCACCACCAGCGCTACG
>Ga0265325_10001839_pt1 | contig 14670 bp, 13 predicted proteins | sample 41420metaG_FD_202090 | JGI IMG/M metagenome (GOLD analysis project Ga0265325, IMG submission 202090) | Rhizosphere microbial communities from Carex aquatilis grown in University of Washington, Seatle, WA, United States - 4-14-20 metaG | ecosystem: Host-associated > Plants > Roots > Rhizosphere...
GAAGGTTTTCGGGGCCACGGAAGTCTTTCGCATGAATGGCCCCGATGGCAAAGTCGGCCACGCTGAATTGAAGATCGGCAATTCGCACATCATGCTGGCCGATGAGAATCCCAGCATGGGGCAGGGGCACACCAGCGCTGCAACGATAGGAGCGAGCCCGGTGAGCCTGTATGTATACCTGCCCGACGTGGATCGCGTGGTCGAGCGCGCGAGTGCGGAGGGCGCGAAAATCCTGAAACCGGTGCAAGATCAGTTCTATGGAGACCGCTCCGGCTTCCTGCAGGATCCGTTCGGACATCTATGGGGCGTTGCGACTCACATCGAAGACGTGGCACCCAAGGACATGGAAGAGCGGGCGAAGAGGACCATGCAGGCTGCATAGTGCAGGAGCCCAGTACAGCAGCTCTGAGGCGGGGCGGCCACGTCCCGCCTTTAAAGTTTACTGCTCTATTTGTAGGGCCGACGTACTCCTCTGCCTATTTTCCGAGAGCTTTGCGAAGGTCCTTCATCAGAAGCATCAATTGCAATTCGTGAATTGGCGAAGGCTCGAAATCAAAGTGTTCGTAGAACTCTCTTGCTCGCTCATCGATCGCATGGACCAGGACCGCCCGCGCTCCTACGATGTCGGCGGCGTGAGCGATCCGCAAGAGAGCGTCTTTCAATAGCGCTTTGCCGAGTCCAGTCCCTTTCTCGGCTTTATCAACAGCGAGCCTTGCGAGCAGGATCACCGGGATGGGATGTCGGGCAAGGCCTTTCGATATCCTAGGCGATGCTTCTTCCGTCGAAACACTCCCGGCGGAAATTGAATAGTAGCCGACGACCGATCCGTTTCGGTGGACAACGTAGGTTCGTGCTGACTCATTTTTCTGATTCGTAACGGCGAATTTCTTCAGCCATTCGTTGAGAGATTCGTGAGCTCCGCAATCGAAGCGGCTAAGATCGTGGGACTCTAAAATTGCCTCGACCTCTGATAACGGAGCCTTTTCATGCGCCATCAGATTGTTCAAGGACACTGGGTTCGGTAAAGAGTTTCTTGAGTCTGGGCTTCGACTTGGCAGGCCGGTCAAGCGAGGCAGTGAACTTTTGCCAATCCTTGGAACTGAGCTCGAAGTGTCGCGCCTCGGCGATCTCTTGCGCGGCCCGCACGCAGGCGCTTTCCAAGATGAAGTTCGTGATATTCACACCTCGTTGTTCTGCGCCCAGGCGAATGAGCCGTGCCTCTTTTTCGCTGAGCCGAACGTTAAAGCGCTCGGTGCGCTTCTTTTTTACCCCGGCCGCAGGCATGAAGGATCCTCTGTACGTACAATAGGCAACTAACGTATGTACAATGTACGGCTTATTTTACGATTTGTCAACGCTGAAGTCTTTCCAAAGAAGCTAAAAGCCCAGTCTCCGCGGCGGCACGCGAAGGCATCAACGGAATTCTTACTGCCTGATTCTTGGGTTCGCTACCGAATAGAGCACATCTGTCAGGAAATTCACGCCCACGTAGGTGAGGCCGATGGCGAGGATGCAGCCTTGAACCAGAAAATAATCGCGGGCTGAGATGGCGTCGACGGTGAGGCGTCCGATGCCGGGCCAGGAGAAAATCTTTTCGGTGACGATGGCTCCGGCGAGGAGCGCGCCGAACTGCAAGCCGAGCACCGTAAGCACGGGGATCATTGCGTTGCGCAGGGCGTGACGATAGACGACCGTGCGTTCGGGCAAGCCTTTTGCGCGGGCGGTGCGGATGTAGTCCTGACTGAGTTCTTCGAGCATGGACGTGCGCACCATGCGGGTAAGGATGGCGGCGAGCGCGCCACCCATGGTCAGGGCTGGAAGCACGAGGTTCGCGAAAGAGCCCGCGCCGGAGACGGGGAGCCATCCTGCCTTAATTGCGAAGAGCAGGATCAGGATCGGGCCTAGAGCGAAGTTGGGGAATGATAGGCCGAAGAGGCTGACGACCGAGAGCAGGCGATCGTCCCAGAGGTTTCGACGGCGCGCGGAGCGGACTCCGGCTGGAATCGAGAGAAGGATTGCGACGAAGAGCGACGCCAGGGTGAGTCGCAGCGTGTAGGGATAGCGCTGCGCAATGAGCCGAGTCACTGTCTGGTTGTAGCGGATCGATCGGCCGAGGTCGCCGTGGAGGACGCCTTTCCAGTAGTGCAGATACTGGTCACCGAGAGGTGCATCAAGACCGTAAGCGTGCCGGGTGGCGGCAATGTCGGCGGCCGGGGCGCCTTCGCCAAGCATCTGCGCGATGGGATCTCCGGGGACGAGGTGGATCAAGAGAAAGACGAGGCTGACTACCAGCCAGATTACCGGGAGGGTGTAGAGGACGCGTTGGAGGACAGTTTTCAGTGGGCAGTTCTCAGTTGGCAGTTCTCAGTTCTCGGTTCTCAGTTTTCGGCGGTCGCGGCGACGGAGGGAGAAAGCCTCGAGTCTCAGGCTTCGGTAGGCAAGTACAGGGATCCTTCGACTGCGCGCGGCGGCTCGCTTCGCTCGCCGTCGTGCTTCGCTCAGGATGACAAGGGATTGAGGGCATCGACATGTTCAGCATCTTCTCAGTTCCCTGCCCCTTTGGCGGCTTCGGCTTCGCCTTCTACTTTTGCGGTTTTTTCGATTCTCACTCTCGCGATGCGGTGGCCTTCCAATTCTTCGACGGTGTAGCGGCGCCCGTCATATTCGAAGGAATCGCGCAGTGTCGGAATTCTCTGCAGGCGCGCGAGGATGAATCCTGCCAGGGTTTCGAATCCCGCGTCGCGAGGAAGGGTCAGGGCGTATTCGGTCTCCAGATCGCGGATGTTGACGGAGCCTTCGAGAACGAGCACCGATTCATCTTCGAGCGCGGGCTCGCTGGGAGAAACATCGAATTCGTCTTCGATATTGCCAACCAACTGCTCGAGGATGTCCTCGACGGTGATGACGCCGGCAGTCGAGCCGAATTCGTCGACGACCACGGCGAGATGGCGGCGGCGGTCTTTAAACTCTGCCAACAGCTCCGCGAGAACCTTGGTTTCCGGAACGACCAGCACGTCGTGCATGATCTGGCTGATTTGCATCCGGGAAATACGGGTCGAAGTGGACTGGCCGAGATTGCTCAGGCGGAGCCGCATCCAGCGCATCAGGTCCTTGTAATAGAGCACGCCGACAATATGCTCGGGGCCGCGTTGCGGATCGTAGACCGGAATGCGCGAGTGCTGGCCTTCGACCACTCGGGCCAGGGCTTCGTCGAGTTGGAGGTCGGAGGGCAGCGAAAAAATGTCGGGGCGGGCGACCATGACTTCGCGGACGGTAATACTGTCGAGTTCGATGGCACTGTGAATCATCTCTTCCTGGAACTCGGGAATCTGTCCAAACTGGCGGCTGGCGGTGACGATGAGCTTGAGTTCGTCGGGAGAATGGACGGCGCCTCCGCGGCGAGCGACCTGCGCACCGAACAACCGGAGGACCAAGCCACCGGAGCGGCGCATAAAGAACAGAAGAGGGCGCGTGAGAGTGAGGAAGGCCTCCATGGGCGCGGCCACGGCGAGGGCAACCTGCTCGGCACGCTGCAGAGCCAGTGTTTTAGGAACGAGCTCGCCGAGGATCACGTGCATGTAGGTGATCAGGGTGAAGGCGATACCGATGGCGATGGCGTGCGCATAAACGGCCGCGTGGGGAACCTCGTGGACGAACCGCATGTTTTCCACAAGGCGGGCGACCATGGGCTCGCCGATCCAGCCGAGGGTCAGGCTGACCATGGTGATGCCGAGTTGAACGCCGTTCACGACTTCGTCGAGATGCTGGTGAAGTCGTTGGACGATGCGCGCACCGATGCGTCCCGCCGAGATGAGCTGCTGGATGCGAGTGTCGCGCACGCTCACCAGGGAAAATTCAGCTGCCGCGAAGAAGGCGTTGGCCGCCACCAGGAGAAGGATCAGGAAGACCCGGAGCAGCACAAAGGCGATCATGGATGGGTAATTCTAACATTTGAAACCAGTTGCTGGTGGTGAGTTGCCAGCAGAAACCAGGGCTACATGGGGACTGCCGCCTGGGGTGTGCGTCGAGCGAAGGTCAGTAGAAAATTTAGCTTGATGCAGCGGGCCTTCGGCCCGCGGACAACCGAGGGCGGCTGTCTCCACATTTGAATTTTGCTCGACCGTGGCAAAAGGGGCCAGCCGCAACGACTATCGACCGCTCAAAAACAGGGTGCGCAGGGTCACAAAATTCCATTTCATTATCCGCTATCCTTTTAGAGGGTTACTGGTCTAACTAGCAGGCGGCAGATGGGTTAGCGCGTCCGACGGGTCTGGGTCGTATCCAAGTCGGAAATCATCGTTTCACAAAAAAATCAGTGTTTTTCAGAAACCATAGTTTCGCAGGAACAAAAGCAACTCGGGCCGCGTACAAGAGAATGAGGGCGGCGGAATGGCTCCCCATCTCCACTTGGCGGTACCTACAGGAGGCGTTGTGAACGGTAACGGGAATAATAAGAAGAAGCGTCGCAAACTGATTATCTGGGGCAGCATCGTAGCGGTTATCGTGCTGCTGATTGCGGGTGGAGTTTTCGCGGCGACGCGGGGTGGAACCAAGATTGATCCATCGAAGCTCGCCAAGGTGGAAAAGGGCGACTTGGCCAAGAGTGTGGTGGCGACCGGGAAGGTCACGCCGATCACGAAGGTCGAAGTGAAGTCCAAGGCCAGCGGCATCGTGAAGAAGCTCCTGGTCGACTACGGCGATCGCGTCAAGAAGGGGCAACTCCTGGCCCAGCTCGACAAGGTCGAGATCGAGGCGCAGGTAGCTCAGTCGAGCGCCGGGCTCGAGGCCGCGGAAGCCAACCTGAAGAGTTCCCAAGCTGACTACGAACGGGCCAAGGTGGACGCGGAAGGTCCGGACGTGCCGCTCTTGAAGCGCGCCTACGACCGTGCGATCGGCATGGCAAAAGATGGAGTTGTTTCCGCTTCGGCGCTGGATGACGCGCAGAAGAATTACGAGATGTCCCTGAACAAGCAGAACGTGTCGAAGGCGCAGGTCACTGTGCTGAAGGCGAAGATCGCGCAGTCCCAGGCGAACGTCGCGCAGGATCAGGCCAACCTGAAGCAGCTGAACGAACAGCTCAGCTATACCGACATCATCTCGCCGATTGATGGAATCGTCCTGTCGCGTGACGTGGAAATGGGCGACGCGGTGAGTTCGATTCTCGTGCTGGGTTCTTCCGCCACGCTGGTCATGACGCTCGGCGATACCAGCGAGGTCTATGTGAAGGGCAAGGTCGACGAGAGTGATATTGGCAAGGTCTACCTCGGGCAGCGCGCTCGGATCAAGGTGGAATCGTTCAAAGACAAGACTTTCGAAGGCAAGGTGACGAAGATCTCTCCGATGGGCGTGGAGAAGGATAACGTCACGACCTTTGAAGTGCGCGCATCGATCCAAAATCCAGGCGGCGAGTTGAAGGCCGAAATGACCGCCAATGCGGAAATCATTCTGGAAGAACATAAGAACGTGCTGCAGATTCCTGAAGGCGCGATCCTGTATGACAAGGACAAGAAGGCCTCGGTGGAAGTGCCAAACCCGAAAGGTAAAGAGGGCAAGGATAAAGTTGCCGTCAACATCGGGATCTCCAACGGCGCCAAGACCGAAGTGCTCAGCGGCCTGAAGGAAGGCGACCAGGTCGTACTGCAGTAACGGCAGGTTTTCCAAGGTTTCAAGGTTTCAGAGTTTCAAGGTCTTTCCGCTCATGCTGATTCCTTGAAACTCTGTCACTTTGAAACCTTGGGACTTTAGGGCTTCGCCATGACTCTCTCCGAAATCCTGCGCCAGGCATTCTCCACATTCCGGGCTCACAAGATGCGAACCTTCCTCACGATGTTTGGAATCGTGTGGGGGATTGCGTCGGTGATCATCCTGGTCGGACTGGGGCGGGGATTCAGCGTCGACCAGAAGCAGCACATGCAGTCTCTAGGCAAAGACCTGGTGATTATGTGGGGCGGGCGCACCAGTTCGCAGGTGGGCGGGCGCGCAGCGGGGAGAGAGATTCATCTCGGCGTGGACGATGCCGAGTTGATTCGCGACGAATGCTATCTGGTGAAGAACGTCAGCCCGGAGTTGCGGCGAACCATTCCCGAAGTCAGCCAGTACAACCTTGCGAGCCGCGGCGTGGTCGGGATGTGGCCGTCGTACCAGGATTTCAGGTCGCTGGCAATTTCGGAAGGACGCCTGATTAGTGAAGACGACGAGCGCGAAGGCCGGCGCGTGCTGGTGCTGGGGTCGAAGGCCTACCGGCAACTTTTCCCCGGGCAGCCCGCGATTGGGGCGAGTGTGCTGGTGCAGAGTATTCCGTATCTAGTCATTGGCGTTTTGCAGGAGAAGAAGCAGAACTCCAACTACAGCGGGCCGGACAACGATTATTTGTTCGCACCGTACTCAGCGGTTTCGCGCGACTTTCCTCCGCCGACGAAGCCCGGAGCCGGGATTACGCGTGGGTATCTGGATGACATCGTTTTCGAAGTGGGCGATCCCGAAGAGCATGAAACGGCGGTCCTTCAGGTGAGGAGCGCGTTGGCACGGGTCCACCACTTCGACGCGACCGATAAAGACGCGCTGTTTATATGGGACACGATGGATGGCGCCAAGATGCTGGACAAGATTTTTGGTGTAGTGACCATCTTCTTCGGGTGCGTGGCGATTGTGACGTTGTGCCTGGGCGGGATCGGCGTGATGAACATCATGCTGGTATCGGTCACCGAGCGCACTCGTGAGATTGGCACCCGCAAAGCAATGGGTGCGACCAAGCGCGACATCCTGCGGCAGTTTTTCGCCGAGTCGGCAATGTTGACCGTGGTCAGTGGCATTGTTGGGCTGTCGGCTGGAATCGGCATATGCGCTGCGCTGAAAGCACTGCCCTTGCCGGACTTCGTTCCGCATCCCATCGTTTCCTGGATTTCGATTGTCGCTTCGATTCTGACACTTTCGTTGATTACCGTGACCGCGGGCATGTATCCCGCCCAGCGCGCCGCGGATATGACACCCGTGGAGTCACTACGCTATGAATAACCATCGAACTCTCCCTTCAGCCCCTGTGTCCGGCCGATCCTTCTGTGCGATGTTTGGGATCGTGCTGGTCGTTCTTTTCGCCTCCACCGTTGTATTCGCGTCTACACCCCAGGGCACATTCGAAAAAACACTGACGGTGAGCGGACCGGTTGATCTGGAAGTGCTCACCCATTCGGGCGACGTTACTGTGCGGGCGGGCTCGTCTGGATCCATTTTCATCCGGGGCAAGATCTATGTCGGCGATCACTGGCTGATGGGCAGCCGGCAGGGCGATGTACACGAGATCGAACAACATCCTCCGATCCGGCAGGAGGGCAACAACATTCACATTGAGTACGTAAACATGCGCAACATCTCGGTGGATTACGAAATTACGGTGCCCGCAAACACCACTGTCCGCACTCGGAGTGGGTCCGGCGATCAGACGATCGAAGGCACGCAGGGCAACGTCGACACGCAGACGGGATCGGGCGACGTAAGACTGGCGAACCTGAACGGAGAGGTTCATCTGCAGACCGGATCGGGCAACATCCGCGCGCGCCAGATCTCGGGGCCGGTGAGAGGCGGCACGGGAAGCGGCGATGTCGAGATTGAAGAGGCCGCGTCGGGCGACATTGACCTGCACACAGGCTCAGGAAACATTACCGCCCGTGGCGTGAAGGGTGGCTTCCGCGGCGAGACGGGAAGCGGCGATGTTACGGCCGAGGGTACGCAGACGGGGTCGTGGGAGATTCATACCGGGTCGGGCAACGTGCACGTGCGGCTGCCCTCGAACGCTGCGTTTGACGCGGACATTTCCAGCAGCTCCGGCTCGGTGGAAGTTGGCGAACCGATTGAGATGACCGTGCAGGGTCGCGTGGAAGACACACACAAACAGATTCGAGGCAAGGTACACGGCGGAGGAATGCTGCTGCGGGTGCGCACGGGTTCGGGCGACATACATATTCAATAGATTCCGTTAAGACGTTCGCAAACTTACTGGCCACGGATTTCACCGATGAACACGGATAAGGCAGGCTGAAGAACGATCGCAACGTAAAGGTCGCTGTTCAGGTTAAATCTGTGCAATCCGCGTGAATCCGTGGCCGGGAAGTTAGTCCGGAAAAGAAGTAACCCATGTACATGAAAGAACTCATCTCGCAGGGCTGGCAGTCGCTGATGCGGGACCGCATGCGTTCGGCGCTCACCATGCTGGGCATCGTGTGGGGCCTGGCCTCGGTGGTGCTGTTGCTGGCATACGGGCAGGGCCTGGGCGGATGCGTGCTGCACGCTTTTCTGAACATGGGGAACAATGTGATCGTGCTCTGGCCTGGGCAGACGAGCATGCAGGCGGGCGGCCAGCGGGCGGGTAAGAAGGTCACCTACGAACTTGAGGATGTCGAAGCAATTCGCGACGAAGTACCGATCGTGCGCGCGGTAAGCGGGGAAATCGACCGCAGCTTTGGATTCAAGATCGGCACACGCGTCGTTTCCATACAGGTGCGTGGCGTGGACCTGCCGTACGGCCAAATGCGCAAGCTGGAACTCGCGGATGGACGCTACTTCAACGAGAGCGATTTTGCCGACCATCACCGCGTTGTGATCCTTGGGTACGAGGCCGCCAAGAAAGTCTTTCAGGGCGCACCGGGCGTTGGTCAGAACGTCGAGATTGGCGGTTTGGACTTTGAAGTCGTCGGGACCATGCGGAACAAAATCCAGGACTCGATGTATCAGGGTCCGGATAACGAGGACGGGTTCATTCCCTTCGCGCTGATGCGCGATCTGAAGAACATTCGCGACCCGGACGAGATCATCATCCAGCCCACAGCGCCCGAGCTCAACAAGAAGGCGCTCATGGCGGTACGCGAAGTGATCGCGCGACGGCATCACTTCGATCCCAAGGACGACAAGGCCACGCCCGAGTGGGACACGATCGAAGACCGTGCCATGATCAATGGATTTTCCCTGGGGCTGCAGGCCGTGCTGGGATTGATCGGCGTGTGCACATTGGCGGTGGGCGGAATTGGCGTGATGAATATCATGCTGGTTTCGGTTACGGAGCGGACGAGGGAAATCGGCCTGCGCAAGGCGATCGGAGCGCGCCCGAGGCACATTCTGGTGCAGTTTCTGCTCGAGGCCCTGGTGCTTACGTTCGTGGGCGGGTTGATTGGAATGGCAGTCGCTGAATTTCTGACGTGGGCGATTCCTCCCATGCCTCTTTACGATGAGTTCTACAAGACTACCGATCATGAAGGCGCGATCTTCCTGCACGCTTCGATGAGCGTGATGATCATCTCGTTCATGATTCTCTCGCTGGTGGGAATTGTCTCGGGATTTTTTCCCGCCCTGAAGGCGTCGCGGCTGAATCCGATTGAAGCGCTGCGCTACGAATGATGGAAAACCTTTCCGGCAAGTTGCAGCCCGTGGCCCTTTAGCGGCAAAAGCCTGCGGCTACTCTCCTCTCGGAATAAGTCGAAATCGGTCAATCGAGATCCTGGCGCTCCGATCGCTGCGGGCGCCTTTGAGGTAGTAGCTCACAGTCAATTCGTCAAAACTCCCGATCGGGATCGCGCTAGGAATGCGAAATCTCAGTACTTGGGCTGAGGCCGTGCCCCTGCCAACCGAGGGCGCGGGTGCAGAAACATCCTCCATGCCGAGCGACAAAGTGGGATTGTGGGGGGCCGTGGTATTTCGAATTTTCAGCAAAATGCTCACGGTATTCGGGAAAGGGTCGGCATTTTCGACAGCGATTTCGATTGCGCTATAGCGTTTTGGATCAACCATAAATCCCAGGTTCTGCCGCGCTTCCATGGACATGCCATCGCCATCGGTGGAGCGGAAGAACCGCGCAGACGGACTTCCGTGCATAACTACCGAATTCACTGGCGGCCGATCCGACGGGCCACGCCAGAACCAGTAAACGCCATCAAAGGGAATGCTGAGAGGATCGGTGCGAGACTCGCCGAAGGTTCTGACTCCGAGTAGCGGCGGAGCTACCAGCCGGGTATGGGCCTCGACTTCCGGGTAGAGCTGCACGCCGGCAAAGACCGGACCTGCCACGAAGACAGCCGACTCTATTTTGGTGTTCTGCCGGCTCGTCAAGCGAGTGGCCGCGCCGTCTGCTGGTTGGGGGAATCTTGAGTCCAGCATGTGCTTCGCCACTACAAAGGAGTTCCGGGAAGCGGGCAAACCGCCAAGGGCTAAAAGGTCCCGCAGCCGGCCCCATGCTGCGCCTCGCTTGGCATGCTTCTCTTTGTCCGCGGCGGATACATTTTGGACCTGCCCCGGCGCGGGTCCTCGACCGCCAGACGCGGTTCCGAGGACGCTTCCGCTGCCGCCCGCACCGCCGGACCCGGCGATTTGGGGCAGCCAGGCAAAAGCGATCAAGAACATGGCGGTCATGAACACGGCAACGGTCCGCCGCCTGAAGATCCGGTCCTTGAACATCGGCAAATTTTGAAACAGTTGCAGCGTACGGTATGCGATTGCGGCCGTTCCGGTGCAATAAAGCAGGGCGGCTAGAACGTCGTGGCCGCTGGCGGCGCCGAAGATCGCGCCTTCGATCATAAGGACGCCAAGAATGCTGGTACCCGACGGAAAATCTTGTTTCAGAACCGAGAACGCGTGGCCATCGGGAGATAGTTGTGGCGGCGCCCCTGCGTTGTCGTGCGAGATGCTTCTCACAAATGCGATGAAACGCGCTACTTCAATGACGAATATTGGCCAGATGACCAACACGAACCACGACTTCTGATCGGCGAACATCAGCAAAGGCGGCAGCCACAACGCGGTTGCCGCTGTGCGAAGTGCAATGTGCTTGGCTCGGGTGGTTCGAGCTTCGCCCCCAACCAGAAATCCCAAAAACGTTGCAGTGCCTGTGATCGCGAAAACCATCAAGAGGTACGCGGAGGCCCGCGCCATGATGCCGAGAAGGGTGAGAGAGTGAGTTGGTATAAGCGCGCCGCCGAGGACAGTGGCGACCGCTGCCGCTAGGAAGCCTGGCGCGAGGAAACGGTAGGTGCGGGGAGGGGACATCGCATGCGTCCTTGGTGGTTGGACACCGGCCAGCGTGTCTAGGTTCCGAGCGAAAACAACGTCGTCGTTTGTGCGCGATTGGACCATGACCTCGGTGCCTTGACGCGCGGGTTCGCGGCACATTACCTTCGGAAGTACAGGGATTATTTCGTCGTATTCTCCCAGCGAGGGAAAGTTGCCTTATCGTCCGATCATTACTCTCACCACTGACTTTGGAACCAACGATCACTTTGTAGGCGCAATGAAGGGTGTCATCGTCGACATTGTGCCCGACGTGCAGATCGTGGACATTTCCCATGCCGTGCAGGCCTTCGATGTGCTCGACGGCGCGCTGGCAATCTCCCAGTCGTATTCGTATTTTCCGAATGGCACAATCCACATGGTTGTGGTGGATCCGGGCGTGGGCACGACGCGGCGGCCGATTCTGGCATCGAGCGATGGATATCACTTCGTCGCGCCCGATAATGGCGTGCTTTCGATGGTCTACGCCAAGGAAGAGCGTGTCCATGTGCGCCACATCACCTCTGACCACTACTTCCGGATGCCGGTGAGCAACACCTTTCACGCGCGCGATGTGTTTGCCCCAGTCGCGGCATATTTGGCGAAGCAGGTCGATTCGCACAAATTCGGGGATGAGATTGAAGACTACGTGCGCTTCGCCGCACCCAAGCCGAAGGCCACAGGCGAAGGCCGCATGCGCGCGGTCGTGCTCAAAGTCGACCGCTTCGGCAACCTGATTACAAACTTGACGCCGGCAGATGCGCCCGCCTTGTTTGCAGAGTCCGCTACTTTCAAGATCGTGGTGGGAAGCCGCGAGATTACGGATATCCGAAAAGCCTACGCCGAGGGGGCGCCGGGCGAAGTATTCGGGATTCTCGGAAGCATGGGCTACCTCGAGATCGTGGCCAACCGCGCCGCCGCGGCACAGGTCACAGGAGCCGGCAAGGGCAGCGAAGTCAGCATCTTTTTGGGTGAAGCGGCAGCCGCCGGAAAAGGCGCGTAGTAGTTCTCAGTTCTCGGTTGTCAGGCTCGCAGTTTGCGCCCCGCAGCGAGAGGCGAACGTCGCTTTCATGGCTGCGGGCGCTAAGCTCAAAATGAACCGTTTTCTTCGTTCGGCAAGAACTCAGGATGCGGCACGGCGCAGACTGAGAACTGGGAACGGAGAACCGCTTACGAGCTCTTTGGTTTGGGATGGACGTAGCGTTCCATCTCGCCTGTCCACTTCAGAAAGCGCCACAGATTGCCGCGCTCGCGCCACATAAATTCCCAGAATTCCAGGAAACCGATCTGGGTCATTTTCACGCCGGTATAGGTTTCGATGCGCCAGAGGAGATAGGGGCTCCGCCAGGGGGCCAGGCGATGGCCTTTGGTGGCATTCCACAGAAAACGGACTTTGTAGCGCATGCCGCCATCATACCTGCACGGTCAAGGCGCAGAAAAAGCATTTACCACGAAGGACACGAAGTATCACGAAGGCTTCAGTGCGTGAGTTTCCGTGGTGATCCTTCGTGCCCTTCGTGGTCGATATCTTGAGTCGAGAAATGTAATCGCAGCGGCATGTTAGAATCCAAGCTCCGCTTGGGATTTCCACGAAATGTCTGACATCGACGCCCGACAAAAAGCCGAAGATCACTACTATGCCGCGCTCGATCTGATGGCGGACGGTCAGCTCGAAAAGACCGTGGCTGAGTACCAGGAGTCTCTGACCGTCGATCCGACATTTACCGAAGCCATGCATGGGCTGGCGCGGGTTCTGCAGGACTTGCAACGCTATGATGACGCCATTGCGGTCGCGCAGCGTTTGGCGGAAATCGATCCCGACGACGTGCTGGCGCATACCAGTCTGTCGGTGCTGTATCAGAAAAAAGGGATGATTCCCGAGGCCGAGGCGGAGGGCGCAAAGGCGCGCGTTCTGGGGTGGAAGCAGCAGTTGAAGAAGGGCAGCTCTTAGCTCTTAGCTCTTAGCTCCTAGCTCTTAGCTCCTAGCTCTTAGCTCCTAGCTCTTAGCTCCTAGCTCTTAGCTCCTAGCTTCTTGCTCCTACATCTGCAAGAAGGTTCAGCGAAGCGAAAGAGCTAGCGGCTATGAGCTAATCGCTAGAAGCTGCCTTTCACAACTCGTACTTCTTCATCAAATGGCGGAATGAGCGGTAGGAGATGCCGAGCACGTCGGCGGCTTTGGTTTGCACGCCACCGCTTTGGTTGAGCGCATTCTGCAGCAGCGATCGCTCGATGCCGGCCACATAAGTTTCCATGCCTAACCCTTCGGGAAGGGTTACGTCGGACCCGATTTCCGGCAGAGATGAACCTGCGGAGGCTGCGGCGGCGCGCGCTTTCGGGCGTTCCGCAGGAAGTTCAACATGGAGTTCGTCAGTGACTTCCAGGGCAACGGCTCGCTCGACGGTATTCTCCAACTGGCGAACGTTTCCCGGCCATTCGTAGCCGCAGAGAGAATCGAGCGAGGGAGCATTCACACGCAGGATGCTGCGGCCAGCGGCGGTGGCATACTTTTTCAGAAAATGATTTACCAGCAGGGGAATGTCTTCGCGGCGCTCGCGCAGCGGCGGCACCCGGATAGGAATGACGTTCAGCCGGTAGTAAAGATCCTCGCGAAATACGTTCTCGGCAACAGCCTTGTCGAGGTCGCGGTTGGTCGCGGCGATGACTCGCACGTCGATCGAGATTTCGCTCGTACTGCCCACGGGACGAACGGTGCGCTCCTGCAAGACTCGCAGCAACTTCACCTGCATCGCCAGGGTCATCTCGCTGATTTCGTCGAGGAAAATCGTCCCCCCGTCAGCGACTTCGAACAGGCCACGCTTGTTCTGGTTGGCGCCGGTAAAGGCGCCCTTCAGATATCCAAAGAGTTCGCTCTCGAGCAGGGTCTCGGGAAAGGCTCCGCAATTCACGGAAACAAAAGCGTCGGCGGCCCGCGGCGAGCAGACGTGGACGGCGCGGGCGACAAGCTCTTTGCCGGTACCACTTTCGCCGTGGATCAGGACCGTGCTGGCGGTGGAGGCGACGGTGCGAACCGTCTGCTTCAGCTTCTCCATGGCTCCGCTGGAGCCAATGATGTTCTCGAGCGAGTTGCGAGTCGCGGCGTCGCGGCGCAGCGCGAAGTTCTGCTTGCTGAGATTCAGTTTCTCGACGGCGCGGTTGATCGCGAGCTTGATTTCGTCGACCAGCCCGGGACTCTTGCGAATGTAGTCGGTGGCGCCTCCGGCTTTTACCGCCTGGACGGCCGCCTCGTAGTCGTCGACGGCAGTGATGAGGATGACGGCGGAGTCAGGCGAAACACGATGGGCGTGGCGCAGCACTTCGATGCCATCGATATTCGGCATCTTGATGTCCGTGATGATGACGTCATAGAGGGCGCCGTCAATTTTATTTTTCGCGAGTTGCCCTGCTTGCACCGTCTCAACGCGGTGGCCCTCGCGGCGCAGAGAGATGTCGAGCATCTCGCAAATGGAGCGTTCGTCGTCGCAAACCAGAATGTTAGCCACGCAAACCTCCTCCAGCCGCGGCTGCGGGCGGCGCGGCAATTAGCATCTCAATCTCATCCGCATCGCCTTCATCAATCGAGTCTGCCCGCTCGGCGTCGAGACGTCGCAGCTTCAGGACGAACGTGGTTCCCTGCCCTGGCTT
>Ga0265325_10001841_pt1 | contig 14658 bp, 13 predicted proteins | sample 41420metaG_FD_202090 | JGI IMG/M metagenome (GOLD analysis project Ga0265325, IMG submission 202090) | Rhizosphere microbial communities from Carex aquatilis grown in University of Washington, Seatle, WA, United States - 4-14-20 metaG | ecosystem: Host-associated > Plants > Roots > Rhizosphere...
CGGCGATGGGGTGTAGCGGCGGAGGTTGCATCGGATGTTGCGGCTTCGCATCAGGATCATGCCGGTGACCGGCGCCGTCATCGGCCGCAACTATTCGCAGGCCGCCGGCATCATTTAACCGCCGAGGGACACGTGTTTCTCGCTGCCCGGCTGCTCCCCTCCGTCGTCGCTGCGCTCGGGCATGGAGGCGGAGGTTCTGAAACGGCTGACCAGCGGTTTGAGCAGTTGCGGCGACAGATAGATCGGGAACTGCGACAGCGCGAAATACAGCCACGTCGCGCCCGGCAATACGCCGTCGGTGGCGGCCACCATCAGACCCATGTTGCGCTGGGAAACCAACAGGCCGAGCGCGAGCGCGCGCTCACGGCCAATGCTGCGAAAAATCAGCGTGGTGACGCCGACCAGGGCGAAGAACACCGCGAAGGCAAGCACCGTCAGCTCGATCGTCTTGACCGGATCGGCCCAGAAGCCGCCGACCACGTTGCCCATCACGGCGGCGACGAAGACGAACAGGATCAGGATATTGAAACCATCGATGGGAGCCTTGCGCCGCGCGATGGCGGCAGCACCCACGCTCCAGCGGATCGCGCCCGCGACCAGCAGCGACCCCGCGAGGATCGCGACCAGCTTCAATCCGAGCCCCAGCGGCGAGAGCGTCAGCGCGGTGCCGAAGAAGACATAGGCAAACAGCGGTGCCGTGAACGGCACCAGCGCCGTGCTGGTGACCAGCGTGATCAGCGCCAGCGTCGAGTCCAGCCCCATCACGGCGGCCAGCGCCGGCGCCGCCATCATCGGCGAAGCCACCGCCTGCAGCATCAACGCCAGGAACAGATCCGGCGAATGGGTATCGAGGCCGGCCGCAAGGCAGCCTGCACCTGCAATCAGGGGGACGCCGAGCATGGTCCAGGCGGTGGCCGCGACGACGAGACCGGGCCGGCGCAGATGGTCGCGCAAGGCGCCGAGATCGACGCGCATGAAGGAGATGCAGAGCAGCATGAAGATCGCTTCGGTGACGAACGGTTTCAGCAGTTCGCCGACCGGCGGCACCGCGATGCCGATGAATACCAAAGCGGCGATCGCACGGGTGCCCTGGCCGCCGAGCCAGGCCAGCGCTCGTACGGGAATCGCTGCGGTTCTTTGCAAAAGGGAGCGCATCTGGCTTTCGAATGGAGTGGGCGGTGGGGATGGTCTGTCGAGCAAGCCCGACCTGCGCTTGGGAGCGCGACCATGCGGCAGCCGCCGCATGGCACAAAGTAACATCTGGTTACCGTGTGTTTCGGGCTGGGGCGGATCCGGGTTGAGCAATAGCTGTCCGCCGCATGGTCGTGATATCGTTCGCGCTTTGATGACCCGCATTTCCAGCACGGAGTTGGCGTATGTTCAGATTGATTGCCGTCGTCTTGTTTGGATTATCGTTTGCGCAAGCTGCTTACGCTGCACCGCCAAATGAATTGTACGGCAAGTCCGTCAGCATCGCCTGGACGGAAACCCGCGAGCAGCGGCCGGTCGGCGAGGAAAATTGGCGTCAGGTAGGTGGCAACCAAACGTTCAACCTCTATGTCAGCGAGGCCGGGCGCGTCTTCAACAAGGTTTCCTATGCCACCCGTGGCGGCAGTGCCGAACGCGAAGGCGAGATTGCGGGATCGGGCAAGCGGTCGATCAATTTCAATGGCCGTTCGTTATTGGCCTTGATGCCTTGGGGAAGCGGCGGAGCCACTCGGATTACCGCCGACTTTGATGCCGGTTTCGGAAGCTGCAGTGCCCAGGTAACGCGCGCCAAAGAGAGCGCGGGAGCAACCACGCGCGTCTACAGCGGGATCATCAAACGCGTCAACGAGATCAGGTCGGTTCAAGTGGGTGGCGCGTCGTGCAGCATTCGCAGCGGAAATGTGTTTGCCGACTGACCTGACGCCGTCGGCCGGCGTCGCCGGATAGACCGGTACCTGTCCCGCGATCGCCCCCCAGGGAGGCGCCATCTTTGCCATTGCATTGACAGGTACCTTGCAATAGTATGTACCTTGTTATATACCTTCCCCTGACGTCCACGGCCGCGCGGGTACGATGACCGACTCGATCCAGATCCAGCTCAAGAAAGGCGCACTCGAATTGTGCGTGCTCGCCCTTCTGGCTCATCGGGAAAGCTACGCCTACGAGATCGCCAGCACGCTGGCTGACCGCGTCGGGATGGGGGAGGGGACGATCTACCCGCTGATGCGGCGCATGCAGAATGACGGGCTGGTCGATACCCGCCTTGAGGAGTCCAACAGCGGCCCGCCGCGAAAATATTATCGCCTTACCTCCGTTGGCCGCGCGGCTTTCATCGCGCAGAAGCGCGAGTGGCGGGCGTTCATGGATTCGGTCAACCAGTTGCTCGGAGAAAGCTGATGAACCGCGACGCCTTCCTCCATATTCTCAGCGATGGTCTCGACGGGCTCCCGGCCCACGAGATCGACGACATCCTCGCCGACTACGTCGCCTATTTCGACGAAGCCCATTCCTCCGGGCGAAGCGAAGAGGAGGTGGCTGCAGCCCTCGGCGATCCCAGGCGGCTGGCGCGGGAATTGCGCGCCGAGAGCGGCTTGCGCCGCTGGGAAAATCACCGCAGCCTCGGCAATTCGGCGACCGTGTTGCTGGCGATCGGCGGACTGGCGGCGGTCGATATTCTGTTCCTGCTGCCGCTCTTGTTCGGCGTGATGCTGGCCATGTTCGTCATGGGGCTGGTGATCTTCGTGCTCGGGATCGTCGGCATCGGGTTGCTGCTCAGCCTTCTCAAGATCGGACATTTCACCTCGGTCGCGGCCTTCGTGCTGCGCGCCGCAGCGGGCGTCGGGCTGATCGCCGGCAGCATGGGCCTTGTCGCGCTGCTCGCGCTCGCGCTCAACGGCGCGGTGAAGATGCTCGGCAATTACGCGCGGCTGCATTACCGGCTGCTCAAGCCGGAACAGCAGCATGCCGCCTGAGGTGTAGCCCCGGAATCGAATTTGGATTGTGCGGAGGAGGACAAGGATGATCAACAGACTGCTGCTCGGCTTGATCTGCCTGACGCTGGTGTTGCCGATCATTCCCGTTGCCATGATTGCGTTCGACGCGCCCGTCTCTCCGCCGCCGATGGCCTCGATGGTGGAGGCCCTCAAGCGCGTCGGCTCCCCGGAGCTTCCGGCGCCTCTTCAATTCCGCGCGCGGGACGGCGCCGGCCTGCAATATTACGCCTATCCCGCGGCGCCGGATCAGGTCGCCGTCCTGGTCCACGGCTCGGCCGGTCCGGGAACTAGCATGCATGCGCTGGCAGAAAAGTTGCGCACCGCCGGCGTGAGCGCCTATGTGCTGGATATCAGGGGTCACGGCGGCTCGGGCCAGCGCGGCGACATCGATTACATCGGGCAGATCGATGACGATCTCGCCGACTTCGTCGCCCAACTCGGGCCCGCGAAAAGCGGCGAGACCCGCACGCTGGTCGGTTTTTCCGCCGGGGCCGGATTCACCCTGCGCTTCGCCGGCGGTCCCTATGGCCTGTTGTTCGACCGCTATGTGTTTCTTTCGCCGATCCTGCCGGGGTCGGCGGCGTGGCGTCCGAACGCCGGCGGCTGGGTCGATGTCGCGCTGCCGCGTCTGATGACAATCGCCTATCTCGGCCGCGCGGGCATTCACTGGTTCGATGGATTTCCGGTCATCGCCTACGCGGTGTCCCGCGATCCGTCGCGCGACACGACCGCCAGCTATTCCTATCGGCTGTCGATGAACTTCGGCGCCGGCCGGTCCTATGAAGCCTATCTGAAAAGCCTTCGCCGGCCGGCCGCGATTCTGGTCGGCGATGCCGACGAGCAGGTGGTCGCGGACCAGTTCGCGCCGCTGCTGCAGCGTCTTTGCGTGGATATCCCCGTCACCATCGTGCCGGGCATGAAGCACGCCGACATGATCGGCAGGCGTGAGGCGCTGCAGGCGGTGGTTCGCGCCGTCTCCCCGCAGAACCAGCAGCTCGGTCAATCCGCGCTCTAACCAAGCGCCTTGAGCCAGCCGCCGATTTCGCCCGCCGCGACATTGGCCTGCTGCAGGAGCTTGCCCATGGTGAAGAAGCCGTGGAATTGGCCGGGAAAATGCCGGTACGTGACGGCGACGCCGGCTTGCTTCAGCCGATGGGCATATTCGTCGCCTTCGTCGCGGAGCGGATCGGCGCCCGCGGTCAGCACATAGGCCGGCGGCAGGCCGATCAGCGTCGCCGCGCGCGCGGGCGAGGCGCGCCAGTCGTGCACGTCGGCGCTGCCGTTGAGATAATGGTCGCGGAACCACTTGATCACGGTATGCGTGAGCAGGATGCTGGTTTCCGGCTCGCTGTGCGAGGGGTGCGTCATCGTAAAATCGGTCGCCGGATAGATCAGCACCTGGCCGGAGATCGCGGGCCCGTTGCCGTCGCGCGCCGCAATCGCCACCACGGCGGCGAGATTGCCGCCGGCGCTGTCGCCGCCGACCGTCAGGCGCCCGGCATCGACGCCGAGCCGTTTCGCATTTGCCGCGATCCATTTCGTCGCGGCGATGGCATCGTCGATGGCGGCAGGGAATTTGTGCTCGGGCGCAAGCCGGTAGTCGACGGAAATGACGATGAGCCGGCCTTCGTCGGCGAGTGTCCGGCACACCACGTCGTGGGAATCGAGATCGCCGATCACCCAGCCGCCGCCGTGAAAGAACACCAGGCACGGCGCGAGGCCCGCTGCCAGCCGCGGCGTTTTCGGCGTGTAGACGCGCGCCGGGATCGACCCGTGCGGGGCGGGGATCGAAAGCGGTTCGACCGATTTCAGTTCTGGCGGCTCGGGATTGGTGACAAGGCGGCCGGCCAGGTAGAACTCGCGCGCCTCCTTCGGCGTCAGCGTTTCGTAAGGCGGGCGGCCGGCTTCCTGAAACGCCTTGAAGACGGCAGCGGCATCGGGATCGAGGGTCACGGGCATGGTGAGAAGACCTGTTGGGTGTATTTGTGTTGTTGAGCGAAGCGAATTGCTAGCCAGCGGTCCGCGCGCCGTCGACGGTGTAGGCGGAGCCCGAGACGTAGCTGGCCTCGTCGGAAGCGAGGAACGCCACGATGGAGGCGACCTCGGACGGCTGTCCGAGCCGGCGCGCCGGGATCCGTTCCACGATCCTGTCGTTGGGAACCGGCGCATTGCCGGGATTGCGGCCCTGGATGATCGAACTCAGCATGCGGCTGTCGATCAGGCCGGGGCAGACGCAGTTCACGCGCACGCCCGTGCCTGCGCATTCCAGCGCGGCGCTCTTGGTCAGCCCGATCACCGCGTGCTTGCTGGCGCTGTAGACCGCGATATCGGGCGAGCCGATCAGTCCCGCGATCGATGCGGTGTTGATGATGGAACCCTTGTTCTGCTTCAGCATCACCGGCAGCACGTGCTTCAACCCCAGGAACACGCCGACCACGTTGACGTCGAGCACCTTGCGAAATGCCTCCAGCGGATATTGCGTGATCGGCTTGATGTCGCCCTCGACGCCGGCATTGTTGTAGAACACGTCGATGGTGCCGAATTTGTCCACTGCGGCACGGACATAGTCGGCGACTTCGTCCTCGCTGGTGACGTCGGCCGCGATCGGCAGCGCCTGCGCTGAGGCCGGCAAGTCCCTGGTCGCGGTTTTGAGGTCGTCTTCCCTGCGGTCGATGGCGACGATGCGCGCGCCGCGTTCGGCCAGGAGCCGAATGGTGGCGGTTCCGATGATACCGGCCGCACCGGTGACGACGGCGACTCTGCCATCCAGACGAATTCGATCGGGCATTTGGTTTCCTCTTGGGGTTTTCTCTTGGCTCGTCCGGTTTGGTCCGGATTTTTGTTCGGCGGGGGACGCGCGAACGTTGATCGGGGACGACTATTTCATCCCCGGCGCGGGCTGACCAGTGGCGCGGGGCAGGGAAAACCCGCCCTTTCCCCGCCGTATTCGCCGTGTTAACCGGGTGGCCTGCGAGCGGCGCATAAGTCTGTACTATGTCGCGAGCCCGATTCGCCTGTTAAAGCCGCGAGATGTTTCGAACCATTACGCTAACCGGTTTTGCGGCCGTTCTGGCCGCCGCCTCGATCTCGCTTGCGCCACCGGCGCGCGCGCAGATTGGCAATATCTTTTCCGATCCGAGCCCGCGCCCGCCCGGCAATGTTCCCCGTGGCAACCAGCAGCAGGCGCCCGACGACGAAGAGGAAGTCCCGGAATTGCCGCAGGGAAGGGTGCTGCCCGCACCCAACCGGCCGCTGCAAGGCGTACCACCGCCCGGATCGGTGCAGTCGCAACCCCTGGCGCCGCCGCCGGGTACGACCGTTATTCCCCAGAATGCCCCGCCGGGCATCGCGGTGGCGCCGCCGCAGCCCAACCAGGGCGTCGCGGTCGCCCCTCCCGGCGCCAGTCCGCTGCCGGGCCTTGCGCCGGGCCAGAAGCAGCCCAAGAGCGTGCCGCAGGCGCCGGCCACCCTGCAGCCGGGCGACGAGGTCGTCACCGAGCCGCCGGCGCAGAAGATCGTCAACAAGAAGGCGAGCTTTTCCGGGCTCGACAAGATCACCGGCCGCATCATCAATTTCGACGAGGATATCGGCGAAACGGTCCAGTTCGGCGCGCTGCGGGTGAAGACCGACGCCTGCTACACGCGCCCGGCCACCGAGGCCGCCAACACCGACGCTTTTGTCGAAGTCGACGAGATCACGCTGCAGGGCGAGGTGAAGCGGATCTTTTCGGGGTGGATGTTCGCGGCGAGCCCAGGCCTGCACGGCGTCGAGCATCCGATCTATGACATCTGGCTGACCGACTGCAAGAATCCCGACACTACCATCGTCACGGCGGCGCCGACCGAGCCGCCGAAACCGGCGCCGGCTCCCCCGCCGCCCGCGCAGAAGCGCGCGGCGCCGAAGCAGGCCCCGCGTCCGCCGCCGCTGCTGCCGCAGCAGCAAACCCAGCAGCAGCCACCCCCGCAGCCGCAGCCTCCGCCGCAGCAGCCCGGCGGCCTGTTCGGGATTTTCAGGTAGTCGAGGCGTCCGATATTAGTGTGGAGCAAACGCCACAAGCAGGCCGCGCCGGCAAACCTGACGGGGTTCATTCTGCCCGGCCCCGTGGAATCATGACGGCAAGGTGTGCAGCGGACCAACGAGGGTAGCCCGGCCAGGTGGGCCTTGACACCCTAATGGGTATCTTGGCGCAAGCGCAGAGCATTGTATTGTTCGTCTGTCTCTGAAGACCTCGATGAGACATAGCCCCCCAACGGCCTCAGCTCACCCCGCGCTGGGGCCGTTTCATCGTAAGCTGAAACGGAGCCGCGTTTGGCGGCGAACAGCCAGCGCGCCGGCTTGCGGCAGCCGGCGTTTGAGGAAGATCAACCCGGCGCCTCGCAAGACTGTCTTAGATGCCTGCTATCCTTTCGGCTGAAGGGTGTGGGCATGAAGACGTTCTTCACCGTCAAATTCGCGCTGCTGCCGATCGCGATCTTCGTGTTTCTGATCGTTCGCGGGATGCCGGCGGCCGCCATCGGTGCCGGATTCATCGTGGCCCTGATCGTCTGCGCCTGGCGCCTTTATGTGCACGATATCAAGACCCTCGAGATCGCAGCACTGGCGATCTTCGGCGCTTTGGCTTTCGGAATTCTCGTCGCTCACGATGTCGTCGCGGCCAACGCGGTCCCGCTGGCGTTCATCGGGCTTGGCGTGTTTTCGATTGCGACGGTTTTGGTGCGAAAACCCTGGACGGCCGAGTTTTCCCGCGCCGCATATCCCGGCGCGGAAGACAATCCGGTTTTCGTGCTGGTCAACATGATCCTGTCCGCGTTGTGGGGCGGGCTGTTCCTGCTGCTTGCGCTCGCGCACGCGCAAAAGGCTGGCGGCATCGTCACCACGGGCATCGTGGTCGCCGGCGCCATCGCGTCGATCCTGGGACCGAGATTCCTGGTGCGGCTGGCGCTGGCGCGGCGCATGCGGTCGCTCGAGACTTATCATTGGCCGGCGCCGGCGCTGGGCGGCGCGGAAGGCGGCAACGATTTCGACGTGGCGGTGGTCGGCGCTGGGATCGGCGGACTTACCGCCGCCGCGCTGCTGGCGGACGCCGGGCTGAAGGTGGTCGTTGCCGAACAGCATTTTCAGCCGGGCGGCTTCTGTCAGACCTTTCAGCGCAAACTGCATCACAACGGCGTGCCGCTGGCCTATCGCTTCGACGCCGGGCCGCACGATTTCTCCGGCGTGTGGATCGGCGGGCCGGTGACCGCGATCCTCAAACGATTGAACGTGGCGGATCGGATCGAGTGGCGGCGCGTCGAACACACCTACCGCCTTTCGAATTTCGTCATCGACGTGCCCGCCGACTGGCAGGCTTATGTCGCCGAACTCGGTCGCCTGTTTCCGGCGGAGGGCAGGGGATTCGAGACGCTGTTTGCCACCATCCGCGCCATCCACGACGGGATGTATTCGCCGCTGACGGCAAGCGGCGGCATCCCGGGGCTCGGGATGACGGTCGAAGCGATGCTCGAGTTTCAGCGAAAGTATCCGCTGGCGGTGAAGTGGCTCGACAAGCCGTTCGATCAGTTCGTCGCCCAGCACATCGGCGATCCGCAGGCGCGCGAGCTGATCGCCGCGCTGACCGGCTATATCAGCGACGGCTCCGAGAGCGTCAGCTGCGCGGAGATGGTGCCGATCTTCGGCTATTATTTTCACGGCGGTTATCATCCCGTCGGCGGCTCGCGCAAGTTTACCGATGCGCTTGTCACGGCCATCGGCGAACGCGGCGGGCAGCTTTGGCTCGATTCCCCGGTCGCTAAGATTTCCGTCGAGAACGGCCGCGCCGCGGGTCTCGTGCTTGCGGACGGCAGGCGGGTTTCGGCGCGCGCCGTCGTCGCCAATTCCGATCTGAAACGGACCTTTCTCGATCTGGTCGAACCCGGCGACGTGCCGGGCGACTTTTCCGCAGCGATCGCCGCCGGCGAGCCCGCGTCGTCGGCGTTTACCGTGCATCTCGGGGTCGATTTCGTCCCTGGCATCCGTCCCTTCGTCAGCGTCAAGGGCGAGCCGAATATCGGCATCGTCGCCATGTCGATGATCGACCCGCAGGCGGCTCCATCAGGCCATTCGACCCTGACCTTGATCACCCTGCTGCCGCAGGCGGAGGCGAAGAACTGGTTCCCGGGCGAACAGGCCGGCGGTTGGAAGGAATGGCGTCAGTCGCAGGACTATCGCGACCGCAAGAAACAGCTCGGCGACCAGATGATCGCGGCGGCGGAGAAGGTTATTCCGGACCTGTCGAGCCACATCGTCTATCGCGACGAGGCAAGCCCGGTCACCTTCACGCGCTATGACTGGTCCAGCACGGGCGCGATCTACGGCGTGCGCCAGAACGCGCGGCTGAAGGGCGCGAAAAGTCCGATCCCCGGTCTGGTAATGGCGGGGGCTGCGACCCACGGTCCGGGCGTCGAAGCCGCGCTGATCTCAGGTGCCTGCGCGGCGGAAGCGCTGCTTCCCGGCCTGCTGGCGAAGCCGCCGTCCGATCCCGGACGTTTCAAGAAGAAAGCCGCCTGAGGCGAGGTGCGCGCACTCTGTTCACCCGCGCGCGGCAATGATCCCCAGCGCCTGTTCGCCGCTGACGGGCTGATCCAGCGGCAATTTACAAAAATCCGCTTCGCCCTTGGTCGCGCGGTCGAGCAGCGCGGTGTAGCGGCGGCGGGAGATCTCGACCGCGCCAAAGCTGCGCAGATGCTCGGTCACGTATTGCGTGTCCAAGAGCTCAAAACCGCCGGCGATAAGCCGCGCCACCAGATGCACCAGCGCCACTTTCGAGGCGTCGCGGGCGCGGTGAAACATGCTCTCGCCGAAAAAGGCGCGGCCCAGGCTGACGCCATAGAGCCCGCCGGCGAGATCGTCGTCCTGCCAGACCTCGACGCTGTGGGCGTGGCCGAGTTCGTGCAAGCCGACATAGAGATCCCGGATGCGCTTGTTGATCCAGGTGTCGTCGCGGCCCGCTTGCGGCGCGGCGCAGCCGGAGATCACGGCCCTGAACGCCTTGTTGACGGTGACGGTGAAGGCGTCCGAGCGCACGGTGCGCTTGAGCCGCGAGGAGACGCGAAAACCGTCGAGCGGGATCACGCCGCGCATCTCCGGCTCGACCCAGAACAGGGTCGGATCGTCGGCGCTCTCGGCCATCGGGAAGATGCCACAGGCGTAAGCGCGCAGCAGGACTTCGGGCGTGATCTCGGTAGCGGCGGAGTCGCGTGACGTCATGCGCGCCAGGATAGCAGGGGGAGGGCCGCTCCGGCTAGCTCGCCGCCACGCAGCCGGGTTTTGGCGCGGGCTCGGCAATGCGGCGAAACCGCAGCACGATCCGGGTGCCGGCATGGTCGGGATCGCGTTCGACGCCGGCCTCCAGCTTGGAGGCCATGGCGCTGACGATGCGCTGGCCCATGCCGGTGGAACGCGGATCGACCTTGACGTTGAGCCCGACGCCCTCGTCGGCGATCGACAACACGAGATCGTCGCCCTGCGCGGTGAGGACGACGTGAATCGGACCCGCGCCGTCGGGGTAGGCATATTTGACGGCGTTCATCACCAGCTCGTTGACGATGATGCCGATGGCGACCGCCCGGTCCGGATCGATCTCGACCGGCTCGGCCTTCAGCGTCAGCCGCGACATCCGGTTGCCTTCGGCGGAGCGGCGGAGATCCTCGAGCAGGGCATCGAGATACTGGTTGAGCAGCACGCTCTTGAGGTCGTGGGAAGTGTAAAGCCTGCGGTGAACCTGCGCCACCGCGGCGACCCGCCCCATGGCGTTGGTCAGCGCCGCCTTGACGTCGTCCTGGGTGCTCGAACTGGCCTGCAGGTGCAATAGCGAGGCGATGATCTGTAGCGAGTTGCCGACGCGGTGGTTGACCTCGCGCAGCAGCACCTCTCGCTCGGCAGCGAGCGCGGCATAGCGGTCGCGCGAGGCGTGGACTTCGGCCTCGGCCTCGTCGCGCGCCCTTTGAATCCGCGCCTGTCGCAGCGCGCCCTCGACCGCGACCTGCAGCAGCGGGATGAAATCGCCCTGCACATCCTTGACCAGATAATCGGCGGCGCCGGCCTTCAGCGCGGTAACGGCGATCGAGGAATCCTGCGCGGCGGTGACGAACACCACCGGTGGCGCGTTGGGGATCGCCATGATTCGCTCCAGCGTTTCCAGCCCGTCGAGGCCGGGCATGTATTGATCGAGCGCGATCACGTCGATGCCGCCCTGCTGCAGGCGCGCCAGGCCCTCCGCGCCGCTCGGGGCATGCACCACCTTGAGGCCGAGGCGCGTCAGGCCGCGGTCGACCAGCCGGGCGAGCCCCGCATCGTCGTCGATATAGAGCAATGTGGGCATCGGAGCGGTCATGTGGCGGCTGACGGAACCTGAATGACGGAGAAGAACAGCCCGAGCTGGCGAATGGCGTTGGCAAAACTCTCGTAGTTCACCGGCTTGGTGATGTAGACGTTGCAGCCGAGTTCATAGCAGCGCTTGATTTCCTGGGAATCGTCCGTGGTGGTGAGCACCACGACGGGTGCGCATTTCAGATATTTGTTCTCCTTGACCCGCCGCAAGATGTCGATGCCGGTCATGTCGGGCAGATTGAGGTCGAGCAGGATCAGGAGCGCGTTGCCCTTGTGATCGACCCCGGAACCGTCGCTGCCGAACAGATAGTTCACCGCTTCTGTACCGTTGGTGAACGGCATGATGTCGTTATTGACGCCGGATCTGCGAATATTGCGCTCGATCAGCCGGGCGTGGCCCTCGTCGTCCTCGATCATGATAATGGTAACTGGTTTGCTCATGTATCTCTGTTCCGGTTACTGGCTGCCCATGCGATTGGCAGCGTTATCGTGAATGTGCTGCCGTTGTTAAGCTCCGATTGCACCGACATGGTTCCACCGAGGCGGCGCACCAGGGCGCGGACATGGGCCAATCCGATGCCCTGTCCCGGTCTGTCCTGGGTGCCAGCGCGGCGAAACAGGTCGAAAATCCGCTGATGGTCCTTGGGGTCGATGCCGCGCCCGTTGTCGGCAATCTCGAAGATCGCAAATCCGAGTTTGGTGCGGCCGCGGACCGAGATGTCGCCGGGCACGCCCGGTTTGAGGTACTTTAGCGCGTTGTCGATCAAATTGGAGAAGATCTGTTCCAGTGCGAGGCGGTCGGAGACGATGTCCGGCAGCGGCTCGATGCGAATCTGGGCCTCCGCTTCCGAGGCCTGATGCGCCACCGTCGTGACAATGGCCTCGATCAGTTCGCGGGTGTCGATCCGCACCGGCTCGAACTCGCGCCGGCCCTCGCGGGTGAGATTGAGGATCGCCGATATCAGCCGGTCCATCTTGGCGATCGATGATTTGATGAAGCCCAGCGCTTCCGAGAAATCCTGCGAGAGCTGCTTGTCTTCTCCCACGAGCGCCGGCTCGGCGTCTGCCGTAAGCACCGGCACAGGTGCAGAGCCTGCGGCGTGGGCCAGCGCGGCGATCCGCCTGAAAATATCGGTCCGCAATTCATCGAGCTCGCTGGTGAAGCCCATGATGTTGACCAGCGGCGAGCGCAAATCGTGGCTCACGATATAGGCGAAGCGCTGGATCTCGTTGTTGGCCTCGCGAAGGTCGGCGGTGCGTTCGTCGACCGTCGCCTCCAGGTTGACGTTGTTGTCGCGCAACAGCGCCTCGGCGGCGTCGCGTGCGCGCGCCGAGCGCCGCACCAGGAAGATCGAGATGCCGGCCAGCGCGATCACCAGCGCCGAGCCCGCGATGGTGACGCTTGAGGCGATGCGCTGACTGTGGTCGGCTGCAATGTTGCGGGCCGCGAACAGACGTTCTTCTTCGGCGCGCATCGCAAGGCCTACCTCGCGGATCGCGCCGCTGCTGTTTTCCGCAGCGGCCTCGCGGACCAGCGCGACCGCGTCGGCGGGTTGGTTTTGCTTGACGAAGTTCATTTCGCTCGCGAACTGGTCGAGCCGCCTTTGGATCGCTGTCCGCAATTTCCTGACGTTTTCGACCTGAACCGGATTGTCGGCCGTCAAGTCGGCAAGCTTGCCGACGGCGGGGCTGATCGTCGCCACAGCAGTCTCGTGGTCGCTCAAGAACTCAGGTCCGAGGGTCAGCAGATAGCCCCGTGTGGCGCTTTCGGCGCGGCGGATTTCCAGCAGCAGGGCGTTGATCTGATTTTCCACCTCGACGGTATGCACCACCAGGCCGCTGTCTTCCCGAGCCTCGTTGACGAAGATGACGGACGAAGCGCTGATCGCGACCAGCACCAAAAATCCCGCCGCGAGCAGCAGGATTTGCCCAATCGCGCGCCGGCGCGTGGCATCAAGCGTCATAGGTTTTTCACGTGGCGAAATTCAGCAGTCCCCTGCGGGGTAAAGCCCCCGCAACGCAAGAACTCTTGCCGGGGCAAATAGTTCCGGGGCCTCGAAACTCTTTCAGGCCGAGGGGCTGGCCGGTCTCAGCTGGCGGCCTTGCCGGCCAGGTACTGTTCGAGCCAGTGGATGTGATAGTCGCCGTCGATAATGGCGGGCTCGCGGACCAGCGCCCGGAACAGCGGCAGGGTGGTTTCGATGCCCTCGACCACCATCTCGTCCAGCGCCCGGCGCAGCCGCATCAGGCACTCGCCGCGGGTCTTGCCATGAACGATCAGCTTGCCGACCAGCGAGTCATAATAAGGCGGGATCACATAGCCCTGGTAGACCGCCGAATCGATCCGCACGCCGAGCCCGCCGGGCGGGTGGTATTGCTGGATCTTGCCCGGGGAAGGACGGAAGCTGACGGGGTTTTCGGCGTTGACACGGCATTCGATGGAATGGCCGTTGATCACCACCTCTTCCTGCGTCACCGGCAGGTCGCCGCCGGCGGCGATGCGGATCTGCTCCAGCACGAGGTCGATATCGGTGATCATCTCGGTGACGGGATGCTCGACCTGGATGCGGGTGTTCATCTCGATGAAGTAGAATTCGCCGTCCTCGTAGAGGAATTCGACGGTGCCGACGCCGAGATATTTCATCTCCTGCATCGCCTTGGCGCAGGTGGCGCCGATCTTCTTGCGCGCCGCCGCGTCGAGCGCGGGCGAGGGGCCTTCTTCCCAGACCTTCTGATGCCGCCGCTGCAGCGAGCAATCGCGCTCGCCGAGATGGATCGCGCCGCCGCGGCCGTCGCCGAGCACCTGGATCTCAATGTGGCGCGGCTTCTGCAGGTATTTTTCCAGATAGACCGAGGCGTCGCCGAACGCCGACTTGGCTTCGTTGGATGCCGTCGACAGCGCCAGCATCAGATCCTCTTCCGTCTGCGCGACCTTCATGCCGCGGCCGCCGCCGCCCGAGGCCGCCTTGACCAGCACGGGGAAGCCGATTGCCCTCGCGATCGCCATCGCGTCGTCGTCGGGTCCGACGGCGCCGTCCGAGCCGGGCACCACGGGGATGCCGAGCTTCTTCGCGGTCTTCTTGGCCTCGATCTTGTCGCCCATCAGGCGGATGTGTTCGGCCTTCGGTCCGATGAAATGCAGATTGTGCTCGGCGAGGATTTCGGCGAAGCGGGCGTTTTCCGACAAAAAGCCGTAGCCGGGATGCACCGCATCGGCGCCCAGTGCGCGCGCCGCATCGAGCACCGCGGCGATGTTCAGATAGCTCTCACGGCTCGGCGGCGGACCGACACACGCGGCCGCGTCGGCGGC
>Ga0265325_10001842_pt1 | contig 14652 bp, 10 predicted proteins | sample 41420metaG_FD_202090 | JGI IMG/M metagenome (GOLD analysis project Ga0265325, IMG submission 202090) | Rhizosphere microbial communities from Carex aquatilis grown in University of Washington, Seatle, WA, United States - 4-14-20 metaG | ecosystem: Host-associated > Plants > Roots > Rhizosphere...
CGGCGCCACAGGAAAAGCTGGTGGAAGCCGTGATCGCCACAGGCAAACCCGTGGTTGTTGTGCTCACCAGCGGCAGTGCCGTCGCGTTGAATTTCGCGGCGCAACACGCCAGCGCGGTGCTGGCGGCATGGTACGGCGGAGAGGAAGCGGGTAACGCCATCGCGGAGACTCTGGCCGGTGTCAACAATCCGGCAGGGCGCCTCCCGGTGACTTTCTATAGGAGTGTGGATCAACTGCCGCTGTTCACCGACTATGCCATGAAAGGCCGCACGTATCGCTATTTCAAGGGTGATCCCCTTTACCCGTTCGGATTCGGGCTGAGCTACTCGAGCTTTGCGTACTCCGATCTGCGCGCGAAGCGGACCTCGAAGGGCGCCGAGATCAGCGCGACTGTGAAGAACACTTCTTCCCGCGAAGGCGATGAAGTGGTCGAGCTGTACATTGGAGGCGGCGCGGGAGACGAGGCGCCAATACGAAGTCTGCGTGGTTTTCAGCGGATTCACTTGCGCGCAAACGAAAGCCGTCAGGTGAGGTTCACGCTGGGCCGGGACAACCTGCCGACATCCTCGGTCGACATCAGTGTCGGCGGCGGACAGCCAGGGAAAGATATACCGTACGTGCGGGGAAGTTTAGTTGTCAACGACAGCGACCGTTATCAACGCTGAATCACCGTTTGCTACGACATCCGGCCTCGTGGAAACTGTTCCAGGAGATTCTCCATCGAGGGAAAGCTCCCGCGTATCGTGTCATCGGGATAATACAGCAGACCCGGCCGGTTGCATTTCACCGCGATGTCCTTCGTCCATGGTTCGCCACGTCGCAGCGACTGCTATCTCAGAAACTCATTCAGGCGGCACGAGGAGATTTCCGGCGCGATGTGCGAAAGCGCCCAGGGCCGTGGGTTGAATTCGTGCCAGTGCTCTCGGAAATAGATCAATTCCGCTGCGAGCGCCGATGGGCGGATCAGCCGCCCTGTCTCGGGAAGGAAATGCTCCATTCTAATCCCAACATGATTCCGGAAAGCAAGGCCCGGCACGCCCGCGAAGAATCCCTCGAATAAACCTCGGTTCGCGCCTTCCTGCCGAGACAATAAAACATTGACCTTCGATTGGTTCAGAACCAGATTCACATCGCCCGGAGCAAGATCTTCGAGGATTTCGATCTGCTTCCGCAATCCCGAAGATGCAACGGCCATAAGGATTTCTTCCCGTTCCGAGCGCTCTTTGCGCAAGGCGACGAGCGCGACTCGGAAACCGGGATCGGCTATTTCGCGAATGGCACGCAATAACAGGTCGTGACGTTTGGAAGAATGCCATCGGGCAATCATCACCATATCGAAGCGCTTGGTTTCGCCCGGTAGAGAGCGAAATACAAGCGGATCCACCCAGTCGCCAGCGCCCAGCTCGATTGGCAGAAGATTGGAACGGAGATGTTCCAGAAAGTCATGGTCGCCCTGGAATGGCGAGAGAACCACGATGTCATCGTTCCGATAGCGGGTATAAGCGAGAAGGTCGGGGTTGGAGTACCCTGTCCAGCTTGGCTCCAGCACAAGCTGATAGTGCCGCAGGAGCGCCTCCATGTTCACGCATTCATGGAAAATGCCAATACGGTCCGTATACTTCAACATCAGAACACCCTTCTCGACGATGCCGCCCTCGGCAAGCGTGGGAGCTTTGAGAACAATTCCCGCGTGCCGGGCAGCTTCGAGGTGGTGGATTGTCGGGGCGCGTAAGCGGGGTGGCGCCAGGGGCTTTTGCCGGCAGACACGCGCCAGAGATTCTTCGATTCGCCAGTTCAGCCATCGGGTTGCGCGACCAGGTCCCCAGGCTCCCAACAGGATTCGATGAGCCCGCGAAAGATTGACCCATGCAAACATTCCCGCAATGTACAGCAGAAGCGCGGCAGTCCACGCGGGAACGGTATGCGAAGTTAAGTCGAGCCGGGCGCACCGAAGCCGATACTTCCAGGAGACCGGAATGAAGCGTCCGCTGCCGTTCGCCATCAATGGCTATCTGGTATGAATGGTAGCTTGGCGCGCATTGTTCGGCTACTTTCACGCTCGTTTGGATGGGTTCCGCGGGACGTGCCCGGCGTGATGTGGCTTGCGGAGTTCTTCTGTGAGACGCCGGGCTCGTGGCTGTTTCGAGGGCCGACCACCACGTGGTTGAGCGACGGTGCACTGACGGCTCAGTTGCCCCGCAGCTATCGCATCTTTGCGCGATATTGCTCCTGGCAGAACGGGGATCTCGTTGGCGCCGAGTTGTTGTTGCGGTTCATCATCTGGGTTCGGCGAATCGCCGGCCGGGAATCCGCGATTCGGCTGGACGTTGGCGGGAAGACTGTTTTCGTGGATTTGAGCGATCCGCGCTTTCTGACGATCCCGCACGAACTTACGGATGGTTTGCCAATCGTCCTGAAGCGATTTCTATCTCCTGGCGATACTTTTGTCGATGTCGGATCGAACCATGGCACATTCGCCATCTCCGCCGCGGAATTGGTGGGGCCCGAGGGCCTGGTGATCGCTATTGAACCGCAGGCGCGGCTCGCGGAATTGATTCGGCGCTCACTGGAGCTCTGTGGCGTCCCATTCATTGTTCATAACGTTGCCTGCGGCGATGCCGAAGGCCACGCGAGCTTGTATGTGCCGTGCGCGTCGTCGGGGGCCAGCAGTCTGCATCGTGCCTATTCGGGTGTGTGCCGCCATCGAATGGCAACTGTGCCGATAACGCGCCTGGACGATTTGGTCTCTCCTGGCCGGTTGCCCGGGCGAGTCTTCATGAAACTGGACATTGAGGGGAATGAGGTTCGTTGTCTGACCGGGGCGCGGGAGTTTCTGGCTCAATCGAGGCCCGTAATTCTACTCGAGGTCAACTCGATTGCACTGGAAGCTGCGGGTCATTCTGTTGCGGAGTTGATCGCGTTGCTCCGGGACGCCGGGTACGACCGCTATCTCGGAGGTCCCGATTGCGATGAGGAACGTGTCTTGACAGATCGAATCGCCGACTCGAACATCGTCGCTATTCCGTGCCTTGCAGACGCGCCATGCGAACCTTGATGACGTCCACGTACTTGCGTGCCTGCGCGGAGTATTCGTGGTCTGGATTCAGATCGATCACCCGGGAAAGGTACTTCTGTGCGGAAACCAGATGCGCTCGCGCCGCGGCCGGATCGGTTTTCACTTCTCCGTTGTAGAGTTTCATTTCCACTGTACCCAGCAGATACAAAGTGTAGAAATCGTCGGGCTCGTAGCGCAGCGCTTCCTGGCAATATCCCACTGCTCGCTGCACGTTCCCGACGCGCTCTTCGCATTCGCACATGCCGAAGAAGGCGGAATTACGCTGGTCGTTGTAGAGCAGTCGCTGGCCCGGAGTCTTGAGGGAAACAACCGGCAGGAACGCCCACAGCGCCATGCGCAGACCGGAATTGCCGATACTCATGTCGATCACGGCGCGGTAGTCGTCGCGTGCTTCATCGAATTTCCCCATCAGGCGGAGCGCGTCTCCCCGCACCAGGTGCGCTTCCACCAGTTTGGGGTTCAGCTTCACTGCCTTGTCGGCGTTGCGAAGGGCCTCATCGTAACGGTTCGTCAAAGAATACGCCCATGCGAGGCGCGAATAAATGAGCGCGTTATTCTCATCTCGGCGTGAGGCTTCCAGAAGTTCGTTTACGGCCTGCTGATTGTCGCCCGCTTCCACGAGCAGCTCGCCGTACTGTACACGCGCTTCGACATATCCGGGATCGCTTTCGACGGCCTGGCGGCAATGCTTTACGGCGTTGTCGGTGTCGCCCAGAGCCTGCTCGGAAAGCGCTAGATAATAGGCCGCTTTGGCATCCTGCGGATCGGCTTTCAGCGCGGCATCGAAGTCCTGGCGCGCCTGCTTCAGGTCGGCGTCCGTTTGTCCGGCGGAGCTTCCGAACAGCGACCCGTGGTGCTTAATGAAATGGCGCAGGCCGTCGTCGAACAACGTCTCCGCCTGCTTGTTGGTCTTGTGGGGAAACTTGATGCGAATGTTGATGGTGCTGTCGGTGCCGGGGTCGATCTGCACTTCCTGGGTGTCTGGATCGTACCCGGAGCGAACGCCGCGAACCACATGACGACCCGCGCTCAGGCCGGGGTACGACGCGGCGCCGCCTTTGTCCAACTTGCCGCGGAACTCGCCGTCAACGTACACCTCGACAGCGTCCATATTGGAGACGACGTGCAGTGTTCCGGTGGGGTTCCGCAGAGCAACACCTCCAGTGGCGTGCTCGGGCACAAATCCGAGCAACATGTCGGGAGCATAATCGCCATGGTCCTGCGGCGTTTGCATAGCGTGTTTCGCCCAGGCGTGGTCCCGCACGTTCCGGCGGACGTATTCGGTCAGCTCAAACGCTGTGATGATGCCATCGCGCGGACTGGTATCGGCCTCGCCCTTCCAACCTTGCACCAGATAGTAGGTGAAGATTCCGAATTTCAGCTCAGGGTCCTCGTAGCTGCGTTCCTGTTCGTGGCTGGCGGCCAGTGTCAGGAATCCCTGAAGCTTGCCGTAGGCATCGTTCACGGCTTTGTCGGTGGTGTATTCGGTCACCTTCGCGGAATGGCAGGTGTCCGTGAACAGCGCCTTCCACCGCGATTTCACTTTGTTCGCAAGAACGTCGCCGAGCCGGTCCATGGGGTATCCCGTGGCTACCGGATGGCGCGCATCGACATCGTAAAGCGCGAGATATCCGCGGCCCTGCGCGTCGACGAATGCATGGCTGGCCACGTACACAATCACGCGATCCTGCGGTCCGGCCACGCTGGGCAGCCAGTCTTCCAGCTCATGCTTGAAGTTGGCCAGCGTAGCGCGCGGTCCGATCAACGCGTGCACGTTTTCCGGTGCGATGTTCCCGCCTTCCTTGCTCATCACGACTCGCTGGACGGCCTGCGCGTCCGATTCTGAATAGTTCAGAAAATCGCGCGGGTCCAGATTCTGGAATTTCGCCACACCGACGATCAGCGCGTATCCGCGAGGGATGGCGACAGGTCCTTTGGCTGGTGCCGTGGTATTCGCTTGCTTGTTGGGAGTCCTCTCGATGCTCATGCCGCGCCCGCCGAGCGAGTCCTTGTCGGGACTCTGGGCGAGCGCAAGCAGGCCGCTAAGTATCAGGCAGACGCTTGACCGCAGCATTTCAGATCACCGATGGGCGATGCGGAATTCGTAGACGATGACGTTTCCGCTACCCTGATCGCGCGGCGTGATGCGCGTACGGTCGCCATCGTTCGAGAAGTTAAGATCGCGTGCGACCAGGCCCTGCGATTCGGGCAGGTGCAGACGCTCATGAAACGGCGTCGCTCCGGCACGATCGTCGGTGCATGGTCCGCGCGCGACCAGAAGAGTATCGCTGCAGCGAGGGATGAGATCCTTGCCGCTCCCTTCCGCGTGCTCTTTCGGCTGATCGGTTAACAGGTCCGAGGCCGCGCCCATCGGTAACGTCTGCGGGCTGAGAATCCAAACCGTCGTGTCAAAGCCTGGCGGGCCGGAAATGACAAACGCGCCCTGCGCAGGGATCCGGTACGACTGGCCGGGCGCGACGCGATTGTCGGTTTCAGCATTGGCGGGGAAAATCCAATCGCTTGTTCCCGAGGGGGCGCGATTCAGCACGTACAGATGGCCCGGAACGTCGGATCGAAACACGAAGCGAATCTGATCCTGGGCCGCGAACACATAATGGGGGTCGACGGGCTGCCAATCCGCGCCCGCTTTTCTTTCGACGATGACGTCTACCGCTGCTGTACTGCCCGTGTCGGCAGCGGCCAGATTCAGCGAGCCCAGGGCGGCGGCGATCACCAAAGCTGCCGCGAATGCCCGCTCACTCATGACGCAACCTGATTTCCGCGATGACGTGATCGTTCTTCCTGGTTGACGCATTCACAACATATACTGCGTGCGCCTGGTTGTTTTCCTGCGGCGTTTCCACCACGCGCTCCACGTGCATGATGTCCATTCCACGGCCACGCAATGCGTCCACCTGGTGGTTCAGGTTCAGCGCCATCATCGTAGGGCCGTCGGCTGGCGCGGAGGTCATCTGCGAGTTCCCATTGCCCGACTGAATGGCACGGTGTAAATCGGGCATGGCGTTCTCGGTTTGCGCGACAGCCAGAAACAGCGTCTCAATCCCGGGCTTGTCGTCGAACCGGAAACAGTAGTTCGCCGGAATCTGAACGTCCTTGAACGCCTCAATGCGATTGCTCTCGTCGGGCATTTTCGGCGAGGGCATTAGGGGCTGCCAGTTCCCGTCGGGCCCATGGTGCAGTACATAGAGGAAGCCGCTGCTGTTGGACTCCACCTTTAGCTGTACGCAGTCGCCCGCATGGAAAACGTCGGCGTCCGAGGTGTCGGTATTGCCCGCCTCGGTTACCTTGACTAGCGTGTATCTGAGACCGAGGTTTCCGGTTGACGATGTGACGGTTGTGGCCACCGCTTGCGTGCGTGCAGGTGCCTCTGCCTGGGCGGTAGCGGTTTCCGTTGTGGGTTTTGCTTTTGCGACGCGCGTACGATGTTTTGTCGTCGATGCGGGCGCGGTATTTGAAGCTACAGTTGGCGGGGCCTGGGGAGCGTCATCGCGATGATAGAACATCTCCCTGGGGGTAAGCTGCGAGTCGCTGGCACACAGTCCTGGAAGTGTAAACAGCGTGGCCGCCAGAATAAAACGGGATGTCATGACATCCTCCTCCGGTATTGCCGCCAGTATGCCACAAAACGGACGGCAAGGCGCGACCCCTGCCCGGCATCGAGGCCGTCGTCGCGTCTAGTGGGGCGGTCCGATGGTCACCGATCCGGCCGATCCGATTGTGCCGGTCGGCTTGGAGGGGCGGCCACTCAGTTCCACGCCGGCGGCGACACCGCCAGCCACTGCCGCGCCCACCACGATGGCGATCAGTAACAGATGAGAATGGGCCGCCCCGGCAGCCGCTGCGGCGCCTGCCCCGGCCGCTGCACCTGCGACGGCATTGGTTTGCGTGATGGTGGTGCTCGTGGTATGCCCGTCGAACGACGCCTTGACGTCGATTTTGAACTGACCCGCAACACCATTCGGCTTGAGCGCCGCGGAGGCGCGTCCCGCCGCGTCCGTAGTCACCGTAAAGACCTGGCTGCCATCGGCGAAGGTGCCGCTCGCGCCGTAATTGGGCAGCGTAAACGTCACCAGCGCGCCGGCCAGCGGCCGCTTATTGCGGTCGTGCACTTCCACCACGGGTTTCGTGGCGATGCCCTTCTTAATGTTGTTGATGCCGCCATCACCTTCGACAATCACGATGGTCAGATCATCGGAAGTAGCGGAGTCGGGCTGCGCCTGCGCGAAAACCGGCTGCCAGCCGGTGGTGACGCCGATAGCCAGCGTCATCCAGCAAAGGGCGCGATTAAACGTAGAAGCTGATGTCATGATAGTTGCCTCATTGCCCTGTCTGCGCTGCCGAAGCGCCTTGTGAATTCGATACGGTAACCGATACGGTTCCCAGCGCTTTGGGATCTCCGCTGTAGGCGAAAGGCACTGACAGGCTGAAACTGCCGCCTGCTTGTTGGCCCGCCGTGCTGGCGAACCAAGTTGTCGCCGCAGAACTGAGGCTCACGGTCTGCGTGGCCCCGTTCAGCGTGCTGCCGGTAGCCGCTGTGAATGTAAACGCCGCGTTTGTCAGGTCGCGTGTCGTGGAATACGCGGTGAGGGTCACTGTAAACCCGGTTGAAGAGACGTTGGCAATCTTCACGGAACCCGAGGTAATTACCGGGGCAAGCGAAGCTACCACCTGAGTTACCGTCGGCTGCGATTCGCTCGGCAGCGCTGTCCCGTTGATGGAAGTGATCACAGCGGTAATTGTTCCTGCCACCGTTCCCTGCTGGAACACTCCGCCACTCGGCAATACGCCAGTAAACGAACCCTGGGCGATGGTAAATGTCGTCGTATTGGTGCCGTTCGCAAATACCACCTGCTGGTTTGTCGTGCCAGCCGGCCATCCGGAAACCCCGCTGGCGGGAGTGAAGTTCAATTGAATTGTTCCGGTATAGTCAGCCACTGCCGCTGAACTGAGCGTGACCGTAATCGCCGGCTGATCCGTCGGCACCACTCCTGGCGTCGGAATGACGAGTTTCAGACCCGGCGGCACAGCAGGCGCCGTGATGGTGAACGTGACCGCATTGGAAACCACTGTTGCCAGATTCGCGACAGTGACTGATGCCGTTCCCGGAGCGACGAGTAGATCTGCCGGCACTACTGCAGAAAGCGAACCATTCGCAAACGTGCTGACGAGATTGGTTTCCGCCCCACCTGTCGGCGTCCACTGCACCACCGAGGTAGGCAGGAAGTTCGTGCCGCTTAGCTGAATGGTCACGTCGGCCGAAGGCGCCACCGCGGTGGAAGGACTGATCGAGGTCAGCGTGGGAGTCGCCGGCGGCGTAATCGTGAAGGTCAGCGAGGGTGAAGCCGATGTCGGCGAATTCACCACGGTTACGGCTGCCGTGCCGGGAGTGGCCAGCAGAGCAGCGGGCACAACGGCGCTGAGTCCGTCCGTGGTCAAAGTGGTGACCAGATTCGTTGCTGTGCCACCGGTGGGCGTCCAGGTCACTACAGAAGAACTGGTAAAGCCAGTGCCGGCCACGAGGAGCGTCAAATCGCCGGATCCGGCGGTTGCCGACGATGGCGTCAGCGACCGCAGAACCGGGTTCAGCGGCGGCGCGATGACCAGAGTGTAGCTGTTTGAACCCGTTCTCGGCGCCGGTCCTAACGAACTATCCGTTGCCGTCACCGTAACGGTGGATGTGCCCGGAGTTGTGGGTATGCCGCTGATAACGCCGGTGGTCGCATCGATAGTCAAACCATCGGGAAGGCCTTTCGCGGTCCATGTGTATGGCGACACTCCGCCCGAAGCGGTCATCGTCTGGCTGTATGCAACACCGACCGTGCCCGCGGCCAGCGAACCATTCGTGACCAGAATGCCCGAACCGGCCGTCTTGCTGCCGAGTGTGATGTTGTCGAATCCAATTCCGTTGTCCGCGCCGGCGAAATTCACCGATTTTGCAGTGCCCTTGAACGCGGCTCCCAACGCGCTCCAGCAACTAAAAAACTCCTGAGTGTCGCAATTCGAGCCGGTGGCTGGCAAGGTGACTGTCGCCAGGATGTTTCCGGTTCCGTTCGGCCCATCATAAACAGTGACCGTTCCCGTTGACGTGCCCGACGCGTAGTAGAAGGAGAAGCCGTTGGTAAAACCAGCCGGCACATTCATCACAAGTCCGCCGCCAGTCAGAAAGTAGGCTGTCGTGATGCCGCTCGGATTCTGGTCGAAGTTGCCGGTGCCATTCTCCTCAGTGCTGATACTGGCCAGCGCGGCGGTGCCGAAAGTGATGCCGTAGCTGGGTCCGGGCCCGCTGCCGCTGCCAGCCATACCGCCGTTGTAATAATCGAGAATTGCCTCGTTATCCTTCAGCCCCTCAAAGGTTAGGGTGACGGTAGTCTGTGCCGGGGCTACCAGCGGCCCCAGTAGGGCGATCCCGAGCACAGCCACGAGACTGCCGGCCGCTTTGCGCTCAAACCAACGGGCCATTGTTCGACTCATCGCTTTCCTCCGGCTACCGTGTTGCCATAGCAATCCGCTGCGGCGGGACAAAATAGACCGCGCTCGCGTCGCTGCTGGTGTCCAGAATCCACGCCGCTTGCCCCGGTTGAGCCGACAGCAGGAACCGATGGGAAATACCCAGCGGCCGGAGCGTGGTGAGCCCGGCGGCGAGGGTAATGCTGTCTACGCGCAGGGTTTGCAAATCAATCCGTGACAATGATTTCGCATTCACCGCCCCTACCAGTGCCGAACCGTTATCCACTTCTAGAACGATCGCTCCGGACAATCCTGCAAGCCCTTCCGCCAGCATGCGGGGGGAAGGTGCAGTTGCCACGTTTTGCAAAAGAAGTGCCTTTGCCCCCTCGTGATCGAACAGCAAAGCATCGGTGGAGGCAGGCGCGAACGCAATGCCCGCCAGGTCCGTGGCGCTGTATGCCAGTTGCGCAGCGCTGCCGGAGCGAAGAACCAGAACTCGGCTGTCGCTGGTGCCCGCCAACAGCGTTGCGCCATCATCCGCCAACGCGAGCGTTTTGATGCCCGCCGGCAGATCGCCCCCACTCAAATCCCGCGATAACTGCGGCGAGTTCGGCAAGCCAGTGAAAACGAGTAAATGTCCTTCTTCGGCGGAGAAGATCGCCGCCGACAAGCCATTCGGGCTGAACGTTACGAGGTCCGGTTTATGCAGAGTCCCTGGAACAGCGATTATTGAACCCGACTGTGTGCCGCTGAATTGCAGGAGAGCAACGGTGCCGGTGGATTGTTCTGCCAGCGCGTAGTTCTGACGCGGAGCGAAATAGACATTCTCGATTCCGGCCGGCAGCGCCAGTGGAGTGCTCAGCATGGCTGCGCCCGGGATACCGAGGATCGCTCTCACCTGCGCTCTGGCAATCGAATAGGTGTTGCCGCTTGGCCGGCGGCCTTCTCTCACCACGGTAGGGGCGTTGACGACGAACCCAAGAACCGACGATTGTATCGGCTGCGACGTGGAGGAAACCGCCTGCGAACTCACCCGCACGGCGGAGCGCTCAAAGGCCAGGCGTTCCTGCGCTGCGCCATTGAGTCCCATCCCCAGCGAGACAAAAACGCCCAATATCGGAACAAGAGCAGCCCGCATTGGATTCTCCTTGCAGTTCGGCCCGGCGGGCCGGTCAAAGAGATGATAGCCCTAATCAACTCGTTCCGCAAGAAGCGTTGTGTGCTGGAATACTCAGTTTCGCGGGATGCTGTCGGCTTTATCGGCATCCGCCGCACAACGGAAGCCAACATCATCCTGGCGGGCGCGGGCTGGAAATGCCTCAAAGTCCCAAACGAAGCTCGCGGGCGAATTCCCCGGCAGGACGGCGAAACTGCCGCCGCGGATTTGATAGAACGGCTCATCGCGCGATAAGGGCGGGCTTAAATCCCGAAAATACTGCTGAGCGCCCGCAAATTCGTTCTCGGGCGGAGCTGGCGCCGGCGTATCCACCCATTCCCAGACGTTGCCAATCATATTCAAAGCACCATAAGGACTGCCGAAACGGCGATGCGAATCCACAATTTCCAGGTGGCCCGGCTGCCCCGGCGTTTCCAATAGATTCGCCGCGCGGGGATTAAATGCATTGCCCCAGGGGAATGCTTGCCCATTGGACCCACGAGCCGCTTTTTCCCACTCCGCCGCGTTCGGCAATCTCTTGTGCGCCCACGCGGCAAAGGCGCGAGCATCGTCGAGGGTTACGTTGACCACGGGCAGGCTGGCCCTGGTGCCCACGGGTCTGGGCCGGCCGGTGAGGCGGCAGAAACGAACCCAATCGGCGTTGGAGACTTCTGTTCGATCGATATAAAAGCCTGGCACCTGGCGCAGGGCGTTTCCTGCCTCCCCAAGTTTCGCTTCGCCGCCAGGGACTAATACCATTTCTCCAGTAGAGGTTTGGATTATCTGCTGCACAGGCCGATGTTGCGTGAACCACCAGATAGCAATTCCCAGAATGGCGAAAGCAACCAGCGCGACGATCCCCGCCAGTTTCCAGCTAACCCGGAAGGGCGGCTTGCTGGTAGTAGGCGGAGCGGGCCGGGGAAGGTCGATCGTCGGCGAGTCAGGCACGTGTGCCGAGGAAGGTGTCGGATCGATTGTTCCGTCCGCAGGCGTCAGAGATTTCAAAGTGCTGATGATGGGCTGAAAATCAGGAAAGCGGTCTTCCGTTTTCTTTGACAGACAGCGTTCGATCAAGGCAATCACTGGCTCTGGAACGTGATATTCCCGCAGCGGCGTCAGATCCGGAGGGGAATACAGAATCGCTGCGGCGATCTCCTGATCGGTGTCCCCGGCGTAGGGGAGGCGCATGGCGAGCATTTCAAATAGCAGCACGCCGAAAGCGTAGACATCGAGGGCCTTGCTGGGCTTTTCCCCCTGCATCTGCTCGGGACCCATATAGGCAAGTGTCCCTACGATTTGTCCCGCCAGCGTCAGGTCGGAATCATCCCGCCGCGCTACTCCAAAATCGAGGAGCTTCGTATTCCACTCTTCATCCACATGCACGTTCGCGGGCTTGACGTCGCGATGAATAATGCCGCGCTGGTGAAGATACTGCAGAGCCCGAGCAACCTGCAGGCCCACGGTGAAGGCATGACTCTGCGATCGCAGGCCGCCGCGGTTCATGACTGCGCGAAGAGACTCGCCACCCAGCCACTCCATTACGATATAGGGCCGGCCTTCGTACTCGCCCACGTCGTAGGTCGTGATCACGTTCGGGTGGGAGCAGCGGCACGCCAATTGCGCTTCGACGATGAAGCGGCGGCGAACCGATTCCTGCTGCGCATCGAGAAGCCGAAGGATTTTAACAACAACAGGCCGCGAAGCCACCGGGTCCCAGGCCAGATACACATCGGCCATGTTGCCGCCGAGGTTTTTCCGGCACTCGTACTTGCCGATTCTGAACGGTAAACTGGGCGTACCGTCAGCCGCTTCCATGTTGTTGTTCAACGTACCACACGGGGGCCGGCCGCACCGCGGAACGGCTCAATAGTTCTCGATTGTTGCGCCGCTGATGTTTCCGCTCAGGTCGTTGAACCCCCAGTTTTGCACCACGGCCCCGTTTTTCAACACCGCGAAGTTTTCGAGCGGCGAACCGTGCGGAGTGAACATCCCAATGCCGCACAAGACCACCCTGCCTCCGTTCAACATCAGGAAGTGCCCCGGCCCCCCCGTGGAAGCATCCTGCAATAAGTAGCTGTCGGTGATCCGGACAAGGTTCCCGGGATGATTGTCTACCTCGATGTAGTCATATGGAACCGATCCCTGCATGGCCCAGTTGGGGTTCTCGAAGTGAGTGCCCTGTACCACCACCTGGGCGGCCGACAATCCTCCGTTGCCGATGCGCAGTTGTGCCTGATCGAAGGAACAATCCGTAAAGACGATTTCCTGACCGCCGCCCTGCACCCAGACACTGCTCGTATGAGGTGGTGGCGCATCGGCGAAGGTGACGTGATGAAACGCGATCTGTTCGCCGGCTTCCACCAACCCCGATGGGAGCAGCACATTAATGCCCCCGTCGCGCACCATGCCGTGTTCGAAGTTCGCCAGCCACGTGTGCGAGCCCATCTGCACATTCACTCCGAAGCTCTGGATTTTGAAGTCGCGAAACTCGATCCCCTCGGCGCCGTTGACTCCGCCGAAGACCACTCCGACTGTGGCGGTGGTGCTGCCTGGACCTGTCAAAGTGAGGTCGCGCATGCCATGTCCCATGCGATGACCCATATCGTAGTCAAACGTGACCGCAGTGCCGGTGCCGGTCCAGGTCAGCGTGACAACATCCCCCGGAAGCCCGCTGAGGAGGACTGGCTTACCGGGCGTGTTGAAGGCGACCGGGATTGAGAACGATCCGCCATCTTCGACGATGACCGCTCCTCCACCGGGGGGCAGAGCGGCGTAGGCAGCGTCGATCCGCGCACCCACGTCAACGCCGGGAAAATCAGAGGCATACCGCACGGAAGGGCTCGATCGCCTTCGCCCTTCCAATTCGTCAGCGCCCCATGCCGAAGCCATTAGCAGCAGCGCCAGGCAGACAAGCCCGGCAACTCGACGATTCCGCATTCCCGTGTCTCCAGTTCCACAAGTGTAAACACTTTGTAAGAATGGTGTAAACAGAAAAGCGGACAACCGGCCTTATCGGCCCAGCGAATACGCTCTGTCCCAAAGAGCCGTGTCGCCAATCGCGGGACCCGCGATTGTGACTTCGACCCTCCGATTTTGTTCCCGACCGGCGGCTGTTGCATTGGACGCAAGAGGACGCGCATTGCCAAGGCCTGCTGCGGTTACAGAATCTGCCGTCATCCCGCTGGCCACCAACTGGTCCCGCACCATCTGCGCGTATCGTTGTGATTCAGCGTCATTAGCGCGGTCGTCGGTGAAGGCTTCCACGTGCAGTGCCAGCCCGGGATGGGAAGAAACCATGGAAGCGATGCGACTGAGCCGGTCCGAAAGGCCAGCGCGTTCCACCATGGAATCGGGAATGGTTATGACCAATCCTCGTGGCGTATCCCGAGTCGGCAGAATGCCGTTCAACTGCGCCATTAGTTCGGCGCGCGATGCCTTTTGCGAAGAGACGGACTCGGCCTGCCTCGCCTGGACAGCTTCCGAAGCGGCCGCATTTGCCTCGCGTTCACGCTGGGCGGCCAACGCCTGTGCCTGGGCCGCGTCCGCCTCAGCAGCCTCCGCCGAGGCTCGCTGCGTCTGGGCTTCAGCGTGCTCCGAGGCTGCGCTCGCTCGGGCCTGCTGCGCTTCCGCTTCTGCCCGCTCGCGAGCTTGCCGGTCCGCGGCATTCTGCTGCTGCAGAGATGCGACGCGCTCCTCCTGGCCGCGCTTCGCTGCAATTGCTCGCGCATCTTCAGCCATCTGCGCCGCTTCGCGAGCCTCGGATATGATCATGTGCGTATCCTGTTTGCTCGCTTCCATCTGCTGCGCTTCCTGCATCAGAGATTGGGCCTTGAGGAACGTATCCGGCGCATAGCGGTCGGCGCCCACGCTACGAGCGATCTGTACGGCATTCTGAGCCTGGTACACCTCCAGCAGCGCTTCATAGCGGTCATAGGATATCTTGCGAACTTCT
>Ga0265325_10001844_pt1 | contig 14630 bp, 12 predicted proteins | sample 41420metaG_FD_202090 | JGI IMG/M metagenome (GOLD analysis project Ga0265325, IMG submission 202090) | Rhizosphere microbial communities from Carex aquatilis grown in University of Washington, Seatle, WA, United States - 4-14-20 metaG | ecosystem: Host-associated > Plants > Roots > Rhizosphere...
GATCCTGTTCAGTCTCGATCGGATCAAGGAACTGCTCACCGAACTGGAACGAAACCAGCGCGAGCCCGATGGCGACGATGCCGATCTGATTCGCGCACTCGATGAAATGTCGCGGCGCGGCGACGCCAAGCGTACCACGCCGATACCGCAGTCGCTGGGGCGGCCGCTCCGGCCCGGAGAGGTTTCGCTCGACGAACTGGAGCGCGCGTTCCGCGATACGCCGGGGCCTGCGGAGATGCGGTCTGCGCCCCCCGTCGCGGACGGCCTTCAACCCCAGAAAGCGTCTGAACCGTCCTCGGACGATGGCCATGACAAGGCTGACGCCAAGCTCGCGAACAAATCGATCCGGGTGAGCGTCGACACCATCGAAAAGCTGATGACCATGGTGTCCGAGCTGGTGCTCACCAGGAACCAGCTCCTCGACATCATGCGCCGGCATGACGATTCCGAATTCAAGGTGCCGCTGCAGCGGCTCTCCAACGTCACGGCAGAGCTTCAGGACGGCGTCATGCGCACCCGCATGCAGCCGATCGGCAACGCCTGGCAGAAGCTGCCGCGCATCGTGCGCGATCTTTGCGCCGAGCTCGGCAAGGACATCGAGCTGGAAATGCACGGCGTCGACACCGAGCTTGACCGCCAGGTGCTGGAGCAGATCAAGGATCCGCTCACCCACATGGTGCGCAACTCGGCCGATCACGGCGTCGAGACCAGCGCCGAACGGCTCGCCGCTGGCAAGCCGGTCAAGGCAACCATCCGCCTCAACGCCTATCACGAGGGCGGCCACATCATCATCAGCGTCGCCGACGATGGCCGCGGGCTGGCGATCGACAGGATCAAGGAAAAGGCGCTGGGCCTGGGTCTCGTCAACGAGGCCCAGCTCGGCAGGATGTCCGAGGCCCAGGTCCAGAAGCTCATCTTCGCGCCTGGGTTCTCCACGGCGACCAAAATCACCAGCGTGTCCGGCCGCGGCGTCGGCATGGATGTGGTGCGCAACAACATCGACCAGATCGGCGGCAGCATCGAGGTGCAATCGGTGCAGGGCCGCGGCGTCAGCTTCACTATCAAGATCCCGCTGACGCTCGCCATTATCGCCGCCCTGATCGTCGAATCCGGCAGCGAGCAATTCGCCATCCCGCAGCTTTCGGTGATCGAGCTGGTGCGCGTTCATGCCAAATCCGAGCACCGCATCGAGCGCATCAAGGATGCCGCGGTGCTGCGCCTGCGCAACAAGCTTCTGCCCCTGGTCCGGCTTTCGAGTCTGCTCAAGCTCGATGGCGATGCGGCGATTCCGGACAAGGGCTTCATCGTGGTGACCCGCGTCGGTTCGCACACCTTCGGTGTCGTGGTCGACGGCGTGTTCCACACCGAAGAGATCGTGGTCAAGCCGATGTCGACCAAGCTCCGGCACATCGGCATGTTCTCCGGCAACACCATTCTCGGCGACGGTTCGGTGATCATGATCATCGATCCGAACGGCATTTCGCAGGCGATCGGCGCCTCGACCACAGCCTCGGAAGTCGCCGCGGAATCAGAGCAGCATGCTGCCGTGGGCAACACGCTTTCGCTTCTCGTTTTCCGCGCCGGCACGCCCGAGCCGAAGGCGGTGCCGCTGTCGCTCGTGACGCGCCTCGAAGAAATCGAGTGCCGCAAGATCGAGCTGTCGAATGGCCGTCACATGGTGCAGTACCGCGGCCATCTCATGCCGCTGGTGCGCATGAGCGACGAGGTGCAGGTCAGGCGCGAGGGCGCACAGCCGCTGTTGGTGTTCTCCGATGGCAATCGGTCGATGGGGCTGGTGGTTGACGAAATCATCGACATCGTCGAGGACCGGCTCGACATCCAGGTCGGCAGCGACCGCGCCGGCGTGCTCGGCTCGGCGGTGGTGCGCGGGCAGGCGACCGAGATCGTGGACGTCGGTCATTTCCTGCCGCTCGCCTATGCCGACTGGTTCCGCGGCAAGGAACTTCGCGTGTCGGACAAGGATCGCGCGCTTCTGCTGGTCGACGACTCGGCGTTCTTCCGCGACATGCTGTCGCCGGTGCTCAAGGCGGCGGGCTATGAGGTGACCACTGTCGCGAGCGCGGCGGAGGCATTGGCCCTGCTGCGCCGCGGTCAGCGCTTCGATGCACTGGTCACCGACGTCGACATGCCGGAGATGGACGGCTTCGCCTTGGCCGAGGCAGTCCGCGGCGAGCAGCGGTTCGGCGACATGCCGATCATCGCGCTGTCGTCGCATTCGTCGCCGGAATCGATCGAGCGCGGCCGGCAGGCCGGCTTCCACGATTACGTCGCAAAGTTCGATCGCCAAAGCCTGATCGCTGCTCTGAAAGAGCAGACCAGCGATATCATCCAGGCGGCTTAGCATGGCAAACCCGTCCAACAACGATGCCGAAGCCGTCACCGAGTACGTCACAGTGACGATCGGCGATCATTTGTTCGGGCTGCCGATCTTCCGTGTGCAGGATGTGTTCGTGCCTGACCGGCTGACGCGGGTGCCGCTCGCGCCGCCGGAGGTCGCCGGCATCCTCAATCTGCGCGGCCGGGTGGTTACCGCGATCGACATGCGCACGCGCCTCGACCTCGGCAGCCGCGTCACCGATCAGCCGGTCATGGCGATCGGCATCGAGGCCCGGGGCGAATCCTACGGGCTGTTGGTCGATGCGGTGGGCGAGGTCATGGCGCTTCGCGATGGGGCTTGCGAGGCGAAACCTGCGAACCTCGATCCGCGTTTGGACAAGGTCGCTGCAGGAATCTACCGGCTCGAGGGCCAACTCATGGTGGTGCTCGACGTCGATCGCGTGTTGGACATCAAGAACGGGGCCATGGCCGCGTAACGGCCGGGCAGGGGTAAGCCAAAGGTTTTAGAGGAGTAACGGTGATGAAAAGCTGTCTCGTGGTGGATGACTCGAGCGTCATTCGAAAGGTCGCCCGCCGCATTCTGGAAGGCATGGAGTTTCAGATCGTCGAGGCCGAGGACGGCGAGCAGGCCCTCGGCGCATGCCAGCGCGAGCTGCCGGACGCCATTCTGCTCGACTGGAATATGCCGAAGATGGACGGTTATGAATTCCTGAAGGCGCTGCGGCGGATGCCGGGTGGCGACCGGCCGAAAGTGGTGTTCTGCACCACCGAGAACGACGTCGCCCATATTGCGCGGGCACTGCACGCCGGCGCCAACGAATACATCATGAAGCCGTTCGACAAGGAGATCGTCGAAGCCAAGTTTCAGGAAGTCGGCCTGATCTGATCAGGCGATTGCCGCGTCTGCAGTATCGAGGGGTGGCGTATTGTCATGAGCGTTTCAGTGCCCGCTGTTCCAGGGTTACGCGTCGCACCGGAGCCGGATGAAATCCGGGTCATGGTGGTCGATGACGCGGCCGTGGTGCGCGGTCTGCTTTCCCGCTGGATCGAGGAAACGCCAGGTTTCCGGCTCGTTGCTGCGCTTCGCAACGGCCGCGAGGCACTGGAGCAGCTCGATCAGGCCAAGCCCGATGTCGTTGTGCTGGACGTGGAGATGCCGGAGCTCGACGGCATCTCGACGCTTCCCAAGCTTTTGCAACGCCGCCGCGATCTGACCGTCATCATGGCCTCGGCGCTGACGCGCGACCATGCCGAGGTCACGATCAAGGCGCTTTCGCTTGGCGCCGCGGACTACATCCCGAAGCCGACCACCGAGGGTGGCGTCATCACCTCCGCCTCGTTCCAGCGCGAGCTGATCGAGAAGATCCGCGCGCTCGGAACACGCCGCGTCAAGCGTCCGTTGACTCCTCACGTGCGGCGCGCGGTCAATCCGGCCCTGCGCCGCCTCGGCACATCGGTGCAGCGCACCCTCAAATGGCGCACCGTGACCACAGAGTCCGATACCACCGCCCTCAAGCTCCGGCCGTTCTCGCCGATGCCGCCGCGCGTTCTGCTGATCGGTTCGTCGACCGGCGGCCCGCAGGCGCTGAGCAAGATGGTGACGCGGCTCGACGCCGTCACCGAGTCTGCCCCCGTGCTGATCACCCAGCACATGCCGCCGACCTTCACGACAATTCTCGCCGAACATCTGAGCCGCGCCGGCGGCAAGCCCGTGCGCGAAGCGGTCGACGGCGAGCCGGTGCTGGCCGGCAACGTCTATCTGGCGCCTGGCGGCAAGCACATGATGGTGGCCCGCCGCGACGGCACCGCCGTCATCGTGCTCGATGACAGTCCGCCGGTGCACTATTGCAAGCCCGCGGTCGACCCGCTGTTCTCTTCGGCGGCCGACGTCTGGGGCTCGTGGGTCCTGGCGCTGATCCTGACCGGCATGGGCACGGATGGCACCGAAGGCGCCGCCGACGTGGTTGCCGCCGGAGGCAGCGTCATCGCGCAGGACGAAGCGACAAGCGTGGTGTGGGGAATGCCCGGCCATGCCGTGGCCGCGGGCCTCTGCTCCGCGGTGCTGCCGCTCGAGCAGATCGCACCGAAGGTCTCGCGGCTGTTCCTGGGGGCGCGCACGTGACGCCGAACGACTACGAGTTCTTGTGCAGGTTGCTCAAGACCCGCTCCGGACTCATGCTGTCGGCCGACAAGCACTACCTGGTCGAGAGCCGGCTGCTGCCGATCGCCCGCAAGGCGGGCTTGTTCAATCTCACCGGCCTGGTGGCGAAGCTGAAGGGCCCGGACGCCGCGGCGCTGACCGTCGAAGTGGTCGAGGCCATGACGACGAACGAGTCGTTCTTCTTCCGCGACAAGATTCCGTTCGATCATTTCCGCGAGACCATCGTGCCGGCGCTGCTGAATGCGCGTGCGGCGAGCCGGCGCATTCGTATCTGGTGCGCGGCGGCATCGACCGGGCAGGAGCCCTATACGCTCGCCATCTGCCTCAAGGAGATGGGCAAGGAGCTCAAGGGCTGGCGGGTCGAGATCGTCGCGACCGACATCTCCACCGAGGTGCTGGAGAAGGCCAGGAGCGGCATCTACAGCCAGTTCGAGGTGCAACGCGGCCTGCCGGCCCTGATGCTGATCAAGTATTTCTCGCAGCTCGGCGAAACCTGGCAGATTGCGCCCGAGTTGCGCGGCATGGTGAAATTCAGGCCGTTCAACCTGCTCGATGATTTCGCCGGGCTCGGCGCATTCGATGTCGTGTTCTGCCGCAACGTGCTGATCTACTTCGACCAGGCCACCAAGATCGGAGTGTTGGAGCGGATCGCCGGCGTCACCGAGCGCGACGGCTATCTGGTGCTCGGCGGCGCCGAGACCGTGGTCGGCTTGACCAAGCGGTTCCAGCCGATCGCCGACAAGCGCGGGCTTTACGGCCAACCGGGCGGCCTCGACGACAAGGTGGTCAGCTTCGCCGCTCCGCCGTCCGCGCCGACCATGGCGGGTGCGCGGAACTGACCGCCGGCACGCTCGCCGCTCGCGCATGGGCGAGGTTGCTCAGGATCGCGGCCGCCGAATAGGCGAGGATGCAGACCAGTGTGAGCAGTGCATAGGACAGCCGGCCGTCGACCTGCTGCAAGGCGAACACGAACACCGGTCCGAGCGCACGCAGCACCTGCGCGGTCAGTGGCGCGGTGAGGCCGATGCCGACCTGGAACGCATAGAGCGGCAGCACGATCAGCAGCGTGGCGAGGGCGGTCAGCCAGGCCGCTACGCCGAACGAGGGAACGCCGATCAGTTCGCCCTTGTGCCACACCACCGCTCCGGCGATCAGGATCAGCAGCAGATACCGAACCGCGGTGATCACCTCGGCGCTGACGCCGCGATCCTGGAGCCGCTTGCAATAGAGCAGGCTGATGGTGATCGAAGCACCGCTGACCATCAGCGCTCCGATGCCGAGCAGCGCCATCGTTTCGTCGGTCGAGGCAAGGCCCGAGCGGCCGGCCAGCACCACCCAGCCAAGCCCGAGCAACGACAGTGCGATGCCGATATAGCCGAAGGACTCGCCCCAACCGATTGCCCCGGGCCGGGCGAGACGGCTGCCCAGTGCGGCCAGTGCAATCACTGTCAGCGGTGCCATTCCGCTGTGCAGCGTGTTGACCACTGACGGTTCGAGGTGCGTAAGGCCGAAGAAGTAACAACTCCAGGCCATCGCCGTGAAAACATTGGCTGCGATGACCTCACCGAGCCGGCCGCGCAGCGTCTTGAACGAGGCTGGCGCTCGAACCAGAGGCAGCGCAGTGAAGATGACGGTCGAGGCGCCGAACGCCAAAAGGATCACGGCGAAGAAATCGACGCCCTGGAACACGTTGCCGAAATAGACATCGCGGAAGGCCTGCGACACGCAGAACAGCAGAATGAGGCCGGGCCCGAGGATACTTCGATGCTTCGCCATGATGATCTCCAATGTCTGGAGCCAACATGGCGACGCGGGCCGGGAACCGACACCCGCTTACCCCACCCGATTCCTGCAGCTAGGGTTTCAGCACGATCTTGCCCATGGCGCCGCGGGAATCGATCAGTTCGTGGGCCTGTCGGGCTTCGGCGAGCGGGAGCCGCGCCGCGATCGCTGGCGTGATTTTGCCGCTGCCGAGCAGCTTCACCGCATCGGCCATCGCGTCTCGGCGCGGCGTTTCCATGTGATCGTAGGTGTGCATGGTGAAGCAGCGCACCGCAGGGCTTTTCTCGATGTTGCCGCGCATGGCCGCGAACAGATCGCTGTCCGGCATGCCGCCGAGCACCGCATAGGAGACGATCATGCCGAGCGGCGCGATCATCTTGAGGCCATCGGCGAAAGCCTTGCCAGCGATATGGTCGAACAGGATGTCGACGCCATGATCTCCGGTGAGGCTCTGCACTCGCTCGACTACGTTTTCCTGGGTGTAGTCGATGGCGTGAGCGGCGCCCCGCTCGCGGACGAAGGCGCATTTCTTCTCAGATCCCGCGGTGGCGATCACCATGGCACCGGCATCGCGCGCCACGTCGATCAAGGCCGTGCCGACGCCGCCGGCCGCGCCATAGACCAGCACCGTTTTCGGAGTCACGCCGCGCGCCGCGTGGTGCATGAGGATGATGGCGAGCTGGTAGTTGGTGAGCGCGGTGGCCTCGTCGGGACCGACGCTTGCCGGCAGCGGCCAGGCCGCCTTTTCCGGAACCACGGCATATTCGGCATAAAGCCTGCCGCTGTTGCCGATCTCGTATCCGGCGATGAACACCTTTTGCCCGAGGGTCATTGACGCGACGCCCGGCCCCAGCACGGCAACGTGGCCGCTCATCTCGTTGCCGAGCACGAATGGCAGCTTCGGCATCCAGCGATAGCGGCCGGTGCGGATCAATGTGTCGAAGTAGTTGACCCCGATCGCTTCGGCCTTGACCAGGACTTCGCCAGGCCCCGGTCTTGGCGTCGGCAGTTCGACAAGATCGAGCACGTCGGGGCCGCCGGTGCGGCTGATCTGGATCGCTTTCATCGGAACCTTGTCGGTTTTCGGGTGGCGAGGACGGTTGGCGAAGTGCCAGTTAGGCTACATGTCGCAAGCCAGGAGCGGAACCATGTCTCGAAGCGCAGCCGCCGTCCGCAATCAGGAGCACACGCTGGAAGCGCGCATCGGTGCGCATGACTGGCCGGCATTAGCCGACAATCTCGATCGGTTCGGCTGCGCCACCACGGGTATGCTGCTCACGTCCGGCGAATGCCAGGCTCTCACAGAGACCTATGGCGACGACACGCGGTTTCGCAGCCGCGTGATCATGGCGCGTCACGGCTTCGGACGCGGCGAGTACAAGTATTTCTCCTATCCGCTGCCGGAGCCGATCGCGACGCTGCGGACAGCGCTTTATCCGCACCTCGCCGAGATCGCCAATTGCTGGAACGCGGCGATGGGCATCGACGTGCGCTATCCGGCGACACACGATGCCTACCTCGACCGCTGCCACAAGGCCGGGCAGGGCAAGCCCACGCCGCTGCTGCTGCAATACGGTCCGGGCGACTACAACTGCCTGCATCAGGACCTCTACGGCGACCTGGTGTTTCCGTTGCAGGTCACCGTGCTGCTGTCGCGGCCAGGCGCGGATTTTTCCGGCGGCGAGTTCGTGCTGACCGAGCAGCGGCCGCGCATGCAGTCGCGCGCCGAGGTGGTGCCGCTTGCACAGGGCGAGGCGGTGATCTTCCCGGTGTATCACCGGCCGGTGCAGGGCACGCGCGGCATCTACCGCGTCAACATGCGCCACGGCGTCAGCCGCATCCGCTCAGGGAGCCGGCATACGCTCGGGATCATCTTCCACGACGCGAAGTGACCGGAGCCAAACAAAAACCCCGCCTCGCGGCGGGGTTTTCGTCTCGTCTTGCCCTTCGGCCTAAGCCGGAACGCGCGCCAACCCGGCGTTTACGCCGGGATACGAGCCTCGTCCTCGCTCGGCTCGCGCAGCACGTAACCGCGTCCCCACACGGTTTCGATGTAGTTCTTGCCGTTCGACGCGTTCGCCAGCTTCTTGCGCAGCTTGCAGATGAACACGTCGATGATCTTGAGTTCGGGCTCGTCCATGCCGCCGTAGAGATGATTGAGGAACATCTCCTTGGTCAGCGTCGTGCCCTTGCGGAGCGAGAGCAGCTCCAGCATCTGGTATTCCTTGCCGGTCAGGTGCACGCGGGCGCCACCCACCTCGACGGTCTTCTGGTCGAGGTTGACGGTGAGATCGCCGGTGTTGATGACCGATTGGGCGTGACCCTTGGAGCGGCGCACGATGGCGTGGATGCGCGCGATCAGCTCGTCCTTGTGGAACGGCTTGGTCATGTAATCGTCGGCGCCGAAGCCGAGACCCTTCACCTTGTCCTCGATGCCGGCGAGGCCGGACAGGATCAGGATCGGTGTCTTGACCTTGGAAACGCGCAGCGACCGCAGAACCTCGAAGCCGGACATGTCGGGCAGGTTCAGGTCGAGCAGGATGATGTCGTAGTCGTAGAGCTTACCGAGATCGACACCCTCTTCGCCGAGGTCCGTCGTGTAGACGTTGAAGCTCTCGGACTTGAGCATCAGCTCGATCGATTGCGCGGTGGCGCTATCGTCCTCAATCAGCAAGACGCGCATGCCAGTCCCCTTCTTCGCCGCTGCGGGCTCATTGTGGCAAGCCGCAGGGGCGGCCGGTGAAAACGCCTTGAGACAATCCGATTCGGAACGTTAACTGGTCATGGTTAACAAAACCTGATTCTGGGCTGCAATCTCCGACTGGCCAATTTCGGCCGAATCGCCGTAAGATGTTGCCCGAGAGTGGTTTTTTGGCCACGCTTTGGTTCATGTCCCACTTTAAGAGTCGAAAATAACCGACTCGTTCGACTCACCCCTCCGTCCGATATGGGTGAGCGCTGCCGTAATCCCAAGGACGGTGACGTAATGATTAACGACGCGGGTAAACAGGCCGTTAAGACGCAGTCAAAACGGTTACCGGAGCCGGCATTTTGAAGGCTTTACTCGAGCAGATCGAGGACCTCGACGTCGTCGAAACCTATGGCCGCGTGGTCGGCGTCCGCGGCCTGATGGTTGAGGTGGCAGGCCCCTTGCACGCGATGTCGGTCGGGGCGCGGGTCATCGTCGAGACCGGCGCCAAGCCGATCCCCTGCGAGGTGGTCGGCTTCTCCGGGGGCCACGCGCTGCTGATGCCGTTTGCCCCACTGGAAGGCGTCCGCCGCGGCTGCCGCGCCGTCGTTTCCTCGGCGCGGGGCATGGTTCGGCCGTCCCAGGCCTGGCTCGGCCGCGTGGTCAATGCCATGGGCGAGCCGATCGACGGCAAAGGCCCGCTGCCAGCCGGGCCCATGCCTTATCCGTTCCGGGCGTCGCCGCCGCCGGCCCACGAGAGGCGGCGGGTCGGCACGCCGATCGACCTCGGCGTGCGCGCGCTCAACACCTTCCTGACCTGCTGCCACGGCCAGCGCATGGGCATTTTCTCCGGCTCGGGGGTCGGCAAATCGGTGCTGCTGTCGATGCTGGCGCGCAACGTCGTGGCCGATGTTTCGGTCATCGGGCTGATCGGCGAGCGCGGCCGCGAGGTCCAGGAATTCCTCCAGGACGATCTCGGCGAGGCTGGTCTCGCCCGTTCGGTGGTGGTGGTGGCAACCTCGGATGAGCCGGCCTTGATGCGCCGCCAGGCGGCCTATCTGACGCTCGCCGTCGCCGAGTTCTTCCGCGATCAGGCCCAGCATGTGCTGCTGCTGATGGATTCCATCACCCGCTTTGCCGTGGCGCAGCGCGAAATCGGCCTTGCCACCGGCGAGCCGCCGACCGCGAAAGGCTATACCCCGACTGTGTTTGCCGAACTGCCACGGCTGCTGGAGCGCGCCGGTCCGGGCACCGGCGAGGGCAGCATCACTGCGATTTTCACGGTGCTGGTCGAGGGCGACGACACCAACGAGCCGATTGCGGACGCGGTGCGCGCCATCCTTGACGGCCATATCGTGATGGAGCGCGCCATCGCCGAGCGCGGCCGCTATCCGGCCATCAACGTCCTGAAATCGGTGTCGCGTTCGATGCCGAAGTCGGTCGATCCGGCCTATCTCGACGTCCTGGCCCGGGTCCGCAAAGTCATGGCGACCTATGCCGATATGGAGGAATTGATCCGGCTCGGCGCCTACCGGCCCGGATCCAGCCCCGAGGTCGACGAGGCGATCGGCCTCAATACGGCCTTCGAGGCCTTTCTCGGCCAGGATAAGGCTGAATCCACCAGCCTTCTCGACGGTTACCGGCGTCTGGAGCAGATTTTGGTGGGTCCGGTGCCCGCCGAGCCGGCGGGAAGTCGGGCCAAACCATAGGCTTAGCCGGTGGTCATAGAAAAATCCGGTTTCCTACCGGGATGCCGGGTCTGGAAACCGAAAACTAACGTTATCGCGCCACACTCGACCTTGTTGCCCGCCGTCATGTGTGCGGATGGGGGGCCTGTCTCGGCCTCGGGACTTCGGGGGAGTAAGAGTCGATGAAGTCGCGCGATACGCTCATTCGCCTGAAGAAATTTCAGGTCGACGAAAAGCGACGGAAGGTCATGCAGATCGAAAGCATGATCGCCGAGTTCGAGCGCATGGCCACCGACCTTGAGCGCGAAATCAAGGTCGAGCAGGACCGTGCTGGAATCCATGATCCAAGCCATTTCGCCTATCCGACCTATGCCAAGGCTGCGATCCAGCGGCGCGAGAACCTCAAGCATTCGGCCGATGAGCTGAAAGCGCAGTTGACCGACGCCAAGGAGGCGCTGGCCGAGGCCTTCGAGGAGCTCAAGAAGGTCGAGCTGCTGGACGAGCGCGACCAGATGCGCGAGCGCGCCGAGCAGGCGGCCCATGAACAGGCCGAGCTTGACGCTATCGGCCTGATGCGGGCCCGTAACGTCTCGGCCTAGCCCAAAAAGCAAACGCGCGCCCGGACTGGGGCGCGCGAGACGCAACGGACGCTACAAAATTCAGCGGATGGTGACGCGGTCGGCCTGGCTCCAGGCGACCGGATGTCCGGCCTTGAGCACGGGGGCGCGGGCCTCAAGGCGCGTGCTCATGTCTGGCAGCTCCGGACGGGCAGCGATGCCGATGCCGATCACGACGATGCCAGCGATCAGCGACACAACCACGATCTTGAGGTGGGTCAGGCGATCTGCGGTGGCGATGCTGTAATTGTTCATGACGGTCTCCTGAAATTACCTGTTGGTCGGACCGAGCCGGCTCCAGGTTCAAATGCCTTCGTCAACTTCCTTTCGATCAGTTTACGCAACGGTTACAATAGCTTAGGACGCAAGCCACCAGTCCTCCTCCAAACATGGAGCAAGGCGCCGCACCCTCCCTTTACGGCTTTCCAATCTTCAACGTAGGTTGAGGCGTCGTGGTTCCAAGGGCCGTTCACGTTCCCTTGAAGAGGCCCTCGTTTCACTCAGCCGAGGCCTCGAACCATCTGGCGCGGCCTTCGCCCCGCCCATGCCGGATGTAATGGTGGAATGGGTTGGCGCCGGCGGCCGCCACGTCGGGATTCTCCGCCATGTAGCGCTGGACATCGAAGCGCGGATGCGGCCGGCGCCCGTCCTTCCATCCGCTCTTGAGGTAGTGCGCGAGCCCAGCCTCGCCGGATGCCGCCGCATCCCGGTAGCTCGCGAGGTACCAGGCTTCGTCGAAAAACCGATGCGGATTCTTTCGCGTGGCAGGCTGCGCTTGCAGGTAATGCACCAGCGGCGCCTTGCCTTCGGTGTCGCCGTTCGGCAATTGCGCGCGGTACCACGCGCCGTCGAAGCACGGGTGTGGGTCGCGCCGCGTCTCGGGTTTGGCGTCCAGATAGTGGATGATCGCGTTGTCAGCCGCGTCCGGCGCGCCGCCGACCTGCTGCCAATAATATTTCGTGTCAAACAGCGGATGGCCCTCGCGGCCCTCGCGGCAGCCGTCGGTCATGTAGTGGAACAGCGGATGCGTCACATCGAAATCGATGTCGAAGTAGATCGAGAGGTAATATTCGTCGTCGAACAAGCCTGACGCGCGGATCCGTTTGGCCGCGCGGCTCATCGCCGTTTCGATGCGCGGCATCTGGTCGACGCCGAATCCGCGGAGCCGGAGCAACGCCCAGTTCACCGGCCAAGCGAGGACCGCCGCGAACTGCACCGGCCGCATTGCCCGGTAGATGATCCAATTCCGATGCCGGTCGAACTCGAACAGTCCCTTGATGCGATGGTCGTGGCGGAATGTGGCGGGAGGCCGCTGCGTCGCCACCATGGGAAACAGCGCATACATGTCCGGCAGGTTCAGCATCGCGCCATCGATCGTGGCGGCCGGCCAGAACATCGGCACGACCGGATCGAGCGGCTTGGAATGGGCGATCCATTCCAGCAGCGGCCGGTTGGCGATGTAGGCATGGGCGCAGGTCGAGCGGGTGCGCACCACGTCGCTGGCGATGAAATAGAACTGTACCGGCCAGTGGCCGAGAAAGAAGCACCACCAGCTCTTCGGCAGCCTCGTCATGGCCCGGGCCGCGCGGGCCGACACGGTTCGCCAGTCCGTCGTGAACTGCACGTCGTCTTCCAGGATCAGGACCTTGGACTGGTTCTGCGCGAGGGCATGACGCGCCACCTCGCGGTGCGACTTCCAGGTGGCCATCGAGACTTCCAAGCCGCGTTTCGGACGATAGAACGTGACGTGCCGGCACAGGCCGATGGCGTGGAAATGCGCCGCGGCCTCCTGCGCGCGAGCCTCTTCCTCCTGCAAGGCGATGCAATAGATGGCGTCGACCAGCGGCGGCGCCTCATGCGGATCGCTGCACGCGGGGCATCCGGGCAGGCGAGCGATCGGTTCGAAATATCCGGGCTGGTCGAGGTCGGCCGCCATGATGCCGCTGGGCTGAAGTGGAACGGCCCGATGCTAGATTTTTTCGAATCGGCCGGGAAGGGCAACTAGATGCTGCCGACGGTCTTGAGCCGGACTCTTGGGTGGATTTCCGACTGCGACAGCACGCTGGTCTGCGCGCGGAAGCGCTCGACGATGCCGCGCACGAACGGCCGGATTTGCGGCGATGTCACCAGCACCGGCGCCTCGCCTTCGCGCGCCGCTTCCTCGAAGCGCTCGCGAACCGTGGTGATGAACTCGGACAGCCGCGACGGCTGCATGGCAAGGCTGCGGTCGTCGCCCTGGCCGACGATGGCCTCGGCGAAGTTCTGTTCCCACTTCGCCGACAGCGCGATCAACGGCAGGTAGCCTGCCGGCGTGGTGTATTGGGCGCAGATCTGGCGGGCCAGCCGTGTCCGCACATGCTCGGCGATGTTGACCGGATTGCGGGTGAACGACAGCGCGTCGGCGATGCCTTCCAGGATGCTGGCGAAGTCGCGGATCGAGACGCGCTCGTTGAGCAGCAGTTGAAGGATGCGCTGGATTCCCGACACCGTGATCTGTCCGGGCACGATGTCCTTGATCAACTCGGCCTGGTCCTTCGGCAGCTCCTTGATGAGCTTCTGCACCTCGGCATAGGACAGCAGCTCGGCGGTGTTGGACTTCAAAAGCTCGGTCAGATGCGTCGACAGCACGGTGGCGGCGTCGACCACGGTATAACCCTTCATCGTGGCCTCTTCCTTCTGGGCGACGTCGACCCAGGTGGCGGGCAGCCCGAAGGTCGGCTCGGTGGTGTGCAGACCGGGCAGCTTCACCTGCGCGCCGGTCGGGTCCATGACCATGTATTGGCCGGGCCACACCCGGCCGTTACCGGCTTCGACCTCCTTGATCTTGATGACGTAGGTGTTGGCTTCGAGTTGGACGTTGTCGAGGATGCGCACCGCCGGCATGATGAATCCCATCTCGATCGCAAGCGAGCGCCGCAGCGCCTTGATCTGCTCGGTCAGGCGATCGGCGCCGCCCGGCGCATTGACCAGCGGCAGCAGCGCGTAGCCGAGCTCGATCTTGAGATCGTCGATCTTGAGCGCCGCCGCGATCGGCTCGTCGGCCGGCGGCTCCTTCTGCGCTTCGGTTTTCCTGGCCTCTTCCGCCGCGGTGGCCTTGTGGCGCTTGTCCATCATATAGGCGAGCGCGCCGGCGCCACTGCCGAGCAGCAGGAACGGCGTCATCGGGATGCCCGGCAAAAGCGCCATCACCACCATGACGGCGGCTGACATGCCGAGCGCCTTCGGGTAGCCGGAGAGCTGCGCCATCAGCGCCTTGTCGGCGGCGCCGGAAATGCCCGCCTTGGACACCAGAAGGCCCGCGGCGGTCGACACGATCAGCGCCGGTATTTGTGTGA
>Ga0265325_10001845_pt1 | contig 14629 bp, 14 predicted proteins | sample 41420metaG_FD_202090 | JGI IMG/M metagenome (GOLD analysis project Ga0265325, IMG submission 202090) | Rhizosphere microbial communities from Carex aquatilis grown in University of Washington, Seatle, WA, United States - 4-14-20 metaG | ecosystem: Host-associated > Plants > Roots > Rhizosphere...
GTGGAGCGGGTTTCAAACTGGTTGCCGCAGGCGCAATGCACCGTTACAGCGTGGTAATCGGGATGGATTCCTTCTTTCATGGGAGACCCCTTCTCACCGGCCGGTCTGCGCGAATGACCACAGCACCACAGAATCGCGTCGCTAGGCCAGTGGAAACTCGATTATAGACGAAAGGCGCTGGGGTTTCCACTCCGACGCCGAAAAGAGCCGAAAAGGCGAAACTGTCTCGCGCTGGCGCTTGGTACGACGCCTATTCGCCGGCCGCGTCCACGCGATTCAGCAAATCGGGGCGATTCCGGGCGGTTTTATCCAGCGCTTTTTGACGGCGCCAGCGAGCGATTTCCGCGTGGTTTCCGCCCAAGAGCACTTCCGGCACGTCCCAGCCTCGGAAGGATGGGGGGCGCGTATAGTGCGGACATTCCAGGAGGGCAAAGCTCGCTGCCCTCGGGGAAAATGACGAAGAAGACGAATGTACATCCGCATCGGCGCGCGACTCACTTCTGGGCGCGTTTTGTTGTTCGCTGAAGGATTCGTTTGCGGCGGAATCCTCGTTGCCGAGGGCGCCGGGAATTAGCCGGGTGACGGCGTCGAGGACCAGGGCTGCGGCCAGCTCTCCGCCCGAAAGCACGAAATCGCCGATGGATATCTCGTCGGTGGCCAGATGCTGGGCGACGCGTTCGTCAACGCCCTCGTATCGGCCGCAGAGGAGTATCGCGCGCTCCAGCTGTGCGAATCGACGCGCCGTTTCCTGCCGGAAAAGTTTGCCGGAGGCGGAAAGTAGAACGATGGCTGTTGCCGCAGGCGCCTTCGCGCCATCGCTCCCGATCACGCCCCCGATCAGCGATTCCACCGCCGCGAAGATCGGCTCCGGCTTCATTACCATGCCCTCGCCGCCGCCGAACGGACGGTCGTCCACTGTGCGATGGCGGTCGTGCGTGAAATCGCGGAGATCGTGGACGTGCGCTTCGATCAGCCGGGACTCGCGGGCGCGGCGTACGATACCGTAATCGAGCGGGCCGTTGAAAAATTCCGGGAAGATGGTTATTAGGTCGAAACGCATCGCACGATAGTAGCGCAAACTGGCCACTCTTCGGGTCGGCGGCCGCCATTCTACCCCGCCAATCGGGAGATTGGCGGTCCCAGGCAGCGCATTTCAGGCCGCCGCGAAAGCCATCACTCACGATTCAGTTCGCGCAGTCCTTCGGGAAGCACCACTTCGATGCGCCGGGCGCTGCTATCGATCAGCACGCAGATGTCCTGCGCCAGGGGAACTAGCAATTCGCCCTGGGGAGAATCGATCACAAGTATGGGCGTGCCGCCGATCCCATCGCCTGTGAATTGCAGATCCGATACGCGCCCGATCACGCCGCCGTGCTTTTCGCATACTTCGCAACCGATCAGGTCCGCCACGTAGTAGCTGCCCGAGGGGAGCTGCATGCGGTCCGCGAAGGGAATCTGCACCTCAAGGCCGACTAGTTTTTCCGCGTCCGAGATGGAATCGGAGCCTTCGAAGTGAAAGATCGCCTGGCCGCCTCGGCTATGGCTGAGCCAGCAGCCCCGCACTCCCACTGGCCTTGGTTCGGCGCGCCCATCCCACAATCCGGCCTTCGAGAGGGTTTTCAACCGTTCGGGAAAATCGGTAAGGATCTCCGCGGCGACTTCTCCACGCCTTCCATGCGGGCGCAGGATGCGTGCCACAGTTATATTCGCGGGCTTTTGCGTGGCCACTCTATTCGAGGATTTCGAGCGTAAAACGCTTTCGCAACTTCATTCCCGCGGCGCCCAGCAGCGTGCGGATCGATTTCGCGGTGCGACCCTGGCGTCCGATCACCTTGCCCAGATCATCCGGGGCTACCTTCAATTCCAAAACGGTTACCTGCTCCCCATCGACGGCGTTCACCTGCACTTGTTCAGGATGATCAACGAGAGCCCTGGCAATCTGTTCCACGAGTTCTTTCATGGCGTGTCCCCCACAGCTTGAACGTGCCCAGCGGAGATTCGCTCGAGCGTGTACAAGAGATATGAATAAAACCTACAATGGTAGGACGCCGAAAGAGAGGTTAGGGTTGCGCCGGAGCTGCTGCGGCGACTTTTGGTTTGCGAAGCAAGCTGCGAACCGTGTCGCTCGGCTGAGCGCCCTTGCTCAGCCAGTACTGCACCCGCTCGTTCTTGAAATCCACCAGCGCGGGCTTTTTCTGAGGGTCGTACGTGCCGACGATCTCGACAAAACGGCCGTTGCGCGGACGCGTCTTCTCCGTCACCACCACGCGATAAAATGGATGCTTTTTCTTGCCAAACCGCGCCAGCCGAATCATCAACACTTGGAAGATCCTCCTGAGTCGAATCCAGTTATTATAGCGAACCCTGCCCCATTCACCAATCGCTATCTCGCGAATAGAAGTCACCGCAGGAGCCATAGCGGGAGGGCCGCTTCGGCGCAGCGTTCGATCATTTGCTGGTCGGTGGCGGAAAAGGCGTTGAGCTGGTCGCTTTCGACGCCTACGGTTCCGATTACGTGGCCGCCGGCGGGAGATAGCACCGGAACTATGATCTCCGAAAGGGTGCTGCCGAAAGCAGTCAGGTAGCGCGAACCGGTTCGGACGTCACCGACGATCACCGCCCGCCTGTCCTGGATCGCCGCAGCGGTCAATCCCTGGTTTACCGGGAAGGTTGAATGCTCGGGAGCCGCGTCTCCGCTCCACGCAATCACCGACACCGTTTCCGCGCCTACGTCGTAAACGCCCACCCAGCGATAACCGCCTAGTTTTTGGATCAGCTCCGCGAGCCGCCTGGCTTTTTCCGCGCGGCCGCTCCCGCCCATGGCGATCGAGCGGATCTGGTTCAGCGTGTTATCGACGATGATCGGCACGAGAAGACCTACTTGAGCCCAGCAAACTTGCCGATTCCGCGCATCTTCATTTTGGCCATGCTGCCGTACTGCTTCATCATGCGGCGCATGTCGGCATACTGCTTGAGCACCTGGTTCACTTCCTGCACGGACGTGCCGCTGCCGCGGGCGATGCGCTTGCGGCGCTTGCCGTCGATCAGGTTGGCGTCGGAGCGCTCCGATGCGGTCATCGAATTGATGATGGCCTCGATGGATTTCAGCTGCTTCTCGTCCACGTGCGCGTCTTTGGGAATCTTGGCGAACGGCCCGACCTTCGGCAGCATCCCCATGAGCTGCTCGATCGAGCCCATCTTGCGGATCTGCTGCAGCTGATCGCGGAAATCGTGCAGCGTGAAGTCGTCCTCGCGCATTTTGCGCTCGAGCTCGCGCGCCTTCTTGAGGTCGATGGTCTTCTCGGCCTTTTCGATCAGGCCGAGCACGTCGCCCATGCCCAGAATGCGGGACACGATGCGGTCGGGCAGGAAAGGCTCGAGCGCGTCGTACTTTTCGCCCACGCCCACGAATTTCACCGGTGCGCCGGTCACCTTGCGGATCGAGAGCGCCGCGCCGCCGCGGGCGTCTCCATCCAGCTTTGTGAGGATCACGCCCGTGATTCCCAGGCGCTTGTGGAACTCCCCGGCCGAGCGCACCGCGTCCTGCCCGATCATCGCGTCCGCCACGAACAGGATCTCCGAGGGGTTCAGTTCGCGCTTGAGCTGCGAAAGCTCGTTCATCAGGTCGTCGTCGATGTGCAGCCGGCCCGCCGTGTCCACCAGGATCACGTCGCAGGCGGCAAGTTTGGCCTCGCGCGTTGCGCCGCGAACGATCTCCAGCGGCTTGTCGGTACCCGCCCCGGGCCAGATCGGTGTTCCCGTGGCCTTCGCCACCTGCGCGAGCTGTTCGCGGGCGGCGGGACGGTACACGTCGGTGGAAACCACAATGGGGCGATGGCCGTGTTCGCCGAGCCATTTGCCGAGCTTGCCGGTGGAGGTCGTCTTGCCCGAGCCTTGCAGTCCGCAAATGAGCCACACCGACGGCGGACGCGAAGCGAATTGCGGCCGTGCCTCGCGGCCGAGCAGGTCCCCCAACTCGTCGCGCACAATCTTCACCACCTGCTGGTCAGGCGAAAGCTGCAGCAGGACCTCGGACCCCATCGCTTTGGAGCGCACGTGGGCAATGAATTCATCCGCCACGCCGAGGTTCACGTCCGCATCAAGCAGCGACTCGCGAATCTCGGCAAGCGCCGCGTCCAAATGCTCCTCGGTCAGCTTTCCCTGTCCGCGGAGGTTCTTGAAGGCTCGTTGCAGCTTGTCTGTAAGTGTTTCAAACATGAACTGGTCCCGTAGGGCGCGGCTTGCTGCATACGCGCAATCCCTGATTCTAGGCGAGGGTGGCTACCCGGTCAAACATGCTCGGCGGGATTGCTTTACAGAAAAAAAGGCTGCCGTTTCGGAGCGGCAGCCTCGAGAACTTCACAAGTATCTTTGGTTAGCTTTTTGTTCAGCTGATGTTCAGCCGATTTCTTCGAGCGCGACGAGCGTTACTACTTGCCCTTCGCTGCTTTTTTGGCTGGCTTCTTGGCTTTCTTGGCCATGATTGTCTCCGTTTTCAGGATTTGCCCGTAGGCATGGCTTACCTTATACGTAAACTGAGCGGACAAGTCCATCGATAACTGAGAGAAAGAACACTTTGCGCGAAAAAAATTGCGCCGCGGTCTTTGCCGCGCGGGCGCATCACGGCGAAATTCACGCGCTGCCGATCACAATTCCAACCGCGAACACCAGGACACCGCCCACCACCACCTGAAAGGCGGACGAGAGCAGCGGTGTGTCCATGTATTGATGCCGCACCCAGCTGATGATCGCGAGCTCGATCGCCACCACGATCACCGCGGCCGCGAACGCGACATGGAAATTCTGGATCAGGAACGGGAGCGTGTGGCCCAGCCCGCCCGCGGCCGTCATCAGGCCGGTCACCAACCCCCGAGTTATGGGTCGCCCGCGGCCCGTCAGCGAACCGTCGTCGGAAAGCGCCTCGGCAAAAGCCATCGAGATGCCGGCGCCCAGCGACGCCGCGATTCCGACGAGAAATGCGTCCCGCGTCTTGTGCGTCGCAAAGGCTGCCGCGAATATGGGTGCCAGGGTCGAAACAGAACCGTCCATCAGCCCCGCCAGCCCCGGCTGAATAATCTGGAGCATGAACATTCTTTTCCCGGCCTTTTCTTCCTCCGTGCGGGCGCCTTCATCGAGATGCTTTTCTTCCAGCGACGCCGCAAACTCCGAATGCTGCCGCTCGACTTCCGCCAGATCTCCGAGCAGCTTTCGCGTGGCGGCATCCGACACCTGCTTGAGAGCCTGCTCGTAAAATCGCCGCGTCTCCAGCTCCATCTCTTCGACTTGCCTGCGGACGGTTTTGATCCCGAGCGGCCGCACCAGCCACACCGGCCGTCGCTCGATGAAGCCCTTCACGTCCTGCCGGCGAATCAGCGGGATGTGCTCGCCGAACCGTTTCCGGTGCATATCGATCAGGGCCTGGCGGTGCCGCGATTCCTCGGCCTGCATTTCCTCAAACACTTTGGCCGTGGCCGGGTAGGTTTCCCGAAGCGCTTCGGCGAATTCCCCGTAGACGCGGCTGTCCTCTTCTTCCAGTTGGATTCCGAGTGCGAGAATTTGCCGCTCGGTGAGCTCTTTGAACTTCTTCGCCATAGTCAGCCCCCAAAATAAAAGGGTTATTATATCCTCCCGGCCCTATGGGAACGTTGGAACGTTCCGAGCACAAATGAAAGCTTTCGTAAAATCGAAATCGCCTGAGCCGAAGTCTCCAGGTGGTGCATCCATTCTGTGTGGTGCATGTGATCGCGTTCGATTATCAAGCGCGCGGACTCTCCGACTTCAAAAAGGAACGCCCCTGAGATGAAGGCTTGCATACTCCGCTCCCCGGCACCCGTGACGACGAATCCGCTTGTTTTTACCGACGTGGCCAACCCCACTCCCGGGCGCGGCGAATTGCTCGTGCGCGTTCATGCGTGCGGGGTCTGCCGCACCGACCTCCACGTGGTCGAAGGCGAGCTGCCGCCGCGGAAATCGCCGGTGATTCCGGGACACCAGGTTGTCGGCATCGTCGAGAAGCTCGGCGAGGGAGCGCATCGGTTCCCCATCGGCTCCCGCGTAGGAATCCCCTGGCTCCACAGCACCGATCAAACCTGCGAGTACTGCCTCGCGGGGAAAGAAAACCTGTGCGATAGCCCCACGTTTACCGGTTACTCGGTGGACGGAGGCTATGCCGAATACGCCGTTGCACCCGAGGCGTTCGTCTACGCCATTCCGGATTCGTTTCATGACCACCAGGCTGCGCCTCTTTTGTGCGCGGGAATCATCGGGTTTCGCTCGCTGCGGCTCACAGGTCTCCAGCGCGGCGGACGCTTGGCCTTCTACGGCTTCGGCGCGGCTGCGCATGTGGCCATCCAGGTGGCGCGCCACTGGGATATCGAGGTCTACGCGTGCACGCGCGGCGCGAAGCACCAGCAGCTCGCTTTGCAGCTCGGGGCCGTATGGGCCGGCGAAGCCGCCGAGGATCCCCCTGACAAACTGGACGCCGCCATCGTCTTCGCCCCTGCCGGAGAACTCGTCCCGCCGGCCTTGAAAGCCCTCAAGAAGGGGGGAGTGCTGGTGCTCGGCGGGATTCATATGAGCCCTATTCCATCGTTCGATTACGATTTGCTGTACCAGGAGCGCATGATTCGAAGTGTGGCCAACAACACGCGTCAGGATGGCGAGGACTTTTTGCGGATCGCGGCCGAAATCCCGGTTCGCAGCCAGGTGACCGTGTTTCCCCTGCGCGACGCGAACCGCGCGCTCAATGATTTGAAAAGTGACCGGATCAACGGGGCCGCGGTCATCGACTGCCTGGTGTGACTCGATCCAGCCGCGTAGAGTGATCTGGTAGGGTGAACCGCTCTTGGATATGTACTTTCGCGTCCTCCGAGACGAATTGTCGCGTGCGGCGACCCGGCGGAGCGCATCAAAGAACTAATAGACCGTCATCCACGCGACATTAAAAAGGAGCCGTAGCCATCGATTCCGCCGGAACCATCGCCCATCCAATCAAGAGCCGCAGCAGTTCGCTGCTGCACGAAAGCTTCCGAGCCGGAATCACGCTCAAAGGGATCGACGGCATTCTCGAAGCCATCGGCGGCATCGTGCTGTGGTCGATTAAGCCCTCCGACCTGAACCGCATCGCGCTCAAATTTCTTGAGATCGACCTCCCCTTCGATCGCCATGAATTCATAACCACGCATTTGTACCGGGCCACCGAACACCTCGCTTACGGAGGCAAGCACTTCGCGTCGCTCTATCTGCTGGCCCACGGGCTCATCAAAGCGCTTCTGGTGACGGCTCTCTGGTTCGACGCGTTGTGGGCCTACCCCCTGACGATCGTGGTATTCGGCCTCTTTTCCGTCTTTCAGGTTCACCGATTCCTCTACACGCATTCGATCACGCTCCTGCTGCTGACCGCCTTTGACGTTCTGATCATCTGGCTCACCTGGCGCGAATACCACGACCAGAAAGCCTCCCGCCACGCACGGGCTCACCGGGCATAAAAGGACCCGATAGGGCAGTTTGAATCCTTCGATTTCCCTTTCGTTCGAACGATTGCTACCATAACTCCGCTCCAAACACTTCATCGGGACGGGCGTGGACAATGGCTGAAGCGAAAAAGATCGGCATTCTCACCGGCGGCGGGGATGTCCCGGGGCTAAATTCGGTGATCAAATCCGTGGTGTATGGCGCGAGCGGAATCGGCCGCAAGGTGGTAGGCATTCGCCGCGGATGGAAGGGACTCACCCATCTCGATCCTGCCCGTCTTTCCCATCTTTCCGATCCAACCTACACCTACGAACTCACGCGGGAGAATACGCTGGCGATCGATCGAACCGGCGGCACGATCCTCCACACCTCGCGCACCAATCCGCGCCGCATGGCCGAGGCGAAAATTCCCGCGAACTTTCCCGGCGAACGCCTGAAAAATCTTAAATTTGACGGCAAGTATTACGATTTCACTCCGGTTGTGATTGAAAATCTCCAGGCGCTCGGCATCGATTGCCTGGTCGCGATTGGCGGGGACGACACACTCAGCTTCGCCTCGATTCTTACCGCGAACGGCTTTCCCGTCATCGGCGTTCCGAAAACGATGGATAACGACGTCCAGGGCACCGAATATTGCATCGGCTTCTCCACGGCCGTCACCCGCGCGCGAGACGCGATAACGCGCCAGCGGACCACCATCGGCTCCCACGAACGCATCGGCGTCTTCCGCATCTTTGGGCGCGATGCCGGCTTCACCGCCGTCTACACTGCGTACGTCACCGGGTCCCGCTGCCTGATCCCGGAATATCCCTTCGATCTGGAAAAGGCGATCGGCCTCCTCATGGAGGACAAGCGAAACAATCCCAGCGGTTATTCCATTGTGGTCGTTTCCGAGGGCGCCGTTTGGACGGAGCGCGAAGTCCAGGAAACCGGCGAAGCGGATGCCTTCGGGCACCGCAAGAAGGTCGATATCGGGCAGGCCCTGTCCGGCGAGATCCAGAAGCGCACCGGCGAAGAAACGATTACGAGCGACCTGACCTACGATCTGCGCGGCGGCGCGCCCGATGTGATCGACCAGATCGTCGGCTCGACCTTCGGCAACATCGCGGTCGAGCTCGTTCGCGAGGGCGTCGGAGGCAGAATGGTCGGCATCCTCAACGGCGTTTACACGCACACGCCGCTCTCCCCCACGCCTTTGCCGCCGCGCAGAGTCGACACCGTAAAGCTCTACGACGCGGACCGCTACCGCCCCAATTACTCATCAAAACTTGGCGCGCCTCTGCTTTTCGGCTTCTGACAATCGGGGTGCGCTAGCGGCGCGCGCTTACCTGTGGCACACTCGATAGTTTGAAAGACACAGTGATGGGCCATCAAGGATGCCCATTGCCGTGCATTCGGAACAGCACAACGATTCCATGGATCCCCAGTACATCCGGAATTTCTGCATCATCGCGCACATCGACCACGGTAAGTCCACGCTTGCGGACCGGCTGCTGGAGCTGACCGGGGCGCTGAGCCAGCGCGAGATGCAGGCGCAAGTGCTCGATTCGATGGACCTGGAGCGCGAGCGCGGCATCACCATCAAGGCCAAGAGCATCCGCCTGCACTACACGGCGGAGGATGGGCATGAATACCGCCTCAACCTGATCGATACTCCAGGCCACGTGGATTTCTCCTACGAAGTATCGCGCGCGCTTTCCGCGTGCGAGGGTGCGCTGCTGGTGGTGGATGCCAGCCAGGGGGTGGAAGCGCAAACAGTGGCCAACACATTCCTGGCCTCGCGGCACAATCTCACCATCGTCCCGGTGATCAACAAGATCGATTTGCCCGCGGCGCAGGTTGAATACGTGAAGGAGCAGATCGAGAGCGTGCTGACAATTCCAGCCGATGACGCGCTCCCGATCAGCGCGAAAAGCGGGCTTGGCGTGGCGGACGTGCTCGAAGCGATCGTGCACCGCATTCCTCCGCCCAAAGGCTCGGCGGACGCCCCGCTGCAGGCGCTGATTTTCGATTCCTGGTTCGATTCGTTCCGCGGAGCCGTGGTGCTGGTTCGCGTGATGGAAGGGCGCATCACGCCGCGGATGAAGATCCGCTTGTGCGCTTCGGATGAAGTGTACGAGGTGGAAAATCTCGGCGTGCTCACTCCCAAACCCATCGTGCTCGACGAGCTTGCCGCGGGAGACGTGGGCTTCATCATCGCCAACATCAAGCGCGTGGCCGACGCCCGGGTGGGCGATACGGTGATTGCGGCCGACCAGCCCGCACCGGCGCTCGCGGGATTTGAAGCCATCAAACCGATGGTTTTCGCGGGCTTGTATCCGGTGAATGCGACCGATTACGAACTTCTGCGCGACGCGCTCGGCAAGCTGCAGTTGAACGACGCGGCATTTTTCTACGAGCCGGAAACTTCGGTGGCGCTCGGCTTCGGCTTCCGGTGCGGATTTCTCGGGCTTCTGCACATGGAAATCGTGCAGGAGCGGCTCGAACGCGAGTTCAACATCGACCTGATCACGACGGCGCCGAGCGTGGAATTCCGCATCACCACCACCGCGGGAGAAGTGCTGCAGGTGGACAACCCCACGAAATTTCCGCCGCCCACTTCGATTCAGAAGATCGAAGAACCGATCCTGACGGCGATGATCATCACTTCGGAGGAATCGCTGGGGGGAGTGCTGAAGCTGTGCGAGGAAAAACGCGGCGTGCAGAAGAATTTCGAATACCTGTCGCCCACGCGGGTGATGCTCACCTACGAGATGCCGCTGAACGAAATCGTGCTCGATTTCTACGATCGCCTCAAGAGCGTTTCGCGCGGGTACGCGTCGCTTGACTATCACCTATCCGGCTACCGCGAATCGGATCTCGTAAAGCTCGATGTGCTGGTGGGCGGGGAGCCGGTGGACGCGCTGACGGTGGTTTGCCACCGGGAACAGTCCTACGAACGGGGCCGCGATCTGGTATCACGTCTTCGCAAACTGATCCCCCGGCAAATGTTCGAGGTCCCTCTGCAGGCGACCATCGGGAGCCGCGTGATAGCGCGCGAAACCATCAGCGCCATTCGCAAGAACGTGATCGCCAAGTGCTACGGCGGCGATATTTCACGCAAACGGAAGCTCCTTGAAAAGCAAAAAGAAGGCAAGAAGCGCATGAAGCGCGTGGGGAAGGTCGATATCCCGCAAGAGGCTTTCCTGGCCGTCCTGAAAGTGGCGGGCAGCACGGAAGACGAATAGCTTTTCGGCTCTGCTCTCGCCGCCTTCGTAGCCACTCAACGAATGAACATGCAGTCACCGTAGCTATAAAAACGGTACTCCCCGTTCACAGCGTGCTCGTATGCTCGCAGGATGTTTTCGCGACCCGCAAAGGCGGCGACCATCGCGAGAAGGCTCGATTCCGGAAGGTGGAAGTTCGTCAGCAGCTGATCGACGATGCGGAAAGATTTTCCAGGGTACAAGAAAATATTCGCTTCCGCCTTGCCAGGGTTCACTTCGCACGCGCTTTTCTCCGCAGCATCTTCCAGAGCACGGACCACAGTGGTTCCGATAGCGAGCACAGGGCGCTTTTCCCGCACGGCTCCGGCAATCGCGGCAGCGGTGGAGGGCGAGATCTCGTAGGGTTCGGCGTGGATTTTGTGATCCTCGAGGCGCTCCGTCCGGACAGGCTCGAACGTTCCCAAGCCCACTTCCAGAGTGATCTCGACAATTTCGATGCCGCGCGTGGTCAGTTCATCGAGAATGGCGGGAGTGAAGTGCAGGCCCGCCGTGGGGGCGGCCACAGCGGCGCCGCGCTTCGCAAAAACCGTCTGATAGCGTTCGCGGTCCGCAGGTTCGTCCTCGCGCTTGATGTAAGGTGGCAGCGGGATATGCCCCAGGCGATCGAGGGCCTGGTGGAAGCCTTCTCTTGATGTGAAGCGGATGATGCGAACGCCATACTCCCCGCGGCCCTCGACCTGCGCTTCCAGTTCCCCGTCACCGAAGATAATGCGTTCGCCCGTAGGCACCTTCCGGCCGGGACGAACGAGCGTTTCCCAGGTGTCGGGAGAAATCTGGCGCACGAGAAGAACTTCAATCGGTGTTTGCAGGAATTCGTCTTTCACCGGACTTTTGCGGCCCGGCTTTTCCGCCTTAAGGCCGGCGCGGCGGCCAAAGAGGCGCGCGGGGATCACGCGCGCATTATTGACCACGATGAGTTCGTCCCCATGCAGCAGGCCGGGGAACTCGCGGAACTGGCGATCCTCCCAGGCGCCGGTCGAGCGGTCGAGCAGCAGCATGCGCGAAGACTCGCGCTCCGCAAGCGGGCGCTGCGCGATTCGTTCATGAGGAAGGTCGAAATTGAATTCGCTGAGCTTCATGAGGCTGTTTTTCGCTGCATCGGCGGAGACGCGTGCAGCGGTGGCGCAAGATATGCAAGTATGCTAAGAGAACAGCGCCGCCGAGCTTCCGCTCCTTCGCGTTCCCCGGAAAATTCGAGTGACCGGCGGGGCATGAAATCATTGTAGCGGATCGGCTGTCTGATTTTGCGAAAGCAGGTACCGTGTCAGAAGGATCGGTGATCATCAGTCCCCGGGGAGTCGAGCGCATCCGCCTCGGCCACTTGTGGGTGTATCGCAGCGACGTTCGTACTACCCAAGCGGAGCCGGGGTCGGTGGTCCGCCTCACCGACGAACGCGGGCGTTTCCAGGGGCGCGCGTTCTACAGCGACAAATCGCAAATCGCCGTGCGACTGCTGACCCGCGAGGACCGGGCGGTGGACCGCGCTTTCTTCGCCGAACGCATTCAGCAGGCCATCGCCTATCGCGCGCGTGTCGTCGAAAACTCGGATGCCTTTCGTGTTGTCTACAGCGAGGCGGACCTTCTGCCGTCGCTCATCGTGGATCGCTACGGCGACTACCTCGCTGTGCAGACCCTGAGCCAGGGGAGCGAACGTCACAAGGCGCTGCTGGTCGAGATTCTGATCGAGTTGCTCTCGCCCAAAGGAATTATCGAGCGAAATGATCCCAAGGTGCGCCTGCTCGAAGGGCTCGAACAGAAAGTGGGCGTGCTGCATGGCGAAGTTCCAGCGGAAATATGCGTGAAAGAAAACGGCGTGGCCTTCGCGTACGACTTGGCGAAGGGACAGAAGACAGGATCGTTTCTTGACCAGCGGGAAAATCACTGGGCCGCCCGGCGATACGCCTCCGGGGATGTTCTCGACTGTTTCAGTTACCAGGGCGGGTTCGCGCTGACGGTCGCAGATCGCTGCGAGCACGTTGAAGTGGTGGATATGGCGCCGGCCGCCATCGAGGCGGCTCGGAAGAATCGCGACCTCAACGGGACGCCCAACGTCTATTTTCGCGAGGGCAACACGTTTGACGTCTTGAAGGAATACGACGAGGCCGGCCGGCGCTTCCACATGATCATTCTCGACCCACCCGCCTTTGCCAAGAATCGAGACAGCCTTCCGGCGGCCCATCGCGGCTACAAAGAGATCAACCTGCGCGCCTTGAAACTGCTCCAGCCCGGCGGCTACCTCATTACGTGCTCCTGCTCCTACCATGTGAATGAGCCGCTATTTCTGCAGATCGTGGCGGAAGCGGCGAACGATGCGAAGCGGAATGTTAGTGTTGTCGAGCGCCGAACGCAGGCTCAAGACCATCCGATTCTTCTGACCATGCCAGAAACGCACTATCTTAAGTGCATGATAATAAGAGTCATAGAATAGGAATTAGGGAGACCAACCAATCGCTCAATTCCGTTCAAAATTAACTTGACATGTAGACGCGCATATTTTATTATTCGACTGCGCTAATACAGCGACAAAGACCTTCAGGAGGACAAAAACATGAGCATCACCCGCTGGGACCCTTTCCGGAACGTCAACACACTGCAGGAGCAAGTCAACCGTCTCTTTGAGCATTCCTTCCAGGGTAATCGCACCGATGGTTCGGCTCTTACGACTTGGGCACCGGCAGTCGATATCTATGAGACCGAGAACGAACTCGTTCTCAAGGCCGACTTGCCGGACATGAACGAAAAGGACCTCGACATTCGCGTCGAGAACAACATGCTCACCGTCCGCGGCGAGCGGAAGTTTGAGCAGAAGGTGAAGGAAGACAACTACCTGCGAATCGAGCGCACCTACGGATCGTTCAGCCGCAGCTTCGGATTGCCGAACACGGTGAATACGGAAGCGATCAAGGCCGAGTACAAGAACGGCGTCTTGACCGTGGAGTTGCCGAAGCGGGCCGAATCCAAGCCGAAGCAAGTGAAGGTCAACGTTACCAACGGAAACGGGAGCAACAACTAAGACCCATTTCCAGTTTGTGCTGCAACGGGGGCCGGGAATTTTTTCCGGCCCCTTTGTGTATCAGAAAGTGAGAAAATTCATTTATGGCACCCCGACTCGACAAACTGACGGTGAAAGCCCAGGAAGCGCTGCAGGCGGCGCAGGAACTGGCTTCGCGTTCCGGCCAGCAGCAGATCGAGCCGCTCCACATCCTGTGGGCACTGATCGCCCAGGGCGATGGGGTGGTTCCGCCGCTGCTGGAAAAGCTGGGTGTGTCTCCAACAACCCTTGCAGCTGAGTCTGAGAAGCAGATTCAGCGGCTGCCGCAAATCTCCGGAGTTTCCGACCAATATCTGAGCAAGGCGTCGAACGACGTTTTGCAGCGCGCTTTTGACGAAGCGCAGCGGCTGAAGGACGAATACGTCTCGACCGAGCATATCTTGCTGGCGATCTCTACCGCGGAGCGCGACCCGGCGGCCCAGTTGCTGGTGCGGCACGGGGCTACCCACGACGCCATACTGCAAGCCATGGCGTCGATTCGCGGCAGCCATCGCGTTACCTCCCAGAATCCTGAAGCGACCTTCCGGGCGCTCGAACAGTACGCGCGCGATCTCACCGACCTGGCGCGGCGCGGAAAGCTTGATCCGGTGATCGGGCGCGACGAAGAGATTCGCCGCGTGATGCAGATCCTCGCGCGCCGCACGAAGAACAATCCCGTGCTGATCGGCGAGCCGGGCGTCGGAAAGACGGCCATCGTCGAGGGACTTGCGCAGAGGATTGTTTCTGGCGACGTGCCGGAAATTCTGAAGCCGAAGCGGATTGTTTCCCTCGATCTGGCGGCGCTCGTTGCGGGCGCGAAATATCGCGGCGAGTTCGAGGACCGCCTGAAGGCTGTCCT
>Ga0265325_10001846_pt1 | contig 14627 bp, 13 predicted proteins | sample 41420metaG_FD_202090 | JGI IMG/M metagenome (GOLD analysis project Ga0265325, IMG submission 202090) | Rhizosphere microbial communities from Carex aquatilis grown in University of Washington, Seatle, WA, United States - 4-14-20 metaG | ecosystem: Host-associated > Plants > Roots > Rhizosphere...
CGCGAAGGTCGTCGTGATGATTTTGTTTCTTCTATCCGCATGGTCTCTCGGTGTGATGATCGACCGCGTGCTGATGTACAGTGCGGCGCGCAAGCAGTCCCGTGTTTTCGTGCAGCAGGTTGCAGGCGCATTGCGCGAAGGCAAACTCGACGAAGCGATCTCGATCGCCGAGCGCAACAAGAAGAGCCACATCGCCAAGGTTGTCGCGACCGGACTCTCCGAATTTCAATCTGCTTCATCGCAAGTCGCCGATATGGAAGTCATTGAAGCCGCCAAGCGCGGCCTCGACCGCTCCGTTGCGATCGTGCACGCCGAAATGAAGCGCGGCCTCTCCGGCCTCGCCACCATCGGCTCGACCGCTCCGTTCGTCGGACTGTTCGGCACCGTGGTCGGCATCATCAATGCGTTCAAAGGCATTGAGACCACCAAAGCGACCGGGTTGTCGGCAGTCGCCGGCGGTATTTCCGAAGCGCTCGTGACCACCGCTCTGGGACTTCTGGTTGCCGTGCCCGCAGTGTGGGCCTACAACTACTTCACCAATAAGGTCGAAGCGTTTGACGTCGAAATGGACAACTCCTCGATGGAATTGGTCAACTACTTTATTACTCGCCGGGCAGGCGGAAAGAAGTAAGCCATGGCATACAAGCCTTCAGTCGGTGCACAGATGTCGGCTCCCAACGTGATTCCGATGGCCGACATCATGCTGGTGTTGCTGATCATCTTCATGGTGGTCACGCCCATGCTCACAAAGGGCTTGTCGGTGGAATTGGCAAAGGTCAACAATCCCAACGATATGCCCGACGCGGACAAGGATGACGCTGTAATCATCGGCATCTCTGCCAGCGGCGACGTTTACCTGGGCAGCACGAAGTCCGATATCTCTCAAATTGCCGACCAGGTTCGTGATCGCATCTCGAACAAGTTGGACAAAACCGTGTATGTCAAAAGTGACGGCCGGGCAAAGTACGGCGACGTGGTCAAGATCGTGGATGAAATTCGCTCGGCAGGCGTGGACAACGTCGGCCTGCTGACCGATAAATCCGACACGCAACGCCGCACGGCTCCACCGCCGCCACCGGCAGATTAAGTCTCTTGACCTGGAAGCGGATCGCTAGCGGGCTCTGCTTCCAGGGAAAGTCTCGGTCGCTTATCCGTCCCAGCATGACAGTTCGGGACGCGTAATTTGAAATTACGGAGCTACGACTATGGGAATGGATGTTGGAGGCAAGCAAGGCGGTTCGATGGCGACGATGAACGTCGTCCCTCTGATCGATATTCTTTTGGTGCTGATCATTATTTTCATGGTGATCACGCCGCTGACGCCGAAGGGACTGGATGCGCTGGTTCCACAGCCTGCGCCACCCAACCAGCAGCAACAACCGCAAACTCTGCAGAAGACGATCGTGGTGCAAATCCTCGATACCGGCAAGTTGAAGATCAACGAAGAGGACACCACGTGGGACTCTCTAGGGCAGCGACTCAGCGACGTTTTCAAGGAACGCGCCGAGAAGGTGGCCTTCGTCAAGGGCGATGATGCGGTCCGGTTTTCCGACGTCGCAAAGGCCATCGATATCATGCGATTGTCCGGTATTGACAAAGTTGGCTTAATTACCGCCAATCTTGAGGCTGGAAAATAAGCTTCTGGCGGTTTGGTGACTTGCGGTTTCGCTGAGAATTAGTTTCCTGTCCTCGGTTTGACGATAAAGTTGCTTTGATCCAAGGCAATGCTGGTGTAGAGTGTGCGGCGCGGCCCTCGCAAGCTGTACTCCGGGGCCGCGCGGGTTCGAAAAGATGAAGGCTGGCTTGGGTATAGCGGGTTGGCCGGCGTAATGCTCGGAAATTTCATTGCCCTCTCGGGGGAACACAAAAAATTCGCGGGGACGGATTGTTTGCCATGAATCCTTTTGCGCACTTTCGGTACTCTAAGAATTCAAAATCCACGGCGTTGTTCGCCATGGCCATGATGGCTATCGCCTTCACCGCCACCGGCTGTGCCAAGCTCAAGGCGCGCGATGAGTTGAACAAGGGCGTCGCCGCCTATCGAGACGGGAAATTCGATCAGTCCATCGAATTCTTCAAGGATGCGAAGGACAACGATCCAACGCTGATGAACGCGCGGCTCTACCTCGCCACGGCCTACGCGACACAGTACATCCCCGGCGCTCCATCCGACGAGAACGTGCGCATGGGCCAGGCGGCCGTCAAGGAATTTCAAGACGTACTTTCCGTGGACGGCGGCAATATCTCCGCGATCGACGGTATCGGCTCGATCCTTTACAACATGGCCGGGACTCCCTACTCCCGGGAAAAGTTCGAGGAATCGAAGACCTACCACATGAAGCACATCTCCCTGAAGCCCGAGGACCCGGAGCCGTACTACTGGATCGGCGTGATCGACTGGACGCTCACCTACCGCGATAACCTGGAGATGCGCGGCAAATGGCGTCTGGCGCACGTCGCAAAGGCCCTAAAGGACGACGATCCGCTGCCTCCAGACGTTCGTGACGATTACATGAAAACCGATGGCCAGTTGATCGACGAGGGTATAACGAACTTGCGCAAGGCTGTCGAGCTTCGGCCCGATTATGACGACGCCATGGCCTATTTGAACCTGATGCTCCGCCGCAAGGCAGACGAAGCAGCCAGCGCAGATGAACGCGCGTCGCTCCTGAAAGAAGCGGATAGCCTCGTTGACAAGGCGAAGGAAATCAAGCAAAGAAAAATGGAAGCTCCGGCCAAGTCATAGCCTGCCGGACTACGCGAGAATCTCTTCGTTTTGCAATATTTGTAAGAGGCGGCCCTGAGCTTGGGGCCGTCTTTTTTTATGCCGATTGTGCGCCGATAGTGGACGCGAACCTCAAATCTGAAATTTGAGGTCTGAGATTTGAAATCTGAAATTTGAGATTTCAGATCCGGAATTTCGTACCTACATCTCCGAAGGGCCGCTGAATCGTTTTCGATTCAACTCTTTCCCCTCTTTTATCGCGTGTCGTTTCAATACAGCCTTGAAAAATAGACGGCACCACCCATCAGGGACTGACAAAAAGCGCTCTAATCTTCCGATCGGTAGTTTGTCCAGGTTTTGATCTTGGAAAGGCGCAGGTCCCAGCCTGGTTAGGGTTGCGCCGCATGATTGACAGTGGCGGGCGACGGGGCTGGCAGCTCCATCCGTATCAAGCCTTCCGCCTGCGCCCACACCGTGGAATCGCATTCGATCTGAGTGTGAGCTTTTCCAAAGATTCGGTCGTACCAGGGATACCCTTGGCAGTTGTACGGCTTTCCTGCATAGTCGAACTTAAAATTTCCAATAATTTTCGTGCGTTTTGGATCGGCGGCGACAATTTTGGATTGCCCGTGCATGCGTCCATCCGCCTGATAGAAATTGGCGGCTTGGGACACGTTGGCCGGGATAAGGGAATCGTTTTGATGCACCTTCGTGACGCTGTCGATCTGGATGGTGAGCTGCACCGGCACGCCATTTTTTTCTAAATCGCGCGCGAGCGCGATGGTTTCCGAGCCGCCCCAGCTATGCCCGTAGATAATAATGCGGGCATTCTGTTTCTCGCCGTGCGCCAAGGTACCATCGTGGCTGGTGTCCAGCAGCTTGAGGACTTTTTTTAAAGCTCTTTCCTCGTGATAACTTTCAAAAGTCTCCACATGCACGCCCATTGGGTAATCCTTGCGCAGGCGCGCGGCAAGCTGCACTTCACTGTGAGCAAGGTTGTCGTGCCTGACAAACCCACCGAGAAAACCGATCACGATGTATTGCGGGACTGTGGTGGCGTCTTGCGTGGTAGCCGCGCTCGAAGGCCGTTCCTCTTGCGCCAGGCCGGTCTGGACACAAACAAGCCCGAACAGTAGGAATGCAATTGCACTGATGGAGAGGAGCCGGAAAGCGCGAGCAGGGGCCGAATTATACATCGTCATAGCTTAATGGAATTGAAGTCGAAAATCTGTGCGCTATTGGACGCTTCGTTGTTCAGTGCCCTAACTTATTTAGCAGCAGCTAGTTGCGCTGAAATCGAAGTGGCACAGGTTTCAGCCTGTGTGGTTTTCGTCATTGCGAAATCTAAACCACACAGGCTGAAGCCTGTGCCACAGCCGCGACTCTGGCCCTGTAGTACACAATTCGAACTCTTTTCTCCTCCCAGGCATCAAATAGACTTAAAATACCAGGCAATGTCTTCTGTCGAAAAGCCGGTTGGCTTAGCTTCACTCGTCGGCGGCAAGGCGGAACGCACGACGCGCGCGCTCCAGTCGCGCTTTCTCGAGCTGGTGGAAAAAGTACGGCAGACCCGCCCGGCAAGCGACATCGAATTGCTAAGGCGTTCGTTCGATTTCGCCGCCGAGCAGCACCGCACGCAATTGCGCAAGTCGGGCGATCCTTACCTCTCGCATCCCCTGGAAGTCGCGCACATCCTGGCGGACATGAAGCTGGACATCACGACGCTGTGCGCCGCGCTGTTGCATGACGTGGTCGAGGATACGCGCATTTCTTCAGCGCGAATCGTCGAGCGCTTCGGCCCGGACATCGCGCGGCTCGTCGAAGGCGTCACAAAAATCAGCCGCCTGGACCTTCTGGCGCCCGAGGCGCGTCAGGCCGAAAACGTCCGCAAGATGCTGCTTGCCATGGTCAACGATGTTCGCGTCGTCGTGGTGAAGCTGGCCGACCGCCTGCACAACATGCGCACTCTCGGCTTTCTCGCGCCGGAAAAACAGCAGCGCATCGCGCGCGAGACGCTGGATATCTACGCGCCGATTGCGCACCGGCTGGGGATGGGCTTGATTCGCGGCGAACTCGAAGACCTGGCGTTCAGTTACCTCGAGCCCGAGGCCTATCAGGAGCTTCAACGAACCGTCGTTTCCAAGCGCAAGGAATTCGAAGCGTTCCTGAAGGATTTGCAGGACACGATTCGCAAGCGTCTCGAGGAAAATGGAATCGCAGCCGAAGTCGACGGCCGAGTGAAGCGCCTATATTCCATCCATACGAAGAGTCTCCGTCAGCATCGCACGATCGACCAAATTTATGACTTGCTTGCCGTGCGCGTGATTACCGACACGATCCGCAACTGCTACGCCGCGCTGGGCGTGATCCATCAGGTATGGCGGCCCGTGCCCGGCCGGTTTAAGGATTACATCGCCATGCCGCGTCCGAATCTGTATCAATCCCTGCATACAACCGTGATCCACTCGGGGCAAACGTTTGAAGTGCAGATTCGCACGCAGGAAATGCATCGCATCGCCGAACAGGGCGTCGCCGCGCACTGGAGATACAAGGACGGCAAGGACGTTTCCGACGCAGACGATCAGCGCATTCTATGGATGCGCCAGCTGATCGAATGGGTGAAGGAGATGCAAGAGCCCTCGGAATTTATGTCCACGTTGAAAGTGGACCTCTATCCGGAGGAAGTGTACGCGTTCACTCCGAAAGGGAAAGTGCTCGCGCTTCCTCGTGGCGCCACGCCTGTCGATTTCGCATACGCGGTGCACACCGAAGTCGGCAATCAATGCATCGGCGCGAAAGTGAATGGACAAATTGTTCCGCTCCGGCATCGCCTATCGAATGGCGATGTGGTTGAGGTGCTCACGCAGAAGGGCCACGTGCCCAGCCGCGACTGGCTGAACTTCGTGCGCACGTCCCGCGCCCGCAGCAAGATCCGGCACCACATTAACTTCATCGAGCGCAGCCAGGCGACCGAAGTTGGACGCCGCCTGCTCGAACGCGAAGCCCGGCAAGCTGGACGCAGCCTGAAGAAAATTCCCGAGGCCGACCTGTTGCGCGTAGCCGGCGAGTACGGTTGCGCGAAGCTGGAGGACTTGTTCGCCGACTTGGGCTACGGCAAATTTTCAGCGCGGCAGATTATTTCAAATGCGCTCGGCGAACCGGTCCCGCAGTCCAAGCCCGAGGCGCCGACCGAAGAGCCGGCAACGGGCCTAGTTTCAGCCGTCAAGCGGATGTTGCGCGTCGGCGACGCGATGCTACAAGTCGGCGGCCAGGACGACCTGATGGTGTTTCGGGCCAAGTGTTGCAATCCGATTCCGGGAGATGAGATTGTCGGATATGTGACGCGCGGCCGCGGCGTCGCCGTCCATTCCAAATTGTGTCCCAATGTCCAGAATTTGCTGTACCAGATCGAACGCCGCATCGATGTCGAATGGGGAGGCGCCGCCGGCTCCACCTATCCCGTCACCTTGCTGATTCGAGCACAAGACCGGCCCGGCATGTTAGCCGACATCACCAGTGTAATCAGCGAAACCGGCTCGAATATTCGCACCCTGGGAAGCCACCCCGATAATTTGCACGCCCGCATCGATCTCACTCTAGAAATTACCGACCGCAAGCAACTCGAACGTATCGTCGCGAATATCCGCAAAATCTCCGGCATATTCGGCGTGGAGCGTTTGTATAAGGTCTAAGTAGAACAGGCTTCAGCCTGTTAGCTTTTGAAGTTCCTAACAGTTAGGCCAAATTCAAAACGAACAAGCTCAGCCTAGTTTCCGAGATAAGTCTTCCGATATGCGGAATTCAACGCGAACACGCCCAAGCCTCTTATACTTTCCCGTTAATCTTCCCGGCACACGTCGCCGCCATGCCCCCGCATCACGGTTACAATAAAATCATGCCGTCGTTCCCTCCAATACGGGTATTCGGCGCTTGGCGTCTTCCATCGGTCCTGTTATTGGCCAGCGTGCTGCTGTTTTCCTCATGCAAGCCAAAACAGCAAGCTGACACCCAGGCCGTGGATCAGGCAGCAATGTGGCTCAACGAGGTGCCGGAACTCAAATCGCTGAATGTTTCGAACGCGGAATTTGCAGAATTGTCCAAAGCGCACGATGTCGGCCTAAGCGATCCAACCTGTATCGAGCTGATCAAGCTGGCGCGCAGTCGCCATGTGCCGTTTGCGGATGGCCAGTCTATTGCGGACTTGCTTACCGCGGGCTCGGCGGATCAGACTGTGCTGCAACTGGCTCGCCTGAATCAATTGGGACTGTGGGCTGGAGAAGCGCGCGTTCTGCGGCTGGCAGGCCTGTCCGATAGGATTATCCTGGCGGTGGCGCAACGCCGTTCTGGTGGCTTGCCGGTGCTTTCCGGCGAAAAACTCGGAGAACTAAAAAACTCCGGCGCTAGCGACGCGGTAATTCTGGACATGGTTGAAAAAGGCGTCAGTGAGAATCAGGCTTCCGCTTTTATTTCCCAGCGCGAACGTGCCGCCGGCGGCCATCGATTCGTGTACCAGGGACATACCCACAAGAAGAGCTAAAAGTTTTACGGCGGACACCGCTTTTGTGATATGCAATGCGGATGTGTATTTGTGTCCATTCATTCCAAGTTACAGCGCACCTCTGGAACTGTGCGCGGAAAATGCGGATCCTGTGAACCTTGAAATCGTGCAAGCTGGAGATCCAGTCCTCAGGCAGCGCGCCCGGACTTTGACCCCGGCGGAAATTTCCAGCAAGGAAGTTCGTAAATTGATCGAGTCCATGCGCGCTTGTATGTGGGAGGCGCCTGGAGTTGGACTCGCGGCCCCGCAGATAGGACTTTCCCTGCAACTTGCCGTGATCGAGGATCGCGAGGAATATCAAAAGGATGTTCCGGACGAGCAGCTTCGCGAACGGGAACGCGTCCCCGTCCCGTTTCACGCCATCATCAATCCGCGGATCAAGGAACTGAGCGCCGAAAAGGTGGAATTTTTCGAGGGATGCCTGAGCGTTGCCGGATTTACCGGCCTGGTTCCGAGGTCTCGCAAAATACGCGTCGAATGCCTGGACGAGCGCGGAAAGAAAAAGGTAATCGAGGCCTCCGGATGGTACGCGCGAATTTTGCAGCATGAAATCGATCACCTGCAAGGGTCGCTTTATATCGATCGGATGCGAACGCGGTCGTTTTCATCGCTCGAAAACTGGACGCAATTCTGGAAAGGCAAACCCGTGAGTGAAATCCGGGAGTCGCTTCGTATCGAGCGGGAATGAACCGGCTGAAATGACGCACCCGTGGTGCATTTCGGCCATCCCCCGCGGAAAAACATTTCCACTTTTTCACCCATTTAACCTATTCGTTATATTTAATTCTTAAGACACATTGTGATTGAGATTGCGCGCGTCGCGCAACTTCCGCTGCGGGGCGGTGTTTCTTGTAGTGTGCATGCTCCGATGGAAAATCGAGAGCCGGGAATCGAAATCTTAAGCGGTATACATAGGAGAATTATCATGCGAATCGCAAAAATCGTTCTGCAAAGCGCGGCTCTAATTGCCCTGGCGATGCCCGCGGCGTACGCGCGGCAAGCCATCAACCAGCGCAAGGAAAATTAGCAGGACCGCATTGCCAACGGCGTGAACAGTGGCGAACTCACCCCCAGGGAAACAGCAAATCTGGAAACCAAGGAAGGCGCCTTGAACAAGGAAGAGCACAACATGCGAGCGGCCGACAACGGCCACCTGACGGCGGCCGATCGAGCCACGATCGATCATCAGCAGAACAAGCTCTCCCGGCAAATTTATAACAAGAAGCACAATGCGCGCGTTCAATAACCAGAATGTTGCTGAGGAAAGAGCCTCCATTCTTTGTGGAGGCTCTCTTCTTTTGACGATGAACCGGGCGAATCGTCCGTCTTTACTACAAGCAGCGCCGGCAAATCATAAATTCAGACCGTGGATGTTCACCAGGCCGCGGGCTGCGGGATCGACTGCGGGGCACGGCATGCCGTGCCCCTACACGTTGGACGCCAAAACCTATCGCCTCTTGCGGTAGAATCACTACATCTTGATTACGGAAATACGCTCGCGCATTTTTCTTTCCTCCACACTTTGCGCATGGGCATTCCTGGCAGCGGGTTGTGTGCAGCCGCTCGGTCCGGGTTTCCATTTTTCCAGCCGCCAGACCGAAATTCACGCTTCATTCGCCTCGCCGGATACCCTCCACGTTCGCGTGGTGGATCGTCTGGAAAATGCTGGCGACCGCACTCTGCAAACGGTTGGCGTCCGCCTACCGGAAGGTCCAGCCTTTGGCACGCAAAATGTTCGCGTCACGATCGAGGGCAAGGAAATTTCGCCGCGGCCCGATTCGATCGTGGATCGCCGGATGATGCGCATGCCGTTCGATCCGCCGTGGCAGCAGAGGCAGACGCGCGAGGTCGCCGCCGAGTGGGACATGGCCCCCGCGCCTTCGACGCGTGGCACGATTTCCGCTTCGCCAAATGGGTTCTACATTGCCGACGAAACAGCGCTGCCACTTTGGCAAGTGCCTTCTGGAATATTCGCCAGGGGCAATCCCAATCCTGACGGCGAAGTGTTGTCGGTATTCGCCCCGCCTGATTTTCGAGTGCTTGCCCCGGGCAAGCCGATCAAGAGCGAAGCCAGCGGCAACATGCTAGTGCGAAGATTTCGCATCCGGCCGGACCGAGACTTCCTCCCCTACGTCGTAGCTGGACGCTACCAAGAAGAAATTATTCGCACTCGCCAAGCTGCCGTAAGCTTTTGGACGTTCCGCGCACTGGACGCCGAAATGGCGAAAACGGCCGGCGCACGCCTTTCCTCATCCATGCTGGCATTCGTCGATTTTTTCGGCCCTGCATCTCGATGGAAGACGATCGTCCACATTGTCGAAGCCCCCGGCGAATTACCCTCCGAGTTTGGATCGCCCGGCGACCCTGGAGGGACATCGTTCCCCGAGGGTGCGTTGCTCGATTCAGGAGCTATCGCCCAAGGCGTCGCGAGCGAATCGGTGCTCGAGCTCGCCGAATATGAGCTTGCGCGAACCTGGTTTGGCTGGCTTGTCCGTCCCACGCCGGAAGCGCAAATATTAATGGGCCGCGGAGTCGGAATGTTCGGACTTGTGATTGCCGCTGAGGCTCGCGGTAACAGTTCTCAAGATTTGGGCCATCGCCGCCTAATGATTGCTTCGCTGCTGGATCGTTACGATCGGGCGCGCAGCATTGCTTCCGATAAACGGCTGATGGAGTCGGCGGCCGGATATTCTCGCGCCGAACGCATTTCAAACGGCTACCGGGCAGCCCTGTTTTTCGTCGCGCTTGAGGACGTTTGCGGCCGCGATAATTTAAGGGAGGCATTTCGGTATATTGTCAGGGCTCGTGCGGGAGACGAAACAGGCTATGAAGAGTTTCGCGCCGCGCTTGAATCGGTGTCCCATCGGGACCTCGCCGAAATGTTCCGGCGGTGGCTGATTCAACCAGGCGTGCCAGACGACTTTCGCGCCCGCTATGCAGCGATGTCGAACGCTCTGGCGAAAACGAATTGATATGTGCGCCAGCGGCATCGCTGGGCAAATCTAAGGAGATAACGATGATTGAACCGATCGCAACCGATCGAGGTCCAAAAGCCATCGGTCCCTATTCCCAAGCGATCCGGGCGAATGGGTTCGTATTTCTCTCGGGACAAATCGCTCTCGATCCCAATACGCAGCAAGTCATTGAAGGAGGCGTCGGCCAGCAGACCGAGCGCGTGATCGAGAATTTGAAAGCGATCCTCGAAGCGGCGGGTTCGTCCACTCACAACGTCGTGAAGACCACCGTATTTCTTGCCGACATGAACGATTTTGCCGCAATGAATGAAATTTATTCGCGATATTTTATTCGAAACCCGCCGGCCCGCTCAACCGTCGAAGTAGCACGGCTTCCTCGGGACGTGCGCGTTGAGATTGACCTGATCGCGGTGTTGTGAGGAGGCATGGGCGTCGGAGATTTTGGGATGTATTTAGGTTTTGCAAATCCAACAAAGTGTGGCAGTCCGGTTCTGCTAGAGGGCAATTTTTTGCAGATCCCGTGGCTGGGGCAGCGCCCGTTCGAATTGACAGCACTGGATTTGCACCACCAAAGGCGCGGGTTTGGCATCTAAATCGATTGGGTATTGGCTTGCAACTTTGGATGCGATATCGGTGGGTTTTCTCGGAGCCTGAATCGCTTTTGCGTGATTTACGTGGCGCATTTCGGGCCCCGTTTGGTTTGGATTTAGTTTGAAAAGTTGCAATCTTGGGGTAGAGTTGTTAGCAGTAATTGACCCTGCCGAGCCTTTTGGGGAGGCTATCTGTGCTTTTTGGGAAGACAACCGAACAGCCAGCGCCCAGTGATGTTTCTGGGAGGGCTTCTTTCTATGTTTTGAAGGATGCGTGGGCTGGACTTTCTTCCGCCGACCGCGCGAAAGACCCTCCAAATCTTGCTTCTTTGCAGCAGGATCTCTCCGGGCAGAACTGCTCAGATGAACTCCATGGAACCCTCGGCACCCTCAAAGTACTTCGCCAAAGGATTTTGGCAAATATCGTCCTGGACGGCTGGACGGAGTGGTCTATTTGCATTTTGATCGGCCTGATTATTGCCGGGGCGGTCAGCGCAAAATTGGCTGGAGTCTTGATCCTGGCTGCTGTTCTTCTCGTTATCGGTGTGGCCGTAATTTTCACGTGGATCTGGCGGACGCGGCTCTCGACCTACGAAACCGCATGCCGGCTCGATGCGGCTGCCGGTCTGCAGGACCGTGTTTCCACGGCGATTTATTTGTGCGATGCCAAGGATTCGGACGGAATCGTTCAGCAGCAGCGCCATGATGCGATCTTGAGGCTGGCAAAAGTGGATCCGCGCGGACTGTTTCCGGTGCAAGCGCCCGCGGCTGCTAGCCATGCCCTTGTGCTTGTGTTAGTCTTCGGCGGGCTGTTCGTCTACAGGATCAATCACAGGGCCCCGCTCGTCGCTCTGCTTCAAACAACGGCGCGGTCGTCTCTGGTGCAATCGATTTTTTCGCCAATCGTGCACGCAATGGAAAAAGATCTCGAGCGAACGATCGCCCTGGTCACTTTGAAGCCAGATCCCCAGGCTGACGAAGTTCGTCCCGGCGAGGCCCTGCCGACGGCCGATGATCTCTGGCAGCCTGCGGAAGAGAAGAAGCCTGACATGAAGGATGCAATGCCGCAGGACATGATGAATCAGGACGAGGATCAAGAGGGTAAGCCCGAGGGGCAGGGCAATCCGAATGCAATGCCGCCCGCCGATCAGCAGCCGCAGCAGGGAAACAACGGCCAGCCGCAGCAAGGGAACTCAAAGCAATCGGATTCGCAAGGCTCCCAGCAATCCTTGACGCAGAAGATGATGGATGCTTTGAAGAATATGATGTCGGACCCCAAGAATAAACAAAACAGCAAGGACGGCCAGCAGCAAAATCAGCAAAACGCGCCGCAGCAGGGAGGCAATCCGCCGCCCGGCTCGCAAGAAAGCGATAAGAAGGGTGACTCGAAGGGCAGTTCCGATCAGAAACAAAATGCGTCGAAAAGCGCGGGCAGCGGCGCTGGCAGCCAGAAAGGCACGAACGAGATGTTGAAAGAGCAGGCAGCGCGCCCCGTAAATGCAACCCCGGACCGCGTCGCGCTTGAGGCCACTGGTTTCAAGGAACAGACCCGCATGCGTGTGGATACCGAAACGGGCACGGCACGTATGGCTGTGAAGGACGGGTCGGCCCAGACCGAGGCCGTCATTAACGGCGCCGAGCAGGAAAATATACCGGCGCGCTATCGGCTGTACGTGCAGCGCTATTTTGAACATACGGACAGCGGATCGAAGAGTTCAAGCGAACCGCATTGATCCAAGTTCCCGGAAAAAATTTAACGCCAGTCCCAAGGATGGGTTCATGTCAACTTCGGTGGGAACAGAAGGCCAGAAGAGCAACCAGCCCCTCGGTCAGCAGGCTGAATTCCTTGCCGAAAAAATGGGCGAAGTACGGCGCGAGATTTCCAAGGCGATTGTCGGTCAAGGGGAAGTTGTCGACGGGGTGCTGATGGCCCTGTTAGCTGGCGGACACGTCCTTCTGGAGGGAGCGCCGGGCCTGGGAAAGACCATGCTTGTGAGAACTCTGGCGCAAGCTGTGGCCCTTAAATATTCACGAATTCAATTCACTCCGGACTTGATGCCCGCCGATGTGATCGGCACGTCCATGGTGCAAGAGGGCGGCGACGGAAGGCATATCCTCGGATTTCAACCCGGACCGGTTTTCACGAATTTGCTCCTGGCCGATGAAATCAATCGCGCGACGCCCAAGACGCAATCCGCGTTGCTGGAAGCGATGCAGGAAAAGCAGGTCACGGTAGCGCACACTTCGCATCAGCTGGATGAGCCGTTTTTCGTAATGGCCACGCAGAACCCGCTCGAGATGGAAGGGACCTATCCTCTGCCGGAAGCGCAACTGGACCGATTTCTCTTCAAACTGCGCGTGCCGTTCCCGGGGCGCGAGGATTTGAACGACATTCTGGACCGCACAACGCAAGGGACAACTGTGCAGGTCCGGCCCGTGGTCAATGGGCCGCAAATCATGGACATGCGTCAAGTGGTGCGGACCGTTCCGGTGGCACCGCACGTTCAGGAGTATGTCGTGAAGCTCACGCTCGCGACTCATCCTGAAGGCCGTGAAAATCTGCTTGCGAGCAAGTACATCCGGTATGGCAGCTCGCCGCGCGGCGCGCAGACGCTAATCCTGGGCGGCAAGGTGCGTGCCCTTCTGGCCGGGCGATTCAACGTGAGTCTGGAAGATATTCGCGCTCTGTTGCTGCCTGCTTTGCGGCATCGCATCATTTTGAACTTCGAAGCCCAGGCCGATGGCCGGACAACCGACGACTTGTTGGAAGAGATCGCCGGCAAGATAAGCTAAAACTGGGGATCCCAAGTATTTAGGGAGAGGCGGCGTTGCGCTGCAGGGCGCGCGCCGAAGGGAGTTTTTTCGTTTTTTAACCCAATGGCTACGAATTCTTCGCTCCTGCTCGATCGCGAATTCCTGAAGACCCTTGAACAGGTCACCTTGCTGTGCCGCACGAACCTGGCTGGATCGGTGGGCACCGAGCACAGATCCCGCACGCGGGGACCAGGGATGGAATTCGCCGATTACCGCCGCTATAGCATGGGTGACGATCCCAGGTCGCTCGATTGGAGCGCGTATCTGCGGCTGGGAAAACTCTTCCTGAAAATTTACGAAACCGAGCAGCATATTCCCGTGCGCATTTTGCTGGACTGCAGCGAATCGATGGATTGCGAAGGCCCCGGCGCGTCCGATAACAGGGGAAGAGATACGAAAGCACGAGACGCCAAAGCGGGCGACACCAAATTTATCTACGCGCAGCGGCTGGCCGCGACGTTCACGTATTTGGCGCTCCTGCATTTGGATACCGCCGCGGTGATTCCTTTCGCGGACCGGTTGAACAAACCCCTGATCGTTTCCGGCGGCCGGGATCGTCTGTGGCCTGTTCTCGAATTCCTGGGAGGGCAGTCGTGCAGCGGCGGCACCAACCTGTTCGGTTCGGTCAAGGAATTCATGGGCAATTTCACTTCCCGGGGAATCGTCATATTGATTTCCGATTTCTTCGATGAACAGGGATGCGAGCGAGGGGTCGAGATGCTTCGCTCGGCGGGGCATGATTTCGTTTTGTTGCAGGTGCACAGCGCGGCGGAGCAGCGGCCCACGGCCTCCGGCGAACTGATCTTGGAAGACGTGGAAACTGGCGTTCAACGCACCGTGGAATGTTCGCCCCAAAGCACGGCGCTATATGAACGCAGATTTCTGGATTTCTCCGCTCGTCTGCGGCGGCTGGCGCTGCGCAACGGCGGGAGGTACGCCCGCGCGGTCACCAATATTCCCTACCA
>Ga0265325_10001848_pt1 | contig 14626 bp, 10 predicted proteins | sample 41420metaG_FD_202090 | JGI IMG/M metagenome (GOLD analysis project Ga0265325, IMG submission 202090) | Rhizosphere microbial communities from Carex aquatilis grown in University of Washington, Seatle, WA, United States - 4-14-20 metaG | ecosystem: Host-associated > Plants > Roots > Rhizosphere...
GAGCCTCAACCCGACGTTAACCACAGCGGCTCGTTTTCGGAGTTCCACAACTTCTCGCCAAGTCTCGAGAACGAACTGCGCGTCTCCTTCAGCCGCAACAACCAGCAGGTCTCCGCGGGTAACTTCAAGTTCCCTGGCCTGCCGATGTTCCCGAACCTGGCGTTCGACGACCTGAACCTGCAGGTGGGGCCGGACCCCAACACTCCTTCGGGCTCCATCGAGAATCTGGCCACGCTGCAGGACAACGTCACCAAAACCTGGGGTCGCCACACGCTCAAGGCGGGGTATTCCGCCGTGGACGTCATCCTCTCCGGGTACTTTGTGCAACGCGCCCGCGGCGACTATGACTACTCGACCCTCGGCGAGTATCTTCTGGACCAGATGCCGGACGGCGGCAACCTGAGCGGCGTATCGGGTGAGCGCAGCGTCGGCGGCATCCCGCGTCCGTTCGGCTATGTCTCTCAGGCAGGGTTCTTCAACGACGACTTCCGCCTTCGCCAGAACCTGACCCTCAACCTGGGCGTCCGCTATGAGTACGTGCAGGTGCCCGTCGGTTCGCGCGATCAGGCTCAGAACGCCATCTTCAACGTTCCCGGTCTGACTTTTGCCACGCCTAAAACAGGCGGAAAAGACTGGTCTCCGCGTCTCGGTTTCGCCTGGTCGCCCGGAAAGAGCGGCGTCTGGTCGATCCGCGGCGGTGTAGCGCGGTCCTTCGACAATACGTACATCAACCTGAATCAAAACTCAGACCCGCTGGCCACCACGGTGGACTGTCCGGATCAGTGCGTGGCAACCGGTTTCCTCGCCAATGGCGGCATCACCGCGGGAACTCGCGCCCCCTCGTCCTATACGTTCGATCAGACGCACCGGCCGTACGCCCTCACTGGCACCTTTGGCGTGCAGCGGCTGCTCGGCAAGGACTACACGCTGGAAGCGCGCTACGTCTATACCAAGGGCGTTCATCTCTGGAATCAGACCCGTATGAACATCCTCTCGGCGGTGACCCCCAGTCAGTTCCTGCCCACTTACCTGACTATGCCGTCGGCCTCGCAGATCGCATCTCTCACCACCACTCTGGCTCAGCTTGAAAACGTGCCGACCAACGATCTGGCGCAGTACGGAATTGAGGGCAACATCACCGCTTATCATCCCTGGGGCAATTCCCGGTACAACGGGCTCGCCGTGCAGATGAACAAGCGCTATTCGAAGAACTTCTCGTACATTCTCGCGTACACCTGGAGCCATGCGCAGGACGACTCCACCGCGACGAATTTCTCGACGATCCTGTCGCCACGCCGCGCTCAGGATTTCCAGAACATGAGCGCCGAGTGGTCCGATTCCGCTCTCGACCGCCGCCACCGCCTCACCTTCACTCCGATGTACGACTTCATGCCCTTCCAGAACAAGAGCTGGCTGATGAAGAACATCGTCGGAAACTGGAACCTCGCCATGACCTACACCTATCAATCGCCGGAATACGCCACCGTGCAGAGCGGCGTCGATTCCAATCTGAATGGCGATTCCGCCGGCGACCGCGCCATCATCAATCCGGCTGGAGCCGCGAACGTGGGTAGCGACGTAACACCCATCATGAACGCCGCCGGAGATACCGTCGCCTATCTGGCGAATAACCCCAACGCCCGCTACATTGTGGCCGGTCCGGGAGCCTTGTCCAATGGCGGACGCAACACCCTGCCGCTGGACCCCACCAACAACATCGACTTCTCTCTGCGCAAGCGCATCAGTTTCACGGAGAACATGAGTCTGGAGTTTGGCGCGCAGGCGTTCAATCTCTTCAACCACGCGCAATTCACCGGCGGATATCTATCCGACGTAACCTACTACGCGACGAATGCCGTGCCGCGCAATCCGTTCGTTCCCAGCAACTCGGATTTCGACCAGTACAACAAGTACTTCCCCAGCAACGCGCGCACGATGCAACTCGTCGCGAAGTTCACCTTCTAATCCAACGGGCCGGTCTCGCAGGAGACCGGCCTTCTTTCTCTACTCAATGCGTTTGATCGGCCGACGCATTCAGCACGATATTGAGCGGGGGGATGCGGTCCGGCTTAACATACCGATTCACCAGAAAGCGCTGGCCATCCCGGGTGGCGTCGTACGTGAAAAGGTCACTCGAAGAGATTGACGCTCGGCCCCGGGTTTGAAAAAGCGGTGTGGGCGCCTCCGAGGAAAACCCGTCGGCAGCCTCCACCGGCACAGCCATCAGCATACCTGTCGGCGCGATGTAGAAAATCTCCCTGCCGTCGGCCCGCCAGCGAGGTTCGGCGCCGCCTCGCGAGATCTGCCATTTCCCTGCGGCTCCAGGAAAGTTGGTGACGTAAACCTCCCAGTTTCCCGAGTCGTCCGAAGCATAAGCCACCCACTTTCCGTCGGGAGAAATCATCCCGTTGGTCACGCTGCCTTTGTTGGACAGGAAAACAGTTGGACTCCCTCCACCGGCAGGCACCAGCTCCAGACGAGAGCCCGTCGCCGTGGAAACCGTGCACAGGATTTGCCGGTCGTCGAGAGACCAGGAGTTGGGAAAAACATTTTCGGTGCCGCGAACCTGCAAGAGCCGCTTCTCTTGTTCGAGGCCCGTCGACCGCTTCACGTTCAACCCCGTTCCAACAGCCAGGGTTGCGCGGTACGCGACCAGGCTTCCATCGCGCGACCACACGCCGACCACTTCCTCCGCCGGGTCGAAGGTAAAACGCGCATTCCGGGCGCCCGTTGCGCTTTCCAGCCAGACATCGACGTTGTTGGCCTTCAGATCGCTGATGTCCACAGCGACGCGGCTGCCATCCGGCGAAATGGTGGGGTTGTCCATTACGCCCGGCTCGCCCAGGCGCCCCAATTCCTTGCCACTGCGATCCACCCAGGTGAGCGCCGACAGCGAGCCGCCCGTGGTGTCGCTGTAAACCAGTGTGCCGTTCTCCGCTACCGTGAGCGCCGTCCAGAACGTGGAGGGTTGAAAACCTACCGCATTCGCAATCAAGTCGGCGCTCCCGGAGACCGTTGCCGCGGAAGGATCGAAGGCGATGCGGGCCAGTTGCCGTTCCGTATCGGCATAATACAGATGGCCGGAATCGTAGCCGAAACTGGAGCGGCAGAGCACCACGAGTCTTTTCTCTTTTCCATCCAGAGAGCTGGCATAAATGCCGCTGGAGCGATCGTCGTTGGTGTTTCCGAAATTACCCGCCCAGAACAGGAAATGGTTGCCATCCGGAAGAAATGTCGCCCAACGGTGCGTTTCGTCCTGTTTGTTTGCGTCTGCGTTCCTGGCCATCATCGCGTCGGTGACAGGCGCTTCTCCAGTCCCGTCGGCATTAATTCGCCAAATGGCGCTCCCGGCATCCGGCGAGTAGATGATGACATTCCGCCGTCCCCAACTGCCGCCGCGAGCCGCCAGGACCGTAGCCAATACCTGCCGTGCTCCCCCGGATATCGCGATCTTTTGCAGCTTCCCATTAGCGAAGAACGCAACGCTGGCTGCATCCGGCGACCAGAACGGGTAACTCGCGCCTTCCGTTCCAGACAGCAGCGTGGCCTCCGTTGAGCCGATGCGCTGCACGTAGAGCATAGGCAATCCGGAGGACTCGTCTGTAGACACAAATGCCAGCATGGATCCGTCGGCCGACAATGCCATGTGGCTCACTTCTCCCACCACGGGGATGGCGAACTGCATGCGGGCATGTGCCACTGGACGTCTGGCAAGAAACCAGGCGGCTCCGGCAACCACTGCCAGGGCCACTGCGATCGCACTCCAGCGCGTGACGGAGACCTTGCGAGGGATGGCGACCATCGGCGCAGCCACGGTCGAGTCGCTCCCGGAAAGAGCACTGAGCGCGAACGAAAGGTCTTTGGCCGACTGAAAGCGTTGCTCGGGATTCTTTTCAAGACAGCGCCGCACAATTCGGTCGAGCGAAGGAGACACCGGATGAGCCGAATCGGATATCTCCGGCGGATCTTCCTTCAGGGCCGCGGTCATCGTCTCGGCCGGAGTATCGCGATGGAACGCCCGTTTGCCGGACAACATTTCGTACAGCACCGCGCCCAGCGCAAAAATGTCCGTTCGCGCATCGGCAACCTCGCCCCGAACCTGTTCCGGTGCCATGTAACTAGCGGTTCCCATCACCACTCCGGCGGCCGTCTGGGCACTGGTCAGCGTGGCTCCGTCGGCACGGGCGGCGCCCTTTTGCACGAGTTTGGCGAGTCCGAAATCCAGAATCTTGATGTGCGCGTCTTTGGTGACGAAGATGTTTTCCGGCTTCAGGTCTCGATGGACGATGCCTTTTTCATGCGCAGCCGCCAACCCGTGCGCGATTTGCACTCCATAATCGATGGCCTTGCGCTGCGAAAGGGCTCCGCGATCGACCAACATCCGCAGGGTCTCGCCTTCCAGAAGCTCTGCTACCAGGAAGGGCGTGCCGTTCGTCGCGCCTATGTCAAAGACAGCCAGAACGTTGGGATGGTTCAACGCCGCGATCGCGCGCGCCTCCTGCTCGAAGCGATGCAGCCGGTCTGCGTCGCGGGTGAAGGATTCCGGAAGGATCTTCAGTGCGACGTCACGGCCCAGGCGCGTATCGTGCGCGCGATACACTTCGCCCATTCCTCCCGCGCCCAGCGGCGCCTGGATTTCGTAAGGACCGAGTTTGCTGCCTTGCGCGAGAGTCATGCTGTCGCGCCATTATAGCTTCATGTTACGTGGACATGTAACCTACACGACTTTGCCGAAAAAGGGATGCATTGACAGCGACCCCACCTTTGCTACGGCTGCGCGCGCTACGAATGCGATGCCGCACAATTCGTTCGTTCTCAGCAACGCAGATTTCGACCAGTACAACAAGTACTTCCCCAGCAGCGCGCGCACGATGTAGTTCGTCGCGAAGTCCACCTTCTGATCCAACGGGCCGGTCTCATTCGAGGCCGGCCCCTCCTCCCTTTTGCTGGATCCTCGCTACAACAAATCAGATGAATGTGTGTCGATTACGCGAAGTGACTTATGCAAATACGAGTAAGTGACCAGAATAAGTACGCCAGAGCGAAGTAAGTGCAGCGAATTTCTAGAGTAAGTGGCGAAGAGCCTTCCCCGTGCCCCTCAGAATCTTGCCGGTGCCCTTCGCGGCGCCCATTCCAACGTTGCGGCCTGTGTCCACAGCGCCTTTGCCAACGTCGGCGGCTGCGTTCACCGGGTGCAGCGTTACCAGATCGACGGCGCCTTTTGCGGTAGCCGTCGCCGCGCTCCCGACGCCTTTGGCCGCGCCTTTTCCGATATCCCCCGCTCCGCTTCCTACGTCATGTTTCGCAGTCGTCCCGGGCCGCGCGCTCTGGCGAGGAACGGAAGCTGGCGTGGAATCCTGCGTTTGGCCCATCGCAACGATCACAACGCAAAAGCTGAGCAGCATTCTGTTCATCTTCCTTTTCGACGGCACGTAGTACTCCGACGTTTCACCTAGCCAGTACCTACGGGACTCAATTTATGGCCGCTGCGCAAGGATACTCGATAAACTGACCCACGAAGTCGCGGCAGCACTCAGCCGCTGCGCACCCAAGGAGAAACCCATGAAAAGACTTCTGGCCGTCGCCTCTCTGCTCGTCATCGCCGGCATCGCTGCCGCCGGAATGGTCGTCAACCAACACAACCCGACACCGGTCATGAATAACCCCGTGCCGCCCTGTCTGCCCCACGGTTGCGGCGAGTAAGTTGTAGAAGTAGTTAGTGAAAAGGATTGTCTTGGTACGGGCAACGGAGTTAATCTGTACGTACTTCGTTGCTCGTGCTTAGCAAAGCTCTCTGGATCGCTTGCCTGGTTGCCCAGGGTGCGGTACTTCTGCGTCTGCTCTTCGCCGGTCTGGTGCGCCGCGGGTTCCCGTTCTTCAGCGCCTACCTGACCTGGGGGATTTTCTCGGGCCTCCTGCTGGTGTGGATTCCCTACACCTCCAAATCCTATGCGCACGCATGGCTGGTCGTGGAACCGGTATTCATCCTTCTGGGCTTCGGAACGCTCTGGGAATGTTACCGGCGCGCCGTGGCGCCCTACCAACGGGGCGACCGATACTTCGTTCTGGCGCTGGCGGGAACACTTTCATTCACCTTCGCTCTCTTCTCTCTCAGCCTGGAATTGCATACCCTCACGCGCATCACGTCGTATTTCTGGGTAATCCTGTTCGACCGCATGGAATCCACCGGAACGGCACTCTTCCTCGGTGGCCTGTGGCTGGTGTTCCGCCAGTTTCCCATCGCCCGCGGCAGCAACACGAGCCTGCACTGGCGTCTGCTGCTGTTTTTTGGGTTGCAGAACTCCGCGGCGTTCATGGTTATCGCCATCTCATCGGGACGTTTGGTCGACCTCGGGAATGTCATCAGCCAGGCATCTTCTCTGGTTCTGTACATTCTGTGGGCGTGGAATCTGAGCGCGGGCGGTGAGATCGAGCCGGTGCGTCCGCCGATCGATCTGGATGAAACCGGCTTCGAGCCGAAACCCCCAATCGCGCGCGGAACAGTGGGCATCCTGAAGCCGGAAACGGGCAAACACAGTTAAGGCCGTTTCCGCACATCACCCGCAGCCGGTCTTCCACGGCATCGGCACGCCCGGCCGGGCACGGTAGAATAGAGATAACTGTCATGATGGGCCTCGACACAATACTGGCGAAAGTCTTCGGCACCAGGAACGAGCGGGAAATGAAAGCCATGCTTCCCCTGGTTCAGTCCATCAACGACCTTGAGCCGGCCATACAGCAGCTCTCCGACGAGGAACTGGCTCACAAAACCATCGAGTTTAAGGAACAGCTCGCCAACGGCGCCACCCTGGACGACATTCTGCCGGAAGCGTTCGCCGTGGTTCGTGAAGCCGGCCGCCGCACCCTCAACATGCGCCATTTCGATGTGCAGTTGATTGGCGGCATGGTTCTGCACAAAGGCAAAATCTCGGAGATGAAAACCGGCGAAGGTAAAACGCTGGTTGCCACCCTGCCCGTCTATTTGAATTCGCTCGAGGGCAAGGGCGTCCATGTGGTCACGGTGAACGACTACCTGGCGCGGCGCGATTCGGAGTGGATGGGCCGCATTTACAAATTCCTCGGCCTCTCCGTCGGCGTAATTCTCCATGACCTCGACGACCAGGAGCGCCGTCAGGCCTATGGCTCCGATATTACCTACGGCACCAACAACGAGTTTGGGTTCGATTACCTGCGCGACAACATGAAGTTTCGCCTGGAGGATTGCGTCCAGCGCGAACATCACTTCGCCATCGTCGATGAAGTGGACTCCATCCTGATTGACGAAGCGCGCACGCCGCTCATCATCTCAGGCCCCAGCGAGGAATCGAACGACAAGTATTTCAAGGTGGACCGCATCATTCCCCGCCTGATCCGCGGCGAGGAGATTGAAGGCAAGGAACCCGGCGAGAAGTATCTGACCGGCGACTATACGGTGGACGAAAAACACCGCGCGGTCGCGCTCACCGATGAGGGGTTCGACAAAGTGGCCCGGTTGCTCGGCCTCGCGAATATATATGATATTGCCACCATCGAGTGGAAGCATCACGTGGAGCAGGCTCTCAAGGCCCATGTGCTCTTCCACCTCGATAAGGACTATGTCATTCAGGAAGGCCAGGTCATCATCGTCGACGAGTTTACCGGCCGCCTGATGCCGGGACGCCGCTGGAGCGATGGTCTGCACCAGGCGGTAGAAGCAAAGGAAGGCGTCAAGATCGAGCGCGAGAATCAGACGCTCGCCACTATCACCTTCCAGAACTACTTCCGCATGTACAAGAAGCTGGCCGGCATGACCGGTACTGCGGAAACCGAGGCGGCCGAATTCCAGAAAATCTATAACCTCGACGTCAGCATGATTCCGACAAACCGGCCCATGCAGCGGCTGGAGAATCAGGACGTGGTGTATCGCACCGAGGAAGAGAAATTCCGCAACGCCGCCAAAGAGATCAAGGATTTGCACGCGAAGGGCCAGCCGGTGCTGGTGGGTACGGTTTCGGTTGAGAAGTCGGAAAAGCTTTCCGGTATTCTCAAGCGGATGGGCGTGCGGCACGAGGTCCTGAACGCGAAGAATCACGAGCGTGAAGCGACGATTGTGGCGCAGGCGGGGCGCAAGGGCCAGGTTACCGTTTCCACCAACATGGCCGGCCGCGGTACCGACATTCTGCTGGGCGGTAACGCCGAGTTCACCGCCAAGGAGTTCCTGCGCAAGCAGAATAAGAATCCCGACGCCATGCAGATCGCGACCATCGGCACGCCGGAACGCGCGGAGTGGGATACCGTTCATCAGCGCTTCAAGGACGAGACTGAAAGCGAACGCGCCGAAGTGAAAGCGCTCGGCGGACTGCATATCCTGGGTACCGAGCGGCACGAATCGCGGCGCGTCGATAATCAGCTTCGCGGTCGCGCCGGTCGTCAGGGCGACCCCGGCAGTTCACGCTTCTATCTCTCCCTGCAGGACGACCTCATGCGCATCTTCGGCGGCGAGCGCATGCAGAACCTGATGCTGCGTCTGGGCATGGAAGAGGATGTGCCCATCGAATCGAAAATGATCAGCAAGCGCATCGAGGCCGCGCAGAAGGCCGTTGAAGCGCAGAATTTCGCCGCCCGCAAACACCTCATCGAATACGACGACGTCATGAGCAAGCAGCGCAAGGCCGTATATGGCATGCGCCGGCAGTTGCTCGAAGGGCTCGACCAGAAGGAGCGCGTCAACGAAATCATCGGCGGCATTGTGGCCACCTTTGTCGACCTGCGCTGCCCCGAGAAGATCCATCCGAGCGAGTTTGATCTCACCGGCCTGCAGACCGACGTGCTGAGCCAGTTCGGCCTGAAGCTGAACCTGGCCGACCTCGAAGGCCGCTCCCGCGAAGAGGTAGAAGAAATCCTCAACGATCTTTTGACGAAGCGCTACGAAGAGAAGGAGTCCACCGTCGGGCCGGAGATGATGCGCCAGGCCGAGCGAGTGGTCATGTTGAATGTCATCGACCAGCAGTGGAAGGATCACCTGCTCTCGATGGACCACCTGAAGGAAGGCATCGGTCTGCGCGGGTACGGCCAGAAAGATCCGCTCATCGAATATAAGAAGGAGTCGTATGTCCTGTTTCAGGACATGATGGATCGCATCGAGGACGAGACCATCCGCTACCTGTTCTTCCTGCAGGTTTCGACCGGCCCACCGCCTCCCGGAGGATACTCGCTGGGTGGCGACGACGGTGGCAGCGCGCGTCCGCGTCCGATTCTGCCGTTCTCGCCGGACGGTGAAGAGGAAGAGTTTGCCGAAGAGGACGCGGAGCCAGTTCCCGCGGCGGTCGGCGCCGAGGATCGAAAGGCGGCCCAATCCGTGGTTCTGGACGTCACGCGAAACATCCAGCGAAAAAAGGATAAGGAAATGGCCGCGCTCCAGTTCACCGGCGGCGAGGCTAACAGCGCGCCAAATAAACCCGTTTTGGCGGCTAAAAAGCCAGGCCGTAACGACCTCTGCTCATGCGGCAGCGGAAAGAAGTATAAGAAATGCTGCGGCGCAGTTTAGTACTCTTTTTTCTCGCTTTAGCCCCTTTAAGTGCCGCTATCTGGCATGGCGCGCGATCGGTTCAGGCGGCGCAGCCTCCTGGAAATCCCGCCGTCTGGAAGGAATTTGGGCTGAAGGCGGCCGAAGAGGCTGACTTCGGATCCCACCGGGCGATCACCTACGAAATGCAGGATTCCACCGGTGCGATGGCCGCCGCCGACTGGCTCCAGGGCGTCGCGCTGGGCCGGTTTGTAGTGACCTGCACCGGCAAATGTCCCGCAAAACCCGACGAGTACCACCGTTTTCTTCCCGATACGAAGGGCGGCTCAGAGCCAACGCTGCCCGGCTACCTGCCCCGGCAGGATGCCGTCTCCGGCACGGAGCGATATATTCTCGGCCCTGCGGGACTGGCCGAGTTCGCCGCCGGCATCCCAGCCGGAATCGTCGGCTTCCAATTCTCCCCCGAAGCGGATCTGGTGCGTTACCGCACGCCCGCTGGTGAGGCGACTTTGACCGTCTTCTCCTACCCAACGCCTCAGATCGCCCGCCAGCAGGCAGACGGCTACCGCAGGCTGAACGGCGTCTTCGTGAAGCGCTCAGGGCCTCTGGTGGCCATTACTACGGGCATCGGCGACAAGAACGCAGCCTGGAATCTGCTGAATCAGGTGAATTACGAGGTGCAGGTCACCATGAACGAGCAGTCTAAACATAACCAGGCAAAGAGCATTGCGAACATGGTGCTCAGCATTTTCGCTCTGGCCGGCGTCCTGATCGTGTTTTGCCTGCTCTCGGGACTGGCTTTCGCCGGAGGTCGCGTCGCGCTCCAACACTTTGGCATCCTGAATGCTGATCAGGGCATGACCACACTTCATCTCAGCGACAGCTAAAAGCCTGCGTTTTTCATGCCTTAGAACCTCCGCGGGGCTTCCTCAAAGGGCGCTGGACTCGGATTTCCACAAAAGGCCGAAACTGTGGAAATCATGCAAGTGCATCCTTTACAAAACGATACAGGTGATTTCCACAGCCGGGATTTTTGTCTTGACTCGTTCTTTCCCCAGGCCCTATCATCCAATCACAAACAGGTTTTGACGGAAGCGTTTCCGTCGAATCTGATTCTCCCAAACATCACCCTGGCAGAACCAGGGCGTGGAATGCTCACCCGTCAAAAGGTGAGCATTTCTTTTTGATGGCGGCCCGATCCGCACAAACTACACTTGTAAATAGCCTTGATCCACAGGATTTCCACAGGTAGCTATGACCGAATCTGAGAAGGCCTACTACGAAAAGCGCGCCCCAGAATATGACGACTGGTATCTCGGAACCGGCCTTTACGCCACCCGCATCCGACCTGGATGGCACGAGGAGGTGGAGAGCGTACGCGCAGTACTCCGGCATTTACAGCCCGGTCTCTTTGTCGATGTAGCGTGCGGAACCGGCTTCCTGACCCAGCATCTGCCCGGCGAAGTGGTGGCACTCGATCAAAGCCTAGCAATGTTGAAAGTGGCGCGTCAGCGCCTCGCGGGACCGGTGGCGCAGGGCGACGCCTTCCAGCTTCCTTTTCGCGACCGAACCGTCGATTGTCTGCTCGCGGGCCACTTCTACGGGCACCTGACGGAAGAGCCTCGATTCCGCTTTCTCGGCGAAGCGCGGCGCGTCTCCAGGCAGATCCTGATTGTCGATGCCGCCCTTCGGGACGACGTCCAGCCTGAGGAGACACAGGAGCGCGTGCTCGGCGACGGCTCTCGCCACACGGTCTACAAGCGCTTCTTCGAACCGGCCCAACTGGCGGCCGAACTGGGCGGGGGGCGCGTCCTGCACGCCGGGCGATGGTTTATCGCCGTCCTTGCCGTATGCTGAAGGGTTGACCGCAGGCGCAGGGGATCGGGATCACCGGGTTGTTCGCGTCGTACGCTGGTTTCGCCGGCGTCGCATGCGGCGCTTCGTGAAAACCTTCGCAATTACCAGCGCCACGACGGTGCTCGATGCCGGCGGCACCGCCATGAACTGGGAGTATCTGGCCGTGCGCCCGCGGCTTGTCATCCTGAATACCGGGCGCGAGCAACGCGATGCGGAGCGCGTCGAATGGGTGGCCGGCGACGGCTGTTCCCTGCCCTTTGCCGATAAATCCTTCGACATTGTCTTCAGTAATTCCGTAATTGAGCATGTAGGCAGCCGGGAACAGCAGCAACGGTTCGCCAGCGAGATTGCGCGTGTGGGCAGGGCATATTGGGTACAAACGCCGAACCGCTGGTTCCCCGTGGAACCGCATCTACTGACACCATTCCTGCACTGGATGCCCGGCGGCATGCGCGCGTGGATGGCCCGCCGGTTTACGGTTTGGGAATGGATCACAAGGCCCGCGCCGGACCGTCGCAAGTTCTATATCGAACACTTTCTCGCCGATATTCGGTTGCTGGGACCCTCCGAAATGCGGCGCCTTTTCCCTGATTCCCGCCTTATTCGCGAGCGATTTCTGGGCCTGACGAAATCTCTGGTGGCGGTGCGAAAACCGGGCTAGTAGATCGGCGTTATTGATCGTCTGGAGGATCGCCTCTATGCTCGGGGAATGCCTCACATTCAACTGCCGGAAGGTTTGCCTGGAATCCTGGGCCCCATGGCATTTCGCCCTGAGACCGCGAAGCCTCTGAATGAACTAGCCGAGATTCTGCTGCGCGGGCCGAGTTCTCTCACGCCCGGGGAGCGCGAGCTGATCGCCACTTACGTTTCGTCGCGAAACGACTGCTTCTTTTGCCAGACAATTCACGGCGCCGTCGCTGCATTTCATCTCAACAACAACGAGGCGCTGGTACTGGATGTGAAGCGCGATCCCACGGCCGCGCCGATTTCAGACAAATTGAAGGCCCTGCTGGCGATTGCCGGCAAGGTTCAGAGCAGCGGCCGCGCAGTGACAACCGAAGACATCCAGCGCGCCCGCGAGCAGGGCGCGACCGACCTGGAGATTCACGACACCGTCCTGACTGCCGCCGCGTTCTGCATGTACAACCGCTATGTGGACGGTCTGGCCACCTGGGCACCCGCCGATCCGGCCATGTACCGGGAATCTGGAGCCCGCCTGGCCACCGGCGGCTACGTGGAATCGACGGTCGGACTCGCCGCAGCGCAGCGCTAGTAATTCCGGTCCTGCGAACCACAGCAGCGTGAGACGCCACTCCACATCCGATCAGGACTGCCGGCCTCTGTGTGGCGCACGCGCAGATCGCGTGCCGCATCGCCACTCCTGGCGATGCTGTTTTCATCCGCTTCGGTTACCGAGTGGCCATGATAAAAACCCGGCGAAGCCGCGTTTTAGTCTGATAACCAGCATGCGCGGCTGTCGCCGCGCGTCCGATTGACGAGTGACTGACACTATGAATTTCAACTCACGACACGAGGATCGATGGCTCACATCGCTTTAAAAGAAGGCCTGCCAGGCATCCGCGGATTGCTCGCGTATCGCCCGGAGACCGCGGCACCGCTCAGCGATCTTGCGCAGATTCTGCTTCACGATGCCAATTCGCTGGAACGGAGCGACCGCGAACTGATCGGCGCCTATGTTTCGTATCTGAACGATTGTTACTACTGCCACACGAGTCACGGAGCCATTGCCGCGTGCCAGCTCGGCGGCGATGAGGCCCTGGTGGAGCAAGTGAAAGAGAACTACCACTCAGCGCCGATTTCCGACAAATTGAAAGCACTGCTGGCGATCGCGGGTAAAGTGCAGCGCGGCGGAAAGAACGTTCAGGCAGACGACATTGAGCGTGCGCGATCCAACGGCGCAACGGACCGCGAAATCCACGACACCGTACTAATCGCCGCGGCTTTCTGCATGTACAACCGCTACGTGGACGGCCTGGCCACAACCGCGCCCAGCGACGCCGAATCCTATCGGGAGCGTGCGGCGGGTGTGGCCGCCAACGGCTATAGCGGACTGCCCGCGCAACTCCGCGCATCCTGAAACGGCGGGTGTTCCCGCGCCAACCCTGCTAACCTGATCCTTTGATGACTGATCGTAAGTTGCGGGTAATCCCGCTCGGCGGCCTGGGCGAGTTCGGCATGAACTGCATGGCCCTGCAGTACGGCGATGACATCATCGTCATCGACGCGGGAATGATGTTCCCCGAGGCGGAATTGCTGGGCGTCGATGTGGTCACGCCCGATTTCACTTTCCTGGAGCAGAATCGCGAAAAGGTTCGCGCACTGGTGCTGACGCACGGGCACGAGGACCATATTGGCGCGGTTCCGTTCCTGATCAGCGAGCTGGATATTCCGGTTTACGGCACGCCCTTTACGCTCGCGTTGGTGGAACGGCGGCTGGAAGAGCACGAACTGCTGGACCGCGTGAAGTTTCACAAGGTGAAGCCGGGCGAGCGCATTGAGATTGGCCCCTTCTCCATCGAATTTATCCACGTTACGCATTCCATCGTCAGCGCCGTGATGCTGGCGATTACGACTCCGCTCGGTGTGGTGATTCACACCGGCGATTTCAAAGTGGATCCGACGCCCATCGACAACGTGCCATTCGATCTGCACACGCTTGCGGCCTATGGCAAGCGCGGCGTGCTGCTGCTGATGTCCGATTCCACCAACGTGGATCGCCCTGGCTACACCGAAAGCGAACGCGCCGTGCAACCGCGGCTCGAGGATATCTTCAATCGCGCCGAGCGGCGGCTGGTGATTTCCTGCTTTAGTTCGTCGATCCATCGCCTGCAGGGCGTGCTGGATCTCGCGGCCGAGTATGGGCGCAAGGTGGCGCTGCTGGGACGCAGCATGAATACCACCACCGAGATTGCCCATAATCTTGGCCTGCTGCACATTCCCGACAATATTCTGCTGCGGCCGCAGGACATTATGTCCGCCGCGCCAAACAAAGTGGCTGTTGTGGTCTCAGGAACGCAGGGCGAACCCATGTCTGCCCTCTCGCGCGTCGCCGTGGACAATCACAAAAACCTGACCGTGGAAGCCGGCGACACAGTGGTGCTGAGCGCGCGCATCATTCCTGGGAACGAAAAAGCCATTTACCGGATGATCAACCATCTGGCCAAGCGCGGCGCGGAACTCATCTACGGCAACATGAATCCGCCGGTCCACGTGTCCGGGCACGGCAGCGCGGAAGAACTGCGG